>Ga0209692_10000769_pt1 | contig 58953 bp, 49 predicted proteins | sample tdDd472_FD_187129 | JGI IMG/M metagenome (GOLD analysis project Ga0209692, IMG submission 187129) | Marine sediment microbial communities from the Atlantic coast under amendment with organic carbon and nitrate - tdDd47.2 (SPAdes)... | ecosystem: Environmental > Aquatic > Marine > Coastal >... | reverse complement strand
GCATCGTTTTTTAGTCGATTCAATGTTAATGAGCTTTTAGGAAGGGGAGTCTATCCCCTTCCATTTATTAAAATTGTATTATCCCGTGATTGGTGATTCGTTTTGACTTTTTTCTCGGACACCAGTATTACAGAATAATGTTGTAAGAATAAAACATAGTAATACGTGAGGTCAACTCAATCTATAGGCAAATCGACTGGTGATAAATATAACCAGGTCAAAAAGCCAAAGGCCTGAAGCCAAAAGCCAAATTACACACACATGAAACACTGCATCTATCTACTTTTTGCTCTAACAGCTCTCCAACTAAACGCTCAGGTACTAACAGAGAACCTTCAGTATGAACCTTCAGCTAAAAATCCGTGGGGACTTCCCAATCCCTCCATTCCAGAAATTACACAGTATGCAGAAATGATCGGCACCTGCGACTGTAAAAGTGTCGCCCGAAACCCCGATCAGTCCTGGGCTGACACCACCGACATGGTTTGGAAGTTTAAATACATCATGAATGGCACTGCTGTACAGGATGAGGTCTGGCGAAATGGTGGAAGATATGCAGGTAGCATTCGTCAGTTTCATCCAGATAGTTCTCAATGGATTGTAACCTATTTCAGCAACCCGGGTACCTCCTGGTCACCTGGAGTATGGCATGGCAAAAGGAAGGAAAACGAAATTATTCTATACAAAGATCAAAAAGCTCCGAATGGCCTTGAAGGATTTTACAAAATCAGTTTCTATGACATGAAAAGTGACGGGTTTAACTGGAAAGGTGAATGGGTCAACAAAACAGAAACGTTCTCATACCCCACCTGGATGATCTTTTGCGACAAGCGAAAAACCAATTGACACGGAAAAATATCATATGAAAAATCCTGATTTCTTGGTATATTCCTCAATGAATCTCCACGAAATCATTGCTCAGCTTAATGAAGTTTATGATGGCAACCCATGGTATGGCAATTCTGTGTCCAATTATTTGCAGGAAATAAAGCCTGAGATGATGTCCAACAAGTGCGCCAATAGCCACAGTATTGGGCAGGTCATTGCACATATGGTGACGTGGCGAGAATATGTGATAGCTAAGCTTGAAAATAAAGCATATGACCTGGAAGTAGGTGGAGCTAACGACTGGGAAGATCATGAATTCACTGCAGATGATAAAGTGGCTCTTTATGCCAAATTCAAAGCCACACAGAAATCTCTTACCACCATACTTTCAGGCAAGTCAGATGAATTCCTCACCCAAAAAGCACCAGACTTGTCCATCACTTTTGAAAAATTATTAATTGGAATTATCCAACACGACATCTATCATTTGGGTCAGATTTATTTACTTCGGTCTGTAAAACCAGCGAGATAAATTGTGAAACTCATCTCCCAGATTCTTCATAAGTACCGAACAGCACTGGCCAGCGACTTCCTGGCTTATCACAATCATTGCCAGCGGGTATATCAGTACGCCATTACGCTATTGCTCATGCGTGAAAGCAAGAAACTGGCCATTGCAGCCGCTTTTCACGACCTGGATATCTGGACAGGTAAAACCATGGACTATCTGGATGGCTCAGAAGCACTGGCCAGAAAATACCTCGCTGAAGGAGACTTTGAGTATTTGCCTGATGAAGTCAGCTTCATCATTCAGCAACACCACAAGCTAAGACATATCAAAGGAAATATAGAGGCTGAAGCCTTTCGCAAAGCAGATCTCATTGACCTCACTGGCGGCCTGATCAAATTCAACCTCCCGAAAAGTCTGATCATAGAAGCAGAACAGCAGTTTCCACGAGAAGAATTTACAAAACTCATCACAAGAAAAACCCTGCAACATGCCTGGCGTCATCCGGGAAACCCTTTACCTATGGTGAAGTGGTAATTGCCTGCCCGAACACAAAGTAGGCGAGGTTTAAACTAAGTCTTTAGTTAATAGTTGGAATTAGTTTGTAAATTAACGGCCTTAAACGACTAAGTAGTTTTGTAAAATAAAACTTCAACGCTATGAGACAGGCCATTCTGCTTCCGATTGCTTCGGTATTACTAATTCTTAGTTGCACTCAACCCATTAAAGAAAAAGAGGATACTCCATTATTCACACCTGGAACCTCTACCACCATTCATGTGAAAGTTGTCCAACTCACTGATACCCTAGAATTAAAAGCCAGAGCACTTAATCTAATGCCATTTGCTAATTTTTCAACCGAGCCAATATTCGCGACAACTCCCGGAGATTACTACATACAATTCCTCATGGATCGTAAGGGAACTGCTGACCTGACAATGAATGACTCTACTATTTCAGTTGTTGTTGTTCCTGATGATACTACAGACATTACCTTGACAAATCAAAGCATTCAATTCTCTGGTAACTACACCCTTGAAAATCAGTATCTCCTCGACAAACAAAAAACATTGGGATATTATGATCAAAGGCACTACCCAAAATGGGGTCCTAAACAAAACTTTAAGTATAATGAGTTCGCTCTTCAACTGGATGGGATTGCCAAACGTGAACTCGATTTTTTGCATTCATATTCAAAGAATTTAATCGATAAAGAACGTTCCCTTGCTCCCTGGTTTGTCGATCAGCAAGAAGCTGACATCACTTACTCGGTAATGGACTGGAAGCTGGAAGTGACGCTTTATGCACAAACATTTAACCTGACCGATGATATTCCAGCACCTGATTATCTAAACTTTGTAAGTCCCGAAGATCTCATGAATGACCGGGCGTATAATTCTGAGTTTTACCCACAATTCTTAGCAGGTTATTTACTGGTTCAGGTGGATACGGAAAAGTATCAGCATCTGGCAGGTGCAGAAAGGGTAAGCACCATCTACAATGAATATTTGAAACTTGGAGCCGAACAATTTACTCCTGAAGTCTTCGATTATCTCAAAAAATACATGCTAGGTGATATCGCATCAAAATTGGACTCTGCCCAAATAGTGGCAACAGCCGAAACTTATGGCATAGATGATTATCAATATGCATTCATGCATCCGCGTAAGTTGGAAAGGTCCGACAAGAATAGCTTGAAAATTGGTGATGAAATACCAGAAATGTACCTAACCACAACTGATGATGAGCTATTTGAATTATCAAGCCTGAAAGGAAAAGTGGTTTATGTTGATGTTTGGTCCAGCTATTGCAAGCCATGCCTTCAGGCAACTCCTGACAGAAATAAATTAATCAGAGAATATGTGGACAACAACGAGGTTGTTTTTCTTAATATCTCTTTTGACTCAGAAAAGCAGATTTGGTTAAATACGATTAATAAATACAGCATTCAAGGACTGAATGTACTGGCTGAAGGGAACTGGCAGGAAAAGATTAATGATTACCTCCAGGTCAATGGCATTCCACATTATGCTTTCATCAATAAGGAAATGCGACTTGCAAAAAACCATGCTGAAGGTCCTGTCACCGCTAATGCAACAATTGACCAATTATTAGCCAATTAAAAATGCAGCTGTGTGACTATATTTTGCCATAGGGAGCTACCCAATGTAGATTTATCCAGGTGCAATCTGGTGCTTTCAGAGCAGCCAAGTTGTGTGAAAAGTAAAACAAGAAGCACAACCTTCGAGATTAATTTGGCAGTTTCTTTTTTCATGATGGTCGGGTGAATTTTTGGGGCGGCTAAGCTAATCATAAAATGGTATTATGTGGAGATATTTCATGATTTATGAAGGTTTTTCGTGTAAAAATACCGCAAATGGGGTAGACATATTTCCTAAAATCCCCACTCTTAAGCAACAATAATTGTAAACCTTTGCACTTCTATATTCACCTAAATGAAGTATCAGGAAGACCTTAAAAGAGCTCAGGACCAGCACAAGAGCAATCATCAATTGCTAAAAAAGCTGAAGCGAACCAAGCCCAAAGACTTAGACGATCAGTTTCATGAGCTGCACGAAGAAGTTTTTGAAGAGATCGATTGTCTGGAATGCGCTAACTGTTGCAAGACGACTTCTCCTATTTTTCTGATCAGCGACATTGAACGCCTCGCAAAAACACTACGCATGAAAATTTCGGAATTCATAGATGAGTATCTGAATGTAGATGAAGAGCAGGACTATGTATTGAAAAGCTCGCCATGCCCATTTCTTGGTAATGACAATAAATGTATTGTTTATGAAAGCCGGCCCAAAGCTTGTCGGGAATATCCACATACCGACAGAAAACGTATGTATCAAATCACAGGTCTTACCCTTAAAAACACCTTGGTCTGCCCTGCTGTGAATCGGATAGTTAACAAACTTTCTGAGATTTACTAAAGGTCCTTCAGGTGATGAATGTGTTTGTCTACAATGTCAATCTGATGAGTCACAGCCTTCACATACCTGGCCAATTCCTTCTCCAGCTCTTTTGCCCTTTTATCATGACCTTCAAAGGTCTTATTGCGCTCATTATCATTGAAGCTCATACACTCCCGGCGAAGAAACTTCAAGAAATTTTTGGTAGTATAATCTTTTTCCAATTCCACTATGTCATCTAAAGTAGCCTTTGCTGCGGCATCTTTATGTGTATCATACTTATGCGTTACCACGTTATATAATGTGCTGTCGTAGTGATGAATCTGATTGAGTAACAAGATAGTATTGTCCCTAAAAACTTTATTGCGACAATACTCTTGCAAGCCTTCATAAGACTTTAGTTGGTTGGCAGAATCATCCCAACTAACAGTCAATTCATCAATTACTTCAACAATATTTTCACTCTTAACTTGTGCCGTCAATAATAAACTTAAGGCACTGAAAATGAAGGAATAAACTAATCTCATTACTTGAAAAATTCGTGAATAGTAAAAAAATTAAATATATGAAATTCCATAGATGTTGAAACATTGTCAATAATTGATTAATATCATGGCAACATTAAGAGAAAGTCTCAGAATCACCGCTATGAACACTATCTCCATTTTAGGATGTGGTTGGTTGGGTTTGCCACTTGGCAAGCACCTTGTAAACAAGGGATATCGAATAAAAGGAAGCACAACACATGCGTCTAAGCTATCGATTATCAGGATGTCTGGTATCCAACCGTTTTTGGTGTCATTAGAACCGGAGTTTAAAGGAGAGGGGCATTTTTTGGATAGTGACGTTCTCGTTCTCAACCTTCCTCCAATCAACATTTCAACAGAAAAGAATTTTTATAGGCAGCAACTTCTGGCTATCAGGACCTCTATTCAAAAAAGTAGTATTAGCAAAGTAATTTTTATCAGCTCTACATCGGTATATCCTAACATAGATCAACTTGTCCATGAAAATGACGCAAGCTATGAAGCATTAAGTCGCTCTGGTATTTCCCTACTTGCTATGGAAGACATTATTCGTGATAGCGTCACTTATGAAACTACCATTGTCAGGTTTGGGGGGCTTTATGGACCTGAGCGACATCCCGGCAACTTCCTTACAGGCAAACATAACCTACCCGGCAAAGAAAACCCGGTCAATATGACTCACCTTGAAGATGGGATCGGTTCGATTGATAGCATAATTGAGCACAATATCTGGGGACAGACCTTTAATGTGTGTTCCCCCAATCATCCTAGCAGGATTAACTTTTACACACAAGCAGCATTAGATATAGGGAAAGAACCACCGACATTTTCTGATGAAATACAACCATACAAAATCGTAAGCTCAGAGAAATTTGCATCATTATCTGGCTACCAATTTATGTATTGAAGTATTCTTATCATCCTGTTCACTAAGTGTTTTTGCTCATTCAAAACTTTTAGAAAAGGCCACACCTACACCTGTCAACGATATTCACGCATCACCACCTTTATGCAACTAACTCATTTAAAGGTGCTTACAAAATCCAACATCCGGCAGAAAGATAGCAGCTCACAATTTTGAGCTTTGTACAGTGTTTTCTCTTTTGCCAGTTATCCCCTAGCTTCGCAGCGTTTTTCAAATATGCCTATTATCCATGAAGAAAATTTACTTCGTACTACCCCTGATGTTATTGATATTCACAGCAAAGGCTCAACTGGCCATGTCTCTGAGTATGGCTAACCAACAAGGTATATCAACAGCAACCCTGGATGGAATGTACAAAAGCGGAGTACATAGCAACCCTGATTCTGCAGTTTTTAATGAGAGTCAAAACGAATACATCAAAGCTTACTACAGCATGTTGCAGGATATCAATAGCTACCTCAACACCAACAGTTTTCGCTGGGGAGGATCCACGAGATGCTACAACCGTATCTATTTCAAAGAGGATGGAACTATAGAATATTTCATTTACGACTTTGAAGATGGAGATATCAGCACAGAGCGACAAGACGAATTTGATCAGTTACTCAATGAATTTATTGTAGACTATAAGTTTCCACTTAGCAAAGATCTCAAATTCTCACAATGTAGCCCCGCTAATTATCGGGATGTGCTCTAGCACCCGATAGTTACCCAGCAAATAAAAATCTCTTCATACTATTTTTATACATCATTAAACCAATCCTATTCCAGGGTTGGTTTTTTGTTTTACAGGTAAATAAGGGTGTAAAAATCAACCTCTATCATTAATAAATAATAAAGGAGTAATCATCGATATTTTTATTTTCATCATCATTTTGTTATTTTGTTTAAATATTAATCACTGAAATATTACTGTTATTTAAATATTTTCATTCATTGAAGCGTTTTGATATCAATTCCGTAATTGACCCTGCCGTAATGGAACTTGGCTCAGAAATTCGATTAAGAAATGGCCAAATTCTTACTCAGCAATTCGCCAAGGCTACAGAGTTCTACTTTCTCAAATCAGGAACTGTAAAATTCTCTCTGTCACTGGACGATTTGGAGAATGAAATTGAAGTGGGCACCAGCAACCAGAGGATGACCCCAATTGGATGGAGTGGATTTAATGCTCCGGGAAGGTACGCCACCACGGTAAAAGTGGAATCTCATTCGGCTACTTTCATCAAATGGAGCCATGACACCCTACATGAATATATGCTGGCACATCACGATACTGCCACAAGTTTGCTCAAAGAAATTTGTGGTCGAGGAAGAGACCTGATCAAAATCGCGGTAGAACAACTTGGCCACACTAGTCCCTCAGTGATTCCTGCAGACCTATCAGAACCTGACAATTTTCGTATTTCAGAGCCTTCTCCTGAAGAGGAATTTGTTCAATTTTTACGTAAATCAAACTTTTTTGAAGTATTTGAAGAAGTTCCGCTTGAGTTTTTAGGCCAGGGAGTTGAACGAAGGATGTATGCTGCAAATGAAAGCCTGTACATCCAGGACACATTAGCAGACGGAATTTTCATATTAGGTTTTGGAAAAGTAAGGTTCAGTTATCGAAGCGACCAGCAAACCACTGTAAGTTTCAGGCAAATTGAAACGCCAGGGTTTGTCCTTGGGTGGTCCAGTGCAGTGGGCAAACCCAATGTCATCAATGCTCATGCTGTTCAGGAAACACTTGTTTACTTTGTTCCTCAAGCGAACCTGGACCGCATCATTCGCCTCAATCCGGAGTTTGCTCCTCAGTTTTACAGAAGACTGCTATGGCTCATTAGTCACCAACTTCAAGCTATCAGAGCAAGAATCATCGCTTCTACACTCAATCATGAGGTCATTGCTATTTCTAACCTGATTGATCAGAATAGTGCCCGCCTTCAGCTAACATCCCCTATTCATAAAGTACCTCATCTGCTAGAAGACAAACTAACTGTAGCTGATGCCCTTCATACTTTAGAAAAATTGAAGGAAATAGGATCTACACTGGAAAAAACCATTGCCTCTACTGCTCTGGACATCCTTGAAGAAATCAAAAAGGAACAGCTCTTTTACGATGGCCTGGTCAATGTGTATAATAGTGTGGTACAGTCGCCTACAAACCTTGCCCCCGAAGAAGTTCGCAAGATTAGTGCAAATGCATATCAAAAGGTGTTTAAAAACATGAACCATATCCTGACAGGTGAAGAGAACTTGCCAGATGTCCCTGGTAATATTTTCATTTATAATCATCTGAGAAATCACACCTACAACACGCTGCCCAACCAGTTTCAAATCACATTAGACTCTCATTTCATTAGTAGTATGGTACTCATGCCAAAATATGGTGATCCGGGATTGCGTATTGTGCGTGTTGGCTTGAGTAAAGAATTTGCTCATCAAGAGTACTATCAGCGGCAGGGACATATAGATGTTTTTACAGAAGCTGAGGGAGCCGGTAAAAAGCCCAAGAAAGTAAAACAACAGGTCAGACAGATGTTTATCAATGAAGCTAGCAACCACCTTCAAAATGGCGGCAATCTTATCATAAGCCCTGAAGGAAACTCCTACAGCACAGACGAATCACCAGGCCCTTTCAAAGCAGGAGCGTTTCATCTGGCATTATCTATGAAAAAAGAGCCGTGGATTGTCCCCATTGCTATGGCAAATTTTGAAAAAAGAGCGAGAAACAATGTATTCTCATGCATTATTCTCCCACCTTTCAAAGCGTCTGATTACATTCGTGACCCGGAAAACAAAGAGGAAATGCGGGAGTTTCTTAAAGAATATCAGGAAACTTATCGCACTTATGTAGCGCAAGCTGTTGAGCAAAGTAAAAATGCCCCTAACTCAATATGGACGAATCAATCATGAATTTTGAATTTGAAGGAGAGATAGAGGAGCTTGAAAGAAAAATCCAGGATCATCACAATAAAGAAGAGTTAGTGGTTTTTTATGGAAGTTCGTCTGTCCGTCTTTGGGAAACTTTATCTGAAGATCTGGCACCTCTCAATGTACTCAACCTTGGTTTTGGTGGTTCTTCCTTCTCATGGTGCATCTACTACTTTGACAGATTGTTTTCCAAAATCAAGCCTTCGTATATCGTGATCTATGTGGGGGATAATGACCTGGCCAATGGTATTCCTCCGGAAAAAGTGCTCAAAAAGTTCAAAGTGCTATCAAAGCTCATACGTGTGAACTTCCCAAATGTACCGATGGACTTTATTACCATCAAGCCAAGTCCTATTCGCACATATCTACTCCCGGAAATCAGACTGACCAATGACCTGATCAGAAAAGAACTGAAAGGAATTAATAAAGCGGAGTTAATCAATGTGTTTGACTCCATGCTCAATGAAAAAAGTGTGGCTCGTCCTGAACTCTATGGCGAAGATCAGCTACACATGAATGCTGAAGGATATAAAATCTGGAAAGGCGTGGTGAGGAAACATTTTGGGATTTGACCCCTCTGCCTTCGGCATCTCCCCTACAGGGGAGAAAATTATAATGACTCAGACTGACTAGAATTACTCTAATATTCAACGATTTCCCTTAACAACATCAATGATCTTCATGGAGAGAATAATACTTGCAAGCACGAAAGTGACGGAGTTTGCCAGAATCATAGGTAAGTCATTGATCAAAATACCATAGGCCAGCCACAGCACAATCCCTACCACAAAAATGCTGTACATTCCAAGTGAAATCCCTAAAGTATTGCGAGTACGAATGGTTCGGATCACCTGTGGAAGAAAGGAGATAGTCGTACAGAATGCTGCCAAAAAGCCTATGGTTTCCATGACAGCAAATTAAGCGGAATGTAAGTACTTCCACTGGTCATAGGCAAAAAAAACCACCCACCGTGGCTGGCAGATGGTTATCAGTCAAAATGGGTCAATGGTTATTTTCGACCGTAAAGTTCTTTACCGGCATCTTCGTACTTATCACCTGCTGTCCAGAAGATATCATCCTCAAAATTACCAATCATGGTTACTGCGTAAACCAATGACTTAGCATATTTGGTCAAATAATCATAATCCAAAGTATTGGCTTCATCAGCCGGTTGGTGATAGTATCTGGTGATTTCCTCATTCATTTCAGTGTATCCCGGATCAAAGGAAACAGCAGGAATTCCTTTGGCAGCAAAACTCACATTGTCGGAACGGTCGTAATAATTTTCCTCGGGAAGTGGGTCATCTATAGCAGTGAGTCCAAATGCACTGGCTGCTTTCGCCAATACTGGTGTAACTGAAGTTCGATTGAACCCTACTACAGTCACCACACTCACATCATTGTAACCTCCGGAATCGGTATTCAAATCAAAAACTGTTTTGTCAAGTGGAATAATCGGATGATCCGCATACCAGCGACTACCCAACAGACCTTTCTCCTCAGCGTTACATGCCAAAAAAGCAACAGATCGCCTTGGAGGGTTTTTGGCGAGATATTCTGCAGCTGTCAACATATTGGCAATACCAATACCATTGTCGCGAGCTCCATTCCAGATCGAATCTCCTTCATTGGGACTCACTCCAACATGATCCAGGTGGGCAGAGATCATAATGTATTCATCTTTCAACTTAGGATCTGTTCCTTCTACATATCCCAACACATTCGGCACTTTGATATTCTTATTGGATTTTCCCTCGATTGTGAGTGTTCCATTCTCTCCGGAATGCTCTTTAAAAAATGCGAGAAGACCTTCAGAATCCTTCAACCATGCGGATGGAAATACAGACCTACCACCATCTTCATTCAATCGATATTTCTCACCTGAGAAGTAATAAAGAATCATTTTCCATGGATATCTACCAGGTTTAAACAGTTCCACCAGGCCTAAACCCCCAGCCTTCTCGATCAATTCTTGTTTCTTGATCGTATAAGGAGATAATCGTTCGTTTGGGTTGCCATTTCCTGCCTTAGCCACCACAATTTTACCTTCAATATCCAAATTTTTTAAATCGTCCTCCAGCCCATATCCTGCGAATACAATTTCACCCTCAAACGTGCCGTTGCTGGAACTGAAAAAAACCATGTCGTCACCCAAAGAAAAGCTGCTATCACCAACAGTGAAAGTGGCCTTTTGAGGACTTACTTCCTTGGTCAAACCAACTTGCTGAAAATAAGTATCCATCCCAGGAGCCATTTTCACTCCATAAGACCTGAAGCGCTCAGCGATGTAGCGTGCTGCTATTTCATTTTCAATGGTTCCGGTATTTCTACCTCTCAGTTCATCTGAGGCAATGAAATATAAATGAGACTTAATTTCAGTTTTACTGACACTTTCATTGATATGCTTCTCTATCTTTTTCTGGGAATATCCGGAAATGACCAATGCTGTCAGCAGAGTTCCGATCCAATACTTCTTCATGACTATCTATAGGTTAGGTTGAAGGCAAAACTACCAAATGAGAAGTTGTCTGAAAATGAAGATTTGTTTTGCGGCAGAAAATGGTTTTCGGTGGTGAACAAAAGCACATTCAATTTTCTTTATATAAAAAAAACCGGCCCTGCTGGCCGGTTTTCCATTCACCTGTGTAGGTTGTCATTGCATAAGCATCAGTTTTTAAAGTCGCGGAGTTTCTTGATTCCATAAGCTCCTCCGGCTACAAGCAACAGGCTAAGACCACCATCGATTGGAGTTTTCGGTGGGCCACCAGGTCCTTGCGCCAGTGCAGGTAGCACAACCATTATCATCACAGGTAAAAGAAAGATTATTTTATAGATTATTGATCGCATGTCTTTTAAGTTTTAGTTGGCAATTATTTTAGGATGACTTTGCCTCGCCATACCTGACGATCGGTCACCAACTGAAGGATATAAACTGATCCGGAAAGCCCATTTGTCGGTATTTCCAAACTTTTGGTATGATCAGAAGTGCTTCCATTCAACACCACTCTACCCATCAAGTCCATCACCCTGTATTGGCTTTGAGCAGGAATTGGCTGATTACATGTCAAATGCAGTAAATCCGGAGAAGTGTATACATTGAATTGAATTGATTCCGGAGCAGCCAAAATCGTAGTAGCTTTCATCAATCTGAAACGACTATTATAAGTGCCTGCCTGAGAAGTAAATGTGTAAGTGGTACTGCTCAACTCAACTTTCTGATCGGTCAGTGCATCGTACAACCATACTTCACCATTCACTTCATCCTGGTTCATCAGGTCAATAGTGAACTGGCCAGCTGTTCCAGCCGCATAACCAAGAGCAACCGCTTCCTGGTAACCTTTCGGTAATCCCTGAATGCTTAGCGGTTCTGCACCCTCTGCCATCAAAGAATACCACTGCAAATCCCCTCCGCTCATTTTAGAAGCATCATAAGCATTGTCCTTCCCAATAGTAGCATCTTCCAGATATCCAATGATGGTTGCCTTGGAGCTATTTTCATCACTAAGTCTTAGTTTATACCTTGTCACAGATTCTAGCCTGAAATATCCACCGCTTCCATTGTTGGTTGCAACCTTAGTCGCATCAGTGAAGGTAAAAGTCTGATTGGCTGAGTTAGCCTTCACAAAGAAGCCCTGTACACTCCGGATATACCCATCCCATTTGCTTTCGCCATTGCCACGACTGTCTGTATTTCCCAGAGTAGCATTCACCACCAGGTAATCAGCATTGGTTCCCCGATCGGCATTGGAGCTATAGTCATCCCAGATGTAGATAGATTCATCAATATCTACAGAGCTGTTGGCATTCATCAAAGCAGTGAAATCAACAGCTGCAGGATAAGGATTGGAAAGCAAATTGAAACCTTGATAAGGTACTTCCTCAGTACTACCCTGATCCGTATAAGACAGTGAAACCTGAACGTCTCCATAGTTAATTTCTCCCTGAAATGTTACAACGCCATCTGCATCTCCGGTATAGGCGCTGAAGTAACCAGCTCCCGGTTTCATGCTTACTAACTCTTGCTGGGAGGGTTTGAGAAACCGATCCAATCCCTGATTACCAGATGGGTTATAAGGTGCCGACTCGTCATATCCATAAACAAGGGCATCAGCACCCAACACTGAAAAATCAGCCTGTTGGATTGGTGAACCCACAATACTATATTGGCCTGTTGTATTGTTGAAAGTAGTGGTGCGTTTCACGATATATTCACCGGTAGTGCTAAGCCCCCCCAAAGTGACTAAAGACCCGCCATCTAATACTCCGATATATCCTTTGTTGGTGAGTGTTCCATTAACTGTTACACTACCTCCATCATAAATACCAAGCTGACCAGGTAAGTAAAACTCACTCACATAAAGCACTTCAAGATCTTTCACCTCAAGACTTCCATGTTCTTCATATAAATCATATATTCTCGCATTGTCAGAAGCTGAAGGAGCTGATCCGTAACTCCAGGCTCCATCGGACCAAGTATTAGGTGTTTCATTGACCTGAATCGTAAATGTTCCAGCAGCATTCGGGTCACTGTTCCAAACCTGTAAATACACATCAGTATTCACTGGTAAATCAACAAAAATATTGAGAGGAACTTCCGTCAGGCATTTGGATGGAGAAGTCTCACAACTACCAATATAAAGCGCTCCTGAAAGATAGGACGCTGTGCCAAGTGTAAGAGTGATGTCTATGGAACCCGTCGAACCGGAATTGAACTTGTACCAAACATCACTTAGAGTTGTACTATTATCACAGGACACTGAACCATAGCCAGCATTCACTGTTGTTCCGGAAGTAGGAGCATCGACACCTATGGCAAGTCTTGTCAATGCTGTGGCACCTGTGCAATCACTGTTGGCCGGATAATCCATAAAACTGATTCCCAAACCACTACTGGCGGTATTGGCATTAAGAACCACTGAAGCTGAAGAGCTTGCAAAAGCCACATCCGTAAACGTGAACGTAATATCTGATACGTCATCAGCAGCCATGTTGGATGTGGCATTGCCTGTCAAGGTCAATGTAGCCTGAGTATCTGAATCCCTGGAAATTGCCGGTGTTAGTCCGCTCGGAATATTAGAAACTGTCACTCCAGAGCTAATATCCAAACCACTATCAAACGTGTCTCCTGTTAATGTAATGATGATACTCCCAGTCACAGAGCCATCATTGATTGATGATTCTGTGAATCCATCTCCTGAATATGCGAGTGAAGGATTGTCTGTAAATGAAATTCCTAAACCAGTGCTGGCTGCATTTGAGTTTAAAACTGTTGCGACAGTTGAATTTACAAAAGCTGCATCCGTAAACGTGAAACTAAGATCTGAAACATCATTGGCAGTCTGATGAGAATTTGCAGTTCCTGATAAGATAAGTCTACCGTCCATTCTGAAGCCATGAATAATATGACCTTCAGATGATATAGCCACCAATTCACCGTTTCCGAAAGCAATGTCCATCCAATTACCAGATATTACATTATCTTGAGTAAACCAATTAATTCCATCAGATGAAACCATCATTTGATTTTTGTCAGAACCTATAGCTGTAGCTACAAACAAACCATCCACATATTCTACCTCATTCCAGTAAAGTGAGGATGAAGCTTTACGAAGGGTCCAATTTTCTCCATCAGTGGAAGTCATCACACGATGATCCCCACTAGAAGCAACTGCAACAAACAAGCCCTCTCCATATGTTACAGACCACCATGAATTATTTTCCAAAGGGCTTATAATACTCCAATTGGTGCCATCCGTGGATCGCATGATTCTGTAATTGGATTCGCTTGAGACCGCTACAAAAACACCATTACCATATGTTACCGATCTCCAGCTTGCATACTGCTGGAGGCTTGTGGATGACCAAGTTATTCCGTCAGTAGATGTTAATGCTATATCATACGAACTGGAAACCACAACATAAAGTCCATTACCATAAGTCACAGAAGCTAGCGGAACATTTATGGGTGAGGAGCGAGAAGTCCAATTCACCCCATCCGTAGAAGTCATGATTAAACTAGAACTGGTGTTACCAGAATAACCAACAGCAATAAATTGGCCATTTAAGTATTTTACTTCCTGCCAAGACCTATCAATCGAAGTACCTTTAGTCCACACAATGCCATCAGATGAGGTAGCGATAACTCCTCGATCATCGACAGCAAGAAACACACCATTACCATATGTAAGTGAGGTCCAGAAATTACTGCCGTCAATTTGATAATCCTCCCATTCTAAGTATGGGGTTGCAGCTTCATCTAATAACTCAAGATGGGGAGTTAATCCCTCAGGCACATTTTGAATGCTCACCTGGGTTGATTTCAGTTCTCCACTTCCATTAAGATTCTGAAAGGAGTCATTTGCTAGTTTCAAATATATAGCTCCCTCCACAGATCCATCATTAGCAGCTGCCTCAGTAAATCCATCACCGGAATAGGTAATTGATGGATTGTCTTTAAAAGCGATTCCCAAACCAGAGCTTGCACCCACTCCATTGAAGATTGCCGCCGCAACGGAATTCACAAATGCAGCATCTGCAAATGTGAAACTAAGATCTGAAACATCGTCTGCCGATTGATGAGCATTGGCAGAGCCAGTCAAAGTCAAAGTCGCCTGAGTATCAGAATCTCTTGTTATTGCCGCAGAAAGGCCTTCTGGAATATTGGACACACTCACCATAGTTTCATCCAGTCCACTATCAAAAGTGTCTCCCGACAAGGTGACTATAATACTGCCAGTTACTCCACCAAGGTTTGCAGCAGTTTCGGTAAATCCACCTCCTGAAAAAGTGATGGTTGGGTTATCTAAATAGGAAATACCCAGACCAGAACTTGCATTGGACGTGTTTTGAATGTGAGAAGCAGTGGAACCTACAAAGGCTGCATCAGTGAAAGTGAAGGTGATATCAGCAACGTCATCTGAAGACTGATTTGCCGTAGCACTTCCTGTTAGTGTAAGTGTTGCTTGTGTCTCCGAATCTACTGTGATTTCAGGCGTCAGACCGCTGGGAACCCCCGTAACACTAACGCCTGAGCCAATATCAAGACCGCTATCAAAAGTATCTCCGCTTAATGTGATAATAATACTCCCTGCTACAGAGCCAATATTTGCTGAGGTTTCTGTAAACCCACTTCCAGAAAAAGCAATGCTTCCGGCATATACATCTCCAGTCAGATTGATCACAAAGGGATCGGTACAAGAAGCAACAGTGGTAAAGCTCACAGCTGCACTCTTACTGCCTGTGGATGTGGGTGAATAAGTCACGTCAAAGGTGGTTGAGGCCCCGGCGGCAATAGTTGTAGAAGTATTGGTCAGATCAACTGAAAACTGTCCGGCATCAGCACCGGAAAGTGTCACAGCAGACTCCCCAAACAGGTCAACTGAGGATCCGCTTACATTATAAACCGTAAAGGTTTTTGTAGTACCACCTCCTGACACAATGGTGCCAAAATCAAAAGTGCTATTCTTGACTATGGTACTGCTGTTCTCTTGCACAGTCAGCGGAAAATCCTTCCAGTAGGTTGATGCATCTGCATAGCCTACAGTTCCATCAGAGCCGGTGCTGACCATGTTGGTAGCCGTAGTGCTACCAGCAGTTTCATTGAGTGGCCAGTAGGCTACCAGGCCAGTTTCTGTGCCTGTCAGCAAGCTGTTCATGTTGTCAGCAATTTCCGTTTCGGTCCGGGCAAGGTCCCAAACCCTGACTTCAGCCATTTGCCCATTTTTGAATTTATATTCCCCATCCATACCTCCAAGGTAAAATGCGGATCCAATGTCAAATGTATAGGTAGATGTGGTTGAACCTGCAGTAACTCCATCTATGAAAATAGAAATGGTGACTGTTCCTGAAGATTCGCTCCAGGTAACTGCCAGGTGATGCCACGATCCTGCGACAAAGGACTTAGTGCCTGCATTTGGAACATAGGTGCCATTGTATTGACCTCCGGTACGAAAATGAAATCCTACTGCACTGTGAAGGGAAACATAGAATGCGGATTCATTTGGATAATCATATGCATTGGCAAAGAGTTTCTCATCAGAGTTGTAAGTACTCCAGTCGTCCTTTTTGATCCAGGCTTCCCAGGTGCCGGAGCCCTGTGTTGTTCCTGATAATTCAGGTATGCTGGTAGTTACGTTAGTTGCACCATCAAAAAACAACGTAGTTCGTCCACAGTCTCCTGATGGAACTGCAGGTTGTGCAAAAGCTAATCTCGGCAGTGAAAGCCCCAGAAGTATTAGCAAAAAGAAATTTGTCAGTGAGGATGGAATCTTATTCCTCCTTGACGGATCATGAGTGTGTGTGTAGATTTTTTCCATAAATCTTTAAGTTTTGGTGGCTTGACCACTATAAAGATTGTATGGATATGGATGTGGAATTTCGAAAGATTCATGAACCGCTGCACTTTGTGCATGAACCTCTGAAATGAGTTCATTAAATTATTCAGACACTTTCCGGTTCGTGAACCAAAGCCAACTGAAAGGAAACAGTGGTGCCCTTATCGGAAGAATCTATTTCCAGATCGCCATCATGTTTTTTGACAAACTCCCTGCATAGTACCAGCCCAAGGCCGGTGCCTTTTTCCTTAAGGGTTCCCTGGGTGCTGGCAACCGGTTGATCATTAAAAATCTTATGAATAGTTTCCTGAGGCATACCGTGACCGGAATCCACAACGGCTATAATAGCCGTACCCTCTTTTTCCTCCACATTAATAAAGATACTACCACCTGGAAGTGAAAATTTAATGGCATTACTCACGAGGTTTCTAATGACTGTACTGATCATATTATGATCAGCCAGTACAGATAAATTACCTTCATTGATGATTTGCAACTCTAAATGTTTGGCCTTCAGAGCCTCATCAAAAATGATCTGAATTTCGTCAAGAAGCGGCATTAGTTGAACCTTCTCGGGTTGATAATTGAGGCCGTCCGTTTGTGAAAGTGCCCACTTGAGGAGATTGTCCAGCAAAAGGTTTACTGATGACGCGGATTGATCTACCTGCTTTATCAGCTCATTGATTCGAGCCTCATCACCTTTCTTTTTATAGAAAGCAAGCATGCGACCAATGCCCTGCATCGAGGTGATTGGGCCTCTCAAGTCATGAGCGATGAGCGCAAAGAATTTATCCTTGGTTTTGTTTGAAGCAATGAGTTCATCCTGAGATCTATTGAGCGCCTTGTTGATTTTAGTGATCATTTCATTGCGCTTGTCTATCTGATTCTTGGACTTGCGCAACTGAATATATCCAAAAACCAGTCCCGAACTTAGCAGAAGAAACACTACCGAGGATATAATAAAAATCGTTTTCTGAGAACGCTCCTTTTCCAACGTCAGTTGATCCAGCTCCCTGTCTTTTTGCAAGGATAATATCTCGTTGGCCTTTTTCTCCGATTCATACTTTTCATTTAGTTCATTGATTTTGGCCAGGTCTTCCGAGTTTTTGATGGAATCCAGCACTGCTACGTGTTTCTGATAACTGTGATAAGCTTTAGTTATCTCTCCGGTAGTTTCATACAATTTGACCATCTCCTGATAAAGGTTACGCTGGCTGATCAGATCACTTTGCAATTCAGGCATAGCCTCCGCTTTTTTGAAATAGTTTTCTGCCTGTGTCAGGTTCCCCATTTGTTCTTCAAGAGAACCTAATGCGATATAAGACTGTAACATTCCAGGAGTATTCCCCAATTGTTCTTCAATTTTGAGTGATTCAAGTTGATACTTTCGAGCTTTATCAAATTGTCCTTTCTTCTGGTACGCCTCACCAAGACCACTATAGCCCCATGCCTGATTGGCAATCATTTTGGATCTTCCGGCATAATCAATACAGTTTTCAAAACAATAGATAGCAGAATCATAATTAGCTTCTTCTTCGTAGATAGCTCCCAAATATTGATAGGCTGTTGAGAGTCCATTCCAGTATTCATTCTTCTTGTAGACCTCAAATACTTTATGGAAAAAAGGTTTTGACTTTGATCCTTCACCCATGACGAGGTAGATCAAAGCAATATTCAACTGGGCATCAGCCTTATCTGTCTCGCTTCCAAGCTTATCAAAAATAGCAGCAGCTCTCACGTAGCATTCCATGGCTTTGGTAAAATCCGACTGATACCAATAGTATCCGCCAAAGTTCAAAGTATTACTGGCTATTAATACTGAGTCCTGTGTCTTCTCAGCAAGCTCCTTTGCGCGCTCTCCGAAGTACAAAGCTGAATCCATATCAATAGACATATAAAGCCCAAATAGCGAATTGACCCAACGTGTCTCTACAGAATCATTAGGTGGGTTTTTCAGCATGAATTTGAGACTATCTACCAGCGATTTACCCTGAGCACTGACACGTGATGAAAGAAGAGATGCAGCAATTAAAAGCAGGAATAGAATATTGATTTTTTTCATCAGATAATCCATAATGGTTATAATAATCGAAATCGATTGATCAAGTCGTTTTTATAGGAGCCACCAAGCGGAAGAGAATGATTCCCCACTTCCACAACCATGTCGACTTCATCTACCCCATCGATAAAGTTCATGTTAACAATTGTTCCTCTATGAATCTTAAGGAAAATTTCAGGATTGAGTCTGATTTCCAACTGACTGAGTGAAGAGCGCACCTGAAACCTGCGATCCGCAGTAACCAGATCACAATATCGATCCTGAGCTACTTCTATCCACATCACTTCTGTAAGCTTAACCTTCTGAAGCTTCCCCCCAGATCTCACAAAAAAACTATCATTGAGTACTACTTCATCCAACTCCTCGTCCCGTTTTTTTGGAATATCCGGATTCTGACTGAATTTTTTAAACGCCAGTTCTATAGCTGCCTGAAGGCTACCTTTTTCTACTGGTTTAATCAAATAGGCATATGGATTGGTACTCAGGGCTCTCTCCAATGTCGCTTTATCCTCAAATGAAGTAGCAAAAATGATTGGAAGAGGTTTGATAGATTGGGTTTTCGACGCAATTTGAACACCATCAGAATTGTCTGCCAGACTAATATCCAGGATCAAAAGATCCGGTTCATTAGATTTTAGCAACTTAAGAACCTCATCCTCTGTCGCGCCGACTCCTACTAATTCGTAGCCTAAAATATCAAGCAGCATTTCCATTTTGGAAGCATGCAAAGGATTGTCTTCAGCTAGCAGGATTTTGATGGCACTCATAAAATAAAGCTCAAGATAAATACAAAGCTGAAATTGATAACAACCTTCTCAATGTATTAGGCCATTAGGATGTGTATAAAGCAAAAAACCGGACGTAAAGCCCGGTTTTTCCAATCATTGATATTTTCAAAACTTCTACTTAAACTTCGGATGTTTCTTACCCGGGAAGTTCTTCTCGAAAAAGTCGCCGTACTCGCCGATGGTTTTCTTCATGTCTTTTCTCAGCCAGAGGATCCCAACAAGGTTTGGCAAGGTCATCAAAGCAATGGTAATTCCTGAAAGTGTCCAGATAATGGTCGTATCCTGGAAAGCAGCGAAGAAAAATGCTATCACATAGACAATTCGATAGTAAATCACCGACTTAGTACCAAACAGAAACGTCATAGCCCTGTCTCCATAATAAGACCAACTGATAGCCGTACTAAATGCAAACAACAGCAAGCCAATAGAAACGATGTATTGTCCGTACTCTCCAAAAAAGCCACGATTGAAAGCTATAGCCGTAAGCGGTGCACTGTGAACAAGCGATTCCCCCACAAACTTCAGTGGCTTGTCATCTACAACCGATCCTGCTTCAATTTTAACACTACCAGTAAACAATTCATCCTCAATCAATCCCTCGTTTTTGTAAACGAAAATGTTATCGGCAAAACTACGAGAATGAAGAAATGTGATATTTTCATTGGTGATTTTACCATTCTCCACCGTCAGTTCTCCAGTGAAAGTTGGCTGTATTTCCTTTCCATTTAAGTGGCGATAAACCACTTGGTTATTTGCTTCATTGGATTCTTCATATTGCCCTGCTAATATTTCTATTTCTGCATATTCAAATTGATTCTGATGCTTTTCTGACCAGGCCCCTGACGAAAGCAGTACGAGTCCAGTTACCGTACAGATAATAATGGTATCAATAAATGGCTCCAAAATAGCTACCATTCCTTCACTCAAAGGTTCATTGGCTTTAGCCGAAGCATGGGCAATTGGCGCAGAACCCTGACCAGCCTCATTGGAGAAAAGTCCTCGACCAACTCCTTTATTGAAAGCAAAAGCAAGATTTGCACCGATGAATCCGCCGGTAGCCGCAGAGCCCGTAAATATCTCACCGAAAATGGCCATAAAGGAAGGAAGGATGTTTTCGATATTGTAGAAGATTACCGAAAAAGCTCCGATAAAATAAATGATTGCCATTGCAGGGACCAGCTTTGAAGTCACAGCGGCTATTCGCTTGATTCCTCCAATGATGACCAGACCAAGCAAAACAGCCAACACCGCACCGGTGATCACCTGATTGATGCCAAAAGTGGCTAGAAGTGTGCTGGAAATACTGTTGATCTGGGGAAGGCTACCTGTTCCGAAAGAAGAAAGCACCGTTGCAAATGCAAAAATGGCTGCCACCCACTTCATATTCACTTTCTTTCCAGCCACTCTGAATTCAGCATTTTTCATGTAATACATCGGCCCACCAGCCATCGTGCCATCGTCCAGCTTTTCGCGGTATTTGTGCGAAAGGCTCACTTCCACAAACTTGGTACACATACCAACTGCCGCAGTTACTAACATCCAGAAAAGAGCTGCTGGCCCGCCAAGGTGTACGGCAAACGCTACACCAGCTATATTTCCAGTGCCCACTGTACCAGAGAGCGCTGTTGACAAAGCCTGGAAATGCGAAGTATCACCCGGCAAATCGTGGCGATCATATTTGCCAGACACGATTCTCACAGCGTGCTTAAAAAACCGGATTTGAGGAAATTTTAAATAAAAGGTGAAAAACAGCCCGGTTCCAAGCAAAGCATACGGAAACCAGACGGCACTTCCTATGTAACTATCGATCAGTTTCAGGAATTCATTGACTTGAAGCATAAGTTAGCGTTGATGTGTTTATTCAATCCGGCAAAAGTAATTAAAGTTGAATACTGAGGTTCGCGCTTTCTTATTGATGGACAAATGCTTGGTTGACTGGCATTTGAATGTGGCAGCCGATACGCGAGCCTACTCAATCTGCGTATTACTCGGTAGTTAAAATGCCGATCAATGGGAATAACATCCCCTGTTTAGCCTGTTTATCTTCGTTTCTATCATTCGTTCTAACCAAAAAAATCATGAAACCGATGAAACAAATTAAACCGATAATTAGCTTCTGCGCCTTGCTCCTATTTGAATCAGCATTTGCACAATTTCAATTTTCCAATAAAGATTATAAAAACAATGATCTGGATTGGATGGGCATGATCACCTTCGATGAAGAGATGTCAGATATTAAAAAATTATATTCTGATGATGCGGGCAATACTTATGTAGTAGCTCGATTCCAGTGGGATATGCATCTTGGCGTACCCGCAGAAAAAAAGAAAGACCCGGAACCACCAACAGTTAGTGCCGGCAATTCCTTTGGCATAATGATCCAAAAAATCAAGCCTGATCAATCTATCGTCTATACCAAAGTTTTCAAACTGGGTGATCGTGATCGTGCGGACGCAACCAGCACGATTTTCAACATATTCAATGATGTTACTTTAGCAGGAAGTGATCTGTATATGACTGGTTCGTTTGAGTTTACAGCTGATTTTGGTGATGGAGTCACACTCACTAGTGATGGCCGCAATGACATGTTTGTGGTAAAACTGAACGGAGAAGGTAAAGCACAGTGGGCGATTAAAGGTGGTGGAAGCGGAAGTGTATATGCCGAAATGGATCCGGGAGGTCTCGCTGTAACCGCAGATGCTTCCGGTGAAAATGTGTATGCTATTGCCAAACTTAATGCTTACCCCAAAGGCGGAGGAACGCTGGATGGCCAGGAGCTCAATTTAAGTAAGGATGGAGCGACTTTAGTGCTCATGAAAATCAGTAAAGCTGGTAAAGTACAATGGTTCAAAAAAGCTCCGGCAGGGACTGGTGGGTCAAACACAGATATGTCTCTGGATGCCGCAGGCAACATTTATATCTCTGGCGCTTCAATGTTTTTTCTTGCATGGGACGACAATAAGATAACCGTAAATGGACTCACTGACGCATTTGTTATGAAACTAGATGCTGATGGTAATTACATCTGGGCGAAAGTCTTTGGCGCTGATGGCATGGATAGTTTCAGTACCATGAGTGTAGACAAATTGGGTAATATCTCACTTTTTGGAACATTCAAAGCTGGAGCCTCATTAGATGGAACCATTGTCCTAGAACCAAAAGCATCTGTAATGGGCCTTGCCAATATTGCTATGTCTATGAATAAAGATGGTGTTGTCACTGCTGTCACTCAATTTGATGGGAAAACTTATATAGACATACCACAAAACGCATTTCAGGCTACCAACGGCGAAGTGCTGTTCTATCTCTACACCAAATCAAAGATCAATGGTGAAAAAATAAAGGATGTTGGATACTATGCGCAAAAGGCTAATGGCGAGGTAAAATTTGTATATAATCCTACGTATGATTCCCCAGTCTACACTTTCCTTGCCGCTGGTATACAAAGAACCGGAGATTCCATATACATGCTAGGTAAGCTTCTGAAAACATCGGAGCTCATAGCCAGTGTAGCAGGAGCAAGAGCTGGGGAGCTCATTGAAAAACAAACCAATAAGAACTGGGTGTACAAAAAGGACCTGGATGTCGGACTATTATTACTGAAAGTTAACATTGACTAAACAAACTATGAAAAAGCTAACATTATCATTCATACTGCTTGTGGGATTTCTATTTCCACAAGCTCAGGAAAAACAAAAGGCGGAAGCTTACAAGACCAATAATGTCAACTACTTTATCAAGAGTGTGCCCGAAGCAAAATATGAAGTGGTGGGTGAGCAAAAGGTAACTGGAGTGGGAAAAACTACGAGTTATACAGCTGGCCTGCAAGGTGCCGCCGGGTACAATCAAATTCAGCAGGGGATAGCTGAATTTAACGACAAGCAATTGAAATTGGCCAAAAAAGGAAAAGACGTAAAGTATGATGGCATTCTTGTAGATAAACCGAAACTTGTCCAATTCATCAAGCTGGATATAACAGCTAAAGGCTCCGGATATGGAAGTATAGGCGCAACGGCCATTTCTAACATTGAAGAGAAAACTGGTAAGATCATATTTTTCATGAGCCTGCCTTCACAGGAATATGATGTGATCTCTCAAATCTCTTATAACCAAGGTGGACTTGGAGAAACCATGCGCGGCGGCAACAAGATGGATATAGCCATCAATGGCATGCTGGATAAAGGGGTGAGATGGGTGAAAAAAGGTAAAATAGCAAGCGATTTTGATGCCCTGCTATTAGACTACAGCACCATAGTGAGAGGTCAGGTAAGCGGACAACTGATCAAATTCAAATAAAGGCGCCATTCAGTCTGTGCTTTCCGGCTCTGGCCGGAAAGCTTTTTACAGCACAATCAATCCCATTCTGTATCCGAGCTTTAGTAGACCTACCACACTTTTCACTTCTGCTTTTTTTAGGATGTTTTTGCGATGGGTTTCTACTGTCCGACGAGAGATAAATAATGTCTCAGCAATCTCCTCACTACTCTTTTCCTGTGCGATGAGTTTGAGAATTTCCTTTTCTCTATCTGTTAATTGAACATGCTGATCCTCTATTTTTTTCTCTTCTCTGTATTTTTCCAAAATAACATTCATCACCTGATTGCAATAGTAAGTGCTACCATCACAAACCCGCTTAATAGCTATCATAAGCTCCTTTTGGTCGGTATTTTTAAGTATATATCCTTCCGCTTCAGCCATCATAATCTCCGTCACTGTTGGGCGGTCGTCATGCATGGTGAGTACTATGATTTTAATTTCAGGATAGTTTTTCTTGACTTCTTTGACCAGCTCAATGCCATTCATCTCGGGCATATTGAGGTCGCAGAGGATCATGTCTGGTGGATTGTTAGCTATTTTTTGAAGTGCCAATTTCCCATTAAGGGCAGTTCCTGTTATTTCCAGTTCAGCAGTGCCTTCAAGCAGAGATATGATACCTTCCAGAAATAATTCATGATCATCTACCAGCAGTAGTTTTATCGGATCAGCCATTAAGTAGAGCAGTAGGTTAGGTGATTTGCCCCCTAAGTTATAGAAATCGTTTAATATGTTATCCGGCCTCAGAAATCCACTTTTTTGTAGGAATACTTATCGATACAAAAGTCCCTTGTCCTGGTGAAGATCTGACTGAAATCTTTCCACCTAATAAATCCACTCTTGAATAAATATTATTCCAGCCTATTCCATTACTATATAGTGTCTTAGAAGTATCAAAGCCCTTTCCATTGTCACTCAATGAAAGACTAACCCACTCTTCATTACCTGAGATTTCGAGTTTAATTTCTGTAGCCTCTGCATACTTCAAAGTATTGTTGACCAACTCCTGCACCACCCTATACACACTTATGGCTGTTGACTCCTCCAGGTTCGGAGAAATGCTACTTTGATAAAATCCACTTACACTACCCGACTCATCCACTTTACAAATGATATCTTTCAAAGCTGCTTCCAATCCTACATTCACAAGCGCATTGGGCATCATATTATGTGAAATGTTACGAACTTCCTTCACAGCCATATCGATAATCTTCACAGAATTTTCAACTCTTGGATTCACCTCCGAATCAAGAGAAGCAATGGTAATTCTTGCTGTAGACAGCAACTGCCCGAGACCATCATGAAGTTCACGAGCAATTCGTTTTCGTTCTTTTTCCTCAGCGTCCATCACCGTCTTGAATCGATTTTTCTGAAGCCGCTCCTTCTCCTCAGCCAATTCTGCTTTAAGTTTGAACCGCTGACGGCTGTTGTTCAATATGATGGTGAAAATAATAAGTAATGAAAACACTGCTACGCCCACCACTATTAGTCTTGTACGGGCAATTTCTACTTCTTTTAATTCTTTCTCTGCTGTCAAAACCCTAAGTTGTTGCTCTTTCTTGTCTGTATCATAAACAATCGCCAGTCTTGAGACTTCATTTTTATACTCAAGGTTTTGTGCAGTGTCCCTGAGTGCTACATACATTTCATAATGGTCAAGTGCCTTCCTGATATTTCCAACTTCCTTCTGAATGTTGTACAACCAAAAATGTGCTTCAAGTAATTTTTCCTTAAAACCAATTTCCTTTGACCGTTCAATGCCTTCTTTTAAAAATTCCTCTGCCTGGCCAAATTGACCTCTTTTGTAATAGATCGCTCCAAGATTTACCGCCGAACGAGCAATCTCTTTTGATATGGACCAAAAAGGTAAATTGTGCTCTGATCGGGTTAGGTCATAGAGCATTTTCGTGTAGAATTCAGCTGAATCCAGATCCCCAGTGCGTAAAAAAGTGTTACCAATATTGCCAATGATCATATAGTAGTTCTCATCAGCATTTTTCTTTGCCAGAGCTGCTGCCCTCTTTTTATAGTATAAAGCTGAATCATAATTTGGGATGAGGTCATAAACATTTCCAATATTTGAGAGTGACTGTTGCTGATACTCCTCGTTTTCATGTTCGACAGATAACCTGTAAAGCTTCCTATTCCATATAATGGCTTGATTGGGGTCTTCGATTTCCTCATAAATGCGAGCCATGGTTTCCAACGCCTGATACCTTCCTGGATTGAGTTCCTGCAGATCGTGCAATTGCAGGCACTTAAGTGTATAATAAATGGCTGAGTCGAAGAGCATCTGGTCAATGAAAGTCTGCGCTAAAGTATGTGACACCCCTGAGGCCCATACCAGATTATTCTCATGAAGCAAGTCTGTAAGCGACCGTCTGCCGCAGTAGACTGCACTGTCATACTTGCCCAGCATCTTGTAGAACAAGGCACCATACATTCCAAAAATCCCCTGATAATTGATGTTTTGCTGACGAATCGCTTCATCCATAGCCCGATAATAATAGGCAGGATCAGGTGGCTCCGTTCCATGAATTACCATTCTCAGAATGGACTTATGTATCTGCAACTTTTCTGAATCATTGGCCTTTCCAATGGATTGAATAAGTGAGTCCAACGTAGGTTGTCCGGTAAGACTGAATGAAATTAAAAATACGAGCAACATGAGGTGGCGCATGATGATATAGTTTAGTCAAATTAAATTAGCTAAAAACTTTGGCCCATGCGAAAAAACATCAGTTCAGGAGCTCCTTGGGAGGACATTGTCGGCTACAGCAGAGCCGTGATTATTGGAAATGTAGTAGAAGTATCAGGCTGTGCGCCAGTTAAAAATGGGCAGCCAGTTTATGGCTCGGCGTATGACCAGGCAATCTGCTGTCTGGAAGTCATCAAAGAGACACTAGAAAAAGCCGGCGCATCGCTAAATGATGTAGTGCGCACCCGCATGTTTGTTACCGATATTTCACAATGGGAAGAAATCGGTCGGGCTCATGGAGAGTTCTTCAAAAACATCAAACCTGCCACTTCTATGGTGGAGGTGAGTCGGTTGATTGATGAGAAATTTGTGGTGGAAATAGAAGCTACGGCTATTCTTCAGTAAGCTCAACCTCCAAACATATCTGTAACCACTTCATAAATAAAGGAAGCAGCCAGTTTGGCTGTGCGACCATCATCATATTCTGGATTGAGCTCTGCTATGTCGAAACTAATCACTTTCCCAGTGTTAAAAACAGCTTTGATCAATTGCCGGACAACATCAGGACTGAGGCCAAATGCTGCCGGAGCACTTACAGCTGGAGCGTAGGCTGAGGAGATAGCATCCAAATCCAATGTGAGATAAATGTGATCAACTTGCGTTGCAAAGGCATTGATCTGGTTTGTTACGGGTGACAGATCTAACGGGTCAATCTCACGCTCAAGAACAAGTGGTTGCCCAGCAGCTTTATGCACATCGAAAAGCACTTGCTGATTTCCAGCGGGATTAATACCGATGGGTAAGTAGTGAAATGATTCCCCCTCTTGTTCACAGTCATCCAGCACCTGTCTGAATGGTGATCCGGAATGCGGCCCATCTGGATATGGCCTCAAATCAAAATGTGCATCCAAATTGATAATTCCAATATTGGCTCCTTTACCCAAATACTTTCTAATACCCCGGTAATGACCATACGCAATCTCATGTCCTCCACCCAGCAGAATAGTAAAATGGCCTTTACTTAGTAACTCACGGACGGTTTCTGCAAGCTTCATCTGCGAGCTTTCCAGGTTATTGCCATCTGTGAAGACATTACCTGCATCGATAAGCGAGTATTTTTCACTATCAAAATGCAAAGCAAACTTGCTCATAGCTGACCGCATAGCATCAGGTCCATCTTTGGCGCCCACTCGCCCTTGGTTTCTGCGAACACCTTCATCGGATTGATACCCAAGAAATACTACTGAATTATCTTTTGCCGGGGAAATCTCATCAAGGGATTTGCACTGAACAACTTGATGCCAATAGTATGTATTTACAGCTCCGGAAGGATCAACTCTCCCTGTCCAAATGTCAGGTTGTGATTTTTGATAGCTCATATTCGCTCACCTTTAGTCCAAACCATGGATGGCTTTATTTTTCCTTGATTGTAGAAGATTTCACGATAATCCCCGATCGGGAATGCAACCATATCGGCTCTTTCCCCTTCAGCAAGTCGCCCTCTGTCAGACAGCCCCAGGGCAGCGGCTGCTCTGTAAGTCATTCCTGCCATGATTTCTGCTGAACTCAATTTCTCATAAATTCCGAGCAAAGAAGCCTGCACCAGCAAGTCTCCCATGGGAGCCGAACCAGGATTCCAATCTGTAGCTATAGCAAGCCCTGCTCCAGCATCCAGCAACCGTCTTGCTGGCGTAAACTGCATCCCTAAACCAAGAGATGCCCCTGGCAAGGCAACCGGCATTACAGAAGAATTGGCTAACGCTTTAATCTCCTTTTCTCCTGAAGCCTCCAGATGGTCAGCACTTTGAGCCCCAAGTTCCACGGCCAATTCACTGCCTCCTGTAGAGAACTGATCAGCATGGATGGTTAGTTGAAAACCAAGATCTTTTGCTGCTTGTAAATAAGGTCTGGCCAGATCTACCGGAAAAGCATTGTCCTCAACAAAAATATCCAGTCGGTTCGCCAGATTCTTTTGCTTGATTTGTGGTAAAAGTTCGTGAAGTGTCTGATCGAGAAAATGTTTTTTTTCAAACTCCTTCGGGCAAACATGTGCTGCCAGACAGGTACTGATGAGATCTGCTTTTACTTCGGGTCTTGCTTCGTCAATGACATTCAATAACTTCAATTCCTGATCTACAGTCAAACCATAGCCTGTTTTCACCTCAATTGTTGTCACTCCATCTGAAAGGTGGCGATTGACCCTCCCTCTCAAGTCTTTTAAAAGGGTGCCCGAATCTGCGGCCTGAGTTTTAGCAACCGAATCAAAAATACCTCCACCAGCGGCAAGAATTTCCTGATATGTCTTACCAGACATTCGCATGGTATAATCACGAAACCGACTTCCTCCCCATACCAGATGTGTATGGCAGTCAACCAGGCCGGGTAGCAATACCATTTCTTCCTGAATCTCATGAAAATCGAAATCACTTTTATTGAAATCTTTTAACGACCCAACTTTTAGGATTTTTCCATGATCAATTACTAAAGCTCCATTTTCAATAATGGTAAGTTGGTCATCAGACAAAGAACCTTTTAATGGAAGGTCTGATTGGGAAATCACCTGCTTGAACGGGCCAATGAGTTGGGGCATTTTGGGGGATGTTTTGGGTTTATGAATTGAATTGCAAAACTAAAAGAAAAGACGAGTCTCAATATCCATACTTTTCTTTCCAACGATTTCGGAGAAACTTACGCAACTCTTCCTCGCGGGCATTTTGGCCGGGATTGTAAAACCTTGTTTCTTTGATTTCATCTGGCAGAAATTCCTGTGCGGCAAAATTGCCGGGATAGTCATGTGCATATTTATAGCCTTTACCATAACCTTCTTCTTTCATCAGTTTTGTCGGTGCATTTCTGATAGACATGGGCACGGGCAGATCCCCGGTTTGCTGTACTATCCGCTGAGCCTCACCAATGGCCATATAGCTGGCATTGCTTTTTGGAGAGCTCGCCAGATAAGTGACACATTGAGATAAAATAATCCTTGATTCCGGATAACCAATTACATTCACTGCCTGAAAAGTAGCATTAGCCATCACCAGGGCCGTAGGATTGGCATTTCCAATATCTTCTGATGCAAGAATCAACAACCTGCGTGCTATGAACTTCACATCTTCACCGCCTTCAATCATTCTTGCCAGATAATACACTGCAGCATTGGGATCGCTCCCCCTGATACTTTTGATAAAGGCAGAAATGATGTCATAGTGCATTTCACCCTTTTTGTCATAAAGCACAGTCTTACGCTGTACTACTTCGATCACTTTGTCATCGGTGATCTCCACCACTTCATTCTGATCGCTCTTGATGACAAGTTCCAAAGTGTTTAGCAGCTTTCGCGCATCACCTCCGGAAAGATTGAAAAGTGCTTCTGTTTCCTTCACATTCACTTGAAGCTTTTTCATCTCATGATCTTCCCGCAGTGCTTTGTCAATGATGTGTCTTAGGTGACTCTTCTCAAGATGTTTGAGTGTATAAACCTGGCAACGCGAAAGCAGTGCGGCATTCACTTCAAAACTTGGATTTTCAGTAGTAGCGCCTATCAGTGTAATGGTGCCTTTCTCCACTGCACCAAGCAAAGCGTCTTGCTGGCCTTTGTTGAAACGATGAATCTCATCGATGAAAAGAATGGCTTTACTTCCTGACCTGATATTGTTGATGACCTCACGCACATCCTTCACTCCAGCGCTAATTGCACTGAGTGTATGGAAAGGCATTTTCACCTGATTGGCAATAATATTTGCCAGAGTCGTCTTACCAGTACCCGGAGGGCCCCATAAAATCATTGATGGAACACGCCCTGCGGCAATAGTCCTTCTCAAGACCGCTTTCTCACCAACCAAATGCTCCTGACCTATCAAATCATCGAGAGTTGATGGCCGCATTCGCTCTGCCAAAGGAGAATTATCCTGAAACATACTCATAGGGCAAAGATAACCCCGCACCAGGCAGCAGACTATCAGAACCTGGAGAATTCAATATCAATCAATGAAAATGGACTATCCGAAAGAACTATTATTCTTTCCTGACAAGTTTTTTCCTACGTTTGGTATTGATTGTGATTCCGAGAAACTTCGTCCGGATCAAAAAATCTTGTTTCAAATGCACAGACTGGTCTGGCAACATGACAAAGGCCTCCTTGACCAGAGTCTCCTGCCGAGAGATAGGCATTAAATTTAAAGGTTTCATACTTTGCTGGGTTTTGTGCCTGAATCCAAACTTTTAGGATAAAAAACCAAAAAAGCTAACTTCAAGCAATGTGTAAGATAATCAATATCTCTTCATTTTGTCACATTTAATATTTAATTAATACAATGTGCCTTTTGGTAATAAAAAGGTGAAATCATCAAAAACCCTAGTAGCGCGACATAGCAATAATCAAACTGACAATGAATTGTCAAAAAAAATGCAGCCAATTGCTTACGCAAAAGGCTGCATTATCATCATTAAGCTCCAAGTCTCGTAAGAACCAACTTGGTTAATATTGCAAGTTACGTAAAATGTGACGGATTGATTCAAATATTTTCAATAACTAACACAAATTGCACTTCCTCCATATCCAGACCTGCAACATTTCACACTTTAAGCGCAACAAAAAACATATTTTCCGTCAAATAAGCGTGACCTATACATTTAATCTTTTTAGTAGGTACCGGTTACCAATGAAATAACTTATATTGCACCCGGGCAAAGCCCATTTTAACCATCAACCAGTTGGCAGCTGTCTGCTTTCGGACAGCTGTAATTGGTTGATTGAGATTAAAACTTGTAGTTATACCCAGCTCTTACCACCTGAGTCTCATAGTAATTCACACTGGTATAATTGAATCCATCACCCTGCACTTTTTGACGAATCACCAATGTATTGAAAAGGTCTGTAGCATTTACCAGCAGTTCTCCTTTTCCATCCTGTACCTGTTTTTTCATTCCCAAGTTCATGGTAAACCGTGCATTTGTTCGACCTTGAGGTACAATATCCGGGGTTAAGTAGATGGCAGTAAGTTGGGCCTGAAGTCCTGATTTGAAATTGAAATTATTATTCCATTTCACATTTCCAGCTATGATCTCCTGTTTTGTAGAAGTGTAGACCGAAGGAGTGGGATAAAGGTTTGTCACAGAAAATGCATTGATCTGCTTGTGATAAGCATTCATGTTGAGATTGAAACTGTACCAAGTCCCCACATCCTTAGAGAAGATCAGCTCAACTCCTGTGTTGAAACTTTTGCCAGCGTTTTGAGATACATTGTAAATCAACTTGCTGTCCCCGGAAGTGGTAGCAATCCGTGTGATTGTTCCATCCACTATCTTATGATAAACTGCTCCATATAAGTATCCGGACTCCCAGCCTCCTTTATAACCCAATTCCAAATTAGTGGTAAACTGTGGATGCAATGCAGGGTTTCCTACTTTGATCAACTCTGCATCGTCATATTTTGGAAAAATCCTGATATCCACTTCCTGCGGCCGGTCAACACGTCGATTGTAAAATACCGAAATACGATGAAGTGAATTGATTTTGTAAGCCAACCTCACATTCGGGAACGGTTGTGCATAGGTATAACCATTGCTGCTATAGGTGTTATGCTCAGGGTTCACGAGATATTTCACATCCACATATTCTGCCCGTACGCCCACTTCTGCCTCATATTTTGAGGTTTCCAAAGCGTAGTTGGCATAAAGTGCCGGAATGATTTCCTTGTATGTTGCCCAGCCACCAGCATTGGTATCAAGCGGTGAGTTAAGCCCTGGCATGAAATGCATGTTGGTTGGGATATTTCTCCGGCGCAACTTCGCACCACCTTCAAAGCGACCAAACTTCAACGGCTTCACATAGTCAGCTGTAAAGTCGATCACTTTCTGGTCAGACAGGAGTTTGAAAGCGTCATGTCCTGTGAAAGTCGGCATGATATTATCGAAAAAGTACTTTTCATTTTCCCGGTGAAAAGTGTAGTTCAACCCCAGCTTCAACAGATGCCCAGGCTCCACAAATTTGTGTTGGAAGCTGGCCATGCCCATCACAGTGGTTTTGAGTTCATCTTCCAGAAACTGCCAAAGCCTCAATCGCTCTGAGTAGTCCTGATTAAAGAATGGCTCATCTCCATTGTCCAGAATTTTCTCACTGCCAAACATACCTGACATGGTAAAAGAGTTAGACTCATTGATATTCCAATCCATACCTACTTTGGTCGTTACAAAATTGGTGTTTCTATTTCGTTTGGTCTGACGATGAATCACTGTGCCGTCATCGTAAGTTCGTGTCACAAACTCATTTTTGTTCAGCGTGTGCGTGTACAAGTCATCTGCCTGCAGGAAAAGATTGACCTTCTTCTTACGCAAGTTGAGCGACAGGGAAGGGTTTACTTTTGGTGTGCGAACATATTGCGGACGAATGGTCGGCAGGTTTTGTTCTCTTACCCACAAAGCTCCCAGACCGCCAGCCAAACCCACTTTTCCAGTGAGTCCTTTCTGATCGGTTTTTTTGGTTATGATATTGATGATCCCCGCATTGCCATTGGCATCATATCGTGCCGAAGGATTGTTGATAATCTCTATTTTTTCCAGTGAAGATGCTGGCAGATTGTCCAGTCCACTCTGCCCTCCAAAACCAGTAATAGCCGTCTGCTTGCCATCTATCAGCACCATTACTTTATCGTTTCCACGAAGGAGTAGTTTTCCATCCTGTACAGATACACCGGGCAGGTTTTGCATAGCCTGCATCACTGATCCTCCACCCTGAGATATGTTGTCCGCCATATCAAATGTCTTTTTGTCCATTTTGGCATCTACCAAATCCCGTTTGCCAGTTACAACGACTTCATTGAGCGTTCCGACATCCGGTGATATTACTATCTGATCCAGCCCGATATAAGGTGACAAACTCCCGATATAAATCGGCAATATTTTGGCTTGATAACCTACTGAGGTAATCTTCAGCAAATAATCCCCCGGCTTCAATCCATCGACAGAAAACCTGCCCGATTCATTGCTGATGGTTCCTGCCATCAATACAGAATCCTTCTGAGTTAAAACCACAACGTTCGCAAATGGCAAAGGTGATTGCGTCTCTTGCTCTATTAGCTGCCCGGAAACTGTAACTGTACTTTGGGCACTGATCTCTCCAATCGCTATGAGCATAAAAAAAGACAGAGCTAATAGCCCGGTCTTTTCCTGAATAACCAACAGTATTTTTTGCTTAGTCGTTATCCTCATCCTTGGTTTCCTTTTCTAAAATTTTTCCGGACTTGTCCATTTTCACTTCCATCTCCTCTTCTCCTTTTTCTATTTCAAGTTCATAAAAATCTCCGGAAGGTGTTTTTTCCGTCTCGGCTTCCTCTATCTCATAACCAGGAAACTCACTAGCCAAAACCTCCAGAATTTCCTTAGGCAAATCCTCGGTTTCTATTTCCATTTCAGTTTCCAGCCACTCACCTGAGTTAGAAAAATTTGCAGAATACTCCTCCTCATCCATCTCAAACTCAGCTTCCCATTCACTGTCTTCTTCTTTTTCCCATTCTACTTCTTTAGCGTTGGCAAATTTGGCAGTAAAGGCTTTCAAAACCGCTTCCGGGGGATTTTGAGCTGAAGTATTACAAGCCAAAAGTACTACCAGCATCAAGGGTGTTATTTTACTTAGTCCTTTCATGATATCAATTGTTTTTTTGAAACATAATCCAAAGATGCAGAGGGATTTAGAAGAAATTTGGAAGATCAGAAGTTCACAGAAAAAACATGCATTTTTTCTTCAAACACATAACTGATTTGCCAGCCTTTGTTTTTGCATGCCTCCCAGACAATTGCCAAACCAAGCCCACTATTTGATACATTGTCCGGTGAATGTGTAAATCGCTGAAAAATCTTCTGTCCATCCAGCGGATTTTCTCCGGAGTTTGCAATGACAATCTGGGATTTGGAGAGACTTATCCTGACTTTGCCTTCCTGAGGACTGTGGGTGATGGAGTTGATGAGTAGATTGTTGATGACCATTTCCAGCAGGGTTTTATTGCCTTGCTTTTCAAGTACGGGAACAATATCTAATTCCAAATTCAGGTTCTTTGCTCCAAAATAGTCACCAAGCATCTCTATGTTTTCATTGAGAATCTGGCTAATATCTAAGGTTTCCTCCTGAGCAAACTGTTTGTTCTCGATTTTTGCCAGCAACAACAGGTTCTTGTTGATCCTGGAGATCCTTCCCAGAGACACATTGACAGCATCTACCTCTTTGGACATGTCCGCAGTAATCTTTAGGTTTTGAAAAAACATGTCCATCTTAGACCGCAGCACCGCGATAGGAGTTTGCAACTCGTGAGAAGCGTTTTCAATAAATTTCTTCTGTTGATTGTAAGCCGTTACATTTTCATCAATCAAGTCAGTCAGGCTTTGATGCAATGACTGAAATTCCTCTATATCCGTTTCCGGAAACTGAACTTGCTGTTGATCACTCAGACTAAAGCTTCTAAGCCGATCAAGTGTCAGGTAAAAAGATGTCCAGATTTTCTTACTGATTTGTCTGCTGATTAAGATGAGTCCGGTCATCAGCACGAGAAAAAACACAAAAGTCACCCCAGCGATTGCCACAAAGGTTTCGTCTGCTTCCTCTACGTTAGTCTCTACGGTAAGCAAATAAGGCTTGCCTTTGATATAAATCAGCGAATTAAGGCACCTGAACCTATCCAGCTCTGAATAATCTCCGTGCTGAGCTTCCCTCCGAACAGTGAAAACACTGTCTCTTTGAGGAAGATCACCAGTCAATGGAGTGAGATTAGTATTTGGCTGCAGGGTATTCCACAAGCTAAGCATTTCATCCGTGTCTTTGCCCATTGATTCCAAGCGTCCCAATGAACTTTTGCTCCGCTCACGTACAATGATATTGTTCTCATCCAGCTCGTCAAACCAAATATTTTCAACAACCAGGTAGTAAACCGGAGTGCTCAGGATCAGCACTCCAAGAGCGTAAAAGATGAAAGCCTTGAGCGGTCTGTTTAGTAGCTTGCTCATGATTCCCAGCGATATCCAACTCCATAAACGGTCTCCAGATATTTGGGACAGCCAGCTGCAATCAACTTCTTTTTCATGTTTTTCACATGCGCATAAACGAAATCATGATTGTCAAACATATCGGCAACATCGCCCGATAGATGCTCTGCTAATGCAGCTTTAGAAATGACTCTATTCTTATTGCCCATAAAGAACACCAGTAGCTCGTATTCCTTCTTCGTCAGTGAAATTTTAGCCTCATTCACTTTTACTTCCTGAGAGAGAAGGTTGACCTCCAAAGGCCCCTGACTAATACTGTTGGCATTTTTGAAATGTTTGCGCCTGATCACAGAATACACTCTGGCTGCCAGTTCCGCCTGATGAAAGGGCTTTGCCAGATAGTCATCAGCGCCCATTTGCAGACCTTTAATTTTGTCTTCCAGGGAGTCTTTAGCAGAAATAATGATCACACCTTCCTCCTGCCTTTTTTTCTTAAGAAAATCCAACACATCGAGACCTTGTCCTCCAGGCAACATTAAATCCAAAAGCACACAATCATATTCGTAAGCATTCACTTTGGCAATTGCTTCATCATAAGTAAAAGCCTGCTCACAACGATAATTTTGAAGTTGTAAATACTCGCATATATCAGCGGATAGTTCTCTTTCGTCTTCAATCACCAGGATTTTCATTCAGTAAATAAACGGAACAATTTCGAAGAAATTTGGAATAAACTCGATTTGGTATTTTGCTTAACGTCGTTGGAATGATAAGAAAAAAACCGGCTAAAAGCCGGTTTTTTTATGATTATCCTAAAGAAAATTCACCTTGTGTAAATGGCTGATGATAGAGCCTGTTACCCGTTGCTCTGTAAAGCGCATTAGCTAATGCACCTACTGCCGGTGGCAATCCTGGCTCACCAAGACCCGTAGGAGCTATTTCATTTTCCGCGAAAAATACTTCGATCTCCTTTGGAGCTTGTGAGTGACGAATCAGCTGATACTTATCAAAATTGTTTTGCTGAGGAACACCGTTTTCGAATGTGATCTGGCTATACATCGCATGACCTATACCATCAATCACTCCACCTTCAATCTGATTTTTGGCACCTTCAGGGTTTACCACAATGCCGCAATCCACAGCACACCAGACTTTCTTCACCTTTGGTTGTCCGCTTTCCATCACCACGTCTATCACTTCTGCCACGTAAGAATTGTGACAGAAATATGCTGCTACTCCGCGGTAAACACCTGGCTGCTCTTCTCCCCAATTGGCTTTTTCTTTTACCATTTTGAGCACACCTGCATAGCGCTCCGCATCATAATCATTTTCTTCACCTATCGGATTATTAAGTGCTTTATCAAACAATTCCAACCTGAAATCAATCGGATCTTTGCCTGCCAATTCAGCCACCTCATCTAAAAATGCCTGCTCTACTCCACCTGTAAAATGTGACCGTGGTGCACGCCATGCTCCAGTTGACACATTCGTCGCTACACTTATTTTTTCCGCCAGATAGTTATCTACAGCTCCAGCAGGGAATCGATTTGGAAATACTGCTCCTTCTTTTAATCCGGAACCTTTCACACTAAAAGCTACCAGATTATTATTCTCATCAAGCCCAGCCTTATAAGTGGAGGTATAAGCGGGTCTGTAAGTTCCCTGGGTCATATCATCCTCACGAGTATAGATAAGCTTGATTGGGGTTCCGGTTTTTTTGGAGATCAATGCCGCCTCCACACCAAAGTGTACATAAAGCCTTCGGCCAAATCCCCCACCAATTCTCGTCATATTGACTGTGATATTTTCGATTGGCATATCGAGGACTTGTGAAACAGATTTTTCCAGAGCTTCCGGTGTCTGCGTTGGTCCGATCAGCTCTGCTGAATTTTCGGTAACATTCGCAAAGAAGTTCATTGGCTCCATGGTGTTGTGAGCAATCACTGGAGAAGTATAAGTTCTCTCAATCACTTTTGCTGCTTTTGCAAAAGCGGCTTCCGGATCCCCATCCTGTCTTTTGTCCTGTGCTGTACCTGTTCGAACAGCCTCCGCCATACGCGTTTTGTGCATGCTTGAACTCTCCAATTCACTTTTAGTCTCCCAGGTTGCTTTGATCGCCTTTTTGGCATTCATCAGTTGCCAGGTACTATCTCCAACAATTGCGATCAGCTGAGGAAAAGCATTAACATCCGACCAACTTGGTTCCGGGACAGTCGCATCAATGATGAAGGCATCTTTTACTCCATCCATTGCTTTGATCTCATCCACATTAAAGTCTTTGACCGTCATACCAAAAGCAGGCGGATGTTGTATCATCGCCAATTGCATTCCTTCCCTTTTGATATCGATACCAAAAAGTGGTTTACCAGTTACGATGCTCTTACCTTCCACATTTTTGGTTGGCACACCGATCAGTTTGAAATCTTTAGGTTCTTTCAGTTCCACCTCTTCAGGCACTTCTATCTTAGCAGCTCTGGAAGCAATAGCACCATAAGAAATCATTCTGTTTCCGTTTTTCTCTTTGATCTCACCCTTCTCTGCAGTGAGGTCATCAGCACTAACTCCCCATTCCTGAGCAGCGGCTTCCAGCAACATCCTTCTACCTGTAGCTCCTGCCATTCTCAGGGCATCCCAGCCAAGCCTGATAGACAAACTGCCACCAGCAAATTGATTCTGGTAAAATCCTGTATTTAATGGAGCTTGCTCCACCACTACATTGTTCCAGTCCACGTCGAGCTCTTCGGCTACCACCATTGGCATTGAAGTCTTCACGCCCTGACCGATTTCAGGATTTGGTGAAAAAATAGTCACCATTCCTGTATCGCCAATTTTTATATAGGCATTGATATCGAACCATTCTTTAGGTACTTCCAGCCCCTGCTTACCGGCAGGAGTACATCGGGTAAGCCAGCTAAATCCAATGAGCATACCTCCACCAGCTGCTGCTGATACCTTCAAAAATGAACGACGATTAACTTGAGTTTTTATAAATGTCATTTTCTTGAGTTTTGAGTTTAGGAAGTAGCTGCTGCTTTGATTGCTTTCTTGATTCGGGTATAAGTGCCGCATCTGCAAATGTTGCCACTCATCGCTGCGTCGATATCCTCATCGGTAGGATTTGGATTGTTCTTAAGAAGCGCTACAGCACTCATGATCTGACCAGACTGGCAGTATCCACACTGTGGCACGTCTATTTCCAGCCAGGCTTTTTGAACCGGGTGATCAGCGCTTTCCGATAAACCTTCGATAGTAGTGATTTCATTTTCTCCAACTACCGATACGGGCAGTTGACATGAGCGCACTGCATTGCCATTGAGGTGTACTGTGCATGCTCCGCACATTGCGATACCGCAACCATACTTAGTCCCCACCAGGTCAAGATGGTCCCTTAGCACCCACAAAAGCGGAGTGCTCGGGTCAACATCTACCTGCTGTTTTTTCCCATTAATTTGAAGATTGAAAATTGCCATGTTTCTAATTGTGTCCTGTTTAATTTCTATTGTAAAGCTTTCTGAACTTCCGTTGGAGTGATCACTTTCCTTTTGTTGTCCCATGAGCTCCTGATATAATTGATTACATCAGCCATTTGTTTTGCGTTAAGCCCTGAAGGCGACATTTCACCATTGTAATTTTTACCATTTACAGTCATAGGCCCTTTCATTCCCTTCGACAGAACAGTTACGAGCTTTTGATCATCTTGTAAATGTTCAGATTTGGCGAGTGGTGGAAAAACACCTGGCACTCCCTCACCTTGTATCATATGACAATTGCCACAATTCACTTGGTAAAGCGCCTTTCCACGATCAATACTAGACTGGACGTCAAAAGCCTGCTGGGCAAAAGCGTATGAGGTGAGAATAACCAGAGGGATGAAGTTACAAATTTTCAATGTCATTATTAAAAGAGATAATTCCGTGTATCAATATTTACAGAGGAAATATAGTTGAAATCGGTCATTGCAGGTTATATTGATCAAACGATAACTTACGATTTTCAAACCATTGACAGAGCGGGATTCAATCACCCGAAGTTCGCAGGGATATTACCATGAAGGAGTTAAAAGTAAAATGCTGGATAGAGATAGAAGGAGAAAAATTGTTTGGACCTGGGCCGAGCAAGTTGCTGGAACTTATCGATCAGGAAGGCTCTATATCCGGTGCTGCCAAACTGATGGGAATGTCTTACAAAAAAGCCTGGGACCTGATTAACAAACTCAATGAAAAATGCAGCGAGCCCGTCGTAATAAGACAAACAGGAGGCGCCAAAGGTGGAGGTGCTTTATTGACAGATAAGGGCAGGTTGCTCATTGAACAATATCACCTTTTGGAAAAAAAGCTTGAGCAATTCTCTGTTGAGAATCAGTGTATTTTAGAGATGATTTGACGGATATGAAAACCCTTGAAAAAAATACAGGAGTAATCATATTGGCTGCCGGTTCTTCCAGCCGCCTTGGTCAACCAAAGCAACTTGTTAAGTTCCGAGGTAAAACGCTGCTGCAACAGACAATTGATCACGCAGACAACTTTGATTTTTCTCCTAAAATCCTGGTTTTGGGAGCGAATCAAGATCAAATTACAGAACAAATAAGCTTGAAAAATTTTCAACCCGTCTTTAATAAAGGTTGGAATGAAGGCATCGCAAGCTCTCTGAGAGTTGGCATCACCAAGGCCAAAATCTTAAATACGGAAATTGAACATATTCTTATCTTGCTTTCTGATCAACCATTTGTAAGCGAAGAGCTAATTAAGAAACTTTTGGAAAGTCACTCTTCAGTATCAAACGGAATTACAGCTTGCAAATACGGAGAGGCTATTGGTGTTCCTGCCATTTTTTCATCCCATTTTTTCCCTGACCTTTTAGCTCTGGAAGGAGATCAAGGGGCAAGAAAATTAATCATGAAATCCCAATCTGAAATCAATATTGTTCCCTTTTTAGACGGTTATTTTGATGTGGATACTCCTGAGGATTTGGACAAACTTGAAAGTTATTAATGGTCATGGATGAAAAAAATCCTTTAACCCAGTAAGGATACTTTGGACTGCATATGAAGCTAAACTGAGACACCTGGTTTACTGATAACTGTGATTCCTCACTCTCCAACTGCCTCTATTGGTTATCAGCATGTCATTATCCAAAAATCACTGCAACTGTTTGCTGCCAAAAAGAATATGGTTAATTGTCTGTCAATAGTCTATTGAAAGAATCGATTACTTTGTTCCAAAAACCTTGTGATTAACCTCCGTGAATGCAGAATTATTGTGAAGAAATTTATAAATAGCGGCAACATTATATTTTAACTAATTCCAAAAGCCACTCCCAACCCTAACCTAATGAAACCAAGACTAATAACCTTTCTATTACTTTCAGCAATTTTTCAGATCAACTTATCTGCCCAATCCAACTATGTAGATGGCTATGTAGTAACCCTTAAGGGGGACACCTTAAATGGTGAAATCTACTTTGCGAACATGGCAAAAAATCCTGATAAAATCAGATTCAGAAAAAATGAAGTAGAAGAGCCCTATCTTTTTAATCCTGGTAATATTGAATCTTTTCATGCCGCAGGGGACTATTATGTGAGAGCCTATGTAAAATCTGAGATTACTTTGTCTGATGACCACCTGCTCACCACCAATCAAGACTATCAGTTTAAAAGTGATTCTGCTTTTTTAAGAGTGCTGGTTGATGGCCCCAAGCAGTTATTACGATATGAGAACTACGTCGGCAACATCAACTACTACATCAGTACCGACTCTGGCTATCAGTACCTATGGCACAAAACTTTCCTTAAGGAGAAAGGTGGAGCTTACATAAAGGTTCAGAACAACCGATATATTGGACAATTAGCTATTTATTTCTCCGACTGTGATGCCATAAAAGGTCAGTTGCCTGAGCTAAAATATGATAACAAAAGGCTTATTAAACTTTTCGAAAGCTACTACAGTAACTGCTCCAACTATAGCTATGTGATCCCCAAAACCAAGTCTCCATGGCAATGGTCTTTTGGGGCATTGGCAGGTATTACCAAAACATCAGTTTCATTTAGAACAGGTAGTACTAAAATATTTTCTTACATTCCAATTCCATCAGACAACCCTTACTTCACACCCTTTACTAAATCTGAGTTTATTAGAACTTTTGATGCTACAGGTGGTATCTATGCAAATGTCTACCTCCCAAGATCCAATAAGAAATGGTCAATTTATAATGAAGCCTTGATCACATCCTATACCGTCTATAATACAGACATTTATACCTCAAATAATTACTTCAAAATAAATAATATGCTTCGTTATGAAATTCCTGTCAGGGAATTTCGAGTCATCACTATGGTAGGCATGAGCAATGGATACGCGTATCAGTCAATTTTAAAGCGCAAAAACCACCCAGATGCCGGAATAAAGACAACTAGATTTGAACAAGGAATTATACTTGGGACAGGAATAGGTTATAAAAGATTTGCATTGGAGGCTAGATTTACATTTAGCGATGGTATCTCCGGTGATCCTCATTTGCAATCGAGAGTACGAAGGACCTACTTTCTGCTTAGCTATCGGATTTTTGATCAGAAGAAATAGTTAGTGGGAAATCTGAAGCATCTTTTTCCTGATCTTCTTCCAAAACTTCCTGTTCTATCCGATCCTCTTCACGCAAGCGATCGTCCTGAAAATACACATTGTGCCAGGCAATCATGAACCCAACAGTGCACATCCAGAGAAATCTGCGGACTTTATATAAAAATGGGGATTTCAAGTATAAATGGAGTGTTGTAGAAAAATGGGAAAATAAAACCCTGGCAATTATCAAACTACCAGGGTTCTTCTATCTATTTATCAACTCACTTCTACCTCATCCAGGTTAATGAATTCAATCTGGTGATCATCAGACAAAGTGACACCAATCACTGAGTCTTTGCTGATTTTACCGCTAAGAATGTCTTTCGACAATTCATTCAAAATCTCACGCTGTAAAACGCGCTTCAATGGTCGAGCCCCAAACTGTGGATCAAAACCAATCTTGCCAAGGTAATCCAACACTTTATCATCAGCCTCGATTTTGATGCCGTTTTCTTCCAGTCTCTCTTGAATCAACCTAAACTGAATACCGACAATCTTTCTCAAATCTGCTCTACTCAATGGACGGAACATGATGGTCTCGTCTACTCGATTGAGAAATTCCGGACGAACTGATTTTTTCAACAATTCAAAAACCTCATTTTTAGTCTCGTCAATCAATGCTTCTGCATTCTCATCATTGAGCTGCTCAAATCGCTCCTGAATCAAGCCACTACCAATGTTGGTGGTCATGATGATGATAGTGTTTTTGAAGTTGGCCACCCGACCTTTGTTATCAGTCAACCGGCCATCATCCAACACTTGAAGCAGGATATTAAACACGTCTGGATGCGCTTTCTCTATCTCATCCAACAGTATCACACTATATGGTTTTCTCCGAACAGCTTCTGTGAGCTGACCACCTTCATCATAGCCAACATAGCCCGGAGGCGCTCCAATGAGCCTGCTGACAGCATGCCGCTCCTGATACTCCGACATGTCAATTCGCACCATAGCATTTTCATCATTGAACAAATACTCAGCAAGCGCTTTGGCCAATTCAGTTTTACCAACACCAGTGGTTCCCAGGAAAATAAATGACCCAATAGGTCGTTTAGGATCGTGCAATCCCGCCCTGCTCCTGCGAACCGCATCGGACACAGCTGTAATTGCTTCTTCCTGTCCAGCCACTCGTTTTCCAAGTTCAGCTTCTAAGTGTAGAAGTTTTTCGCGCTCGCTTTGCAGCATTTTCGAAACAGGAATTCCAGTCCACTTGGCCACTACTTCCGCAATATCTTCACTATCTACCTCCTCTTTCAGCAGAGATTTTTCACCCTGCATTTCCTGGAGTTGCTTAGTGTATTCCGTAATTCTCTGCTCGGCTTCAGTAATCTTTCCATAGCGCAATTCAGCCACTTTACCGAAATCTCCAGCACGTTCGGCTTGCTCAGCTTCAGTTTTATATTGCTCGATGTTCTCCTTCTCCTGACGCAAGCCCTGGATCACACCTTTTTCATTTTCCCATTTTGCCTTCAGCTCGTTTCTCTTTCCGGTAAGGTCTGCTATTTCTCTACTCAGTTCAGATTCCTTTACCTTATCTTTCTCCCTTCGAATCGCTTCCCGCTCAATCTCCAATTGCATGATCTTTCGATTGAGCTCATCCAGCTCTTCTGGCAATGAATCAATTTCAATCCGCAGCTTGGAAGCCGCCTCATCCATCAGGTCAATCGCCTTATCTGGCAAGAATCTGTCCGCGATGTATCTGCTAGAAAGCTCCACGGCTGCTATTACCGCATCGTCTTTGATCCGCACACCATGGTGTACTTCATATTTATCCTTAATTCCTCTAAGAATTGAAATAGCATCTGTAATGCTTGGCTCATCAATGATAACTCCTTGAAACCTTCGCTCAAGCGCCTTGTCCTTTTCAATGTACTTCTGGTACTCCTTGAGCGTAGTTGCACCAATTGCATGAAGTTCTCCACGCGCCAAAGCAGGCTTCAAAAGGTTAGCTGCATCCATAGCTCCTTCTCCTCCACCTCCAGCTCCGATCAGCGTATGGATTTCATCTATGAACAAGATGATTTCACCATTACTATCAGTAACTTCTTTGATCACCGCTTTCAGGCGTTCCTCAAATTCACCTTTGTACTTAGCACCAGCTACCAGAAGCCCCATATCGAGAGAAATAATGGTTTTGCTCTTCAGGTTTTCAGGAACATCTCCATCTACAATTCGCTGAGCCATTCCCTCTACAATAGCAGTTTTACCTACGCCTGGCTCACCCAGCAGAATTGGGTTGTTTTTAGTCCGTCTGGCAAGAATCTGTAGTACCCTTCTAATCTCTTCATCCCGGCCAATGACCGGATCTATTTTGCCCTTTTTGGCCAGTTCATTCAGATTTTTGCTATAGCGCTCTAATGAACGGTATTTAGATTCAGCATTTTGATCGGTTACTTTATCTCCTCCTCTCAATTCTTTAATAGAGGTAATCAGACCTTTCTCTTCAAAGCCAGCATCCTTTAGAATCTGAGCTGTCTTGTCACTACCAGCCAAAAGGCCAAGAATAATGTGTTCTACAGCTACGAATTCATCTCCAAATTTTTTCAAGTAGCCTTCAGCTTTTTGTAAAGCCTGATGTGCCTGACTACTTAGATAAGGTTGACCACCGGAAACTTTCGGATATGAATTGATCAAGTCATCCAGTTTGCTTTCCAGTAGCTGACGTGTAGCCCCCAGTTTCTTTAGTAAAAAGGAAATTAGGTTTTCATCTGAAGCTAAAATGGCCTTCATCAAGTGACCTGTTTCTATCACTTGCTGCCCACTACTACTGGCTATTTCAGTAGCCTTTTGCAGTGCCTCCTGTGATTTGATGGTATAGTTATTAAAGTTCATTGCTTGTATGTTTCAGTCTTGTCTATTCGCTCATCATCAAAAGATAAGCCATCCAAGCTCCAGACTCTATTCAGGTCATTTTGTCAGATTTTTTAAGTGAGCTTTCGAAAATCAAGCAACAATGTCATGAAACTGTAAATATTGAATCTTATCGCTATGAAAAACGTTGAGCTTTTATCGAAAACAAGCTTTTAATTGAACTCCCCTTTAATACCAAATGTCGAAAGTTATAGCACAAAAAAGAGCCATCGAAGATCAGTATGATATCGAGGTGTTGATCGACGTATTTTACGCTAAAATCCTAAGAAACAAAGAGTTATCACCATTCTTTTCAGAAGCTGTAAAAAATTGGACTTACCATAAGCAGCAGTTTGTAAAATACTGGTCAGCGCAGGTTCTATTTACTGATAGTTATGAAGGCTCCATTTTGCCTCACCATGTTTCAGTGGATCAGAAATATGGTAGCGGGTTTACAAAAGCGCATTTTGATGAATGGACGAGGCTTTTTGTAGAAACTGTGGACGAGCTTTTTGAAGGAGAAAAGGCAGAACTCGCGAAAGAGTCTGCTCAGAACGTAGCAAAAAATATTTACCTGAAGATGTTCGTGAATCGGAAATCAACATTTTAAAATCTTTTTTAATAATTGCACCTGATACCGAAAGTTATTTTGCAGAATAGAGGCATTTCCAATACATTGAAGTTTCTCATTTTTTGATAAATATTGAACTTGTAAAGTCTTAATTGAAACAGTTGCTTCAAACTCGGAAATTTCAAGAATCACAAAATCATTGAGGTATATTTAATGTATTTTCCTATTTTTAGCGAATTCATTTTAAACCAGAGTTATTTACAACAGAATGATCTTATTAATTGGTTAAGTAAGTGGTACCAAATGAATAACTTTGATCATAGAAAGCCTCAACTGAATTAAAATGTCAAAAAACGGCAGAAGAAACTTCATCAAAGGAAGTAGTCATATTCTTGCAGTTTCCGCAGCTGGGATGGCAGGATGTAGCTTACCTCAGGAAAAATCCGTCAACATTAATTTTAACAAGACTTATCATTGGAAAATGACCACCACCTGGCCTCCCAATTTCCCGGTGGTTGGCGAGGGCTGCAAAATGATGGCTGAGTGGGTGAAAATAATGAGTGGAGGCAGAATGGAAATCACGGTTTATGGGGGAGGAGAATTGATTCCGGCGCTGGAAGGATTTGATGCTGTGAGCAATGGTGCTATAGAAATGAACCATGGTGCTGCCTACTATTGGGCAGGTAAGTTGCCGGCTGCACCTTTCTTTACAGCTGTCCCATTTGGGATGAATGCCCAACAAATGGGCTCCTGGATGATGTCTGGTGGAGGATTAGAACTATGGCAGGAACTGTATGCACCTTATGATCTGCTGCCGCTAATGTGCGGAAACACCGGTGTACAAATGGGTGGATGGTTCAACAAAGAAGTGAATACCATTGAAGACCTCAAAGGGCTTAAAATGCGCATTCCAGGTCTTGGAGGAAAAGTGTTTGCCAAAGCCGGAGGCACTCCAATCTTAGTATCAGGAGGTGAAATATATACTAACCTGGAAAGAGGTGTAATAGACGCTACGGAATGGATAGGCCCGTACCATGATTATAAGATGGGCTTCCATCAGGTAGCAAAATACTACTATTATCCCGGCTGGCAGGAACCTGGCCCAGTCTTGGAACTGTTGGTAAACAAGAGTAAATTTGATCTCCTGCCAAATGATTTACAAGAGATCATAAGAACCGCAGCCTATCGGCTAAATCGCTGGATGATGTCTGAGTTTGATGCAAAGAATGCTGAATATTTACAGAAAATAATTAATGAAACAGACGTAAAAATTAGAGCCTTTCCAAAGCAGGTAATATCTGGCCTTAAAAAAGCTACCTTGGAAGTATTGGAAGAGTTAACTGCCCAAGATGCTTTTGCACAAAAAGTTTATTCACAATATGAGGCATTCAGGAAACAAATAAATCCCTGGATGGACATTGCGGAAAGAGAGTTTTACGAAACCATAGGATAACAATGGATAAACTGACCATCTTATACGTAGAAGATGATCCGCTATTTGGCCTCACCTTACAGCTTGTTGCCAAACAGCTTGGGTACCAATGCATAGTAGCCAGTACTTACCAGGAAGGTAAAGCCTTATACAAACAGGAAGAACTAGATCTATTGGTGGTAGATGTCAATTTAGGAGATGGCTTCACAGGACTACAACTTGTAGAAGAACTCGGCCAACTCAGTATACCATTGATCTATCTGACATCAGAAATCTCTGATGATGTATTTGAAAAAGCCATGGCTACTGGAGCAGTGACATTTCTGAATAAGCCCATTTCTGAAATTAACCTTCAGCGAACAATAGAAATGGTATTGAGTCGAACTTATGGCAACAAACAGGAAGACCAATGGCAGGACCTGATCTCTGATGAGGCATACTTCGTTCGTGATGGGTCACAATTGAAAAGGGTCAAGATCAAAAGCACTACGTATATAGAAGTACAGGATAAGTACTGCACCATTCATACTGAGCAACGATCCTATACCGTTCGTATACAATTAAAAAAACTCACAGAAAACCTCCCTGATAATTTCCTTCAAGTCCACAGAAGTTATGTCATTAACCTGGACTTTTTGGATTCCCTGAATCAGACCAAACGAGAAATTCTCATCGGGAGGAATACAATACCCGTTGGCAGGAGTTTTTATGAAGACTTGAAAAACCGCGTTCAACAGCTAGAAAAACTCGCTAACTAGCGTTTTATACCCATTCACTCATAGTTATTGCCATTCACGCACATTTTCTTGCCGTTGGTGCTTCAGGCTGGCATAACAGCTTATTAATTATCATTTTTACACTTATTAGCTGGTTGGGAAACGGGGCTTGCCAAGGGACTGGCAGTCCCGTTTTTGTTTTATACCAGTTCATAACACTTCTCCCACCCTCAAAGCCAGACGAAACCCAAATAACAATGATCAACCCGAAAATCTGTGGTGTATCTTGAAAATCGTCAATTCATCTTCCCCCTAATAGATAGAAACCACAGAGAACGCCATGAACACAGAGAGAAAACAATCAAAAGTTGCTTTTCTTTTTCTCAAAAAACCCACTGAAAGCGCATGGGTTTCAACATTCGAGAATATTTCGATTTGAATCGTTCAGTTTTTTGGGTTAAAAGGCTCTGTTTCCTGCCTAGGTTTCCACGGCAGGCTGGCCTTACAGTCCTCTTAGGTTTTGCTTGAATAGACATGTATCTTTTAATAATGCAATTTTCCCACAGAAATATTGCTTGATCGAATAACAACTTTGAAAGTTGTGTGATTTAATACTTCTATTTAGTTTTAATCAACAATTTGCTAATAACTGACACTTAATTGCCTTTCATCTATTGAGATCTTATTATTTAACGATTCTGGGTTTAGACCTCTCGGCTACTGTTCAGGAAATTAAATCAGCATATAGACGTAAATCAAAAGAGTATCATCCTGATTTGAACCATTCACCGGATGCTCAAGCTAAGTTTCTCCAGATAAAAGAGGCATATGAATATCTAACAAATCAACCCTTTGAAGCCCCAGCACCGGAGCAATATCCTGGTGATGGATTGACTGAACAGGAGCGCTGGAGAAGAGATTACAGAAAATGGGCCAGGGAAAAAGAGCTGGAAAAACAACGCCAGCAAATGGAATTGATCAAGAAAATATTGATCTACTTCAAACCTGTAGGAATTGTGATACTAATCTTTAACATTTTGCTCGCAATTGATTTTGTATTACCGCTCCAAAGTCATGATCAAAAAATCATAAGCATCAACAAAATATTCGAATCAACCGGAAGATCAGGAAGATCGGTTCACAGGTATGACGAAATCCATTTTGAGGATTTTACCATGCGGCTGGATCGTGGTGAAGTGATACTCCTCAAGCGATACGATAAGGCAATGGTGAATGCCACCATGATTTTTGCTAAACCAATGAATGCCATTATCACCATAGATGATAAAGATGAGCTATTCAAGCAGATCTACAATATTTACTACATCTTTGGTTATTTGATCCCTTTAATGATCATACTCTCGATAGTATATCTCAAACTCAAAAAACCAATGCAGAAATTCAATGTTGCGATCGTTCTGCTTGTCTTTGGTTTGATACAGCTCTTTTTGTTTACTTATTAAATTTCATCTCAATCACCTATTTTAGCGCTTCGTATTCCACTAGCACTCCTAAAGGTCATTAGGGCGTCTGCTCGTTCAAATTAGTCTTCATCTTAAAAATTTGACTTAAAAAGCAGCAAAACATGACATTGACAATCTTAATCTTCGGCTTTGTATTTGGAGCCATCTTACAATATGCTGGCCTCAACAAGTTCAACACCATAGGAGGACTTGCCACTTTGGATAACCTCTCAGTTCCAAAAGCAATTGCCGTAGCAATCGGTGTTGGATCCATCTTGCTAAGTGTGACCATTGGCTTTGGATATGCCGGATATCATGTAAAGCCATTTATTCTTGGAGGCATCATTTTCGGAGGCCTGATCTTCGGATCTGGCATGGCGATCTTGGGCTATTGTCCCGGAACGTTAGCCATCTCATTAGGCGAAGGCTCTATTGATGCATTTATTGGAATTCTTGGAGGATTAATCGGCGGATGGGTTTTTACATTAATTCTTCCATCTATCAACGGCATATTCGGACCTGATTTTGGTGCTATTTCACTCGGATCACTGATAGAATCATCAGAGGCCTTCTACCTGATCACATTGATCATTGGAATACTTTTTATCGCCATTGCATTTTGGCTAAACAAAAAAGACGGAGCCTCAAGCAAAAGGTGGCTTTATGCTGGAATTGCTCTGGCATTTCTCAATGTTCTTGTTTTCTCCAAAGCAGCTTTTAGTCGCCCAATTGGCGCATCAACCACATTTCCATACCTGGGGGACCTCATTACCGGCAGCACTCAAAATAACTACTTCTCCAAGATTGAGCACTCTGGCAACTGGGAGGCTATCTTCCTGGCGGGTGCCTTTATTGCTGGATTGGTTATTTCAGTATTTAAAAAAGATTTTAAACTAACACTCATCCACACTAACTGGGCAAAGTATAAAGGGACCGACAACAGCAGCCGAATTTTGTGGGCATTTGTAGGTGGGTTTATTCTCATATTTGGTGCACGAGTTGCTGGTGGGTGCACCAGTGGTCACATTCTGTCTGGTGGCATGCAACTATCAGTGAGCAGCCTCGTTTTTGCGCTCTTTACTTTTGTGGGTCTGCTAATCACCGGAAGGATTTTTTATGGAAAGAACATGAAAACTACTCAGGCTAACGAGTAATCAGAATATTCAAAGCACCTTTCAGCATTTCCACTTCCACCTTTTTTACATTCCCAATAATTTCTCCATCTACCTGAAGTGTACGTGGTTTTTTTAGCTGAATGGTTGCCCTTTGGGTCTGATGAATGGAGAAATACCTAAACTCCTCTAAACGCCCAACAAAACTGTGCCATGTCAGAGAGAAAAATCTATACCACGGAATTGGTTTAAAAACACACAATTCGAAAAGCCCATCTTGCATATTGCTCCTTGGATTAACAACTGCTCCAGTTCCGTATTTGGAAGCATTGGCTATGACCAGCATCTCTGCTTTGTGCTGAAAATGCCCACTGTCTGTAGATATATCAAACTTAGCTGCTGAGATTTTGCCAATTTTTTTGAAAAATGATTTTGCATATCCAATCATTCCCCTTTGCCCTTCACGCTCAAACTCTTTGATTAATTCTGCATTGAAACCAATATCACTCAGGTGAAGACACAGTTCACCGTTGACCTTTATTGCGTCTGTTTTTTGTCTTTTGCCATGCTCAATTAGTTTCAAGTTCTCATCAATCTCAGCAGGTAATCCGAGATCCGTTGCAAATCCATTGGCCGACCCCAAAGGCAAAATACCAAGTGAAATCTCACTGCCCAGCAGCTGTTCGGCCACCAACTTTACTGTTCCATCTCCGCCTCCTGCAAAAACTACTTCAGGTTGATATTCACTGATTTCCTGAATGATTTTTTCAGCATCATTTTCACCTGTAGTTTTGAATATGGCATGTCTGATTCCATTTGATTCGCAGAAATTTTCAATGATTTGATCGAGTTCCTCTTTGTCTTGGGTTCCGGAAACCGGATTGATGATAAACAGAACTTTCTTACTCATAGGCAGTTTAGATATTGGATATAAAACAAGACAACCCTATCGACTTGTTTAAAAAACTTCGTATCAGGTTTTTCTTATGGATCAAGCGTCTGCTTGGACTCATCAGGCCTCCGATCATCATTCCTTACCGAGGATATGGTAGCATTAGCGCTATTTATCTCCAAGGACAAGTACTGGAAAATCGCCCGGATTTCATCGCCAATGCCAATGACAAACGGTGGAAGAATTTTCTTCATATGCTAAGCAGATACATGAGCACTTCCATTCCTGATCAAAAGGTAACCATCGAATTTCAGGGCGAACACACCGAAGTGATCACCGATGAACTGGGTTTTTTTCAACAAAAATAACCTTAAATAAAACCCTGAAATCGACAGGCTGGCAAGTTGTCCAGTATAGCCTCAAGACTGAAAATAAAACAAGTTATAAAGCATCCGGCGAAGTTTTAATAGTTGCATCAGAACCGACTTATGGAGTCATTTCAGATATTGACGACACAGTTTTGATTTCGCATGCTACTCAAATACTGAGAAAACTTCGGCTCATTTTAACCAAAAATGCTAAAACAAGACTTCCATTTCCTGGAGTACGCGCTTTTTACAAGCAGCTCGCTGGAAACGACAGGATCAATCCGATCTTTTATGTGAGTAGCAGTGAATGGAATCTTTATGATTTTCTGGTTGATTTTTTCGCTACCCAAGAATTACCCAAAGGTCCATTTCTGCTTCAGAAGTTTAAAAGTGGCCTGCGTGATCTAATTCACTCTGGTGGAGGTTCACATGAACATAAACAAGAAAAAATCGAAGAATTATTACTTCGCTTCCCTACACTAAAATTTATTCTGATCGGTGATAATGGTCAACGTGACCCGGAGATTTACAGTAAAATCGTCAGCCAATTCCCAGATCGTATCCTCGCAATTTACCTTCGGGATATTAAGGATGAAAAGATTGATACCGTAATTCAAAAAGCTATTCAGGAAAACAGCGTTCCGCTATTTCTAATAAAAAACACATCTGAAGCACAAAAACACGCTGTTGAGCTAGGCTTGATCTGATTATTACCTGATATTGGCAAGAAGCCGTTATCTTGTCGCCTTATTACAATTGATACTCTTTGGTGGACGCTTACATATGAAACTCAGAAAGTCGCCAGAAGCTATTTTTACATGAAAAAGAATTTAATCGTTGCTGCCCTGCTGTTTTTGTCGGGTGTTGGATTTGGGCAAACCACCCAACATGAATTTGAATGCCTGACCAGCAAATTGACTTTTGAACTTCCTGGTGATTTCCGAACACACCATTCACATTACGAAAAAGGTTATTTTGAAATCTTTTTTAGACAAGACACTATCAATCATCTGGATACGACACGATTGAGTATCCACTGCGGTGGTTGGGATGAACCTCATGATTTATCTGATTCCGTTTACAAAGTTGAACAAACCTCTGAGCTAGGACGATCAGGTACCCAATCGAACGGAAGATTCTGGAGAGAACTGAATTTCCCGGATAAATACTACATCTTCTATCAGGATGCGACAACAGAAGAAAAAAAGCTGTTTGATCAGGTAATTGAAGAAATTTTGGTTCAACTGAAAGTAGAATAGTGAATTAAGCCTCAAGCTAATTTGGGATACCTGATAATACCTAAAGTTAAGTACTTACAGGCATCCCGTTGCCACAGCTTAATTTTTTCGTTTTATTCACTTTTTCCTGGAATCCCTGATCTTCTTCACTCCATAAATTCCTCCTGCAGCAAGAAGCAACGAGAGCCCTCCATCGATTGGGGTTGATGGTGGTGCACCTTGCGCCATTAACGGAAAATAGGCACTTACAAGTGTTACTGTCATTAATAGAAATCGGATAGAAATATTTTTCATGATCTTGTTATTTAGACTTTTCTATATGGGTTGATTATTTCAAAATGATTTTTTGGGATTGAACCCCATCGCTCACCATATAGATTCCTGGGGATACATTGCCCAAATCAATGGATTGTGATGATGAGATTGCTTCGTTTAGAATGAGTTGACCAGACAAACTGTAAACCCTAATCAGGTGGTCTCCAGTCAACATTGAAGGATATTGCACATAAAGCGTACGATCAACAGCGTAGATCCTCGCCTGGACGGTTTCTTCTGTACTAAGTACAGTTCGGGCAGTTACTAGACTAAAGCGATCCTCTATCTTTCCAGCCTCAGCAGAGAAAGTATAGGACTCCTGCATATCTACGACCTGGCCAGTAAGGTTGTCTTTCAGCAACAATGCCTGCCCAGAACTATGGTCAAATTCAAATGCAAGCTGGTAGGTACCGGACTTACCAAGGTTCAACCCCAGAGGTACTTCTTTCTTGCTTTGTGAAATCCCCTGAATACTCATCGCCTGATCCAGCTTGTAAGTGAACAGTGCTTCATCAGCATAATAATTCATGGCTGGTGCATCATAGATTCTGTTGATCTGAGCATCAGAAATACCATTTACCCAGCCAACTACTGTTTGCTTAAAAAGTCCTTGATCATTGGTAAGATTGATTCTTACAAAAGGAATGGAAGAGGAATTGGTTCTGAAAAAATGATCATCAGAATTGCTGTCACTGACCCTCATGGCTTCTGTGAAATCCACATTCAGGTCAGTACCGTCATTGAGCTTCACAAAAAATCCCTGAGCAGACCCAATGTGATTGTTGTAGCGGTCTTCATTACCAGCTGTAGAGCTTTGGGTAGTGGCAATGCCATTTGCTACAATATAGTCTGAGTTGGAGCCCCGTGCAGACTGGGAATTGTTATCATCCCAGAAATACACTGCACCAGAGAGGTTGGTATTTTCATTTAAAAAGCGATAAACACTGATGGCTGCCGGGTATGGATTGGACACCAGTACCCAGCCTTCTACATTATCGTTTGTCCTGTCAGTGAAGGTACCAGCAATAGAAATATCTCCATCGTTAGGAGTCCCAACAAAAGAAATCTCCTGCTGAAATGCCTGAGTGTATCCTTGCCCTGGCACAAGTTGGTCGGAAGAAGCATCAATCCATCGGCTAAGTCCCTGGTCTGCAAAACCTACAGTTTCATCATACTTATAAACACTGCTGCCAAGATTAGCTCCAATGGTATTAGCATTCTGATTGATTGGCGTTCCGACAAAGCTATATTTTCCATCGCTGTATCGGGTGTTTCGTTTGATAGTGATCGAATTTCCCGTCACTGAGGTGCCATCATAAGTGATCAAAGAACCTCCGGATTCAACGATAATGTCTCCATTATTGGTGATATCTCCATATACAACCAGTGCTGCATCTGTATCAATCGTCAAAGTAGCTCCGCTGGAAACTGTCAGGTTATCACATGTAAATTTGCCATCAGAAGAAAATGTATAATCAGAAGAAATAGTCACAGCATTTCCATCGCCAGGACCTGAAGTATTGCTCCAGCTTCCGTTCCAGGTTATTGTGGAATATGTGCAGCTACCATCATCAACATTGGCACTGGAATTATAATTATCTGAGAACGGATCCATACATCCCGTGACTACTGCCGCGCATGAAGTAGAAGCAGTTGATGAAGGGCAAGCTGCGTCAGGACCGATTCGGAAAGTATTATCCACGGAAGTGCCCAGAAAGCAACGTGGAATATATGGATACTCATCAGTCAATACATAATAATAAGTTCCATAAGGATAATCAGGAGTTGCAGCATATCGCCCGTTACACTGATCGAGAATAGTGTTGGCAGAACTGTATTCATAATCTTCATAATAGTTGCCATCATAAGTCCCACTAGGAGCAGTGTCTCCATCACCTGGCCTTGTTCCTGACTTAAGCGTATAGCCAGAACTGGCTGTAGCGATCGCGCTGAGTGTATCTTCAGCATCCGAGTAAACATATTTGTAATAAATAGGGAAACCATCCGCAGCATAACCCACAATTGGTGAATGCTCTGAACCATCAATTCCCAAATCATTTACAAAATAATCATAAGGAATTGCATGATAGTGGTACTCGCCTTTTGAGTTGAGGTGCCCACCATTATCAGTACCCATATTCACACCAATATCATTGGCAGTAGAGGCTGCTTCTTCATGCCAATTGATGTTATTACTCCCATCTTTTTCCACAAAAGTTACAGCGGAATTAGGGTCATACCTCACTCCATTGATATTCACGCCAAACTGGTAATTATACTCACAACCAACAGTGGTCTCAGTGGTCTCATAAAGAGGAGTATAATCCGTATCTTGTTCAGGATAAGCACACATGTAATATTCGTAATCCTGGGCGGTAACGGTAAACTGTGGCTGATTGTAGTTGTCATCGTGATCAGGATAATTATTCGCGTAGATATGGCGCACATTATCATTCACTTCAAAACAATATGCATTTGCGTCCTCCACATCCCACACGTCGCTGGATACACATTGAGCATTGAGCTGAGCTGCCCAGAGGAGGGCTATTGAAATAATGTACAGTCTTTTCATGGCATCAGGGATTAAGAAATTTTGGCTTCAATTTTTTTCATTGTGGCGTTGAGATTGTAGGATTTGGTCAGGTCTTCTACGCCGATTTTGACTTTCAGTACAGTGTGTTCATAGTAGTCCAGCAGGTAGTCGCTTTCAACTTTTATTGTCTGAATTGACTGATCAGTTTCACCCAGATAATAGCGATAGACTACATACTCCTTATGTACTTCCATGGCCTGCTGTGAAAATGAAAGAAGCTGTCCATTCACATGGATCTTCACATGATCCTGAAGGTATTGCCCTCCACAGACGGACATCATATCCTGTGGCTGGCAGTCTGCCTCACGGATCAGGGCAGTTGTAAGCATCTGCTTATCCAGATAGGCATCAACAAAAAGTTCATGATTGAAATTATCGATTCTGAGCTCTCCAAGGATATTGGAGTGTAAGATTCGAGTATTTGGAGGCAGACAGTTGGCAAGCATAATTACCCCGAGCAATTTGATCATCATAGGTCATTTGGTTTGAGTGATGATGAAACGGGGAGGAAGAAAAAAACCCTACACGACTAAAAACACAAAACCCGACGGGTTTCAAAAACCTGTCGGGTTTATTGTGAGATACGATAACACAAATTATTTCCTGTAATCCCTGATCTTCTTCAGCCCATAGAGGCCTCCTGCTGCAAGCAGCAGCGAGAGACCTCCATCTATGGGTGTAGCTGGTGGCCCACCGGGACCTTGTGCCATTGCTGGAATCACAAAAAGCACTGCTATGATTATTAATGCCAGTTTCTTGTTGGTAGTCGTTTTCATATTTGTAATGTTTTAGATGCTGTTCCTGCAAGTTGCCGGAGAGAACTCCCCGACAATCTCACAGGTTGTTTAGCAATGGTTATTTCAAAATGATTTTATGTGTTGTGCGGTCTCCCTGAACCAGATAGACGCCAGCCGGATAGTTACTCAAATCAATCTGTGCAGTGCCTTCAACCACAACTCTTGTGAGTTCCACACCTGACAGGTTCAGTAAGCGATAAGTAGCAGGATTTGTGCCCGGTTGCTTGATGCGTACCATTCGATCATAAGCATAAACCTCAGACTTTAGGTTGGCCGCTGAAAGAATATTTGCAGCAGTCTTAAGTACAAACCTGTCAGCAACCTGACCAGCGCCGGTCGTGAACGAGTAGGACGCGTTTGTGATGTCAATCGTCTTGTCTTTAAGGCGATCATACAGGTACAGGTTAGTTCCATGGTATGCTTCCATGTCAAACTCAAGTTCGTACATTCCAGTCTCAGAAATGTTGAGTACTATAGGCACTTCGCTTACCTGGGGAGAAACCCCCTGAATCGCCAAAGGCTGATTTTGCTTGATCGTGTAGATCAAGTCTCCAGCGTATGGATTGAAAACCGGAGCGTCATAGATTCGATTAAGCTGTGTGTCGTCCAGCCCATTCATCATCCCAATCACAGCTTGCTTAAACAGCCCATCACTGTTTTTTAAGTTGATTCTGATAATCTGCTTTTCTGACTCGGTTCTGAAGAAGTGGTCATCTCCATTGCTATCAGTCACTCGCATGTCTTCAGAAAAAGTCACGTTGCTGGTGGATCCAGAACCGGTCAGCTTCACAAAAAATCCCTGCATCGAACCCAAATGCTGATTGTATCTGTTCTGATTTCCCGCCTGACTGGACTGAGTAAAAGTCATGCCATTGACGACTATGTAGTCTGAATTACCGCCACGACCAGTTTGAGAATCATTGTCATCCCAGAGATAGATCGCTCCTTCAATGTTAGTATTTGCGGAGATAAATTCCGACACATCAATAGCGGCAGGATATGGGTTTGAAACCAAGTTCCAGCCTTCATAGGCATTGTCAACATCGCTGGTGAAACTGGTTCCAGCCAAAATTGTCCCATCATTCGGACGGCCTGTAAAACTGATTTCTTGCTGGAATGCCTGTGCATATCCCTGTCCCGGACTCAATATAGTTGTCGAAGCATCTTTCCAGCGATTGAGTCCGTCATTGGCTCCGTAAGCCACGCTTTCATCATAAGTGTAAACCGGGTTTCCGAGCATAGAGCCTGTAATCGAAGCATCCGATTCGACAGGTGTACCAACAAAGCTGTACTTTCCATCTGCATAGCGGGTATTCCTTTTGATGGTGATATTGTCACTGATGGAATTGCCATCGTAAGTGAGCAAAGTAGCCTCGGATGCAATCTCCACAGAGCCATTGTTGGTCAGGTCTCCGTGAACATCTAAATAATTTCCTGCATCTACAGTCAGGTTGATTCCTGAATTCACGACCAGATTGTTACAGATAAAGCCGCCAGTGTAGTCACCAACAATCTCCACATCATCAGTCGCAGAAGGTCCTGAACCATTGTTCCAGACTGTACCATTCCAAACCACCATTTCGTTGATCACATCGGAAATAGTAATCGTGAAGGATTTGGAATAAATTCCACCATTTCCATCATTGGTTTGTACACGAACTGAATAAGAGGATTTCGTCTCAAAATCAAAACTCTCAGATGCTCGCAAATTACTGCCATCGATATTGAATGAGGCATTGTCTGTATCACCTGATCCTGCTGCCAAGGTATAAGTATAGGTTTCGCCAGCATCTTCATCTACCGAACTCAAAGACCCAATAATGTCATTGACACTGTTATTTTCCTCAATCGATGTTGCACTAAGATTGATGTTGGTTGGTGCCTCAGACTTATTGACAACCATGATTGTAAACTGCTTTTCCAGAGTTCCACCATTGTTGTCATCGGTTTGAATCAAAATACTGTAGCTGTTTTTAGTCTCATAGTCGAAAGTAGCAGCTGACTTCAGCACATCGCCGGCAATACTAAAAGAAGCATTGTCATCACTACCAATTCCGGTAACCAGAGAATAACTGTACGTTTCGCCAGCATCTTCATCCATAGTTGTCAATGTGCCAATAATTGTTGCCGAAGGCTGATTTTCGAATATTCCGGAAACACTCAGTGAAAGATCTAATGGCACTTCAGAAACATTATTTATCG
>Ga0209692_10000768_pt1 | contig 59027 bp, 54 predicted proteins | sample tdDd472_FD_187129 | JGI IMG/M metagenome (GOLD analysis project Ga0209692, IMG submission 187129) | Marine sediment microbial communities from the Atlantic coast under amendment with organic carbon and nitrate - tdDd47.2 (SPAdes)... | ecosystem: Environmental > Aquatic > Marine > Coastal >... | reverse complement strand
CTCTGGCTCTGGCTCTGGCTCTGGCTCTGGCTCTGGCTCTGGCTCTGGCTCTGGCTCTGGCTCTGGCTCTGGCTCTGGCTCTGGCTCTGGCTCTGGCTGGGATTGTGGTGGAGGTGGCTCTTTGGTGTCAATATTTTTTAATGGTTTATCTTGCTCTTGATATTCATATTTTTCCAAACCAAGTAACTTTAATAAAAATTTAAACATACCGATTTCCCCTCAAAAAAGCGATGTAATTGATTTTTAACCCAAATAAATCAGCTCAAAAACCTTGCTAAATTATGGTTATTTTATGCTATGGTGACGTTGATTTAAATCAAAAATTCCAATTTAAGAAATTTTATCCATTTTTAAATATAGAATATTGTCCGGCATATTTTCGATAAAGTTTTCCAGTTCTTTGGCAGGTATGGGCCTAGAAAATAAAAAGCCTTGCCCAATTTGACATCCCAACGCTTTTACAAAGCGTTCTTGCTCTGGAGTTTCAATTCCTTCGGCTACAATTTCCAGGTCTAAATCCTTACCCAAGGAAACAATATTTTTTAAAATTGCTTTTCCAACATCACTTTCTTCGTAACCGAGAATGAAAGTACGGTCAATTTTTAAGGTATTGATGGGGAAATCTTTTAAATAGGCCATGGATGAATATCCCGTACCAAAATCGTCGATGGCAATCCGGATACCAATACTACTTAATTCTGATAGTGTTTGTTGCGTTCTATCCGTATTTTCTACCAATACGGATTCGATTAATTCCAATTCTATTTTTTGAGCATTAATTTTATAACGTGTGATATAGCCAACTATTTCGGATACAAAGTCTGGTCGTCGAAAGGAAATGGGAGAAACATTTAATGATAGATGCCCTATATCAATACCTTGTTGCTGCCATTTTTGGTACTGTTCGAAAGCCATTTTTGTGATCAACGCATCCAGTTCTTGAATCAGGCCACAATTTTCAGCAACGGGAATAAAATCGCCTGGCATAATCATCCCTAAATTAGGATGTTTCCAGCGAACTAGCACTTCAGCCCCATTGACCTTATGGCTGGCAAAATCCAGTTGGGGTTGAAAAAATAATTGGAACTGTTTTTCTGAAATTCCAAGGCGCAGATCTTCTTCCATGGCCACCCGTTTAAGCGCTAATTCATTCAGCTTTTTGGAAAAAAATTGATAATTGTTTTTGCCCTGAGCCTTAGCATAATACATAGCGGTATCTGCATTACGTAATAATATATCGGAATTGTCACCATCATCGGGGGAAACGGCGATACCCACACTGGCGCTGATATGGGCAGATTTACCTTCCAAATAAAACACTTTGTTAAGTTTTTTAATTAATTTATTGGCAACATTACGACTGGCATCAATGGCTTCATCTTTGGATTCTATATTACTGAGCATAATGACAAATTCGTCACCACTTAAACGAATAACGGAATCATCCTCACGAACACATTTTTTTAATCTTGCCGAAACCTGTTGTAATAAAATGTCCCCAGCATAATGCCCTAATTGATCATTGATTGATTTAAATTTATCTAAGTCAATAAATAATAGAGAAATAATTGAATTGGTCCGTTTAGAGTGGGATAACTCTTGTTCCAACCGATCCAAAAATAAAATCCGATTGGGAAGTCCGGTGAGTTGATCATAGTGAGCAATTAATTGTAACTGATCATTTTTTTCTTTAATCGAATAATTAGCTTTGTTGATGGTATCAATATGAACTTGACGTTGTTGTTCACGTCGGTATAAAAATAAACTGAGCACTATTGAGATAAAACTAAAAATGGCCAGCATTGTTCCCGAAAAGGTTTGAAAATGTTGTAATTCTTCCGCAAAATTTTTTTGAATCATAGTTTCTACATGATCCGCTTCTGAAATCGCTTCTGAAAACACCCGGTCAAATTTTTGATCCAATGCCGACCCCGATTTGTATCGTGTAATATCTTGATACCGTAATTGGGCAATTTGTTTAAATTTTTTTAATGCTTCTAAAACAGATTTAATTGATGAACGCATATGCGGATCGGACATCGGCAGGAAGGTGCCTTCTAAATTGGTTCCTCCGTTAAGCATAGCTTTGGCATACCATTCGGCATTTTCCAAATGTTTCCATACGGTCTCTATCGACTCATGTCGATCACCAGAGGCAATCTCTTCAAACCATAAATGTCCAGTTGTTATTTCTAATTTAATTTCCATGCTGGCATCAATAAGGGGGGCATGACGGGTAGCGATTTTATTTCCCGTATAAAATAAAAAAAGCATGGCCATTACTAAAAAAAATGAAGTAAATAAGGAAAGATAAAGTGTTTGACGTGCCAACTTGATTTTTTTCATTCCTATAACCTTCTATGTACTTCTCTATTTTTGGTCCACAGACAGTGTAAAAGTTCAGTTTGACAACTTAGTGACAGCTTTCTTTAATTTTATCCAACATTATTCAATGTCGTTTTCAGTTTCAATTCAGTTTCGTTTGTTATTCTCGCGTTCATTAATTGGATGGATGTAAATAATGAATGTAAAACGGTTTTATTGGTTTGTAATTTTTGCAATGAGTTTCAGCGCCAAACAGGCTTTAGCTGTATCAGATGACTATTTATTGTTATTAGATAATATAGTTCAAAAGCAACCAGAACAAAAGTTAGTTGAAAGCCTGAAAACGATTCAATCTGCGCAACAATCCTTATCACAGTCTTGGATAGCAGGCGATATTGATTTGAAAATTGCTCATGAAAATGATGCCCTAACCGACAATGAGCGACAACGCAATTGGGAAATTGGTGTTGATTTTCCGATTTTTTTACCTGATCAAAAACAGGTTCAAACCCGTCTAAGTAAAAGTTTTCAAGCTCAAATTCCTGCGCAGCAAGATTATCTTAAATGGCTGGCCTCTGCTAAACTCAGAAATTTGGCCTGGCAATATAAAATTGCAGAAATTGAAACCATTGCAGCCCAAAATGCACTGAAACAAAGTCAGAGTTTACAAATCAAAGTCGAAAAAAAGGTCAATGCCGGCGAAAGTCCTCAAATTGATTTGTTACTTGCCAATAAAGAGATTATTAATTGGCAAAAATCATTAGTTAAACAGCAACTGGTTTTAGCTATAGCACGTAAAAATTTTCAAACCTGGACTCAGAGTCAAAAACTCCCGTTAGACATTTTGGAAACTCAGGCCAATGAGCAGCTGCTAGAGCAACACCCACAGATTCAAAAGCTTAATTCGGCTTTAGATGTCAATCAATCCCAATTACAGACGATAAAATCTTTTAAAAAAGACAGTCCTCGTTTATATCTGGGAGCAAAAAATGATCGTAATCGCAGTAATAATAATACTGCTCTTATGTTTGAAGTCTCAATTCCCCTAGGCTTTAATCCAACTTATTCTGGAAAAGTTGCCCAGCAAAAGCAAAATATCAATCAACAGCAGGTTGCTATTGATTCAGCTAAGATTGTTTTGGAGCAAAACGTTTATCAAGCTAAGCAAAAATTGCTATCGGCTAAACAGAATATCAAACTTTCGGAACAACAATACCAAATCAGTCAACGGGCATTAAAAATGTCCGAACAAGCCTATCAACTCGGTGAAACCGATATTCAAAACTTATTATTGGTTCAACAACAAAGCCTAGCAGCCAAATTAGACTATCAATTAGCCAAAGCTAAACACGGTCAGGCTATTGCTAAATTTAACCAAATATCCGGCCAAATTTTAGGAGCACAATAATTATGGCTAAGCAGTTTATGCGTCATTCTCGTTTTATTTCATTCAGTTTAATATTTTTATTTAGCGCACCAGCAAGTCTGGCCAATAATACTCAGCTTAATTTAAGTATTAGCCAACAACAAGCCATGGGGATTAAAACCAGCGAGGCTATACGAGTTAACCAAGTCCCTAGTTCTGTTTACCCTGCTCAGGGCAGCATTCCTTTGCAATCAATTCGCAGTTTATCCAGTCCACTAGACGGACAAATTATTAAACTTAATTATGTTCATGGGCCGATAAAAAAAGAACAAATAATTGCTGAAATTGAAAGCCCTGAACTTTTAAAAATACAGGAAGAGCTATTGGCCACGTTGTCAGATGTAAAAATTGCCAATCAAAGTCTAAAACGGGCCAAAACACTGAATAAAAGCGGAGTTTCCTCGACTAAAAAGCTTCAACAGGCAATTAGTGAGGTAAAAAAATTAACCTTGAAAAAAAATCAATTACGCCAAAAATTGCTTCTGGTTGGCATGGCGGCATCGGCTATTGAAAAATTACAAAAAACTGAAACCCTGCAACCGGCCATTTTGCAGCTCAGGTCTCCTATCGATGGCCAACTATTTGATCTACAAGTAAGGCTTGGTGAACGCGTTGCGCAAAATCAAACACTGATTTCACTGGGCGAAAATAACCCGTTAATTTTGATGGTCCATGTTCCTATCAAGGTTGCTAATACGCTTAGCATTGAACAGGCCGTTGAAGTAAAAACCATCAATCGAATCGGCCGTATCAAACATATCGATCCCTTGGTTGATCCCATGACTCAATCCGTGGATGTGCATATCAGTATTGAAAATAACGATGGCAAATTGCGGGTGGGTCAGTTATTTAAAATTCGATTTTTAAGTCACGACTCTCAAAACAACTATCAGGTTCCTGCCAGTGCGATCAGTCATTATCAAGGGGAAGCGGTGCTATTTATCAAAACCAAACAGGGTTCGATTCAGGTTCTGGAAATTGAGGTACTAAACATCGCCAATGGTCAATTGTATTTTATTCCTAAACAGCCGGTATCTTCTCCATTAAATGTTTATAGCAATGGTTCTGGTGCGATTAAATCCGCTTTAGAAGCAAAATTTGTTGCAGCTGAATAAATAGTGAGTCCTATGTTATCTCAATTTTTACAATTTTTTCTTATTCAACGCACCTTGGTAGTATTAATGATTTTTGCTGTGGTGGCTGGTGGTTGGCGTGCCTTTCAACAGATTCCCATTGATGCATTCCCGGATGTCTCACCTGCTCAAGTAAAAATGGTTTATAAGGCTCCGGGCATGACTCCTGCCGAAGTTGAGCAGCGAATTATCGCGCCCTTGGAATTGGAGTTACTGGGCTTGCCGAATCAAAAAATTCTGCGTTCCTTAGCCAAATATGGTATTGCCGATATTACCTTGGATTTTAAGGAAGGTACTGATGTTTATTGGGCTCGCCAATTAGTCGCCGAACGGCTTAGTAATTCCGAATTACCCGACGGTGTCACGGGGGGGATGGCTCCCTTATCCACGCCATTGAGTGAGGTGTTTATGTTTACTATTGAAGGTGCTTCCCTCAATAATATGGAAAAACGTGATCTCTTGGATTGGGTGATACGCCCTGCTCTTCGTTCTGTGCCCGGTGTGGCAGATGTAAATGCCTTGGGAGGACTGGCCAGAACGTTTGTAGTCAAACCGGATTATCAGAAATTACATACCTATCAAATTAGTTTGGACCAACTGATTCAAGCCATAAAAACCAATAATAAAAATGATGGTGCCGGCCGTCTTAATCAAGGAGAAGAAGTTTTTTTAGTTCGCACCCAAGGCAATCTTAGTAATATTCGCGACATTGAACAGATAGTTGTGGAATATAAGAACAATGTAGCTATTACTGTGAAAGATCTAGCCACCGTGGGTATTGATTCTTTATACCGTAATGGTGCCGTCAGTAAAAACGGTAGTCATGAAGCCGTTCAGGGGTTAGTTATTTCTCTCAAAGGAACAAATGCCAGAGAAGTGATTGATGGGATTGAAAAGCGTTTGGACGAACTTCAACCAGCCTTCCCAAAAGATATTTCTTTAGATGTTTTTTATAGCCGTAGTGAATTAGTTAACACAGCTATCTATGGCGTCTCAAAAGCCTTAGTTGAAGCAGTAGTCTTGGTTATGCTGGTGTTATTGTTGTTTTTAGGCAATGTTCGCGCGGCGCTTACGGTCGCTTTAATATTACCATTAGCCGCTTTAATGACCTTTGTGTTAATGCGATGGTTTGATTTATCGGCCAATCTTATGTCTTTAGGCGGACTAGCCATTGCCGTGGGAATGTTAGTGGATGCTGCCGTGGTTGTCGTGGAAAATATCGTCTCCCATCAAGAACGTGATAGTTCAAAGTCTCAAGGCCAATTACCTAAATTACATATTATTTTTCGAGCCCTAAAAGAAGTGGCTATTCCGGTTATCTCCGGTATTTTAATTATTATGACGGTATTTTTACCGCTTTTAAGCCTAGAAGGTTTGGAGGGTAAGTTATTTGTACCGGTGGCCTTAACCATTATTTTTGCCTTAGGCAGTTCTTTATTGTTATCGCTAACGATTATCCCAACTTTGGCTTCTTTTCTTTTGTCAAAACCCTCCCATCAAGAACCCTGGCTAGTGCGTCGCCTATTGGCTATCTATAGCCCGGTTCTTAAATGGAGTCTAAGCCACGATAAGTTAATTGTGAGTCTGGCTATTGCCTCCCTAGCCTTTGCCGGATTTATTTACACCCAGGTGGGTAAAACTTTTATTCCGCAAATGGACGAAAATTCGATTTTAGTACAGATCGAGAAAGCGCCATCGATCAGTTTGAAAAACTCAGTTGAGATGGATAAACGGATTCAAAAAGCCATATTGGCACAAATCCCAGAAATTGAACATATGATTGCCCGAGTTGGTTCGGATGAATTAGGACTCGATCCCATGTCTTTAAATGATACGGATACTTTTTTGGTGTTAAAACCCAAGTCCGAATGGCGTATGCAAACTAAGGCCGAACTGACCGACGCGATTCGGCAGGTATTGGAAAGCCAATTTCCAGGAATAAATTATGCTTTTACCCAACCCATTCAAATGCGAGTGGATGAAATGCTTACTGGTGCTCGTGGTGATGTAGCCATTAAAATTTTTGGTGATAACCCACAAGAGTTAAACAAAGTTGCCAAAGAAATGGTAAAAATGGTCAAAACTATTGAGGGTGCTGAAGATGTTTTTACCCAAGTTAACGAAGGTTTACGTTATCTGCAATTAAAGGTGAATCGTGATACGGCGGGTCGTTTAGGCTTAAGTGTTGATCAAGTTCAAGATCTCTTGCGAGCACAAATCAATGGTTTAGAAAGCGGTATTATTTATGACGGAATTCGTCGAATTCCCTTGATGATCCGAGCCCCTGAGTCTTATAAAGCATCAACTTTCGAGATGTTACAACAGCCTATTACGGTGAATACGGCCCTTGGAATGAAGACCATAATGCTTAATCAATTGGTTGATGCCGTAGAAACTGAAGGCCCCGTCTCGATTAAGCGAGAACAGAGCAAACGTTTTTCGGTGGTGGTCGCCAATGTGAGTGGCCGAGATTTGGTAAGCTTTGTGGAAGAAGCCAAACAAAAAGCCAAAAATCTCCATATTCCAGCCGGTTACTATTTTGAATGGGGAGGAAAATTTGAAAACCAGCAACGTGCGGCGAAAAAATTGTCCATCGTCATTCCAATTGCTCTGGTTCTAATTTTCTTAATTTTATTCAGTACTTTCCGCTCGATTCCTCAAGCCATGATGGTCTTTATTAATGTGCCATTTGCTCTGATTGGGGGCATTATCGCTCTATGGTTAACCGGTGAATATTTATCCGTACCAGCGTCGGTTGGTTTTATCGCCTTATTAGGGATAGCCGTTCTTAATGGTTTGGTCATGATTACCTATTTTAATCAGCTTTTGGCTCGAGGTCTCAATATTGCCCATGTGGTGGTGGAAGGCGCTTTAAGGCGTTTTCGCCCGGTTCTAATGACCGCATCCATTGCCGCCTTAGGTTTGGTTCCCTTGGTTTTCGCCACTGGACCCGGTTCTGAAATTCAACGTCCTTTGGCCATTGTAGTCATTGGTGGCTTGATTAGCTCAACACTTTTAACCCTATTAATTTTACCTATTATTTTTAAACGCTTTGGACATTATTCTTAATAAGGAAAGCAGATATGCAAAAATGCATTTTAAAGCTCATTTGCGAACATGATTTATATGATGAAATTACCGATAGTTTACTGTCTTTCCCACAACGGAATCTAGAATTTATGGGGTTTTCAGTACAGTCTCATAGTCAAGACTTGTTTGATATTCGAGAGCAGGTTTCGGGCTTTAAAGAAAAAATGGTTATCGAAATCACCACTGAAGAAATGGAGGCCAAACAGATCTATCAATATCTTAAAAATAATTTATCTCAGGCCAATTTTCAGGGGCAGTTATTTCCTTTACTAAATTTTTAATTTAAATTCGAGATCGCGAGTATGACAAAAATTACTTTTTTTATTTTAATTCAATTTTTTATATTACCAATGGCCTGGTCCAAGCAATTGTACCCCGTGGATATAGAATCTGATTCAGCTAAGGTAAAATTTTTACAGGTTGAAGTGCACCGACAAAATGACCAATTATTACTCACTGGTAAGGTCAAACGTCGTTCATATAACAGCACTGTTTTACCGGGCCACATTGATTATATTATCAGTGATAGCCAAGGCCAAATTATAGCCGAAGGTGTAACTAACTACGCGCCAAGTTTGTCTCTTAGGGGCTGGAAATTTGGCAGTCACTTTAGCGTTAACCTGCCAGATAATTTACCTGAAGATAGTCGAATTAAATTGAGCTGGCAGAGAAATCATTGATTACTTTCCTATACCAATATAGTCAATCAATGCCTTTTATTTTGTAATTGAGAAACATTTTTATATTGACGAGCTTAATAATAATCACTACCATTTGCATTGAACCGTAAAAAATGCCTCATATCAAAATGGAAAAATCAAGCTCCTAAAAAGTTTCCCAATCAGAATCTCCTTCCTTGGTTGACACCTCTAGTGGCTCTTTGTAATTGATTGTTTTTGTGGGAGTTGTTATTCTTGGTTTAGCATTATATATTGACGAAGCCTCATCGGTTTTAAAAAATTCCATTAGGGTCATCAATGTGTCAGACTGGTCACTTAAAGATTCGGCTGCTGCCGCAGCTTGTTCAACGAGCGCTGAATTTTGCTGAGTCATTGTGTCCATCTGAGAAATAGATTGATTAATTTGTTCTATTCCAGACGCTTGCTCTTTACTTGCAGTAGATATTTCCTGAATCAATTGGGTTACATTTCTAACAGAAATCACAATATCCCTTAATTTATGCCCCGAATCATTTACTAATTGACTCCCTTGCTCAACCTTTCTAACACTATTATTTATCAGTGTTTTAATGTCTTTTGCCGCACTAGAACTACGTTGGGCTAAACTTCGAACTTCAGTAGCTACAACCGCAAATCCACGCCCCTGTTCACCAGCTCGAGCAGCCTCTACTGCGGCATTTAAAGCAAGTAAATTTGTTTGGAAGGCAATTTCATCTATAACGCCAATAATATCAGCAATTTCTCTTGAAGCATCACTAATTTCTTGCATCGCTTGCACTGCTTCATTAACTACTTCCCCCCCATTTTCAGCATGTTCCATTGCCTTAAGCGCAATTTTATTCACTTTATTGGCTGATTCGGCATTTTCTCGAACTGTCGAAGTGAGTTCTTCCATACTAGAAGCGGTTTCTTCTAAACTGGCAGCTTGTTCCTCTGTTCGTGAACTTAAATCTATATTTCCCTGCGCTATTTCACTAGAAGAAGTAGAAATGTTATTGGATGCCTCCAGAATATCGTTGACCATTTTCCTCAAGTTATTAATGCTTGAATTAATAGCCTTTTGCAACTGAGCAAACATGCCTTGATAAGCTCCATCCATATTTTTTTGTAAATCTCCTGCGGCTAAAAGCTCTAAAACTTCTTGGCAGTTTTCAATCGGTTCGACAACTGTATTGAGCATGGTATTAATACTACTCGATAAATTTTTCATAAATCCATCGAATGCCTCTGAATCAAGACGTTCTTTTAGTTCACCCTTTGAGGCTAAAGTAATCAAATTTTCAACTTGTTCTTGGGCACTTACAGCATCAGTAGTATCAATCCATTCAACAGCTGTTCCTAAATAATTTTCATTTTTATCTCGAAGTGCAACGGCAATTAATTTAAAAGAAAGAGGACCTACTTTAATATCGGCTTGATAAGGCAAATTTTCCGGATGCAATAAGGAGCGTTGATGAGCCGGATTTTTATGAAAAGAATCAAAGTTTGTTCCAATAACCGATTCAACAGAAAACTGAGGAAATACTTCCTGAATCGCTTTTTCTCTTCGTCTCAACATTTTTTTTATGGATGGGTTCATATAATTTATAAAACCATCTGGATCGGCCATCATTAAATTTGTCGACATTCCCTCTACTGCTGAAATGAGTCGTCCAACTTCTTTATCTGCAGCAACTTTTTCTGTAATATTTGACCATTCCAAACTTGAACCCACGTAATTTCCCTGGGCATCTACAATTGCACCGACATTCAATTCAATAATTGCTTCACCAATATTTATATTAGCCTTATAAGGCAAGTTGGTCGGGTCACTAAGGATTTTTCGTTGATGAGCCGGGTTTTTATGAAAATCATCGATACACTTTCCAATCATATATTCTTCGGTTGCTTGAAAGCCTCTCCAAATGGTTTGCATTTCCGACTCTAAACTTTTTAACAATTGATAGCTTGTCGAATTTGCATAGGTAATTTTTAAGTCTCTATCTACCATCATCATAGCAGTTTGAGAACCTTCTACGGCACCTTGTAAACGAGCAACGGCATTTTCTGATTGAACTTTTTCAGTGACATCAGACCATTCCAAACTAGAACCAACATAGTTTCCTTTCGCATCCATTATTGCCGCGACATTTAATTCAATGGTTGCATCTCCAATTTTAATATTGGTTTTATAGGGAAGATTTGAGGGATCACTGAGAATTTTTCGTTGATGTTTCGGATCTTTATGAAAATCATCTATACATTTTCCACTCAGATATTCTTCAGTGGCTTTAAAATCAGGCCATACCCCCTGCATAGTATCTTCGAGTTTACGTAAAAGTTCATAACTGGCTGGATTGGCGTAAGTAATTCGTAGGTCCCGATCAACCATCATCATGGCTGTTTGGGATCCTTCTACAGCACCTTGTAACCTTGCTATGGCGTTTTCAGCAGCTACTTTTTCAGTGACATCAGACCATTCCAAACTTGAACCCACATAGTTCCCTTTCGCATCCATTATTGCCGCGACATTTAATTCAATGGTTGCATCTCCAATTTTAATATTGGTTTTATGAGGCAGGTTTGAGGGATCACTAAGAATTTTTCGTTGATGTTTCGGATCTTTGTGAAAATCATCAATACATTTCCCCATTAGGTATTTTTCAGTGGCATGAAATCCTTTCCAAACCCCTTGCATTGTTTTTTCCAAACTTTTTAATAGTCGATATGTGGCTGGATTGGCATAGGTAATTTTCAAATCTCGATCAATCATCATCATTGGGGTTTGAGAACCTTCTACCGCTCCTTGAAGTTGTGTCACTGCGTTTTCAGATGCAACTTTTTGAGTTATATCAGACCATTCAAGTGTGGCCCCCATATAATCACCATTTTGGTTGATTCTGGCAGAAACATTGAGTTGTATTTTTACCTCACCTACTTCAATACTGGCAAGATAAGGCATATTTTGGGGATCTTTTAATATTTTTCGCTGATGAGAAGGATCTTGATGAAACTGATCAATGCATCTTCCAATTAAATAATCCTTGGTTCCTTTAAAACCACGCCAAGTTTTTTTAAAATCTTTTTCTAAACTTTTTAATAATTTTTCTGATTCATGATTAATAAATATAATATTTAAATCGGTATCTACCATCATAATGGCAGTGTTTAAATTTTCTAATGCAGCAAGATAATTTTGCTCATTATTCGTATCCATTAAATCTTGCTTTTTGACTCGATCGTCCATCACCGATCTCCAAAGATTGTGATATGTTTTTAATACTTAAATTTTTCAATTTCCCTTACATTTATGAAAACATAGACAAACAAATTCATTTTTACAATATATTTACCTGAATTAATTAACCGATAAATATCAGAGAGATATTGTTTTTCTTATTTAGTTGCAATTAAAGTAATAAAATCTAAGATTAAAACATGTAAACAAGATAACCTGCCCTATATAATCAAGCAACTTCGAAATGCTGGACCTCTTATTTCCAAGTTGTTTAAATGATCAGATTTTTAACAATTCTTGAGGATGACCAAGCATGATTACCAAACCTATAATCATTTCAGAGTTGAAATTAAGTCTTATTACTAATATTCAAGAGCAGAATTCTAATAATAAATACCAAGGTGATATCCTGTTTATTCATGGTCTAGGCTGCTCAAAAGAATCATTTAATGAAGCATTTTCGGATGATCGGTTTAGTGAATATCGCTTAATTGCCCCTGATCTTCCAGGCTTTGGCGCATCATCAAAAGATGATAACCTTAGCTATAACATGCAAGAACAAGCCAAATATTTAAAAGAACTCATTAAAATACTTGATATTCAAAAGCCCATAATTCTGGGTCATAGTATGGGAGGAGCCATTGCGCTATTACTAATCAAACAGCTCAAATTGGTAAAATATTTTTTTAGTTTAGAGGGAAACCTAGTAGATGATGATTGTGGTATTAGCCGGGAAACCGCTATTTTATCCGAAAAAGAATTTTTAACTGAAGAATATAGAAAAAATCCAATGAAATATCGATGTAGACGACGTGGAATTGATCCAGCACCTGATCCACTTGCCTTTTACAAAAGTTCAGTATCCCTAGTAAGCTTATCAGATAGCGGAGAATTGTTTGAACAATACCAAAATTTACCATTTCCTAAAACCTATATCTATGGAGAAGAAAACAGAAATACCAAAATTGTATCATTGTTAAAAGGAGAGGACATTGTCGAAATTAGTGGCTGTGGCCACTTTATGATGAATGATAATCCTAAACAATGCTATACTGAAATTGCTAATCGAATAGAAGCGCTCAATTAAATTTCCTGAATTCAAATCATAAGTGCATAACCAATAACGGCAATTTTTATTAGCACCCTCTATTACACCCTAGCGACATGTTCAATTTCATGATTTGCTTTATTTATCAGTTCTTGTAATTCTCCAGGAATATGAATAATATTTTCTATTTCATATCGGTTTTGCCTTTTCCAGCAACGCTCGGCATCATGACTTTCTATTTGCAGGCCTTGGCGTCTCATTTCTTCTATTGTTAGTTGTTGTATATGGGTCATCAAAAATTCCTAGTTCAAGTTCAGCGATCTTTTATACCACTTATATATTTAATTTTTATGACCATAATTTCTAAAACCAGGCCAGATAAAATAAATTATTGGGTTAATTAAAAATTTCTGTTTCTTAATCTGGCAATTTTGGTATGGCTAGAATTGGTTTTCGTCTTAAATTAACTTTTCATGATTTTGTAAGAAATTTCCTACATACAATTTTTGTAATTTAAGGTAGGATATGGGAAACATTTTCCAGAACAATATAGACGATTTAAAACCATTTCTGAGGATATAATGGATTATACAGAGAGTATTAAGTATCAGGTGATTCTGAACAATCAATTAGCCAATGGACAAACCTTAGATAATGTCATTAATAATCTTTCTAAGTTATTTAAGAAAGATAAAAAGGTCATTGAAAAAATTTTATGTCAACCTGGATTTATCGTGAAATCCAATATTGACGAAGAACAAGCAAAAGAAATCCAACGCAAAATAAAAAGAGCAGGTATTGGATGTCAAATAAAGCCCATCGATAACGCTTGTGGTGGTTCAAGTCCTTTTGCAGGTTTAATTAATTGTCCTAAATGCGGTGTTCAACAAAGAGCCAGTAAAACTTGCAATAATTGTGGTATTATTTTTGACAAGTTCAATCAGAATCCAGCTACTGTATCCGCCAGTGTGGTCAAACCTACTGAATCAAATTTATATCAAGTACGTAAACCAAAAATTGAAGAAGAACCTAAAGATCCCTGGTATAAAAATAACAGCTATATTGTCATAATCGCCATAATTGTGACTGGCCTATGGTTTACCTTGCTAAAAGACGATATTACTCAAATTGAAGATTATGCCATCGAAGAAGTCTTGTTTGTTGAGCAATTAATCGAACCAGACTATACCACAGTGGTTTCTTTTTATGCTGACTGGTGCGACAGTTGTGACAGAATAGAAAAATTTGAATGGCGTGCCACTAGTAATCATTCCGACTTAGTCATCCGACGTGTTGATTTGTCACGACGAGGAGGATTTCAAATTGCCTATGATAAATATAAACTTCCCATAACTTATGTCCCTTTTACTATAATTTATGACGAAGACGGAAAAATATTGGCCACTGACAAAGCCAAAGGCGAAAAAAATTATTATGCTGGAACCAATTATTTCATGCGTAACTTTGTTAATCAGTAAAAAAATAATCAGTAAAATATCAATTAGTGAAAAATTTAAATAGGTATTTTTTATGACTGTTTATTTTCCATAATCAATTTCCCATTCAATAGCTAAAAACAACAACAATTATCAGAATTATTGACTACAATTTAGTTAGAAACTCAATCCTTTATTTCTATTATTTTTGATATTTATAGTAGGAAATAAATGACAATTGACTAGGGGCTGTTCAAATTATGGAAAAAAAGACGTTTTTATTGTTTATTTTTTTTACCTTTTTGGCTGACAATAGTTGTGCCATTTCTCAATTAAAATTGACGGCCATCGAGGGTTCACTTAATTCAAAAATTAGCCAATTAGTTCTTGAGGAAGCTTATAAAAAACTTAATATTGAAATCGATATTATTGCTCTACCTGGAGAACGGGCGCTTAGAACATCCAATTCAGGAAAAGTTGATGGAGAATTATTCCGTATAGCTAATATAGAAAAGCGTTATAAAAATTTGGTTGTAGTCCCTACTCCAATTAATGTCCTACAAGGTATTGCTTTTACAAAAAATTTACGCCCTTCTATCGAGGGTTGGGATAGTCTTAAACCTTTTAAAATTGGTATTCAGGTGGGAATCAAGTTTGCTGAACGAGGTACTCAAGAAATGAACCCAATTCTAGTTGATACTAATGAACAGCTATTTAAAATGCTAGACAATGAACGACTTGATATCATCATCGCAGCAATGGCGAATGGATTAAAAACTATGCATAAATTAAAACTAGAATCCATCCACCCTATACAGCCACCCATTCAGGAATATCCGCTTTATCATTATTTGCACAAAAAACATTTGTCCCTAGTTCCTCAGATTGACAAAGTATTGCAAGACATGCATAAGACTGGCCGAACTCAAACCATTAGAAATGAAGTTTTACTGAGTGGAAAGTTTTGAATAAATTAGGTTGTAGTAAATCCTTATGACTACGCATTTATCTATAAGAAATTCAATTGCTACCACTTTATTAAAAGTAATATTTGGGCTTTATTTAATCGTCACCATTATTATTACTACTATCCAAATGAGTTCTGAATTTCAGCATACAGAAAAAATCATATTAAATGAAATTAAAGAACTCTCCAAATCCTTTAGTCCTAGTATTGCAGCGGCGCTGTGGACCTATAATACTGATGGTTTGAATTCAATATTGGTTGGAATGCAAGTAAATGCAATTGTAGTTGGTGTAAAAGTATATGATAGTAGTGAAACCTATAGCATTGGTAATGTTGCTAATACTCAAGAAAAATCAATAGCACTTGATCATGATAGTCCAACAGAAAAAAATCACTTTTTTAAAGATTTCATTTCCCATAAATTTCCCATAATCTTCAGTGATACCCAAGGAAAAGAAAAAGTATTGGGAAATGCTATCATCTATTCAAGTAATGCTGTTGTTTTTGAGCGCGTTAAATATGGATTTTTCTTAATCATTCTAGGCGCAATAATTAAAACTTTAATCCTATGGTTTTTATTTATATATTTTATTCGTCGAATCATAGGCAAACCACTAAATAAGCTAACAGAGCAAACTAACCAAATTAATCTTGAAAACTTAAGTAGTATAGATATAGGTATAAAAAGCAATAAACAAAACGAATTAAAGCTTTTAGAAAATGCTTATAATCAAATGCTAAATAAACTAAAACAGGAGCGCGAAAAACTCGATATTTTAAACAAAAGTTTAGAGAAACAAGTCCATGAACGAACACAAGACTTAAAAAATGAAGTTAATAATCGTAAAAATGCTCAACTTGAAGCAGAAAATGCCAATAATGCAAAGACAATGTTTTTAAATAATATGAGTCATGAATTACGAACCCCTTTAAATGGTATTATGGGAAATACTTTTCTATTGGGTGAAACAAATTTAAATCAGGAACAACAGGAAAATATTTCTGCGATTAAAAATAGTGCTGAGGATTTACTCAAACTAATTGATGATATTTTTGACTTTTCAAATGTTGAATCAGGGACCTTAAAACTGAATAAAAAGCCATTTGATATTAAAGCCTGTACTAAACAAATTATTCATACCTACTATCCATTAGCCAATAAACAAAATATTAACCTAAATTTTCATCTTTCAGATGATGTACCCGACACATATACTGGTGATCAAAAACGCATACAACAAGTATTAGATAATTTGCTCGATAATGCTTTAAAATTTACTGCTACAGGAACAATCGAAATTAATTTGGCCTGTTTTGAAAAGGATTTGATATTTTCTGTTAAAGATTCAGGCATAGGAATAGCGGAAAATAAATTAGCCACAATTTTTGAATCATTTACCCAAGTTGACCCTTCTACAACAAGACAATTTGATGGAACCGGTATCGGCTTAACCATTTGTAAACACTTAATCGCATTAATGAAAGGACAAATATGGGTTGAAAGTATGCCTAATTACGGAAGTACTTTTTATTTTACACTACCCTCAAATAATCAAGAGAGAAAACACCATTCTACGGTTAAGGAAAGCAAAAAAGAAAAAGTCATAGATACCCAAAGTAAAAATATTAAACGAATTTTAATGATTGAGAATGATTCGAAATATCGAATCATTGCCAGAAAACACATCACCGAGTTAGGCTATTCAATTGACATGGCAGCCTCAAGTGAACAAGCTATCCACACGTTAAAAAAAAATAATTATCAGCTTGTTTTTATCAGTAAAAATATTTTTAAAACAGAATATCAAAAAATCTATCAATACGTTGAATCCCATTGTGCAACTCGAAACCAACCTAAAATAATTGTTCTAAATGAAAACGAGTTAAACCAAGATAACCACCACTTAGATGAAAAAAGTGAATTATTGCAAGCAATTGATAAACACTTATCTGTACATTAGTTTTGCCTAATTAGTTTATTGCTGCAAGTAACAAATTAATTAATACAAATAATCTCATAAATTCCTAGTTAAGTTATAGCCAAGCCTTTACCCTAGAAAACGCAGTTGCCATCTACTGCGGTCCCCTTAAGCACTAAATCTTAAGGATTTTCTGGAACATTTTGACTTCACCAGTAGGGTGACTACAAGAAAAGCCAAAATAACCCATAAAATCCTTAATCTTCAGCACTTAATTGGACCTCGCTACGAAGTCAACTGCGTTTTCTAGGTTTACACGACATAATTTGCTTAAAAAGCAACGGATAAATTCATTTGCAATAAGTTTTCGTTGTCATACTTATCACCGGCTGCTTTCAGGGCATCCTTGACTTCAGAATAAGCCTTGGCATGACGCCATTCAAATGAAAGCGTGGTATTTTTATAAACATCGACATTCATACCTACAAACCAAGCCTTTTCAAAATGGTCGGTGGATCCATCATCCAAATAAAAATCATCCGAACCCTGATATCCCACCGCAATATTGGCATCTTTACCCATCAGATTAAAACTATAAGCCGCTTCAATATTCCATGTCTTGGGTTGTAATTCATCTGCACCTAATTCGCCATGTTCAAATTTATCCAAAGCGGTAATATATTCACCGATTATGATAAAATCAGCAAATGAGGCAATAGCATGTAAAGATAAACCACCGACATAATCTTTGATACAACCATCACCGGAACATAACCCATTTTCATCAACAAAATCCTGTAGGCCATCGGTGGTGGCAATATTATTCATATACCCCAGTCCTAAATCCAAATCCATTTGGTCGTTACTGAGCGCATAGCCCACATTCAGACCAAAATTATCAATTTGAGAATTACTGGTTGAGCTATAAGTGCTATTGGCTTCGACAATTTTACCATTAAATAAATATACCGAACCGAACAGTCCATTCTCTAGTTCAACACCAAGTTGAAACGCCTCCTCACGAGTTTCAGCCAAAGTCAAAGTAATTGGATCAGAAATCATATTACTTTCAAAGCTCCCAAATGGAACAAACATCCGACCCGCACTTAAATAAACTGGCGAAATATCTGAGTTTCCAATAGTAATGGTTGCTTCATCTACTTTTAAATTATCATCATCTTCTTGCTCATACAACAAACCCATATACGTATTAACCCAAGGATTTATTTGAGCGTCAATTCCCAGTGCCAGAGTATCTAAGATCACATCACTAGTACTTTCACCACTCCAGGCATCACTATCCGTCCTAGCCGTATTAATTACCACCTCACCACTGATAGTCATGGTATCCGCAATTTCATGGGCAATGACTTTTACGGCTGAACCTTTGCTTCCAAAATCACTTTCACTCACTTCAGATTTTGCATTTGTCTTTTTATCTGCCTCTTTATGTGTGAGAGTCTGTTGATCCAATTTTTTTTGCTGGGCATCTAATTTTTGTTGCATAAGCTGCATTTGCTGCTGCATAGCTTTCATCTGTGCTTTTAGCTCGGCCATGTCATCCGCATTCGCATTGGAATACAGGGTACTAATGCATAAGGCTAATATTCCATATTTTCCTATTCTCGGCTTCATTTCATTTCCCCATGTTTTTATTTTTAGTGAATTGGCATTTGCAGCTCATTTATTTTTTTATTAATATTATACGACACATTGCAATTTCCAGATTTGGATCACTAATCACTAACAATTATCCCCCCCAATAATTTAAACCCTACAAGCAATTTAAACTATATTAGATATTCATCCCAAATTAATAGCCACCTTTTTTACCCGTTCCTGTGTATACAAAGTCCCACTCAACATTAAAAGGTTTATACCATTTCCCAACTCCAGTTTCTTTGTCAGTATGACGTCCAAATCCCATCGATGCGGGTGATTGGATATGGTAAGTTAAATGATATTTTCCAGGTCCATCCAGTTTAATATTATCTCCATAATGTTGCCCATCAGAAGCGATCATAGGCATTAAATTACCCGTAGCTGACCAGTTTGAACCCTTTTTTTGAATATTGTAAGCAATAGTTAAATAAGGAATCCATTCACCCTCGCCATAACCATTTTTATTGCCTTTTAAAGCATGGATATCGGCTTCAATATGTACATCTTTTGGATCCATCATTCCCGGTAACATGGGTTCCATTTTGATTGGTTGTAAATAAACTGCGGCAATTTCCATCCCATTTAATTCATAGGGATCACCAATCGGAACCTCTCCAGCCTGGATAGATATAGTTGAAGTTATTGCTGTAGCGGCGATTAAGTTGATGAGTAATTTATTTTTATTCACGTTTATATCCTTTGACAATATTAAGAAATGCTTACCTTATAGTAATTGCTAATCATTTGCAATTGCGCATGATATTTATTCGCGTTTACTTTGCATTATTTTTGATTTAGATCAAAAATATTTTTTCATTTAATAAATCTCTATAAACCGATTGCAGTCCACCAAGCTGCTCCAACCGCCAAACTCCCCAATCCTCCGGGAAGCATGGCCCAATATTGTAGATATCCATGATTACTCACCTGTTGCTTAAGAATTTGAAAACACAGCCATAAACTCCATACAATGCTCAGAAAGAAAATCAATATTTTTAATAAGGCTATCTGGTGCTCAGTTATTCCGGTAAATGTTAGTAATTCAAATAATTTGGCTCCCAGTCCTAGAATTAAAGAAACCATCGCTACTGGGGCATATTGATAACTGAGTTCAATAAAACGTTGGCGGATATTTTTTGATCCTGGCATTGGACCATCGACTTTCTTGGATATCCAGGCCGCCATTAAGGTGGTGGAAAATAAAATAAAACCGATAAGTAACATAAAGCCGAGCATAAAGGAAACAATGGCAATAAAATCCAACCAATAAAACACTTCTCGACGTTCCGGGAACACCACCATTACCCAACTTGGGCCAGATTCTAATAAGCTATACAATTCATATTCAATAAACCATTCTCCCAAATAATTCCGCATCATTTGGTATTCTGGTAACACTAGCCATAAAAAACCTCCAAGTGCTAAACCAGTACTTAAAAAGAAAAACCAAGTTTCCGCTATATTGGGGTTATTATTAGCAATATCTTCGACCTCTTGACCAGGACGACGAAATTTCAAAAATAAGCCACCTTTAGCTTTAGGATTAACACAGCGAAAACATTCAATACAATGACGGGATTCATCTTTTGAGTTGAGTTCTATCATAGTGGGACATGCTGTTTTTTCAGTCCATCGTTTGGTTACTTTTTGTTTACGTTTTGGCGCAAACTGAACCGCACCAAGACGAGAAAAAACTCCCAATAATAAACCGATAGGACACATATGCCGGCACCAGGCACGTTTTTTACGACCGTAAAATAAACCAATAATTATGGCTACTAACATGGTTGATCCAAAAACAATAGCTAAGGATTCAGCATGATCACGAACTCCGATAGTTTGCCCCCAGATGGTAACCAAAATAAAACTTAATATGGGCGTTCCTGACCATTTTATCCAGGCCGGAATTTCCTTTTTAAAACCAATATTATTAGCCCATTCCGATGCGGCGCCCATGGGACAAAAAATGCCGCACCAACTCCGTCCGCTAAAAATAACGGATAAAAAAACTAGAGGGAACCATAAGCCCCACATGACATAATTGGAAAAAGAAGTGAAATCTGATAAAGGTGTTGCATCTTCCGCTGGATCGGGCAGATACAGCGGCAATATCAACAGAACCATAAAAAATAAGAAAAAGGCCAAGTGCAACCAGATTAACTGTTCTCGATATTTAACAAAAAAAGCTTCGATCGGTGCCGCTAAATTCTGCCCGAAAGCATTTTTTTCACCTTTCGGCAAAACACGAATTTCCACCTCATCCAAGTTAATGTTTTGTTTTATTGAACTCATTTTTAAGCTCCTGACTCTTGCATAGCATGATTTTTCCCTTTTTTTCTAAACCAATACCAGGCTATCGGTAGAGGCAATAAAAATAACAACTGAGATAAGGAAGCTTCCAGTGTTGGGAATATGCCCAACCACTCGACTTGTGGCATCCAATCAATTGGTGTAATAGATACCCAACGCGCTTCTTGGAGTTCCAACACCCCTTTCCCGACAAAGGTAAAAGCCAGGTAATACAATAGGACTGCAGTAAGAGTAAAAAAGGTGCCTAATGGTAAACGGGTTGAAGTCTTATACATCAACCAATAAATCAGCAACAAGCACAACGATGCTGCGGCAATTCCCATCATCAAAGCTCCGTATTGGCCGTCTATATTGGCAGCCATGGCTTGATAAAATAAGACCGTTTCGGCTCCTTCCCGATATACGGCCAAAAAGGCGGCAAATCCCAAGGCGTATAAGCTCCCCTTTGAAACAGCTTGATCAATTTTTTGCCGTATATAGGTATTCCAACGATCCGCCTGACGTTTTGAGATAAGCCAATAGCTGACATAAAATAAAACCATGGCTGCAATTAACATGGTTATTCCTTCCAGAGCTTCTTGTTGAGCACCTGATATTTTGATTATGGTGTTAAATGCCCAAGCAGTGAATAAACTAGCAATCAAAGCTGCCCCCACACCATACCAAACAATATTAACTTTCTCGGGAGCACTACGTTTTAAATAAGCAATTAAAGCAGTAACCACTAAAATGGCTTCAAAACCTTCACGCAATAAAATCAAAAAAGCCTGTAATAGTATGGTCCAAAAACTATTATTGGAAGATTTCGACTTAAGCTGTTCAGCCACAACCAGCAAACTGTTTTTTAACCCCAGCCATTTTTCTATAACAACAGATTTCGGCGCTTCTTTCATGGCGTGCCCAATAATCTGGCTAAACTGTGATTCAAGTGCTGTTTTTAACTCCGGATCATGCATACCAACAGTTAATTCCATACCACTCGCTTCAAAAATATCAAAATAAATATTGGAAAAACCATCGCCAATATCCATTGCCGTTTCGCTGCTATAATTTTTTAACAGCGTATCCCCCTGTTGGTGGATCTGTTGGACGACTGCCAGCAAGTCAACATCAACTTTTTCTTCAGCAGATAGATTTAAAGGTAAGTAAATAATTACCAGTAAAAACAAAAAAGATAATAAACGAAAAATCCGCATTATTGGTTTACCTTAAACACTTCCGGAGCGATTCCGGCTTTATCTAATTTGGGCATGTCTTGGCTGATAATGCCTTGTAATTCCTGAGATAATGCTTGAACCTCTTCGATAGGCGCATTTTTGGTTATTAATTTTCGAATAGAGCCAAAGCGTTTTTCCACTAAATAGGTATACTTTGCACCTAATTCCATGCGCATGGCCGCTTCGACTTTACGATCCTCAAATTCAGTAAAATACGCTTTTATAATGGTTCTTTTGGCCTGTTTACTATCCCCCTTTTGGTATTGGTCTTGGGCTAATTGGATTAATTGATTAATCGCCTTTCCTTGCTTATTCCAATAAGCTTCATTAGCCGAAACGTTTACTATATTTAGGAAGAGAAATCCCATTAAGATAATCAATAAAGACTTATTTTTATGCATATTGCAACCCATTTAAATAGAATGACAGTAAAAATCTAACTTGAAATAATAACCATTATCAATAATATTATCAACTTTATGTTTAATCATAATAAAATTAACAAAAAATCGGATTTATGCTATCATGACTACCTTAATTTGATTTATACCCAATTGATTTAAAAAGGATTAAACTTCTCACATTAATCCAAAATATATATGAAAGAAATTATCTTAGAATTTTTAAATAATTTTTGGTTATTGCTTACATCAATCGCAATATTTATTTTAATTGGCGTAATTATCGCAGGTATTTTGAAACAATTTTTACCCGACAGTTTTATTCGCAAACATTTGGGTAAGCATTCATTTATCACTAATATTAAAGCGGTATTATTAGGAATCCCATTACCTTTATGCTCCTGTAGTGTTGTTCCTTTTATAACAACGCTAAAACAAAGTGGTGCTTCACGCGGAGCCATACAAACTTTTCTTATCTCCACTCCGATTACCGGTGCCGATTCTATTTTGGCCACCTATGCCGTTTTTGGTTGGGTTTTTACCCTATTTCGTTTGCTTTCCTCGGTAATTATTTCTTTAGTTGCCGGCTTTTTATCATTGTTATTTTTGCCCGAACCAGAATCAGAGCTGAAAGCAACTGATATAAAAAATAAATACAACAACCGCAGTATTCCCGTCACCATTGAAAAACCAACTAGTGCTGATATTTTTACCAAAATTGAAGCCATTTTTCGTTGTTCATTTGATGAAATTTTTAAGGATTTTGCTCGTCCCTTGTTGATTGGTATTCTACTCGGAGCAGCCATTGTGACTTTTATGCCAGAAAATTTATCCACATTAATCAGTAAAAATAGTTTTTTAAATTATATATTGATCCTTTTAGTAGCGGCTCCCCTTTACGTTTGTGCTACTGCCTCTATTCCTCTGGGTTTATCATTATTAGTGGCCGGGTTTAGTCCTGGTGCTGTATTTATTTTTTTAACAGCGGGTCCAGCAACCAATACGATGACTATGGCAGTTGTTAATAAAACCTTGGGCAGATCTTCTCTTTTCATTTATCTATTTTCAGTCATTATCGGTAGCCTATTTTTTGGCTTTTTATTTGATATGATCTTTGCGCAGAGTCTTGGAAATCTATTCATTCAAAGTCTTGAAAAAGAAGCGTTAGGTTTTATAGAACAAGTTTCAGCAGTGCTTTTACTGTATTTAGTCCTAAAATATAGTTTTTCTAAAAACTCTAAAATTAGTTCTGGTTGTGCCGGTAGCTGCGGATGTGATTAACAATTGATTTTGTTTATTAATTGATTTTATTCTGATTTTTCATTCAAACGAATACTTTAATATAGACTTTTAGATAAATTTTCGATTAGAATATGCAGCCTCGATTAAGTTTTTAAGTATATAATAATTTTATAATATGACCCTCGATAAACTTCAAAAAGGTGACTCCGCTCTGGTCACCATCATTTTGGCCGACGATGAGTTAAAAAATCGTTTGAATTCCTTAGGACTCGCCAAAGGAGTGGTTATTAAAGTTAAAGCTTATTCACTAGCCAAACAAACCATGGACATCGTTGTAGACAGGACTCAAATTGCCTTGCGAACCTCAGAAGCGGAAAAGATACAGATCGAAACAATGAAGTCACCGTTAAAAAATCCTAAACACTATTTGCGATTTTTGACAGCCACGGAAGCTGATAATATTAAAATTGAACCCAGTGGTAAATGTTGTGATTATCTCGAAGCCCCCTCTGGCTCGCCAGAAATTAAAAAAACTATACGCATTGCATTGGTAGGACAACCCAATGTCGGTAAGAGTATGCTAATTAACGCCGTCGGGAATACACGACTAAAAGTCGGTAATTTTAGCGGTGTAACGGTGAGTAAAAAAGTTGTCAGATTTGAGCATAAGGGTTATCCAATCGAAATCATCGATTTACCGGGTTCATATTCGATCAATGATTATACTCAGGAAGAAAAAGTCACTAAAAAATTTTTATTTCAGAATAATTATGATCTGATTTTAAATGTCATAGATTCAACTAACATTGAACGTAATCTCTATTTAACCAATGAACTATTAGCACTCAATAAAAAAATGGTCATTGCTCTGAATATGACTGATGAAGCGCTTAAGGAAGGAGTTTCGATAGATAGTGAACAACTCTGCCGTATCATAGGTAAGCCTTGCATTAAAACATCAGCCGTAGAAAAAACCGGTATCGAAGAACTACTAAATGCCATTATTAATGTCAGTCAAACCAAAAACCCACCCTCTCGCCTTCAGTTTAGCGATGTGATAGAAGAAGAACTGAGCAATATTATTCAACTTTTTCAAGACAAAGCCTACCAAAGCCCCATTCCTCATCGAGAATTTGCCATTCAATTATTAAAAGAAGATAAGATAAGTTATAAACAAATTCACGATGATCCAATTTGGATTGAGTTATTACCCGTTATTACTAAAGCTTTAGAACATATTTATTTGCATTATCAAACCAAAAACATCAACGAAATTTTTAGCGAAGAACAACTGTCTCAAAGTAGAGGCTTAGTTGCTGAAACGGTTAAATTTGATAAAAATCACCAAGCAAACTTAACTCACAAAATCGATAAAATTTTAATGCATAAATTCTTCGGTTTACCCATTTTTCTATTTATGATGTGGGGACTATTTCAGCTCACCTTTGAATTTGGCAGTATTCCAATGGAGTGGATTGACGCTTTTTTTGGTCATTTAATCGGTATGACCAAGTCCGTTTTGGGCGATACCGAACTTGCTTCTGTTATTGCCGATGGTGCGATAGCGGGTGTAGGGGCCGTGATTCTCTTTTTACCTAATATTGCCATCTTATTTTTAGGCATTGCGCTATTAGAAACCACGGGATATATGAGTCGAGTCGCCTATCTCTTGGATGGATTTTTCCATAAATTTGGTCTGCACGGCAAATCATTTATTCCTCTGGTAACCGGATTTGGTTGTTCGGTACCAGCCTATATGGCAGCACGTACTCTTAAAAATGATCGCGATCGATTACTCACTCTGTTCATTATTGGCTTTATGAGTTGCGGTGCCCGGTTACCCATTTATGTTTTGTTCACCGGTGCTTTTTTTGCTGCCGATACTGCAGGAACTGTATTATTTATTATATATATTGTGGGTGCCTTATTGGGTGTATTGGCGGCAAAAATATTAAGAATGACTGCCTTCAAAGGCAAGGACGAACCCTTTGTAATGGAAATGCCAAAATATCGTTGGCCGTCTTTAAAACTTATTTGGCATACAGTATCCAATCAGTCTTATATGTATCTAAAAAAAGCCGGTACCTATATTCTAATGGCTTCAGTACTCATTTGGTTTGCCAGCAATTATCCCAAATATCCCGAAGTTGAATCTTCTTATCAAGCTAGAATAGAGATAGCAGCCAAACAAAATCAACATGAAGAGGCTAAAAAGCTGAATAATGAATTGCTCATGTATAATTTGGAACATAGTTACCTTGGAATGGTCGGCAAAGCATCCGAACCTTTTTTTGCACCATTGGGATTTGATTGGAAAATGTCCATTGCTTTAGAAACTGGCTTAGCCGCCAAAGAAATTGTCGTCTCCACCTTGGGTATATTATATGGCATGGGTGAAGAACATGATGAAAACAGTAGCCAACTTTTATCAAAAATACAAGCTAATATTCCATTAGCCAGTGCCATTGCTTTTATTGTTTTTGTTATGATTTACTTGCCCTGTTTAGCGGCTTCTATGGTATTTCGACGTGAAGCGGGTGGTTGGAAATATTTGGGGTATTTATTTTTATTTACCACTGGGGTGGCTTGGAGTTTGTCTTTTTTGGCTTATCATATTAGTTTGGTTTTGCTTTAACCAATGAAAAGAGCAATGGAAAATTGATAATGGATAATGGATAATGGATAATGAAAAGAAAAAGTCAAAACATTGACCTCGGAAGACACATCAGAGCAATGAAAAATGCAAAATTGAAAATGGATTATGAAAAGAAAAAAGACTGACCACTGAGGGCACGGACAGGGCAAAAAAGTCACTTATCCAATTAACGTCAGTTTATGTCATCCCCGAAGTCTTTTATCGGGGAACCACTTCTAGATTATAAATAAAAGAAATTGACCATGGAACATCGGAAGGCAATTGAAAATGGATAATGCAAAATTAAAAATTAAAAATTAAAAAAATTAACCACTGAAACTGCTAGAAACAAGGATAAAAAAATCTTTTAGTCTTTTCGTCCGTGTTTTCCGTGCCTTCCGTGGTCAGGGTTTTGTCTTTTCATTTTTAATTATCCATTTTGCATTTTCCATTGCTCTTTTGTGGTTAATGGTTCTTCTTTTATCTTTTAATTTTCATTTTTCCCTTATCAATTATTAATTGCTTTTTCTCCATTTTCGATTCTCCTTTTGCACCGAACGATAATAACGGGTTAAACCTTTATCCCGAGCGCGTTTTTCAGCCAAACTGGCCGAATTAAAGGCTTGTTCTCGCATCATTTTAAGATAATTATTTAAACGACGAGGTTCCAATAAACCATTATTAATCGCCTCAGTCACCGCGCAGCCGGGTTCGGATTGGTGTTGGCAATCAGAAAACTGGCATTGCGAAGATAATTCGGTGATATCAGCAAAAGTTTCATTCAGTCCCTGCTCACAATCCGCTATTTGCAATTCGCGCATACCCGGTGTATCTAATAAAATACCGCCATTAGGAATAAAGTGCAGCGAACGCTCAGTGGTAGTATGACGTCCTTTTCCATCCTGGTCCCGAATTGAACCGGTGGTTTGTTCCTGGTTTCCCATTAAGGTATTAATCAAGGTGGATTTTCCCACACCCGAAGAGCCTAAAAAGGCGATGGTTTGTCCTGTTTCACACCAGGGTTTTAAACCCCTTAGACTATCTGAATTAAGACTATTAACTGCTTCTACCATTAACATTGGATCAGTAGTTCTTATCTGATTCGTATAGTCCTCGGGATTATCACAGAGGTCGGATTTGGTCAGTACCACCACGGGTTGTACTCCGGCATCATTCACTAAGCTTAAATAACGCTCAATACGGTTGAGATTAAAATTTTGATTGAGAGAACAAACCACAAAAACCGTATCAATATTGGCTGCAATTAATTGTCGTTCTAATTTAGTCCCAACTGCTTTACGAGAAAATAAGGAACTTCGTTCTAATAACCGAATAAACTGTTGTTGCTGATTGACTAAAACCCAATCCCCTACAGTCATTTTGGGTAAATTGGTGGTTATTTCGAGTTGTACCAAACCTGTTTCTGACAATAATCCATAAACAGAACGATGATGTTGGATAATGCGGGCAGGAATACGGGTTTCCCATTCTCCTAGATTAATTTGTTGCTGAAAAAAAGCTGTCCATCCCAATTGGGACAAAGAAATAGAATTGTTCATTGTGAACCCCTGGATGCAATTCGTGCGGACACAGCTGTGCCTAATGAATGTGCATCAAGAAAAATTTGGATCAGGGGCTGGAACCTAGAAAACTCAGTTGCATCTACGTCAACTCTGTTTTCTAGGTTGGAATGCCCCGGTTTTTAGGCCGGGTAGAAAAATCGTTTTATTAGATTTTAGGCTTCTACCCGAAAGGTGTTGATTACTATCATGTGTACCCTCCGGTTTTGTGTTTTGTTAGCGGGTAGGATAGCAGAAAGGTAATGGAAAACAAATAGTGCAATGAAAAAATTGACACATCAAGTGTGCAGTTGCCGAAAATAATTATGAAAAATCATTCACTAACGACTTTCGAGTATCTTCAGGGATATCTTCTAGCAAAACAGAATATCCAGGGTGCTCAACCCCCATACTGACTTCAGCTCCCTTTTTTAATGCGATGAGCATTTCGTCAGACAATTCAAAGCGCATAAAGTGAACAGCTGAGGTTTTCTCGGCATTAGAGCGCTCCAAGTCTTCATTGGAAATGGGATACACCTTATCCATATCATTGACACGAACCCAAACTTTATCTTCTATGCCTTGTAATTCTGCTAACGCAGTATGTCGTTCTTCCACATCGGAATATTCAAGCATAAAGGTGGCTTTCCAATTATGGGCATCCGGGATTAAAGGATTATAGGCGGATAGTTCTTCTTCGATGCCATCCGGTTCAAAAATTCGTTCTATGCGTAACATTTCTTGAATTTGATATTGCATGGTTAACCGATCTTCAAAATATAAAGCGGCGTGCTCACCTAACGGGATGCGACGATTTTCTTTATGCTGCATGACTTTAGTTCGAAATTCGCTACGCACTTGAGCGTATTCTTCCAAACTATATAAATCATCCCGAGTTAATTTATTCATTTCCAATTTTCCTTGTATTGCTCTGTCTTAAATTCCGTATGCTTTTCGTAACATTGCCATAGGGTGCAGGGGTTGTTGGCCATTATTTAAGGCATTTTCAATATGATGTCCTGCCATAACACAATCGCTACCGAAATACTCAGGTTCCGTATTGGTCACTTGCCGAACCACGGGACGAACGATTTTCATGGCATTTTGATGAAATTCTGATTTAACCGCATAAGTACCATCATGCCCGGAGCAGCGTTCGATAATATTGATTTCTGTATCCGGGATTAATGCCAGTACTTCTCTAGTTTTCTGACCGATATTTTGAACTCTTTGGTGACAAGAGGCATGTAAGGACACTTTACCCAAAGGTGTTTTAAAATCTGTTCTCAGCTTTTCGTGTTTATGCCGAAGCATTAAATATTCAAATGGATCATAAAATGCCGCTTTGACCTTCATCACATCTGGATCATCCGGAAAGATTAAGGGTAATTCTTGTTTAAACATCAGTACACACGATGGAATTAAAGCAGTTAGATCCCATCCCTGATCCACCAACCCGGCAAGTTCAGGGATATTGGTGTTTTTGAGATCCTCCAAAGTTTCAAAATCTCCTAATTCCATTTTTGGCATTCCGCAACAACGTTCTTTGTTAGGTAACCGAATCGCAATGTTATTGTGCTCAAAAACCTTAATAAAATCTTCTCCAATACCCGGTTCATTGCGATTCATATAACAAGTACTGAATAAGGCCAGTTGTCCTTTGGTAGGCCCGGCTGGCTCAGCATTTGGTTTCTTCAGACCATCACCATAATAAGATTTCAGACGTTTGCGTAAATTATTGCTATGAAAATCTGGGAGGGTAGCGTCTGCTGCAATACCAATTGCCGAGTCTAAAATTTTTCGGATCGGTTTAATTTTATTGCTGGCATTCACTATCTCAGCAATAACCGGAATACCGGCAATTTTCCCCACGGCATCGGTACTGGTTAAAACTTTATCACGCAGTTTGACTCCGCCCTGCTTAAAATTGACCGCCTTGGCGCGTAACATTAAGTGAGGAAAATCTACGGCCCAGTCATGCGGTGGAACATAGGGACATTTGGTCATGTAACAGAGATCACATAAATAGCAATGCTCAACCACATTCCAAAAGTCCTGCTTATTTACCGTATCTAATTCCATGCTATCCGATTCATCTACTAAATCAAATAACGTGGGAAAGGCATTACAAAGATTCACACAACGACGGCAACCATGACAAATATCAAAAACCCGCTCCATTTCCTGATAGAGGGATTCTTGATTATAAAAATCCGTATTTTTCCAATCCAAAACATGCCTTGTCGGTGCTTCTAAACTTCCCTCTCTTATTCCTGCCATGCTTCCTCCGCTATAAAACACTTGGGAACCTAATGGTTCCCAATCTAAACTCAAAGGTGTTTAAAATTATAAGTCGAGATTATCTAGAGCTTTCTGAAAACGATTGGCATGAGAACGTTCTGCTTTGGCAAGAGTTTCAAACCAATCGGCTATTTCATCAAAACCTTCTTCTCTTGCCTTTTTAGCCATACCCGGATACATATCGGTATATTCATGGGTTTCGCCAGCGATAGCCGCTTTTAAGTTGTCAGAAGTTCCGCCAATCGGTAAACCGGTAGCCGGATCACCACTCACTTCGAGATATTCCAAATGACCATGCGCATGTCCTGTTTCACCCTCTGCCGTGGAACGAAATACCGCTGACACATCGTTATATCCTTCAACATCAGCTTTAGCCGCAAAATATAAATAACGACGATTGGCCTGAGATTCCCCAGCAAAGGCATCTTTAAGATTTTGTTCCGTACTACTACCTTTTAGTTCCATGACTTTACTCCTTAGTTTACTTGAATTTTGTTTTTATGAATTTGCGCTAAAAAGTGTAGGAACAAAGGTTTGATTTTACCAATAGATTTTCTAGATGCATATGATGGAAAAAACCGATCATTAAAGGACAATGGAAAATGAATAATGCAAAATTGAAAATGAAAGTCAAAACCAACCACTTACCATGAGAGGCACGGAAAACACGGAAGAAAACATAGAAGAAAAAACCGAAAAATAATTTTTTTGGTTTTGTCCGTGCCCTCCTTGCTTTCAGTGGTCAATGATTTTTTTTAAATTAGCCCCATATCTGCCGAACGAGCTATATGAAAGCCAAAATTTTTTCTTTCACAACTGCTAATAAGGTTTGAATCTCATCTTTACGTGTTGAATGAGCACGCCAGGCAAATCCAATTTCACGATAATTATATTGCTGATTAGCCAGGGAGGTAGTGATAATATCCGTATTATTTAAAATGCCAGATTTAATCGCCATATGAGGTAAAAATGTAACACCTAAGTCATTATTAACCATTTGCACCAAGGTATGTAGGCTAGTTGCCGAAAAACTATTAATTTTGTTTGAGCCTCTCAGTTTGCACACATCTAGAGCGTGATCACGCAAACAATGTCCATCTTCTAATAATAAGATGGCACCTTCATCCAGGTTAGAATAGTCATTTTGCAACTCATTCATCATATATTGACTATCTTTATGGTAGGCAAAATAGAACGGGTCTTGATGGAAACTTTGCATTTCTAGACCAGTTGCTGGATATGGCATGGCTAGTAATACTAGGTCTAATTCACCTTGATGAAGGGCTTCTAATACCAATTCACTTTTTTCTTCTCGAATAAAAACGTCTAGATGAGGGAAAGCAGATTTAATCAATAGCATTATCTGAGGTAATAAAAATGGTGAAATAGTTGGGATAATTCCAAGCCTCAGACGGCCGCCAAAAGGTTTGGAATAACGTTCAACCATATGTTTCAACTCTTCCACATTGACTAGAATTTGCTTTGCCTGTTTAACCACTTCTTCAGCTAAAGGAGTAAATAATATTTTTTTACTATCGCGCTCGATTAGTTGAACATTTAGAACTTTTTCTAAGTTTGCTATCCCCGTACTCAAGGTGGATTGACTGACATAACACGCTTTGGCGGCTTTACCAAAATGTTGATATTGATGCACATTCACCAAGTAGTACAGATGTTTTAAACTGGGTATTCTCATTGCCCTTTTCCCCAAACATAACTTCAAAATACTTATCTATTTATCTACTAATTCTATTGGTTTAGTTTTTTTAATCGATTTGGTCAATACAATTTGCAAAAAATGCTTTCTTTACCCTAATAATCCTATTTTTTTCCTTTTATTGTATGTTTTTCCCGATAGTTTTTTAGGATAAATTAAAAACCAGATATTTTGGATCGGCGAACTGTGATACCCAAACCTCCTGTAAATTCAAGGTGGTTTGGGTATAGGGGTCAATTTTAAGGGGTTTTGTTAAGATCAATTTTTCGATCAATTCGTATAGCTTTTAAAAATTCCTGGTCATGACTCACCAAAATTAATCCACCAGGCCAAGTTTTCAAAGCCTCACGTAATGCAGCATAACCGACTAAATCCAAACTATAAGTTGGCTCATCTAAAACTAAACATTCAACAATGGGTGAACGGGCAAACAAACAAATAAGAGCCGCTCTTACCCGTTCTCCAGGACTCAAAGTTCGTAGCGGACGTTCGGCAAGGGCTAACGGGAATTTATGGGCAATTAATAGTTGTGTTAAATCCAATACACTATTTTTTTTAGAGATCATTTGTAAATAAGTGATCAAATTGTCTTCTAACATCCAGTTCGAGGCTCCCTGTGCAATAGAGCCAACTTTTTCAAGATTAGTCGTCACAAAACCAGAACTAGGACTATGTTGTTTCAGAATCGTTTTTAGTAGCAGTGTTTTTCCCGAGCCATTTGGTCCTGTTATCGCAATCCGATTGCGTTTTAGTCGCAGATTAAGCCGATTAAAAAATGTTCTTTCATTAATCGACAAACTAACTTTATTGAGAATTACTATATCATCTTCATTATCGGGTAGCTCAGGTATAAACAAGGCTATGGGAAGTTTAACCGCAAGTTCCCGCCGGCTTGCCTGAACGATGTTTCGTGCGACTTCGATCCGGTTTTGACTAATTTTAGCTACCCTACCTTGGCTTTCCTGCGCATGACTTCGCTTTTTATTAAGACGTACCCTTGGAGTCATTCGTCCTAATTCACGCAAACGCCCCTGGTTCTTTTTTTGTTTACGCCGTTGAGCAACACGCAGATTATGTTCCTCACGATTAATTAAATGATTAATATGACGGATATATTTTTTTTCCTGTTCCTTATTCTCTTCCTCAAGTATTTTTTCTAATTGACTAAGATTACCATTAAAATAACGACAGCCAGATTCCGTCACAATAAAGAAATGACTGAAATGTTGCAGGATACGTCGTTCATGAGAGATCACAAGAAGCCCATCTGACCAATTTATCAAGCAATCTTGTAACCATAAAATACCAACCTCATCCAGATCTTCGGTTGGTTCGTCTAATAGTAATAATTTGGGATACTTAAACTTTGCGGCCAGCAAATATAATTTACGCAATTCCCCATTACTAAGGTCCTCAGAATTGAAAATTTCTGAAACTGGACGAAGCCCAATAGCCTTAAATTCATCCTCTAAGTTGGCCTTTGAAATGTTAACATCAGAAAAAATAACTGATGGCCATAATCCTCGGGTTGTATTTATTTTATATTTACTAAGCTCCTGATAAACAAGAACTGTATCATAGCATGTAACAACCTGCCCTCGCGTCGGCTCAAGCTGTTGCGACAAGATTTCAATTAGCGTTGATTTTCCAACACCATTGCGACCGATAATAGCCACTTGCTCATAGCCTAAACTAAGGTTTAGATCTCGAAATAACGGTCGTCCTGCAGGAGTGTCTACATCCAAGCCCTTGACTTTAAGTAACTCAGACTGATAATTTCCCTTTTTCATTGTATTTTTCATCCCTGAATCTCCTTAATACTACGTTTGATTTGACTCAGTATTTTTGGCTGTCCTTCAAGAATAAAATTTAGGCCGGTATGATTTGACCGTGTATCTATAACATGGCATTTAGCATATATTTTCTGAATAAGTTGATTAGCTGAGTAAGGCACAAACACTTTAACAATCTGTTGTTCTTTTTTTAGTTGATTGAGTAATTTATTTTTCAGCTCAGATACAGCCTTTTTGTCAATACAACTTAAACTCATAAATGGGTAGTTTCGACTTAAGTTATTAAAGTATTCAGGTGGTGGTAATTTCGATAACTTATCAAGTTTATTAAATACATAAAAACGAGGCAGGTCATCAGCCTTAAATTTAACAAGTAATTGTTCAGTAGTTTTCAGGTGCAATTCTTTTTCTGGATCAGAAACATCTAATACGACGACTAACAGGTTTGTTTCTTTAATCTCAGCGAGGGTCGATTCAAAACTTGCCAATAAATGCTCTGGAAGCTTGCGGATGAATCCAACTGTATCGCTCAAAAGAATATTTCCACTCTGATGTTGATTTAAACATCGTGTGGTTGTGTCCAACGTTTCAAACGGCATATTACGAGCCGATAAATCAGCATCCGTAAGCGCATTCATCAATGAAGTTTTTCCCGCATTGGTATAACCGACCAAAGCAATTCGGTGACAATTTGCTCGTTTTTTTCGCTGACACATTCCCGCTTGGTTTAATTTTTTCGATGATTTTTGAAGTTGTGCTAATCGTTTATCCAAGCGTCGAGCCATTAATTCTGAAGCTGTTTCCCCCGGCCCACGTCCACGCATAATTCCCCCTGCTTGTTGATCCATATTAAGACCTAACCCACGAATTCTTGGTCGTAAATATTCCAATTGGGCAATTTCTACTTGATTTCGGGAACGTTGAGTTTTTGCATGAGAAAGGAAAACATTTAAAATAACGGCTTCACGATCACAGATAGGAAGACCAATGATATTTTCCAGATTGCGCATTTGTGATGGACTCAAATCAGCATCAAGCACCAGCATATTGGCCTCCAGTTCTGTAGCGCGTGAAGCAATAGCTGATGCAATTCCTTTTCCTAGAAAAGTTTTCGAATTAATATTCGAATGGTAATAGATTTCATGCCCATTAATCTGATCACCCTGGGCTTTAACCAACCCTAGGATTTCTGTCAATTTACCATTGGGATGGGGATCCTTAGGTTCTACTACCGATACGACATAGCAGCGATTGCTAGGCTGAGCTAAAGTCTGTTTTTGTTTAGGTAAATCTCTGTTTTTCCAGCGAGAAATAATTTTTTCCAGGCGACCATCATCAGCCAGGGGAACCTCATTATGTTCTAGGATTGGTTTTGAATAGAATTTCATAGTATCTTTCCTTACGACCAACCCCATATAACATAATTTTTGAGTTATGAATTAGTCGCTTGAGAATAGTTTGCCACCCGAGAACTAAAACAATAAGGCACACTTAAGCCTGAGCAGATCTCATAATGGACGGAATGATTAAATCAAATGAATATTTTGTCTTGAAGGAAGACTAGAAGAACTGAAAGATAATCATGATACTAAATTCCTTGTGTAATATAACCGTAGGAAGAATTTTTAGTATATACCCAAGCCCCCTGAAAATGCAAGTTTCGGGGGAGCTTGGGTATCAATTAGAAAACCGCTACTTTCAATAAAATTGTGGAATTTGTGATAGGGTCTAAATGGTTCATTTTAGATTATCATTATCAAAACAATGGATTAACTATATCTGTTTTTAGAATTTCGTATTAAAATACCAACTCTTAAAACTTAACTAAAAAATCACTCAATTTGGCTAGAAGCTCACAAAACTCATTTGAACTTTATCTCTGCGAAAAGCCTTCTCAAGGGCGAGATATTGCCCAAGCCTTAAAAGTCAATCAACGCCACAATGGCTATTTTCAAGGAAATAATCTCCGAGTTAGCTGGTGTATCGGTCATTTACTAGAAATGATGCCACCCGATGGATATGATTCAAAATATAAACGCTGGACAATATCGGATTTACCCATATTACCTCAAAGCTGGAAAATGGAGGTTAAAAAATCCACTCGTAAACAATTGACCATACTGAAAAAACTATTAAAAAGTTGCCATAGTGTGGTTATCGCAACCGATGCTGATAGAGAAGGAGAAACCATTGCGAGAGAAGTTTTAGAGTATCTCAATTATAAAGGACCAAAGCGTCGTTTATGGCTCTCAGCTTTAGATTCAATCAGTATTCAACGAGCACTCAAATCGATACAACCCAGTGACAGTACCGAGCCACTTTATTATTCTGGCTTAGCCAGAGGGAGAGCCGACTGGTTAATTGGTATGAACTTAACTCGAGCCTTTACGCTTTTGGCTAATGACCAACAAGTTCGTTCTGTTGGTCGAGTGCAAACGCCAACATTGGCCTTGGTGGTAAAACGAGATCGTGAAATAACTGACTTTAAACCTATTCCCTATTTTGAAGTAATGGCTTATTTCAATACTCAACCAAATAGTGGGGTAGAATTTTTAGAAACCAAATGGATACTGCCAGAGCCCGCACAAAAGTCAGGGCCAATACGAAACTCACAACAAGATACAAAAATCCGAGTTGAAAAGCCAAAGTATTGCTTAGAGAAACAACTGGCTGAGGCCGTAATTGAACGATGCCGAGGTAAAACTGGTCTGGTTACATCAGCTTCTACGCAACGAAAACGCCAACCACCTCCTCTACTCTATAATTTATCTGGACTACAACAAGAAGCATCTCGACGTTGGGGGTATGGTGCCCAAGAAGTATTAAACCTTGCACAGGCCCTATATGAAACCCATAAATTAACCACTTATCCCAGAAGTGATTGTGAATATTTACCCCACAGCCAATTTAATGATGTTAATAACGTGCTTAAAGCACTTTGTACAAATGATTCAAGCCTGAACGAACTAGTGGCTCAGGCCAATCAAAAACAACGTTCCCGAGTATGGAATGACAAAAAAATTACCGCTCACCATGCCATTATTCCTACACAGGCAGCACCCGGAATCGCTCGTCTAACTATTAAAGAACAAAACATCTATGATTTAATTAGAAGACGCTATATCGCTCAATTTTTCCCGGATTATGAGTACGAACAAAGTATTATTATTGTCTCAATTCAAAACGATCAATTTAAAGCCAGTGGTCGAATTGCCCAGGTCATAGGATGGAAAAAAGTCATTGACATGCCAAAACCACAAAAGGCAAACCAAGGCTCAAAAACAAATGACGAAGATACCAATAAGGAATTACCCTCAGTAAAAAAAGGTGAGCAATTGTTTTGTAATCATTTAAAACTTGTGGAAAAACAAACCAAACCACCTAAATATTACACTGAAGGCACATTAATTAAAGCAATGGAGAGTATTGGTAGTCAGGTTAGCGATAAAGTTTTAAAAAACATTCTGAAGGAAACTGCCGGTTTAGGTACCCAAGCAACCCGCGCCAATATCATTCAAACCCTTTTCCAACGCAAATATATTCAAAAAGAGAAAAAAATTCTTAAAGCGACAGCATTGGGATTTAAGTTAATAGATACGATACCTGAAACGATTAAAGATCCAATTTTAACCGCTCAATGGGAACAACAACTCGATGATATTGCCCAAAACAAGGGGCAAACTATTGAAGGTTTTTTACAACAACAAATCAATTTGCTTAACACAATAATTGGACAAATCAAAAAACCAAACCATCAAAATTCACAATTAACTCAACTAAAAAAGAACCCATCTGGCACTAGAATACCGTATGAGGTTGGTACCCCTTGTCCTGAATGTGGTCATCAATTAGAAATGCGAAGTGCTGTTCGTGGAACAAAAATAGGCCAAAAATACATTGGTTGCAGCCATTTTCCGGAGTGTCGTTTTTACTATTGGCCGAATCAATAAATTACTCGAACTCGCTTCAAAGAGATTTCCCACAACCGCATAGGGTTGTGGGAATTGAACTGAAATGGGATATTAAAATAAGATTGGTTAGTAACTACAAGTTACTACAAACCAATTAACTCTGCATGTACCCCCTGCCCAATAACACAATTGATCAGTTGCTGTGAACTGGTCTTTTCTGGATTGTATTCTATGACCGATAGATGTGGTGTTTTATCATGATTAGCGACACTAACAACCCCCTCTATTGCACGCAATACCTCCTCTATATCTTGACGACGCTCTTTATCTAGATCTTCATCAATATGAACCATAACATCAGCTAGTTGAATTTCCATAACAGTTTCACCTCACAGAGTAACGACATGTTACAGTTTAGACAAAACTGAGTAAAAAAGTAGGATAATTTTGATTTTTTTTTTATTTTTTTTATTGCTGACAATTATAAATCGAATAAAGAATCAAAGATAATCATTAACAAACAAACACTTATTTATTAATCCTATTGCTTTTTCTATGGTTTGAATTTGAATTATTTCGACGTATTTTTCTTAATTTGCTCAATGTGTCCAGCGTAGCATATCGAGATACTTGTTGATTGATATGAGATAAATACAGAAAAGTGATTACAGAAAGACGATCAGGAATTATCATCGTTCAATTATTTTTTCAGTTTTTTTAGATTAATTCCTGATTTAATTATTTTTAATAATACCTATTATCGGATTCTTAGATTAATATACTCCAGATTAAAATACCTACTGTAACCAGGAACAATACGATTAAGGCAGTAAAAGAAAGATTAATCCATATTCTATTAAAAGTATCAAAGGTCATAATTCCCTCCTATATTTTTCAGTTAAGGGATATGTCTCTTTTTAAATATAGTTAATTAACATTATTTTTCTAGTTTATCAGCTGTTTTAGCCGATCCATTTCCTTTGGGTTTAGTCAAACTTAAAACAGTTTCTCGATCACGCTGATCTTGAATTTCTTCGAAAAAGGAATATTTTCCCCCACTAACAGTCCGAGAAGTTTCATCCAGTTCGTTAGCTAATTCTTGTACACTGCGTACAACCCGAATTAACTTATCTCCTGATTTTGACAAGGAGTGCATATTGTTCTGATTATCCTGTTCAATTTTATGTTTGGTATCAAAGAGTTCTTTTTTTAGTTCAGCCAGAGATTCTTTCAGTTTATTATTTTCGTTGATGGTAAGTCCAATTTCTTTATCAAAGTTTTTTTGCAGTGTTTCTGCTATTTCATCGCTTTTAGCGATGACTTTAGTAATGTGTTGTTCATGTTTTTGTTGAATTTCTTCAATTTTTTTTATATTTGCTTGGGTTAATTGCTGAATTAACTCACCATGCTTGTTATTTAGTTGTTCTGATTCTTTTAAATGTCCATCTTCTATGGATTGAATGGATTGTTGATGCTGGTTATTTAGTTGAGTGATGTGTTGTTCATGGCTTGTATTAATTTTTTCAATTTCATTGACATTGGCTTTGTTTAATACTTTAAGTTTATCTTCATAATCTCTAGTAAGTTGTGCAATTTTCTCTATATGTTCTTGGGTTTGATCTTGAACTAGCTTGTTTTGCAGCTCAAATTCCCGTTTTTTACCTAATTTAAATCCTAGGCTAGTACCAATCAAAACTAATATTACAAGAATAATTTGAAGTAAAGGTAAGCTGGTAAAATCCATAGCGATTTATCCTAATCTTGGCTAAAAAAACCTTATTATAAAAACAATTACTATTAATTGGTATAATCCTTCAAAAAAATAGGTCTATTTTTTAACAGAACTTATTAATTCAAATTGTTGTCAACTAATAAAAAGAAGCAATCCTTTATCGATTTGTAAGTCTTAAACGACAAAAAACAATAGTGATGAGCCTCGGCCTATACTATGAAAAATCTAATTTTAAATACTTGGTTAATAATAATACTAATCATTATGGTTGGTGGTTGTTCATTTTATTATGCAATTTATAGTAACAATTTTTTATGGGTGAGTCGCTCTGGCTCGATAATTACGGTATTGGGCATATTACTAACGATCAAACATAAAATTTTCTTAGATTCACTTTATGTTCACGCATTAGTTGCAAATCCAAGTTTCTATAATAACCATCTCCCTTTTGAAAAGAAAGGCGATAATCAAAACAAAGATCTCTCGCTCCATTTAAGGCAAACCAAAGAGCGACTAAGAGATGAATACATTGGATTTGCTCTAACCATAATCGGAACTATTATATGGGGTTATGGTGATTTATTAGGTGTGTTTTACGCTTAAAACCCACCTAATATCCTTCAAAGGATGTTATTTTAAGACTGCCGAAGCATTTCCTGTTTTTTTGACTCTTGATGTCCTTTGTACGGTTGAACGGGCTGCTGAACGCTTAAGCTGTTTTGAACAATACCCTTTTTGACCATATCTACACCGATGTGCAAAAATTTGCTTAGCTTTTTTACTACACTGCCGATAATCAACACTACCTTTTTGATAATTATAACAAGCATCTATGGGTTCTCCATATGGATTGGTTCGCCATTTAACGGTTTTATTCCAATCATATTTGTTTATATTTACAGCATACAAAGGAGTGGCATATAATCCCACCCCAATAAACCAAAGAATAAAACCAATGCTATTCAACTGTTTAAATTTAACCATTATTGTCCCCTACTTATGATTACAAAAAATAGAGTCATTATTTAAACATATAAATATTATTTAATATGTAGGAAAAGTCTGATTTTCATGATTTATTTTAATTTAAGTTGCGAAAAACACTTTTTTATTTAACCATAGTAAAAACTTACTATATACCCAAATCACCTGGAAATGCGTGATCTTGCTGAACCTCGTATTTCCGGATGGTTTAGGTATATAATTATATTAATTATTTATCTCCAGGGCATCTAGGTGTTTGGCAAACTTTACAATAAATTAACTCGTTTATTTGAATTAGAAGATGAACTTGTATTACGAAAAGTTGAAACCCCAATTTATCGTTTACGCACAGGTGTTTTTATTGAGCTAGATGATAATTTACCCAATAATCCATTTCTTAGAAAAAGCTTCATCATATCTTCTCATAAAGATATTGTTAAATTAAAAAAAAGTAAAATTAAGGTCGTTAAAGTTATTCCAGCCAAAAGCGAAGTCTTTCCCTATACCGAACAACAATATCAATTATTACTCGAAAAACAGAAGAAAAAAAACCATACCAAAGAAAATCAAGATACTATTGAAGAATTGGAAGAAACTGAAACCGAAGATCCATTACCCTACATAATCCCCAGCAAAGAAGAGCGGAAAAAGCAACAAAAAGAACGAAAAAGAGATATTCAACGCTGTGAAAAACAATATAAAAAGAATGTAGACAAAGTCAAAAATGTCATGAATACATTCCGAGCCAGGCCTGCTGAAGCGATTGAGGAAGTTACTGAAATGATTGACGAAACAGTCATCAATTTATTAGCAGAAACCGATGTTGCCGTAAATGTAATGAATGAACACAGCCAAGATGAAAACGCCTATTTTCATCATATGAATGTTTCGGTATTGTCCTTATTGCTCGGAAAAAACTATGGTTTAGAAGAAGAAGAGCTCAAAACACTTGGGATTGGTGCCCTATTCCATGATATAGGAAAAGAAAAAGTAGCCGGTCCTATTCTAAATAAAACCACCCCATTAACAACTGCTGAATTTGAAATTTATTCACGCCATCCTATTTATGGCCGAGATATTCTTGATAAAGTCGATAATTTCCCGAAAAAAGCAATCGATATTGTCGTACAACACCACGAAAAAGTAGATGGTAGCGGATACCCCAAAGGTCTAAAGGCCGACGAAATTAATGTTTTAGCGAAAATCACCTCCATAGCAAATATTTATGACAATCTTTGTAATAATCATGATATTAGCCTAAGTCTCACCCCATCTGAAGCAGTCGCGAAAATGTTCAACCATCAAAAAGATGAGCTAGACGATGTTTTACTAGAGATGTTTATCAAGTGCTTGGGGGTTTATCCACCGGCTACCATCGTTTTATTATCAGATGGCTCTTATGGCATGGTTATATCCGTAAATGCCGAAGACTCCTTGCATCCTAAAGTTATCCTTTACAATAAAGATATTCCCAAAGAGGAAGCTATTATTTTCGATATGTTAGATAACAAAGAAATAAAAATTGAAAAAGCAATACGTCCTGCCAAATTGCCTGAAGATGTATACAACTACCTGAGTCCTAGGAAAGTGATTAACTATTCCATTGATACACCAAATTCTGATAATAAATAAATGGCCATTAATGCCAAAACGGCTTATATCTGGTATTATTACGACAAAAAATACACAAATTATAAGTATAAAATTAATGGAGAGAATTGAATGATCACTGTTAAAGAGATAATGACAACTGAGCTTGTAACTCTTAAACAATCGGATAGCATCGAAAGCGCTCGCGAAATCATGTCTAACAAGGGGATTCGACATATTCCTGTTGTTGAAGACAGCGGTAAATTAATTGGCCTTGTTACGCAACGCGATGTCTTAAGGGCAAGTAAATCGACCCTAGAAAGTAATCAACAAATCGATGACTCAAAAGTTTTGATTAAACAAATTATGACTGAAAACGTCAGCTTTTCACATCCTAAGGATAGTTTAAGAGTCGCGGGTATAGAATTACAGAAAGGCAAATATGGTTGTTTGCCTGTGGTGGAAAACGAACAATTAGTCGGAATAATTACTGATACTGATTTCGTCGGTGTCGCTATTGATCTTATTGAGCATATGGACTTTGCCGAAGATAATGACTTTTAGTCATTGAAATTATCTTTTTTAAACACATCTTCTAATTCTATAATTAAAAATCTAAAGCCATTATTACTGGCCAATCAAACAGGAATTTTTATGAATATCTATTTCAAGCGACTTTGTCAAACTCTCCTCTTTAGTATTTTTACCTTTATTGCTTTTTCAGTGAGTGCCAATCCAAAAGTATTAATGGAAACTACCCTGGGTAATATTGAGCTGGAGTTAAATGAAAAAAAAGCACCAATCACGGTTAAGAACTTTCTGACTTATGTGAACGAAGGTTTTTATGACGGTACTATTTTTCATCGAGTCATTAAAAAATTCATGATCCAAGGCGGTGGGTTTGACGTAACAATGAAAAAGAAAGATACCCATTCTCCCATTCAAAATGAAGCTGACAATGGATTGAAAAATCTTCCTGGCACGATTGCTATGGCTAGAACTTCAAATCCACATTCTGCGACAGCACAATTTTTTATCAATGCTAAAAACAATTCGTTTTTAAATTTTAAAGATAAAACGCCACGTGCATGGGGTTATACGGTATTTGGACGTGTGACCAAAGGTATGGAAGTGGTAAAAGCGATTGAAACTGTCCGTACTGGCAAAAATCGAGGTTTTAGTGATGTACCTCTTAAAACCATTACAATTAAGAAAGTTAGCCTGATCAAATAATTTATATCGGTTAACTTATATTCCTTAACTAATATTGGAAAAGCAATGATTAAACTTGAAACAAACTTTGGTGATATTACCCTTGAACTAGACCATGAAAACGCGCCAAAAACGGCCGCCAATTTTGAGCAATATGTAAAAGACGGATTTTATGATGGCACGATTTTCCACCGTGTAATTGATGGTTTTATGATCCAAGGTGGTGGAATGTTAGAAGACATGACGGAAAAACCCACTCGTGATAACATCGAAAACGAAGCCAATAATGGCCTAAGCAATGACTATGGTACAATTGCTATGGCGCGTACGCCTGATCCGCATTCGGCCTCTTCACAGTTTTTTATTAATATCAAAGACAATGCTTTTCTTAACTTCCGTTCTGAAACCCCCGATGGTTGGGGTTATTGCGTTTTTGGAAAAGTTGTTGAAGGAATTGATGTGGTTGAATCAATTAAGGCGGTAGAAACAGGTAATAAAGGTCATCATCAAGACGTTCCTGTTGAATCAGTCACTATCATTTCTGCTACAATTTCGTAAGTATGCAACAACTATTTCTAGCCGATCTACATTTAGGTGAAAATACTCCTGAGATCGTTCGTTATTTTCAACAATTTATCGCCTATTGTCGCGACAATATTGATGAGATAGAAACGATCTACATATTAGGTGATTTTTTTGAAGTGTGGATCGGTGATGATTATGTTGATCATAGCCAGTCAGAAGCCGTGACATTTATTTTTTCACAACTTCGCTGGCTAAGCTCTCAATCCATTAAAACCTATTTTATGCACGGCAATCGTGATTTTTTAATAGGTAAACAATTTGAAGAAGCCACCGGATTCCAGTTAATTCCAGATCCCCATCTTATCCAACTTGATAATCAAAATATCTTACTTTCTCATGGCGATATTTTTTGTACTGATGACAAACAATATCAACAAGTTAGAACCATGTTTCGCGATCCCAGTTGGCAACAAAACTTTTTGAGTAAAAACATCCCCGAACGTTACAAAATGGCTTTAGAGGCAAGACAACAAAGCCAGGCGAATCATCAAGAACGCGTTGAAAGTCAATCAAACGTTGGTGAGTATATTGAAGATGTTAACCAACAAGCAATTGAAAAAGCCATGTTGGAGCATGAGGCAAATACATTAATTCATGGCCATACCCATCGCCCTGATACCCATTTGTTTATGCTAGGTGATGAGCAGGCTCAACGTATCGTTCTAGCGGCCTGGTATCGTTGTGGCAGTTTTTTGAAATATGAAAACAAACAGTTTGAAACAATTACACTATAAATAGCCCCTGTCTTAAAACAGGTAAAACAGAGGCATTAATGCAATCAATTAGTGATTTAAAACCGAGTTCCACATCAAACGAATAGCACGTTCAAAGTGTTCCTCAATTTCATATGTTTTTGCTTTAATTAACTGTTTATTCATGTTGACGACTTGTTCAGGGTGAGAATAATATTGTTCTAATTTAGCTAAAGCAGTCGTTTCTAAATCTGCTGCATCAACCACATCGTTAACAATATGTAGTTCTTTTGCTCTATTGGCAGAAATATTTTCCCCGGATAAGAATAAGTCCAAGGTATTATTGGGTCCAAGCTCTTTATTGAGGTAAAAAGTCACGGCTCCAGTGGGAGTAATCCCTAAATCCATTCCAGGAAATTTTATTTGTAAATCAGTAGCAGCAATACAATAATCACAGGCCATGAAAAAGCCGAATGAATCGATGGGAACATCGCCTTGAACACCCGCAATAATAGGTTTTGAAAACTGATTTAAGCTCAATGTTAAGCGTTTTGCTGCATTACCATATCGGGTAACACCCTTTTCTTTAACATAGGAAGCTTTTTCATTTCGCAAGCTCTCGATAAAATTTTGCAGGTTTTCTACACCTTTATACTCTGAAGTATCTAATATTAAAACCCCTTTAATATCTTCATCCATTTCTATGGTGTTTAAGCATTCAATAAATTCATGCAAATAAGAACCGTCTAAAGAGACTTTAAAGGCTTTTTCTTGTGGTATTAAAATCGCCGAATTACCCTTTATTTCACAAGAAAAAATTTCACTATCATAGTTGCTATAGTCGTACATTGTTTGAACCTATATTATTATTTTACATTTGTATTAAGGTTAACCCAGCTGGAATAACAAATAAACCACTATCTAGCTTTTTATTCAATAAGACTCAGGCCACCCATATAAGGCATTAATGCTTCAGGAACTTTAATGGTTCCATCGGCTTGCTGATAATTTTCCATAATTGCCACTAAGGTACGTCCAACAGCAAGACCAGAACCATTGAGCGTATGTACGAGTTCCGGTTTACCGGTTTCAGGGTTTCTCCAGCGTGCTTTCATACGGCGGGCCTGGAAATCGGTAAAACAGCTACAAGAGGATATTTCCCGATAAGTATCCTGGCCTGGCATCCATACTTCTAAATCATAGGTTTTAGTCGAAGAAAAGCCAATATCTCCCGTACAAAGTTCGACCACACGATACGGCAAATCGAGGATTTGTAGAATTTTTTCTGCATGTCCGGTTAATTCTTCCAAGGCATCCATCGACTGGTGAGGCGCACAAATTTGCACCAATTCTACTTTTTCAAATTGGTGTTGACGAATTAAACCACGAACATCTTTTCCATAGGCACCCGCTTCACTTCTAAAACAAGGAGTGTGTGCAGTTATTCGTAACGGCAACTCTTCTGCATCTAAAATCGACTCACGCACTAAATTAGTTACTGGTACTTCTGCTGTAGGAATCAAACGAAATTCTTGTTCGCCACTATCACCATTGCTGACTGCAAAGAGATCTTCTGCAAATTTGGGTAACTGACCCGTTCCCAGCAAGGCATCATCCTTTACCAAATAAGGTACATAGTTTTCGCTATAGCCATGCTCAGTAGTATGTGTATCCAACATTAACTGAATCAAAGCTCTATGAAGCCGAGCCAATGGTCCTTTTAAGACGCTAAAACGGGCGCCTGAAATTTTGGCGGCAGCTTCAAAATCCATCAAGCCTCCCTTTTTATTCCAACCCTGGCCTAATTTTGCCCCCAGATCAACGTGATCTTTTACCTCAAAGGAAAACTGGGGAATATCACCCCAGATTCGAATTTCCTTATTGTCATCTTCGTTTTTACCATCTGGAATGGATTCATGAGGTACATTGGGAATCCCCATAATCCAAATATTAAGCTCTTCTTGAAGGGCTTTTAATTCAGCTTCCGTTTGTTTTAATTCGCCGCCAATTCTCCCAACCGATGCCATAATTTCACTGGCATCTTCGCCCTTAGCCTTAGCTTGTCCAATTGCCTTGGAGAATTTATTGCGATCACTTTGCAAATTTTCAGTTTTTACCTGTAACTCTTTACGTCTAGCTTCCATTGACTGAAATTTTTCAGTATCAAGGGTATAACCACGGCGAGCTAATTGGGCAGTAATATGGGATAAGTTATTTCGTAAAATTTTTGGATCCAGCATAAATCTTTCTTCAATGGTTTGGAGTTTAAAAAGGAACTATTGTACCTGAATTTATGACCATATAAAGGGCTTTTTAGTCGTCAACTTCTTCAAACGATAAATTGACTGGCCAATGAACAATATGTGCTTTATCGATCAGCCCATGAATTTGATTAATTATTGTTTCTATTCCATCGTTATGATGAAAAAACTCGATAACTAATGGGAGTTTATTGGCAAGCTCTAGAATTGACGCCTTATGCATATGATGGTGAGGACCAAAACCAGCGATACCCCGAAAAACAGTTAATCCCGTAATTTTATCATTGGCAAAAAGCTGTTCTAAAACCCGATCTAAATCACATTTACCTTCCAGAGTATAAACACGAACTAGCGTTTGTTGGGAATTATTAAGACTCATAACACTAAATACTCCGAGTTAATAGCATACCAATCCAAGTGGCTAGTAGACAAAGAAATACGCTGAGTAATATGTTTATTAACGCTTTACCCAGACTACCCTGTTGAATTAATAATAAGGTTTCTAATGAAAATGTCGAAAAAGTCGTAAATGCACCTAATAATCCGACCATCACAAACGCTCGAACATCTGCCCCATAAGTTAAACGTTCGGTTAACAGGACAAAAAAGATACCTATAAACAACGATCCGATAACATTAACACTCATAGTGCCATAAGGAAAATCGCGGCCAAAATACGAATAAACGGCGTTGGAAACACCGAAACGCATTAGGGCCCCAGTTGCACCACCAAGAGCAATAAAAATTAATTCATTCATTTTTATGATAAAAAATTGAGTAATTGGGTTAAGGCATGATGTGCAGCATTTTCTCGTATCGTTTGACGATTACCTTCAAAATATTGAACATCTGTTTTTAATTTCACTTCCCCGTCGACTGATTTAGCCCAACCAAAACAAACCATTCCTACTGGTTTTTCTTGGCTACCACCACCAGGTCCGGCAATACCCGTAATACTTAAACCGTATTGTGCTGGTGAGTGAAGAACACATCCGGCAGCCATCTCGCTGGCAACTTCAGTACTGACTGCTCCAAACTTATCGATGCTATTTAGCTGTACTCCAAGGAGATCAATTTTGGCTTGATTACTATAAGTAATTAAACCACGCTCAAACCAATTGGAACTACCCGCTAAATCCGTAATTAATTTAGCCACTAAACCACCGGTACACGATTCAGCCGTAGTTAATAATTGTTCATGTGCACATAAGTATTCAGAAATGAGTTTAATTTCTTTATCTATCATATTGTAATTTATAGTTTATTTAAATAGTAGCTTAGGTTTTAATTTTCAGCTAAAATAACCACATGTCAATAAAAACACTAGTTTTTCCAGAACAATCCCGAGGCTTTAAAGGTAAACGCTGGGTAGATGTTATCCTTCGCACAATCCATTTAGTCGGACTATTGGGAATTGCAGGTGGTATTTTGTTTCAAGCACCAGAGTCCCAATGGTACATTTATTTTCTCACGACCATATTATCTGGAATAGCCATGATATCTATCAGCATTTGGTCTAATGGTAAATGGATGTTACAAAACCGTGGGTTAGCCATTATTGTTAAATTTTCACTGCTACTTCTAATCCCAACCTTTCCTAACTTAGCACTTCAAATATTGATTATCGTAGTCATTATATCCGGTATATCTTCCCATGCCCCTGCCCGATTTCGTTATTATTCACCATTTTATGGGAAAGAAATCTAAATCATCGGGCATTTTAACAGTGGCTTAATTCTTTAGAACATTTTAAATGGATGAACCACTACTTCGTCACAAGAATTGACCGATTCGCTATCATGCCCTAAAAAGATAAAACAATTGCCTTTATTCATAGAACTTAAAACTCCAGACCCTTGTCTTCCACTGGTTTTAACCACTAATCCCAGTTTTGGATCTTGCTCTAATATACCGCGCTGAATTTCAGTTCGACCAGGAAGTTTTCGAAGGGGTGTTAAACAGGGAATTTTTAGATCAAATAAAGCTTGCTCTGCTTGCCCCATGAGTTGCCTAATGGCTGGACGGACAAAATACATAAAAGTTACCATTACCGCTACTGGATTGCCGGGTAGTCCAAAAAAGTGAGTATTGTTAATATGTCCAAAGGTTAAAGGACGACCTGGTTTTAAATGCAATTTATTAAAATAGGTTTCCCCCATTTCGTCCAGACATTGTTTAATAAAGTCTGCATCCCCAACAGAAACGCCGCCAGAAGTAATCACCATATCAGCTTCGGCTGCACCTTGAGCCAAAGCCTGGCTAATGGTTTCTTTTTGGTCAGGAACAACACCTAAATCCACGACTTCAACCCCAAGATCGCTTAACATTCCGGTTATGGTATAACGATTGCTATCATATATTTGGCTACCGTCCAGAGTTTCTCCTATACTGCGAATTTCATCGCCGCTGGAGAATATTGCCACACGAATTTTCCGACGCACTTTTAATGAAGCTATTCCGAGTGATGCTAAAACACCCAATTGAGCCGCTCCTATTGTTTCTCCAGCTGCCAAAACAACACTGTCTTGCGCAATATCTTCACCAATTTTTCTAACATTTTGGCCACAACGGACATTTGCACTGATTTCTACCGAATCCCCCACCACATTGACACGTTCTTGCTCAATAACGGTATCAGCATTTTCAGGAATTTTGGCTCCGGTCATAATCCGGACACAATCACCATTAGATAATTTTCCATCAAAAGGGATACCGGCATATGCAGTACCTATGTTTTGTAGATTTTTTGTCCCTTGTTCAGGAATATCTTCCCCCCGTAGAGCATACCCATCCATGGCTGAATTATCATAAACAGGCACATTCATCGGTGAGATAATGTTTTCTGCTAAGGTTTTTCCCAATGCATTCGGTAAAATGACCGTTTGTTCATTCTGCAATGGTTTTATATGCTGCTTAATAATAGTTAAGGCTTCATCAACGCTAATTGTATTCATATCTGCTTCTATTTTAAAAATCTTTAGTTAAAAAATTTATATATTTTTTTCAGTAACACTACCTTTATACAAGTGTAAATGACGATTAAATTCCAATTCACCACTATGCGGATCATGACTGGTTAAAATAACACCTATATTATCTTCTTTAAGCCGATTTATCAGACTATAACAATCTTGACGAGAATGCTTATCCATATTCGCAAATGGTTCATCTAACAAGATAAAACGAGGCCGAATTACCCAAGAACGAGCAATCGCAACGCGTTGTTTTTCACCACCGGATAAGGCATTACTATCCCGGTTTTGCAAATGTTGTAAAGAAATAGCTTGCAATGCCTCGATTACTTTACTTTTAATTGCAGACTTGTTTAATCCCTGACGTTTTAATCCATAAGCAATATTATCATAAACCGTTCCTGCAAAAAGATAGGGGGTCTGGTGTAAATAACAAAAGTGTTCTCTGAGAAAAGTTTTCGATTGGCGCCAATTATATTGTTTTTTCCCACTAGTATTGGCTGACAATCGACAGAAATTATCCGGTTTTAAAAGACCTGAAATAATTTTTAATAATGTTGATTTTCCCGAACCATTTTGGCCAGTCATTAATATGAACTGATCTGACCTCAATTGAAGTGAAATATTTTTTAGAATTTCCTGCTTATTACGGCAAAAATATATTTTTTCTATATTGATATTCGATTCAGTTTTTAATGCTTGAGTGTCGGCCATTTGGTTAATAGTCATGGTAACGCCTCACCTTTTCCCTGAATATAGGTTAAAAATAAGTTTAAGGCTAAGGCTAATACCAATAAAACTAATCCTAGGGCAATACCTTGTGCAAAGGCTCCTTTGCTGGTTTCTAAGGCAATAGCGGTAGGAATATTACGAGTATAATGTAAAATATTGCCACCGACCATCATCGAACTACCAACTTCGGCAATGATACGCCCAAATCCTGCAATAATCGCTGCCATTAAGCCAAAGCGTGCTTCTTTTAATACTGTAAATGCGGCCCGGATCGGATGGGCTCCAAGGGTTATTGCGGTTTCCCAGGCTCGTCTATCGGTAGCCTGCAAAGTAGCATGACTTAAGGCAACCAATAATGGAAAACAAAGTATCACCTGTCCCATAATCATGGCTTCTTGGGTAAAAAGTAAACGAAAATCACCTAAAGGACCGGCTCTGGATAATAAGAGATACAATGTTAACCCAACCACGACAGCTGGAATTGCCATGGCTGTATTGAATAAGGAAATTAATAGTCGTCGACCAGGAAAATTAAGATAGGATAAACAAAATGCGATTATAATCGCAATTGGAGTAGCTATAGCCACCGCTCGCAAGGAAACACTAAACGACAATAAAATAATTTCCCAAAGCTCAGGGTCAAAACTTAGTAATAATTGAATAGCTTGCAGACTGGCAGCGGATAAGTCGCTCATTTCATCAATTGGATTTTAATTATTTTCCACAAACCGTACAGGCTGGATTTTTTGGTAATTGTATGCTTTCCCATTGCATACTTAATGCATCGAATAATAGCACTCTGCCAATTAAATTGTCACCCGTATCAACCAATAATTTTATGGCTTCAAGAGCCTGCATACTACCTAAAACACCAACCACCGGTGAAATGACCCCATTCTTGCTACAATTTTGGTCTACATCGCGACTGCCACCATAAAAACAATGGTAACAAGGGCTCTCTTCGTAACCACTATGATAAACAGAAATTTGCCCTTCCCAACGGATAGCAGCTGCTGACACTAATGGTGTTTTATTTTTTACACAGGCCTTGTTAATTTCAAAACGGGTGCTTAAATTATCAGTACAATCTAAAACAACGTCAGCCGCCGCCACCTGCATATCCAATTCGGCTCCACTAAGTTTAGAGCGTAAGGAATTTATCTTGATCGACGAATTCAGTTTTTGCATATTAGTAGCACATGAATTGGCTTTATATTCACCAATTTGGTTTTCGTTATGAGCGATTTGCCGCTGTAAATTATTTAACTCTACAATATCATGATCCGCAATTGTTATTATGCCCACACCGGCTGCTGCCAAATATAGTGCGACCGGAGAACCTAGTCCACCTACCCCAATAATCAATGCTTTTGCTTGAGATAGCTTGGTTTGGCCCTCTATTCCCATTTCCGGTAATAAAATATGGCGGCTATAGCGTAAAAGCTCATGGTCATTAAATTCCACTACAATTAGCCTCCACCACGCTGAAAGGACCGATCAAATTGATGTAAAAATAATGTTTGTTGTTCAGATGTATAATTTTCAAACTCTAATTTAACGGCAAGACTAGGCAATACGAGAGCACCAAGTTGGCGATTATTTTTTTCAATTAAAGTTACAGTAACTTTTCGCTTTTCATCGCAAAGGAAAATTTGTTGTCCTTGAATGGTATAGCTTAATTGCAGGGCAAAATTTTTGAATTGGTTAAAAAATGATTCCTTGCTATAACCCATTTCTTTTTCGATTATGGTTTTTGCCATAGCGTTTATTTAACCACCAGCCACTTCTGGCCAAACGGCTAAAGTATCATTATCTTTTAAAATAGTTTTATCTCTATCAGGAGGACATACAAAAATGCCATTTACAATGACTAAATGAGCTTCTTCCCGACTAATTTTGAAATAGTCTATTGCCTCATGAACCGTCATATTGTCTTTAATTTCAACAATTGCTGCATTTGCTTTAGCATGTGTAGGCAGGTGCTTGCTGAGAGTAGCAAAACATTTTAAGGTTATTTTCATAGATAAAAAATATTCAAAAACTTATTTTAAGCGAGTCCAATTGAGGTGGCCAAATAGGCCTCCATTAAACGACTGGGATCTTTTATTAATCGATCTTTCCAAATACCAAGTTTAACTTTACCCCGAATTAGTCCGCGGACTACCCCAATATTTTCAGTATGACCCAAACTGGTTAAACCTACCAGGTAATCATCTTGAAATTGGAGATTTAAATATCGATAACGTTGTTCATCCAGCAAAATACTCTGTTCCCCGCCAGTTACTCCCATCCATTGTCCAAAGGAGGTCGAAATAAGCCCAAGAGTATCCAGAATATTCATATTAATACTTCCTCGATGCTCACAGCTCTGGCTTTTTACCATATTCATTCCGGCAATCCGACCATGTTCTACTGCGGTCGGTTGTATGGCCTGAACATGCCAGGAATTATCAGAAAAATCCAAACCTTGAGCGACATCACCAGCGGCGTATATATTTTCAATATTCGTTTGAAAATATTGATCGACTTTAATACCTTGATCAACTGCTATATTTGAACCCTCAATAAAATCAATATTGGATTTTACTCCGGTAGCACAAATAACCAAATCAGCCGTAAGCACTTGATGATCTTTTATTTCGACTCGCAGGGAGTTTTCAACTTCATTTATAGAGGTAACCTGGTGACCGGTTAAAATGGTAACACCTTTAGATTCACACCAGGCTTTTAATAATCCACCTGCGGTATCATCCATCATTCGCGGAACCATACGGTTGCCCATTTCTACGACGGTAAGATTGACACCGCGAGTCACTAGAGATTCTAAAATAATACAACCAATAAATCCGGCCCCCATTAGAATAACCGAGGCTCCTGGAGTGGCTTTATCAGCAATAAGACGGGCATCATCAAGAGTCCAACAATTATTTACTGCGGCTAAGTCTATGCCGGGAATTGGGGGGGATATAGGGTTAGCGCCAGTGGCTAATAACAATTTATCATAGTTTAGTTGGCCTCCACTTTCTAGCTCTAATAAATTGTTTTCTGGAATAATTTTAGAAACTTTATCATAAAGAATTTTAACTTTTAATTCGCCAAAATGGTACTTGTCGTGGCGTAAATAAGTACCAGATTCATCAATTTTTTCTTCTAATAAATAAGGGATGGCCATACGTGAGTATGGTGGTTCATTCTGACCTGTTAGCAAGGTAATTTCAGCGTTAGGGTCCATTCTTCGAATCGTTTCACAAGCGGTGACGCCTGCAGGTCCGACTCCGACAATAATATGCTGCATAACATCCTTTCCAAAGTAAGTGTACCAGTAAGCCAAAAACTTACTGGCATCGAATCATTTTAGAATTATAACGAGGACTTATACCCAGGCAACCTGAAAATGCATAATTTAATTCTAAGTTAGGGTGAAGTCCGCAAGAGAGTGTTACTGTTACTCTCTTTGCCAAGGGTTATATCGTTAATCAGACAAACCTAAACGTTTCCGGGTTTCATCCGTTGGTATACCATCACTACCCCAACCTCTCAGCTGATAGTATTCGGGCATCATTTCTTCTACTTTGGATGCCATACCTTTAGCAGGACCGGTTTTAGCCGCTTCTTTGCGTAAACGTTCGGGCAAATTATCATCAGCAGCGGTGATACCTGCTTTTAAGTTAAAGTCTCTCTCCATATTCCAAATTCGCTCTCCTACTTCAAGTAAACGGTCTGTTGTCCAACCTCCACCACAGGCAGTTTCAATTTGAGGAGCAATATTGTCTAAGGTCCAGGCAAAGGTGGTAAATAAGCATAACCCGGTCGAATCGACCACTGCTGTAGCATCCTGAAAGGCTTTAACCAAGGCTGGTTTACCATCAGCCGTTAGCGGATCGGTTTTTTCAGGAATACCTAATATTTCAGAAGAGACCGTATAACCTCTTAAATGACAGGCACCACGATTGGAAGTTGCATAGTTAAGCCCTATACCTTGGATTCCGCGTGGATCATATGCAGGAAATTCTTGTCCTTTCACGGCCATAGAAAGTTCCGGTCGACCATATTTTTCACAGAGTCGTTTAGATCCTAAGGCTAGGTCGTTACCAAAACCTTCACCTGCAGCGACCCATTCAGCCGCTTTAGTTAATGCCTCGGCCGAGCCGAAATTAAAGGCAATACCACCGGTTTGTTCTTGGCTAAGCACGCCTTCTTCATACATTTCCATCGCTGCTGCAACGGTTGAACCAAAGGAAATGGGATCAAAACCATCTTCATTACATAAGAAATTCGCATAGGTTAAAGCATCGAGATCATCAATTCCGGTATCCGCACCTAAAGCCCAAGAAGCTTCATATTCTAAACCACCCGAATTACCCCAATATTTCGCTTTATTTTCAACTGAAAAGTGCCCTTGGTCAATAGTTGAAATTCTTCCACAAGCAATAGTGCATCCAAAACATGCTGCATTTGTCGTCAGATTAGGGCGTCCGTCAGATTTTCTGGGTTCATGCATCGCTTCACCAGAAATTGCATGTGCGCCTTCAAACTGTACTTCTTTCATATTATTGGTAGGGAGTGCGCCAACTTCATTGATAACATTCATTAGAACCTGAGTTCCATAGGTTGGCAAACCTTGCCCTGTGACTGCGTTTTCTGCTAAGACGGCTTTCCCCTCTTTAACTGCTTGCATAAAGCCCGCGGGATCAGCCAAATTGCCAACACCTTTAGTACCTCGTACAGCAACTGCCTTTAGATTTTTGGATGCCATTACCGTACCGACACCAGAACGTCCCGCAGCACGGTGCAAATCGTTGATTATTGCGGCATACAAACAACCATTTTCAGCCGAACGCCCAACTGCGGATATCCGCAACATGGGATCTTGATGTTTATTGTGTAACCATTCATCGGTATGCCAGACTGATGTTCCCCAAATTTCATCGGCGGGTAATAGTTCTGCTTTATCATTTTCTAAGTATAAATATACGGGGTTTGGGGATTTTCCTTCAAATATAAGCATATCCCAACCCGCATTTTTTATTTCATTGCCAATAAAACCACCGGAGTTAGAACAGGCCACACAATTGGTCAAGGGACCTTTGGTCACAACCACATAACGTCCACCAGTTGACGCCATGGTGCCTGTTAAAGGTCCAGTAGCCATAATCATTTTATTATCGGGTCCCAGAGGATCACATTCTGGGTCGATTTCTTCACTTAAATATTTGGTCGCCAATCCACGCGAACCCAAATAATCATTTTTCCATTCTTCGTTAAGAGGTTCTGAAGTAATTTCACCGCTGCTCAAGTTTATGCGTAATAATTTTCCTGCCCAAGACATTTTCCTACTCCCCTTTTAAGCGGTTACCGCATTATTATCTGTTTCTTTAGCCCATTGGCGCATTTTATCCATACCGGTCTGATCGGCATCAATATAGGTGATGGCCTGAGTTGGACAGACTTGCGCACATTGTGGATCACCACCACAAAGATCACACTTGATCACTTTTCCAGTATCTTGATTATAATTGATCGTTCCAAATGGACAGGAGATGGTACAAACTTTACAGCCAACGCAGCTACTTTCGTTGACTTCTTTAGCACCAGTTAACTTGTTTAGTGCAATTGCATCAACCGGACAGGCTTGCTGACACCACGCTTCAGCACATTGGGTACATGTATAAGGAACAAATCGTCCTTCTTGATGAAAGGTAAAAACTCGAATTCTAGATTTAGAGGGATTAAATAATCCTTCGTTTTCAAATGAACAGGCGAGTTCACATTGCAGACAACCGGTACATTTTTCCGGATTGATGACAAGGGCCTTTTCCATTTGGACTCCTCCTAAATTATTATTTTTAAATGGAATACTTTTAAATTTATAGTGCTAAATCTAAGCGATGACTAGTTTTTTTAATTTTATAAATGTTTAACTAGGTAAATAGTAGATGAATTAAAGGAATTTGCAAGAAATGAATCGTTTTTTATAGAAATTACTATATTGAGTGGGCTATTTTTAAGGCCCCCTCCAAATCACTTGAAGGTAATACACAAACAAATTCTTCGCCGCCATAACGGGCAACAAAATCGGTAGATCCCAGCATTGAATTAGATAAACAATTTGCTACTTTTGAAAGACATTCATCACCACTTAAATGCCCATACCTATCATCCTAGAAAACGCAGTTGCCATCTACTGCGGTCCCCTTAAGCACTAAATCTTAAGGATTTTCTGGAACATTTTGACTTCACCAGTAGGGTGACTACAAGAAAAGCCTAGCCGGCCGCACCAAAAATAACCCATAAAATCCTTAATCTTCAACACTTAATTGAACCTCGCTACGAAGTCAACTGCGTTTTCTAGGATCATTGTAACGGTTCAAGCATGATAATAATTATTTGATCACAGTTATATTTATTAGTATAAACTATAATTAGATTTGACAATGCAGTGGTTTATTATTTTTAGGGGACTTAACTATGGCAATTTTTAATGGCGTCAAACGTCAGCTTCGTTCTGTAATCGAATGGAAAGATCCTGATCCCAATACGTTATTTTACCAGTGGACAGACAATGGCGATGAAATTAAAAATGCCTCAAAGCTAATCGTAGGACCTGGACAAGGATGTGTTTTTGTTTACGAAGGAAAAATTCGTTATGTTTTGGAAAAAGAAAAGCTGATTTCTTTAAAAACCGACAATATTCCATTTTGGACCACAGTTAAAAAGTTTATGCAATTTTTTGAAAGTGAACATAAAGTGGGGATCTATTTTTTCCGAAAAACCAAAATATTAGATCAAAAATGGGGAACATCTTCTCCGATTAAATATGAAGATCCCAAATATAAATTTCCCGTTGGTTTGAAAGTTTACGGGAATTACAGTTATCGAATTTCAGATCCACGTAATTTTTTTGTTAATGTCGTTGGAAGCAATGCAAACTTTTTTGTCGATGACTTCCGCCAAGTCATGTCGGATCGTATCGTACATCCATTGACGGATTATCTCGCGGAAAGCCAATATTCCTATGCTGAAATTGACTCTAAACGTGAAGAGATTGTCCATGGTATGCATGAAAAACTTACCCATGACTTTGAAAAGCTAGGATTTAATATTACCGACTTTAGAATCGAAGGTACCAGTTTTGACGACGCTACTCTTAAACGAATTAACCGAATCGCCGATTTAACCGCCGAAGCACACGCAGCTAAAACGGTTGGAATGACTTATGCGGGGGTTCAACAGGTCGAAGCAATGCGAGATGCTGCCCAAAATGAAGGTGGTGCCGCCGGTATTGGTATGGGATTAGGGGCAGGAATGGGCTTTGGTCAGAATATGGCCCAAGCCATGAGTAATAATTTTCAAGACCAAGACACTAATCAGCGATCATCTAACGATGATAGCATGGAAAAACTTGCTAAACTCAAAAAAATGTTTGAGGCTGAGTTAATCAGCGAAGCAGAATATTCTGCTAAGAAAAAAGAAATTCTCGATAATTTTTAATTTGCAATTCATAAGTTTTAAATATGGCCAGATGTAGTAGTTGCTCGGCTCCCATGCCTGCAAATACCAATATATGTGTGTATTGCCGGACTCGGAACGATATTGATTTACATAGTAAATATGACTATTCAAAGGATAATGACTTGTCCAAAAGAATATGTCCTCACTGTGAAATTCCTATGCACACCATTAATTTAAAGGTTGATGGTGATTTTTATATTGAACGATGTGACAAATGTTTTGGTTTATTTTTCGATCCAGGTGAAATAGAAACCTTAATGGAACATTCAGTATCGGGAGTCTTTTCTATAAACCAGCAACAGATCACTAATATTTCAAATGAACGCTATCAAAAAGGTAAATCGGTTAAATACGTAAAATGTCCAGATTGCCAAGAGTTTATGAAACGCACTGTATATGGGTATCGCAGTGGTGTAGTGATAGATCAATGTAAACAGCATGGAATTTGGTTAGATAGTGGTGAAATTACACAACTATTAGAATGGAAAAAAGCCGGTGGCCAAATGTTGCACGATAAAGTTTCCCAACAAAAAAAACAACAAGTAAAACATAGCCCACCTCCGCCTCCCCAATATCAAAAAGACTTCTCAAGCTATGATGCACGCTACAATTCTGGTGCCGATCTCGTCGAATCCGTAATAGGTTTATTGGGTAAATTGTTTAGGTAGCGTCAAAGGCGTCAAAGGCGTCAAAGGCGTCAAAGGCGTCAAAGGCGTCAAAGGCGTCAAAGGCGTCAAAGGCGTCAAAGGCGTCAAAGGCGTCAAAG
>Ga0209692_10000767_pt1 | contig 59236 bp, 62 predicted proteins | sample tdDd472_FD_187129 | JGI IMG/M metagenome (GOLD analysis project Ga0209692, IMG submission 187129) | Marine sediment microbial communities from the Atlantic coast under amendment with organic carbon and nitrate - tdDd47.2 (SPAdes)... | ecosystem: Environmental > Aquatic > Marine > Coastal >... | reverse complement strand
TTACCGGCCACACAGACCTTGGTCAGAATTTCCCGGTTGTCTGCGATGACGGCATCGGCCCTGGCATCTCCATCGACAACCGTACGTTCCTCGACCAGCAGGAATACCTCACATGGCCGGCGACAAAATATATACGGACGACCGGAGTTGAAGTCGGGGCGTTCCCAAAAGGCGGCTTCTGGGGCGAGGAAGGACTTGCCCTCCATGAGCGCGGTTTTGGCAAGAACAGGCTGATCAATCCGACCTTCCGTCACGCAGTACTTGGCACCAGCCGCTCGAACCCACCATCCGGCGGGGCCGCCACCGTGGACGGGCTGTTTACGGTCTATGATGGCACGGTAAGCAGCACGTTAAGCCGACAGGACTTCACGCACGGGCAGACAGACGTGCCCTATGAACCGAAGCATTTCATGCGCTGGGCAGTCACGTCCGCCAGTGGGCAATCGTTCACTTATCTGAGCTGGCGGATTCCGAATGCCGCGCTCTTGGAAGGGCGCAAAGCGTCACTTCAACTTTTCATGAAGACGACTTCTACGTCGCGCAGCGTTTCTCTGCGTTGCGAACAGAATTTCGGCACTGGCGGCTCACCGTCCTCTACGGTAGCGGCCACGTCTACGGCGCAAACGGTCGGCACGTCATGGGCGCATTACGTCTTCCCGATTACGCTCGCCAGCACCTCCGGCAAGACATTTGGAACGGATGGTAATGACAAGCTGATTGTCGCCCTGTCGCTCCCAATTGACACGACCGAGACGTGGGAAATTGCATTGCCAGATTTCGGCGCTGGTTGGCACGCCCGCGCCTTCGAAATCCCTCCCTATGGGTTGGAATTGCAGGAGTGTCGCGAATTCGTGCGCCTAGTAGGCGCGGGATGCTCCGGGTCGTGGTCGAGCGCATCAGCCGCCACAATTGCTATAGATGCGTCCAGTTCACCGATGCACAAAGCGCCTACCGCATCCTTGGCTGGCGCAAGCGTCACGCTCAACACACCGGGAGATGGCGATTATACCGCTACGCCGACCCTGGGCTCAACCTCGCTGACTAAGTACGGAGGCGTCGTCTCGCTATCAGGGTTTACCGGGGCGACTGCCCTGCGCCCGCTCAACATGCGAACCAACGACATCGTGTTGAGTGCCTATCCGTGAAAGCGCGGCAGACACGATATGCCAGAGGATCGAGAGGACGCGGGCATGAAAAATAGAAGCAGCTACGAATTTCTCAACTGCGGGCACTGTCTGGGCAGTCTTATCCCGGACGGCAGCTTTCTCGCCGTCGATGCAAACGCCGAAATTGAAGTCGGGGACATCGTTACCGTTGTCATCAAGCCGGTCGCGCCTTTCGTCGATCATGATGCATGGGCATCGGGTAAGGGCTGGCTTGGCGTGACAAAGATCTTCCTCGGCATCGAGGAAGGCAGGAACGGCGAACAACTCTATCTGTTCGGGCAGATCAATCCGCCTCTCATTGCCCCTGTTCCAAAATCGGCACTGGCAGCGGTTCATCTGGTCACGGGCGGGGTAACGCCGACCGGCTTGGACTCGGTAATGACGGATTCAGATCAGGCAGGAATGAACCTGCTTGCACCGTTCTTCCGGGCATGCGGCACGCAACAGCCGGTCAATCCGGACTGGAGGCCGCCGAAGGAAAACGAAGCCATGACACGATTGCTGGCGCTAGCAAACGCGGAAGGATATTGAAATGGGACTGACGGAAACCGCCATAGGGCCGGCATTCGGAGAATTCGCGGAGTTGGGCGAATTGATGCTCAAGGCGAGGGATGCAGGCTTGAGCGAGGACGAGCAATTCCGATTTGGCGAACTGTGGGATTACGGCTTTCGGAATCTGCCGTTCGCGAACTTGTTCTATGTCAGGCCGGCACTCGACTACCTGTTCCTGAATTCACTGAAAGAGGTCTCCAGTCCCGGCTACAGACGCAGATTGGAAACGCGCAGATTGAAGGATTACGGGCAGAAACGCATTGGCCCGGAACCGCTCGATCCGTTCGGCTAGTTGCACGGATGCTCCAAGCGTCGCTTCATAATTGATGCTATGGCTTGTTCTTTTCGGATTTCGAGCAACCTTTCCTCGTACTCGGTGGCTCTTTCTGGACCCCATATCCGGATGGTTTGGCTTCTTATTTTGTCGAGTTCGACCGGGCATCCCCGGACAACGGCGATTGCGATGAAATCCGCCGGTTCACATGACGATGCATACAGTTCGAGTTGCTCCAGGTAGCAGGAGTTATAGGCCGTGAAAGCATCATCAAAGTCATCAGCATGCGCGGATGACAACGCCAACTGAAGTATCACACAGCACGCAATGTAAGCGCTTCGCGGCATAGTTGCTCCAGTTACTGGCCCATTCCGAGCAAGTTCCACAAACCTAACTCTTTCATCACCGGTCCGAGAACATCAATTACGAATAACACCACGATCATATATCCCAGGATTGATAGCTCGCGATGTGTCTTACGATGGGCAGCCAATAACTCCAGATATTTAGCATCGTCCATTCTTCCCTCCCACTAGTTATCGCGTCCGTTGCCGTCGCTTTCCTCGCCGGCCTTCAGATAGCCATGCCCGATCAGCCAATCCTTGACGATCCGGCGCAGCATTTCCGGGCGTGAGGGCTTGTCGGCTTCGTGGTCGGCGGCTGCATCGATTCCGTCGATGACTTCGCGGTCTGTGCGAAATCGGAGCAGATCGCTATCCTTTGGCGGTCGCCCAACTTTCGGAGTTTTTGTGCTCATTTATTGACAATCCCGAATTGTTGAGCACATAAATACACGAGCCGGAAGGAAGCGGCAACTTCCGACCGGCCCTACCAAGCCAACCTTATAGGAGGTCGAAATGGCTAACGGCACTATATGCCAAGATCCTTACTCTTTCATTCCGCATCCCGCGATTGCCCGGCAGAAAAAGTTCACACGCGAATTTATCGAGCCGGTTTTTACGCAGGACGTTTTCGTCAACGGCATCGCCTACGGGGATTATCCGAGCGATTCCCTTTTGCGCTTCAATCTCTATCAACGGCAGACGTGCACATTCTCGCGCACGGCGGAACGGGTGATCAATTCACGCTTCCTGATCGAACGCGGTGACGTTGCCGAACTGGTGCGCGATATCATGTTTCACGCTGGCTTGAAGCCGCAAGACCTGATTACCGGACACACGATGATTGCCGGACAAAAGGTCGGCAAGGTGTAGCGCCAAATGCGCCTTGCCGTGGCTGGCGTCATGCATCAGCCCCTTGCCTGATACCGGCCTTTGAAACCCTCCCGGCGGTTCTCCATCCTGTCGGGAGGGTTTTCTATTTCCGAAATTGGCGCGACAATCCCGCGATGATCAAAGCCCCTCGACATGACGGCGACTGGCCGGATCGCGCCCTCGAATGCGAGGAAGCAATGGAGGATGCCTTCATCGCTGTCGCTGACAGGCTGCAAGCTGGCGGTATGACGCCGGAACAGGCGGCAGAGGGGTTGATCGAAGCCACAGCCAATCCGGGCCATCCGTTCGCCCATGATCTTCGCCAGATCGCAGCATGGGCAAAGCATGCCGGCTGGCGAAAGACCGAAATCGGGAACGGGATCGTCAGCCTTGCCGAGAACTACAAACTGGCCGTTGAGGCGAACCGCGAGACGGAGCGGGATATCAAGCGGGCATGGCGGGAACCGGATTAGCTTCCGGCTCGATTTCCCGGCGGCGTCTTCATCCATGGCGGATCATCGCCGGTTACGTCTCGGATTGCCTGACTGATCGCGTTAGACAGCCGGAGCACGGTTTTGTAATCGTCATGGATAGGCGAGAGGGCGAGCGTATAGGTGCGAAGCTTCTCATGCGCTTCCGTGGCTTCCCTGACGAAGCGTTCGCGTTCGGTGTCTGTCATTGATTTGTGGCGGGTATGGCGACGTACCATTCGGATCTCCTGATCAGTGGTAAGTCTCGCCGCAACTCCTGCTAATCCGAATCTATCGGAATGTGAATAGCGTCCATTATCAATGGGTCGAGATCCGTGCCGGGAAACTGTCGGAGTTCTTCGTCCAAGAGCGCTTTCTCAGTGATTAACCGCAAGCGGCGTTTTTGTTCCTCCGGTTCGAAATCCCTTAGCCCGCGAAACTCCTCAAAAGGCATATGCAGACCGTGCCCCTCAACCGTCTTTTCAGCCCACCAAATCTGAAACACCTGGGCTGGGATCGGCAGCTTTTTTGCCGCTAACATGTAGTCGTACCATGCCGCCCAAAGCGCATAGCCATTAAGCCGATCATGGAACTGCGACAGATGATTTGCGGTCTCCAATTCGGCGTTTTCTTTGTGAGTGGTCGCGTGCTTGAAGTGGCGATCAAACGCCGAGAACGTCGCCCGGATTTCTCTGCGGGTAAGCTGCGGATTGCTCTTCTCAATATAGAACGACCACGGCTCTTCGCCGACAGATCGAACCGAATGCGCCACGAGTTGAGCGGCTGCGCTCGCGAGCGTGTGAACTGAAACAGAATCCCGGTCATGGCCAAATAGCCATAACGCAGTCCCCAACTGGCGACGCGCGATCAATAACCGGGCTTTTTGATTGTCCATTTCGCTTGCTCTCAAATTTGCACCCAAATGGCAAAAAAATGCAAATAATCAAATCATATCAAAGGTTAATGGCGGAGAGGGTGGGATTCGAACCCACGGTACGGTCTCCCGCACGCCGGTTTTCAAGACCGGTGCCTTAAACCGCTCGGCCACCTCTCCGGCGCGGGCGTCATCGCATGAATCGGCAAATCGGCGCAACTGCGAAAACGCGGTCTTTCCATCCGGCATCCGTATGATCCGCCGGCGTTTCTCCTGCGTAGCAGCGGAGGTAACAAGGAGAGGACGATGAAATACGGATCCACCATCGCGCGCCTCGCCGGCGCCATGTTCCTGACTGCTACCGCTACATCGAACGTGCAAGCGGAGTGGCTGCAGAGCGAAGGCGAGATCAGGTCGCTTGTCTCGGGAAAGCGGGTCTACCTGAAGGTTCCGCTGGGCGGCGAGTTCCCGCTTTATTATGCGACGTCAGGGCAGGTGACGGGCGACGGATCGGCGCTCGGTCTCGGAAAATATTTCGCCCCGCGCGAAACAGGCCGCTGGTGGGTGAGCAACGGGCAGCTCTGCCAGAAATTTCCGAGCTGGTATGACGGCAAGACCAAATGTTTCCGTCTCGCGCCGACCGACGAGACACGGCTGCGTTGGCGCCGCGACGACGGATATAGCGGCCGGGCACGTATCGCCAATTAGGCGCCGGGGAGGGGCGATGGCGTGACGATTGTGGCGAAATCGGACAGCGCAATCCCCCGCATTTCGGGCCGCAGCATTAACGGTTTGAAAAATCCTGTCGGCTAACGTGAGGCGATCGAAGCCATAAAGTGTTGGCCCGTTGAAGGATTTTGTGTATCCCCTTTTTGCCATGCAGTTGCCGAACCCTCACAAGCGCGTCAACGCCGCTGCCGCCATCGCCCTGACGGGGCTTCTTCTGGCGGGCTGCTCGTCGACGGATTCCAGGCACGGCGCGCAAGGCATCTACGCGGCCAATGGCAAGACGTCGGGCCGCGAATATTTCTCGGCGGCCTCTCTCGGCGTGTCGGCAAGCCCGCGTGTCGCGGCCAATTCCTACATGCCGCGCGGCGGCGGAAGCGAGAAGGTCGGCAAGCCCTATACCGTGGCCGGCAAGACCTATTATCCGACCGAGACGCCGAAACAGGCCGAAGTTGGGCTCGCCTCCTGGTACGGTGCCGCTTTTCACGGCCGCCAGACCGCCAATGGCGAAGTCTACGACATGACCCACCTGACGGCGGCTCACAAGACGTTTCCGCTGCCGAGTTATGCCCGAGTGACAAATCTCGAAAACGGCCGCTCGCTGATCGTGCGGGTCAATGATCGCGGTCCCTTCGCCAATGATCGCGTGATTGACCTGTCGAAGCGCGCCGCCGATCTGCTCGACTATACGGGCAACGGCGTCGCTGAAGTGAAGGTCGAATATGCGGGGCGTGCGCCGCTCGACGGACAGGACGACGCCTTTCTGCTCGCTTCGGTCCAGGGTGTGCCCGGCTATGATCCGAACCGGCCTTGGCAGGTGGACAATGGCGTGATGGTGGCGATGAACGAACCGGCGCGCGATAGCGGTCCGGAACCGGTGCGCGGACTTGTCGGCGCGGTGAGTTCCGGCGCGTCGCTCATCGGATCCGCCTTCGGGCTGACTTCCTACAATCCTCGCCCGCGCGCCGCCGTGCGTTCTTCCGATACTGTTTCGGCCTATGCTTCGGACCGCGTCTCGCGCGCCTTCGCGAACGATCCGTTCGAACGCTTCTCCGCTTCCGGCTGGAAATCGGAATAGGACAATCATTCCTTGGCGTTGCCTTGGCGGTGACCGATTTGCTATTCGAAGGGTAGACCCCGTTTCACCGGATAGCGCCATGCAACCCAGCACTCTTCAGACTGTCCTGATCCGCCTGCTGGTAACGTTGGCTCTCTTCGTCGGCGTCATCGCCCCGGCCTCGGCGCAGCTTTTCGAGACGCGCGCCAAACAGGCGGTCCTCCTCGATGCCAATACCGGTACGATCCTCTTCGCCAAGAACGCCGACGAACAGGTGCCGCCGGCCTCGCTCGCCAAGCTGATGACCATGGAAGTGGTCTTCCATGCGCTGAAAGTCGGGCGCCTTTCCATGGATGACGAGTTCCAGGTCAGCGAGAATGCATGGCGCACGGGCGGCGCTGTCTCCGGCGGCTCGACCATGTTTGCGGAACTGGGCTCGTCGATCCGGGTGGAAGACCTGATCCAGGGGGTCATCGTCCAGTCCGCCAATGACGGCTGCATCATCATCGCGGAAGGCATGGCGGGATCGGAAGGCCTGTTCGCGCGGCTGATGAACGCTCGAGCCCGCGAGATCGGTCTCGACAATTCGATCTTCACGAATTCAACCGGACTTCCCGATCCGCTGCAGAAGGTCACCATGCGGGATCTGGCGAAACTCGCGGACTATATCCGGCGCGAATATCCCGAATATTACAAATATTATTCGCAGCCCCAGTTCACCTGGAACAAGATCCTGCAGCGCAATCGCAACCCGCTCCTGACGATGGATATCGGCGCCGACGGGATGAAGACCGGCTATACCGAGGAATCCGGTTACGCGATCGTCGGCTCCATCAAAAAGGATGGCCGCAGGTTGATCGTCGCCATGAGCGGGCTGGAAGACCAGCGCGCCCGCGGCGAGGAAGCTCGCAAGCTCCTCGAATGGGGTCTTCGTGCCTTTGAACCCTACCTGATCTTCAAGAAGGACGAGGAGATCGGCAATGTCCGTCTCTATGGTGGCGAACAGCTGACCGTGCCGGTCACTGTGAAGGAGGATCTGTCGATCCTGCTGCCGATCGCCGACCGCGACAACATGAAGGCGCGCGTTATCTATACCGGGCCGATCATCGCTCCGGTCGAGAAGGGTCAGGAGATTGCCACTCTGAAGGTCTGGATCGGCGACAATCTCTCGCAGGAAACGCCGCTCTATGCGGCCTATTCGGTCGGGCTGGGCCCGATCCATCGCCGCGCGCTCGATGCATTGACGGAGCTCGCCTTTGGCTGGATCTGACAGCGGCGCGACAAGCGGCGATCGCGGGCTTTTCATCACATTCGAAGGCGGGGACGGGGCCGGAAAGTCGACGCAGATCAGGCGTCTGGCCGGCGCGCTTCGGCGCGACGGATATCCGGTGACCGTATCGCGCGAACCGGGTGGCACGCCCGGCGCGGAGGCCGTGCGTCATGTCGTGCTCGACACCAGCGCCGCCGAGCCTTTCGGTCCTTATCTGGAGGCGATGCTTTTCGCCGCTGCGCGCAACGACCATGTGGAACAGACGATCCGGCCCGCGCTCAGTCGTGGCGAGATCGTTCTGGTGGACCGGTTCATGGATTCCACGCGCGTTTATCAGGGTGCGAGCGAGAACCTCGACAATAATTTCGTCCGCGCGCTGGAGCGGGTCGCCATTGCGGGCGTGGTTCCGGATTTGACGATCATCCTCGATCTTGCGCCGGAAGAGGGGCTTCGCCGCGCCCATGCGAGGCGCGATCCGAACGCCCCGGTCGATCGCTTCGAGAAGGAGGATATCGCCGCGCACGAGATCCGCAGGCAGGCTTTCCTCGATATTGCGGAAAGAGAACCGGAGCGTTGCCGCGTCGTCGACGCGTCGCGCGAGCCGGAGGACGTGGCAGAGGACATCGCGAAGATTGTCGCCGAGGCGATCGAAAAGAAGGGTATAGGCAGCGGCGGGACCGCCACGCTGCCACAAAGCCTGCTCGGTATCGGGGATGACCGGCTGTGATCGAGGTACCTGATGTCCATGACGCGCTCGAAGGCGTTTCGCCGCCGCAGCTGACGGTCAGGCTGCACGGCCATACAGACGAGATCGCCTTCCTGTCCGACGCGATCAATGCCGGCAAGCTGCATCATGCGCTGATCCTCGAGGGGGAGAGGGGGATCGGCAAGGCGACCGCCGCGTTCCAACTCGCCAATCGGCTGCTCGATCCGCCGCGGGATCTCGCCGGCGCGACGATCGGCGCGATCGATCCCGAGACCTCCTCATACCGCCAGATCGCGCAAGGGTCGCATCCGGGCCTGCTCTATCTGACGCGGCCCAGAAACGACGCCGGCACCGGGTTCAAGCAGGCGATCACCGTCGATGAAATCCGCCGCCTTCAGCGCTTTTTCTCGATGACAGCCGCGGGGCCGGAGAGTTACCGCGTCGTCATCATCGACCCGGTCAACGATCTGAACCGCAACGCTGCCAACGCCCTGCTGAAATTGCTTGAGGAACCGCCGGCACGCTCGGTCTTCATCCTGATCGCCCATGGGACGGGCGGCTTGTTGCCGACAATCCGCTCGCGTTGCCAGATCCTGAAATTTTCGCCGCTGTCGGATGACGAGATCCGCCGCGTGCTCACCCAGCAGATCGGCGGCGAGGACGAGGCGACGGTCGCGCGGGCCGCGGCACTTGGCGGCGGAAGCGCCCGCCGCGCGCTGCTCTTCGCGCAATTCGGCGGGCTGGAACTTGAAGAGGCGCTCAACGCCTTTCTCGGTGCGGCGCGGCCCGACACAAGAGGCGCGCACAAGCTCGCGGAGATTGCCGGCAACCGCAAGAGCGACGTGCATCGCGACATATTGCGCGAACTCGTGCTCGACCGCATGCGCGAGGAAGCGACTGCGGCGGCACGCACGGGGCGCATGCGCGCCGCCGAGCGCATCGCCGCTGCCGACATGGCCATACAGGAGCGAATGCGCATGGCGGACGCGTTCAACCTCGACCGCAAGCAGGATTTCCTGACGCTTCTGGCCGACGTCCACGACCTGCTCTCGGCGGCGCGAACCGGCTGATTTTTCGAAGTCTTCGGCTTTCCTTTTCGATCCGAAATCGGATAGAGCAGGGCACCTTTCCATTCTCGCTGCAAATTGGGCCCACATGTCCGCCAAAGAACGTTTCTATATCACGACGCCGATCTTCTATCCGAACGGGGTCCCGCATATCGGCCACGCCTATACTGCGATCGCCACCGATGTGCTCGCCCGCTTCGCCCGTCATGACGGCAAGGACGTCTTCTTCCTGACCGGCACGGACGAACACGGCCAGAAGATGCAGCAGACTGCCGAAAAGGAAGGCATCGCGCCGATCGAACTTGCCGACAAGAACTCGGCCGTGTTCCGCCGCATGGTCGAGGTGCTCGGCTGCTCGAATGACGATTTCATCCGCACGACGGAGCATCGCCACAAGGTTGCGGTCCAGGAACTCTGGATGCGGATGGAAGCCAAGGGCGACATCTATCTCGGCAAGTATGGCGGCTGGTACTCGGTGCGCCAGGAAGCCTATTTCGACGAGAGCGAAACGACGCTCGGCGAGGACGGCGTGCGCCGCGAACCGCTGGGATCCGAGGTCGAATGGGTCGAGGAGGAAAGCTACTATTTCCGCCTGTCGGCCTATGGCGACAAGCTGTTGAAACTCTACGCGGACAAGCCGGAATTCGTGATGCCGGCCGAACGCCGCAACGAGGTGGCGAGCTTCGTCAAGGGCGGCCTGAAGGATCTGTCGATCTCGCGCACGACCTTCGACTGGGGCGTTCCGGTGCCCGGCAATGACAGCCATGTCATGTATGTCTGGGTCGATGCGCTGACCAACTACATCACCGCCGCCGGTTTTCCCGACGAAAACGCCGAGCGCTGGGGCTATTGGCCGGCCATGCACATCATCGGCAAGGACATCGTGCGCTTCCACGCGGTCTACTGGCCGGCCTTCCTGATGAGCGCGGGCGTCGAACTGCCGAAGCGCGTTTATGCGCACGGCTTCCTGTTCAACAAGGGCGAGAAGATGTCGAAGTCGGTCGGCAATGTCGTCGACCCCTTTGCGCTGATCGACGCCTACGGTCTCGACCAGGTGCGCTATTTCTTCATGCGCGAAGTGCCGTTTGGCAATGACGGCTCCTACAGCCATGAAGCGATCGTGAACCGCATCAATGCAGACCTCGCCAACGGCCTCGGCAATCTGGCGCAGCGGTCGCTGTCGATGATCGCCAAACATTGCGAGGGCAGGGTGCCGGAGCATGGCGCCTTTACAGCCGAGGACGAGGCGTTGCTGGCCGAAGGCGCGAAGGCGCTTGAAGCGGCGCGCGAGGCCATGGACAGGCAGGCGATCCACAAGGCGGTCGAAGCCACATTCGACGTGGTGGCGGCCGGCGACCGCTATGTCGATTCCCAGGCGCCATGGGCTTTGCGCAAGACTGACCCGGAACGCATGAAGACTGTGCTCTATGTTGTGGCGGAAACGGTACGGCGCATCGCCATCCTCGCGCAGCCCTATATGCCGACGGCGACGGCCAAGCTGCTTGATCTTGTCGCGGCTCCCGCCGATGGCCGCGATTTCGACAGCCTCGAAGCGATGCTCGTGCCGGGGACGGAACTGCCCGCACCATCCGGCGTTTTCCCGCGTTACGTGGAAAAGGAAGACTGATCTCGGGCTCATGACCGTTCTCGTCGACAGCCACTGCCATCTGGACTTTCCGGATCTCGCCGAAGAGCGCGACGCGGTGGTCGCGCGCGCCCGCGATACCGGCGTCGTGCGCATGGTGACGATCTCGACCAAGGTGAAGCAGTTCGAAACGATCAGCGCGATCGCGGACGCCTTTGACGACATCTTCTGCTCCGTCGGCACGCACCCGCATCACGCCGACACTGAACTCGATATCACCGCCGACGATCTGGTTCGCCTCGCCGAGGGCGAAAAAGTGGTGGCGATCGGAGAGGCCGGTCTCGACTATTTCTACGACAAGGCGCCGCGCGAGGCGCAGGCCGAAGGCTTCCGGCGCCATATCGACGCTGCGCGCCGCACCGGGCTGCCGCTGGTCATCCATGCGCGCGACGCCGACGAAGACATGGCGCGAATCCTGACCGAGGAAACAGGGAAGGGGGCCTTCCCCTTTGTCCTGCACTGTTTCTCGTCCGGACGCGCCCTCGCCGAAACCGGCATCGAACTCGGCGGCTATGTCTCTTTCTCCGGCATCCTGACCTTCAAGAACTCGCAGGACATTCGCGATATCGCCAGGGACATGCCGGCGGACCGGATCCTCGTCGAGACGGACGCACCGTATCTTGCGCCGCCGCCACATCGCGGGAAACGCAACGAGCCGGCCTATGTCGTCAACACGGCGCAGGTTCTCGCCGATACGCGCGGCGTGACGCTCGACGCCATCGGCAAAACGACGACCGAAAATTTCTACCGGCTTTTCTCCAAGGTTCCGCGTCACGATGGCTGATACAGGCGGTTCGAGGATGCGCTACACCGTGCTCGGCTGCGGCTCGTCGCCCGGCACGCCGCGGCTCAATGGCGACTGGGGCAATTGCGATCCGCACAATCCCAGGAACCAGCGGCTACGCGCATCGCTGCTCGCCGAGCGGATCGGTCCGGACGGTGAAAAAACCTGCGTCGTCATCGACACCGGGCCGGATTTCCGCCAGCAGATGTTGAACGTGCAAATCGCGCAGCTCGACGGCGTGGTCTACACGCATCCGCATGCCGACCATATCCACGGCATCGACGATCTGCGGACCTTCGTCCTGTGGCAACGCCGTCTCATGGATGTATGGGCTGACGACGCGACCTATGAGCGTCTGCAGGAAGCCTTCGGCTACTGTTTCGAGACGCCGCCGGGCTCCGGTTATCCACCGATCCTGAAACGCCATGGCATCGATCACGAGACGCCGTTTACGGTGACGGGGCCGGGCGGTGATATCGTCTTTACGCCGCTTTTCCAGCGCCACGGCGCGATCCATTCGCTCGGATTTCGAATTGGAGATTTCGCTTATTGTCCGGATGTCAGCTTCTATCCCGACGAAACGCTGGACAAGATGCGCGGCCTCGACGTGCTGATCATCGACGCGCTGCAGTATCGCGAACATCCGAGCCATTTCTCGCTTCAACAGGCATTGGAAGTGATTATGGAACTGAAGCCAAAGCGCGCTTTCCTGACCCATATGCACATTCCGCTCGACTACGAGACCGTGAAGAACGAGACGCCTGAGCATGTGGTACCGGCCCATGACGGCCTTGTCATAGAACTGGAGAGCTGAAACCATGAGCGAAGCGATCGTACCGAAACCCGGTTCGTCGATGGAGCGCGTCGCGCTCGATGCCGAGCGGCTCGGTTTGAAAATCGAACTGAAAGTCATGGACCAGTCGACGCGAACCGCCGAGGAAGCGGCTGCGGCCTGCGGCTGCGAAGTCGGCCAGATCGTCAAGTCTCTGGTGTTCGAGAACGCCGAAACCGGCAAGCTCGTCCTGCTGCTCGTGTCCGGCGATCGAAACGCAGATCTCGATTATTTGTCAGCACGTTACATGCTGAAGCTCAAGCGATGTGACGGCCGGCGTGTGCGCGACGAGACGGGTTTTGCCATTGGCGGCGTCGCACCAATCGGCCATACGGCGCCGATCGCGACTTATCTCGACGAGAGCCTGTTGCGCCACGACACGGTCTGGGCCGCGGCAGGCCGTCCGGACAGCGTCTTCAGCGTCGATCCGAAGGCGCTGGCCGACGCCATCGATCCAATTATCATCGCAGTTATGGACTGATTTCAGTTCCATAATCCATCTTATGCGACAAATTTATTGATCGTGGAGCGGCTTACTCGACGCCCGATATCAGGTTCCCCTGTCTCACGCCGATAGCACCGCCCATCCGTGGCTTTCCAGGTCGATGGTTGCGGAAGAACCAGTCCTGTCCAGCACGCCGCCGCTTCCCAACAAGACGCCGTTCGCATCTCCGGTCGGCAAACACGCCTGTTCGTCACCAAGGTTGAGCGCGATCACCAGACGGTTGCCTTCGGCACTCACCTTGATCACCATCTGCCTGTTGTCGAGATGCAGTGTCTCGCTGCGGGCCCGCACCAGCCATGGATTTCGACGGCGCAGACCGATCAGATCCTGATACAGCCTGTAGACCGGCCAACCGTCCGCCGGCAGAGATTCCGGACTGTCGGGAAACGCGGGGCGAATGGCGTCATCGCCTCCCGCTCTTTCTTCCTTGACGCCTCGGAAGCCCTGTTCATCGCCGGAATAGATGCTTGGCGTCCCGCCGAGAAGGAAGAGTAGTGTCAAGGCGTGCGGCAGGTGCCGGATGTCATCGAGACGGCTCGCGATCCGCGTCACATCGTGATTGCCGACAAAGGTGAGCGGCACGAATTGCTCCAGAAAGCCATTGTGCCGGTCGAGCGCCCAGGCAAGCTCGAAAAAGTTTCCATCGTTCATGGAACTCCAGATGGCTTTCCAGAGCTCATACTGGGTTACCGAGGCTGCGCCGCCTTCCTGGACGAAGCCCGCATAGTCGCCATGGATGACTTCGCCGAAAATATAGGCGTCGGGATGCGATTGCCGCACTTGAGGCAAGACTATTGCCCAGAAGCTGCGCGGCGTTGCATAGGCCGCGTCGAGCCGCCAGCCGGATATGCCGCGATCCAGCCAGTGCGTCATCACATCCGCAACATACTCCGCGACAGCCGGATTATCATGGTTGAGGGCGATCAGTCCCTCATGCCCCTCGAATGTCGCCCACCGGCCGGAGGGACCGGATCCGTTGTCATTCACCGGACGGAACCACTGCGCGGCATCGGAACCCCTGCCCTTTGATTCCGCTTCGACGAATCGCGGAAAATCGCGTCCCACATGATTGAACACGCCGTCGAGCACGATGCGCAGACCGCGCTGATTGGCGGCGGCGATCAGCCGGTCGAAATCCGTCTCGTCGCCAAGCCGCGGATCGATGCGAAAGTGATCGATCGTGTCGTAGCCATGGCTGGCGGAGGCAAAAATCGGATTGAGAAGGAGCGCCGACACGCCTAGATCGACGGCATAGTCGAGCCAGTCGATGATACGATCCAGCCGGTGGCTTACGGTGCCGGACGTGTCCATCGCAGCCGGTGCACCGACAAATCCCAACGGGTATATCTGCCAGAAAATGGCGTATTGAACCCAGCTCGGCATATCTTTCCCTTGTACGGTTTGATCGGCCTCGTGAAAGGCAATTTTGAGCAGGACGCGCGTGATATCGTCCAGCAGAGCCCGGTCGCTGGCGCTCAGGGCGTCACGGACAACCCGTTCCAGCCATTGCTGATGCGCCAACAGGTCAGCGTCGAGTTCCCTTGTGCCCAATTCGGTCAGCGCGATAATAAGTTCGCGCTGGTCCGCCTCGCTGCGCGTGCGGAGGATTAGGCCGTCCTCTTCCAACCGCTTGACGATCCGCGTCAGGGATTGGGGCTGCAGACGCTCCTCGCTGGCAAGCTGCCGTGCCGGCATCGGGCCATGCATATGCAGCGTGTTGAGCATGCTGGCAGCTGACGACGTGACACGGCCGGACGCCCGCTCCGAGCGCAGCCTGCGCCCGAAAGCCAATACCGCCCGGATCAAGGCGGCCACGTCGTCTCTGGCATAGTCGGTCATATTAATACGCATAGCGTACTAATTTCACGCGATCAATACGATCCCGGGTCCAGACTCAGCCTATCGGGCAATAAGCCCTGACCGGCTGCGCATTGCCCGGCCAGGGCTGGGCAACGCTGCTCCCCGCACAAGGTTACGTTAGGTCGGCAAGCCGCGCCTTGTGTTCGCAGCCGGCCATGATAGATAAATCGCGCATTGAATATGGCAGAACGAGATGACCGAGACCGATATGGCAATCGACGAGATCGAGGCCGACAATGTTTCCGGCAAGATGCTGGAAAATGCGACCCTGACCACGCAGTTCCTTAAATCGCTGGCACACCCGGCACGTCTCGTCATCCTTTGCAGGCTGGCCGAAGGCGGCATCAATGTCGGCGAACTGGAAGCCATGCTCGAGCTGCCTCAGGCGGCCGTGTCGAAACAGCTGGCGCGATTGCGCGAAGACGGGCTGGTCGATTGCCGCCGCGAAGGGCGCTCGATCGTCTATTCGCTGGCGGACGAAAGAACGCGCAGAATCATCCGCGCGCTCTATGAAGAATTCTGCAAGGAATAGTCCTGCAAAGGGCCTTCAGGCCGTGTTCCTGATCAGGAAAATGTAGGTTCCGCCGTCCTGGCGCGATTCCATCAATTCATTGCCGGTCGAACGGCAGAAAGCCTCGAAATCCTTCACCGAACCCGGGTCGGTCGCGTGGATTTCCAGGGTGCCGCCGGTCGGCAGCCCCTTTAACGCCTTCTTCGCGCGCAGAATGGGCAGCGGGCAGTTGAGCCCCTTTGCGTCGAGTACCTCGTCGGCCATCTTTCCTCCTTTTCGGGCAAGCGCCCGGTTTGCTTTGGGTTGGTCGTGAAACTCAATATGTCCGTGTCAGTCCGAATCCGAACAGGATCTGATGCATGTTGAGGGCGATCACCCCGCCCGTCGGAACGCCGCCGTTCAACTCCGGCCCGCTGATTTTCGTCTCTGGAACATACATTCCAAAGACGTCCAGTGTGTTCTTGTCGGACATCTTGTAGCTCGCGCCGGCGGTAATGTGATGCTGCGTGACGCCGGGCGCCAGTATGTTCAACATAACATCGCCGGACTGAACCGGATTGTCGCTGTAGGCGTAACCCGCGCGAAGGGTCAGCTGCTCGCTGGCCGTCCACTCGGCGCCGATCTTGAACACATTGACGTCGTGCCATCCGAAACCCGGGCCGTTATCGGCGCCGAACGGTGCGACCGGTACGGAGGAGTTGGCGATCGACGGTACAGAGCCGTAGAAAATTCGCTGATAGTCGAATGCGAGCGTCAAATCCGGCGATGCGTCGAAAGCGACGCCGGCTGTGATCTGCGCCGGAATGTCGAAGCCGCCCTGCTCCGCGAACAGTCCGGCATATTTGCCGAGCTTCGTCATGTACATCTTGGTCTGACCGACAACGCCGAAACGCAGGCCGGGCATCGCTTCCCATTCGATGCCGCCGCGCAACCCACCGCCGAAGGAATAGTCATAACTGTCCTCGGTGATGCCGAAGGCGCTCAAGCCCTGAGCCTTGAATCGCTGGACGGCGAATGTCGGCGCGATACCGACTTTCAACGCGCCGAGGTCACGCGCATAGTCGACCGAGACGAAAGCCTGCATCAGGTCGACGCCCGCCTGCCCGCCGCAAAACACGCCCGGCATATTCGGTCCGCCCGTGCAGCCGGGCCTGTTGTTCGGGATCGCCGAATAGGTCGTGTTCATGCCGCCATTGCCGTAGACGGAAAAACCCCAGGCCGAGTCGGCATCGATCTGGCGAACAACGCCGAAATTAGGCATCACGAAAAATTCGGCCATGCTCTCGAAGGAGCCATCCGCAACGAAGCCCGTACCGCTCGCATCATAGCCCCGGAACGGCATGAAGGCGGCTGCGCCGACCTGCCATTGATCGCCTATGCCGACGATACCGGCCGGGTTGAGGGTCTGCGCCATGGCGTCGGTCGAATCCGCGGCCCCTGCTCCGCCCATACCGCTCTGCCGCATGCCGAAGCCGACCTGGAAATAACCGTCCGTTGCGCTCGCCGGTCCGCCGGTTCCTCCCAAAACCAGCATAACGCCTAACATCAGACCGGACAGACCGGTCATGCGCTGCTTTTTCATTGCTTCCACCCCGTTTGGCCAGCCCCAAACCGGCCCATAAGACGGCCTCTCCTCCCACCGGCGGCGCGGCCCCAAACCGCCGGGCAATCGTCAGATGTAAAGGTTGATGTCGCTCTTCGAAGCGACCTCGATATAGGTCGCGGCTCCGCCCAGCGACGGCCCGTCGATCATGTCTTCCATCTTGTATTCGAAGAGGTCCATGGTCATCTGGCAGGCGATCATCTGCACATCTGCTTCCATCGCCAGTTCGCGCAGCTCTTCGATCGACGCGACGCCCTTCTTCTTGATCAGGTTCTTCATCATCCCCGTCGCCATGCCATCGACCCCCGGCAGCGCGGAGACGATGTTCGGCATCGCCATGTGCATGCCCATCATCGGCATTTCCATCGCAGGATTTCCGAGCGTCGAAATCTTCAGGTTGAGATCCTTCTTGAGGAGGCCGAGGCCGTAGAAGGTGAAGAACATCGTCACCTCGAGGCCCATCGCTGCGGCGGTGGTCGCGAGGATAAAGGGCGGATAGGCCCAGTCGAGCGTGCCCTTGGTCACGATAAGCGACATGGACTTCGCGTTTGTTTCACTGCTCATTGTCGTTTCTCCCTGGCAGGACAGCCGAACATGTTCAGGCCGCCGCGCAGCCCTCGAATTCGTCTGCGGCCATCTTGGCCTCGTAGGGGCCGGCCACGTCCGAGCCGGGCGTCAGCATCGAAGTCGCGCCAGCATCGGTCGGCTTCACCTTGACCATCCAGCCGGCGCCATAGGTGTCGGAATTGGCGAGCGACGGATTGCCGGCCAGTTCCTCGTTGGTTTCGAGGATCTCGGCCTCGAAGCCGATCTTGGCGGGACCGACCCATTTGCCGGACTCCACCGTGGCGACCGATTTGCCTTCCTTGATGGTCTTGCCCGGCTTCTTGGCGGTAAACGCCACGAGCTGGCCGGCCATGCCGATGGCGATCATCGTCATGCCGACTGTGTAGGTGCCGTCGCCCTCATCGCGGTACCAAAGATTGTTGTCGACGTCGTAGAGAAGATCGTCGGGTAGATCACAGCCACGGACTACAGGCATGTCATGCCTCCTTTGCGATTACGCCGTTTCGGCGAGTGGTTTGAGCGTTTCAGCCTGGCGGACCGGGCGCGACGAACAGCAAAATTCGCCGAGCCCCGCCTCCTCCAGCTTGCCGCCTATGAACAATGCAAAATGCCGGACGACCATGGCGCCGAGACGGAGCGTCCTTGCGGCATCGGGTGACGCCGGATCATGCAGGATCAGGTTGCGGTGATAGACGATCTCCCGTGCCGTCTCGCGGCAGGCGTTGAAGCTCGGATCGCCCTTCGCGCCCTGGCGGTGGAGAGCAAGGAGCCGGAATCCCTCGACCTCCGCATCTGTTGGCTCGGTCTCTTTCGAGATCAGCCAGGTGACGAGGACCGCCTCCCCCATGGCGAGGAACTCGTCGGCTATCGCTACGGCGTCGCGCCTTAACGTCTCGTCGTCCGCGGCGACAATTGCATCGACGCGATCGCGGACATCCTCGATGGACATGACGTTCCGATCGGTCATGCCAAACCCTTCTCCCTGATCAGCGGCATGGCGTCCGAGAAGTTCTCGTTTACGCCGACCGTTTTCGGTTTCAGGCCCAGCGCCATGCCGAGAAGCTGCGTGAAATAGAGGATCTTCACGCTGGTCTTGCGGCCGAGCACCTTCTCGGCACGCACCTGGTGCATCTCGAGACCCGTGTGGCAGGTCGGGCACTCGGTGGCGATCACGTCCGCGCCGCAGGCTTCCGCCGTTTCCAGCAGGTTGAGCACCAGCTTGGTGGACGTATCGCTGTCCGACAGCGCATGCGCCCCTCCGCAGCAGGCGGTCTTCAGCGGATAGTCGACATTCTCCGCGCCCGCGGCAGCAAGGATCTCGTCCATGAAATGCGGCTTGGAGGTCGATTCCGTTCCGGGCCCCTTGTCCTTCTCCGGGAAGATGTGGCGCGGGCGCGTGTACATGCAGCCGTAATAGTTGGCGATCTTGAGACCCGAGAGCGAGTTCCTGACCCGCTCCCGGATGCCGTCTTCGCCCACCGAGTGCTTGATCCAATCAAGCGCGTGGATCGTCTCCACCTTGCCGCTCTCATAGGTCTTGTGGCCGGCTTTCTCACTGAGGCGGCTGTTGACGTCTTTCGACGGTTCGTCATTGGCGAGGTCGTATTCGGCTTTCTTGAGGTTGTGGTAGCAGCCGTTGCACGGTGCCATCACGGTGTCGAAGCCCATATCCTCGGCGATGGAGAGATTGCGTGCCGACAGATAGGTCTGCAGCTTCGGATCGATGTTCTTGACCTCCATCGCGCCGCAGCAATTCCAGTTCTTCAGTTCGACGAGATCGAGGCCGAGCGACTTGCCAACCGCCTTGGTCGAGCGGTTATAGGCATGTCCCGAGCCTTCCAGCGCGCAGCCCGGATAATAGGCGACCTTCTTGTATTTCCCGGACATCATTCCGCTCCCTTCGCGCCAAGGCCGAGGGCCTTGCGGTTGGATTCCTCGACTTCACCGACATAGGCGTTGATCGCGTCACGCGCCCTGCCCCAGCCGCTGGTTCGAGGCCGGATCACCGTCGCGAGCCCGAGCTTGATCAGGTAGAAGACCGGGAGCTTGCGGATCAGGCCCATCACCAGTTCGACCAGCCAAGGCTGGGTCAATGGCTGGTTGGTCTGCTTGAAAAAGTCGCGAAGAACGAGCCCGTCCTCGATCTTGCCGGTCTCGAAGACCTGATGCGAGAAGGCCTCGTCGAAAATCATCGACGGCTTCTTCTCGGTGTGTCCCTTCAGTTCCAGCCAATGCGCCGTCGCCTTCATGACGCCTTCCGGATTGACGTCGCGCGGACACGCATAGGTGCACTTATTGCAGGAAACGCACTGCCAGATGATATCCTTGTCGCGCAGCAGCTCGGATTCCATCCCCATGCGGATCAGGTAGATCCAGTAGCGCGGATTGAAGTCCGGATTGATGGCGTTGACCGTGCAGGCATTGGTGCAGGAACCGCATTGCCAGCAGCGATGGATATTCTCGCCACCGCCAAGCGCGGCGATCTCTTCCTGCATGTCCTCATTGTAGTCGCTGACGGCGCGGGTCTCGATGAAGGTCGACCAATGACCAGAGACATCGACACCATCGATGACCATCTCTTCATGCTCGACCAGATTTTCAGGGCGGATCAGCGATTTCTCGTGAATCGGCATCAGCGTGCCTCCGTTTGCGCGATCAGCGGTTGTTCGCCGAGCACATGCGCCGTGCCGTCGATGAGTTTCAGGCGAGTGCGGCCGGATTCGGTGTCGACCGCGTCGAGACCGAGCATGCGGCGCGTATGCGCCATCGGATCGCCAGTGGTGGAGAAATCCGACCGCAGATACTGGCCGCCGCGATCGTTGATATAGGCGGCATAGATATGTGCCATGAGGAGATCGGCGTAGAACGGCAGGTCACGGAACACGCCATTCTCCTTCAGAAAGCCCTCAATTTCCTCGCTGAGCTTCATGAAGGTGGCGAAATCGTCCGCCGCTTCGATCTTTGCCGTGTCGACGTCGTCGGCGAACCAGATCTCGCGCAGGACGCCGGTTGCGACCCGCGAATCCCACACCCAGCGGGTCATCAGCGGATAGCGGTCGGGCGCGGTGAAATGCAGGATTTCGGCGCCGAGATCCCGAACCCAGCGATGGTCGCGATCGGCCGGAAACGAGGTGATGAATTCCCGCAGCCGCTCATCGGCCGTCGATGTGTCCGACCAACCCTCAAGCAGCGACACCAGGCGCCGGTGCATCCGCGCGAAGCCATGCTCACCGAGCCACGGTCCGACCCGGCGGCGCACTGGCGTTATGAAGGCGGCGAGATCGAGGAATTCGGACTCGGCCATTTCATGCACCCGCCCCTTGCCGAGGATCTCCTCGAAAAGCGATGCCTTCAGCGCGAGCGCGCCGACATATCGTTCGACGCCGCCGGTCGATTCCGCCGATTCGATCAGATGCTCCAGCGCCCGGCGCAACCTCGGGCCGGACAGGTCGAGGACCGGACCCTTCGGTGCCGGCGGCGCTTCGACGGTTTTGCGTGCGAAACCGAACATTATTCGGCCGCCTCCATCACCGGATTACGAAGCGAGTTCATCGCCGCCATCGCGGCTGCGTGCCCTTGCGCGATGGAATCGTCGATCGTTTCAGGCCCGGTCGCCGAGCCGGCGACGAATACGCCTGGACGGCTCGTTTCGGCAAGGTGGGCGTATGTCGTGGCCTTATCGATATAGCCATATTTGTTGAGCTTGACGTCGAAGATCGCCGACAGGGTCATGTTGTCGACATTCGGGTCCATGCCGATGGCGTGGACCACCATGTCGAAGGGGATCGAAATCGGCCGCTTGACCAGCGTGTCCTCACCCTTGACCAGCAGCCGCTTGCCGTCGGAGGTCACCTCGGCGATGCGCGCCTTGATGTATTTGACCTTGTACTCTTCCTGGCTGCCCCAATAGTACTCGCCCTCGAGCAGGCCGAAGGTGCGGATGTCCATGTAGTAGATATAGACATTGGTGTCAGGCAGTTCCTCGCGGATTTCCATCGCGAGATTGGCGGAGACCGTACAGCAGATCTTCGAGCACCATTCGCGGCCGATCTGGCGGTCGCGCGAGCCGACGCAGAGCAGGATCGCGACGCGGTCAGGCTTGCGCCCGTCGGAGGGACAGCGCACCCCCTTCCCCGATGAAATCATCTGCTCGACCTGCGTCGTGGTGACCACGTCCGGATAGGTGCCGAAGCCCCATTCCGGCTTGTTGACGCTGTCGAAATGGGTGAAACCGGTCGTCAGGATCGCGGCACCCGCCTCGATCTTCGTACCGTCCTTGAGCGTCGCGACGAAGTCTCCCGGGCCGCCCTCGAATTTATCGACCGTCGCGCCGGTATGGATTTCGACGCCGTCATCCTCCTTGACGCGCTTCACCATGCCGCCAATGGCATCCTTCGCCCATTCATGGCTAGGCACCAGCTTGGCGTATCCTGACAGAATCGGCGCGCCGCCAAGGCGGTCTTCCTTTTCGACGAGGATCGCCTTCTGGCCGGAGGCGGCCACAGCGTGGGCTGCCGACAGGCCGGCGGGGCCGCCGCCGACGATGAGAACGGGTTTGGTCATTATGCGTCACCTGCCAAAGCTTTGGGTTTGACGTAGCCCGGGCCGGAGGTGATGGCGCGCTTCGGATCGTAGAGCGTCTCGATCTTGCCGGCCTTCACTTCCTCCAGATAGCTCTCGAACTCGGCCTTCGACTTCTCCCAGTCGATGCCCATCTTCTCCAGCAGCGTCTCGAAGGGTGATGCGTGCCAGTGAAGCTGCGCGAGCTTGTAGGGATGCGCCCCGCAGGCGATCGCCGCGAACTGGCAGTCGGCCATGATCGGCAGCGCATAGACCTTGTCGACCGCCTTGCCGATCCACTGGTTCTTGTCGAGCGTGGTGATACAGCCGGTGTCATGGCCGATCATCACATCCGCCCTCGCCTCCTCCACCGCGACACGTATCTTGCGGTCGATGGCGAAGGAGCGGGTGAATTCGCGCTCGCCAATGATGTGGCGGAAGCCGAAGCCGCAACAATCGTACCAGGTCGAGTAGTCGATGACGTCCGCACCCATTGTCTGGAGCAGGCCTGTCGTCACGGCGACGCGGTTTCCATCGAGCACCGTGTCGTCATAGATCACGTCTTCCGGCACCATCTTGTAGACATGGCACGCCGGATGCACCGTGGCGCGGATATTGGAGACATCGACGGTCTGGTGTTCCTTGATCCGGTGGCGCATCACATGCAGCCATTCGGAGTAATGGACGATCTCCTCGGGGATCAGCAGCTTGCCGTCGATGAGGCGCCCGAGCTTGCCGAGGATTTTGCGCACTTCTTCACGCAATTCTGCAGAATGCAGAAGGAAGCCTCTGATTTCCTTGTAATTTCCGAAGGAAGTGCCGCAGTGAACCAGCGGATAATAGGTGCCGACCGGCAGGCCCTGTGACTTCGAGGAGACATAGGCCTGGTGGAAATTGCGCAGGAACACGGCCGCCAGCGACACGACATTACCGATGCCCGAACCATGATAGTTCCACGCGGTGCATGACGTCTGGTCGGTCTCGTCGAGATAGGCAATGTCCATCTTGTTCATGAGCCAGAGCACAGAGGACGGATAGCCCGGGATGTTGCCGCACTGGCCGCAGGATTTGTGGTGCCAAAGATTGTTGGTCGGGATTATCTTGTCCCAGCCATAAAGCGTCTTTGCCATGACCGGATCGTTGTGGTCGCCGACGCGGTGGACGAGGATTTCACCGTCCTTCTCCAACTGCCACATGATATCGCGCACATCTTCCTTGCGCTCTTTCGATGTCAGCAGCGCCCGCTTGTCGATCTTCGCCTCGACCCAGTCGGTCGCGCGGCGCGCTTCGGCGGGCGTCAGGTTGCTGGCATGCCAATCGGCGCCAAAGCCGTCATAGGCACCCTTGCCAATGTCTTGTTCGTTCGTCATGCCTTCACTCCTCCGGCACTGATTGCGAGGCGATCACCCTGCCTCAGTCGTCGTCATCCTCGTCATCGTCTTCATTGTCCTCGAGCCACTCCTCCCACTCCTCGCGCTTCTCATCCATCACGTCGGAAACGACGTCGAACAGGTTCTCGTCGACAGTTTCCAACTGGTCGAGAACGCCTGTGGCTTCCCAGATCGTGTAGAGCTCGACCGAGGTCTTCAGATTGACCTCCCACGCGGTGTCCAGCGTGTGCATGGTCGGCATGGGGATCGCCTTGCGCAGGATGTTGAGAGGCGCATCCACCTTGGCCACATTCGGACCCCAGTCCGGAAACGCTTCCTTGGTGATCATGTTCGGCGCGAGCTGGTTGCCCGTGGAGATCACCTTCAACAGGACACGGCTGAAGGGGCGCAACACTTCCTTGGCCGACTCCATCTCGTGCTTGATGGCGACTTCGCGCATGATCATGACCAGGCCGCCCGGCGAATTCTCGAAGGGGCAGCGTGCGGCGCAGGTGTAGCACTGGGCGCAGGCCCAGATCTTTTCCTGCATGGCGTCGTAGATGCCCTCGAGGTTTTCCGTCCAAAGGAGCTGGACGATTTCGCGCGGCGAGTAGTCGTAATAATGGGCCGAGGGGCAGGTCGCGGTGCAGATACCGCAGTTCAGGCAGCCATGGATTTCATGGTCATAGACCGCGTGGCTGCGGATATCCTCGAAAATCTCCTCCAGTTTCTCCCGCGCAACGGCGGGAGCCTCTGAAACCGGATCGCTGATCTGCGCGTGGGCGTTCAAATTCTCCTCCAGATATCCGAGTGCCCGTGCTGTGTCCTTCTGACTGTCAGTAGGTGAGCACCTTGGCGTCGTCGTTTTCCATAATCTCCTCGATCACCTTCGCGCCCCCGACTATCCCCTCGCATTCCGGAATCAGGTCATCCTCGGTCATGTCGAACAGGTCGAGATTGGGCGAACAGCAATAGAACTTCGCGCCGGCCTCATGGGCATCCTTGATGAAGTCGTAGACAGTCTTCGGCGAGCCAGGCTTGACCACCAGCTTCTCCGCCACGCCCTTTTTCATCAATTGTCCCGCAGTCGCAGTGCAGATCACTTCGACTTCGTAGTCCATGGCCGCCGCGACGGTGGCCTGGAAAAACGGCGCCCCCAACTCCTCTCCGTTTCGCGGATCGGTGTTGACCATGACGATAATAAGCTTATCCGCCAAATCTCTCTCCCTCGGGGTCACTCCTGCCCCGTATTTCGATGCGAACCTTTTACGGCCTCCCTTGCATTCAAAAAATGATACATGTCAAAAACGGAATGTGCAAACGGCTTTTCTCGCAACGCCACCGACCGGTGGATTACGGCGGATGCCGCGGTCACATAAGGCCGGTCTGCCTGCTGATACCGACCATGAGATCCGAAAGTGCCGCGGCGATATCACGCTGCGCGACGCCAAGCGCCTCAAGGGATTCCACCGTGTTTTCCGGCGTTTCGGCGAACTCCATGATGAGATCCTCCGCCATGCCCCGCTTCATGCCGGGGTGACCGAGAAATCCGAGGCAGTTGCCTCGCAGCGAGAAGACGAGCGGCTCGCCGTTCCGCCCCGTCGCCAGTATGTCCGCGCTGTCCGGAAGAACCGGGCGGTCGCGAAGATAGCATGCAAGAGGAAAGGATTCGGGCATGCGGCCGCCGAGCAGGCCGGGACTCATGGCCGTTGCCGTATCAACATCGAAGCGCAGGGGCGCCTCCTCGGCGCCGCCACCCGCGCCGACCGCGAGGATCAGCGCGCCGAGACCGAAGCCGAGCACCGGAAGGCCGGCGTCGAGAAACGCCCTGGTCAGGCGCAGTTCCGGACCCATTGACGGAAGCAGATGTCCACTCACCATGCCATAAGGACCGCCACCCAGCAGGATGAGCCCGTCGAATCCCTCCTCGGTCGACGGAATCGTCCCGCCCGCGGTGAAGGGCCGCTTGTAGAGAAAGCGGATATTGCGGCCCTCGAAATGATCTTCCATCAGGCCGAGATATTCGGCCTCCGTGTGCTGCAGGACGCAGACCGTCTTCATGGCGCAGCCGGGTGGGCGGCGGCCATGATCGCCGAAGCGATGTCATGCCCGGCCACCCCCGGCATTTCGATCTTCAGCCTCTTCATGGCGTCGTCCGCGGCGGCCGCGAGTTTCTCCTGATTGAGTTCGGCGCCCTTCAGCTCCGCTGCGAGACGGTCGACTCCGTCGGGCGGCAGACAGGTGAAGTCGCCGGAGATCATCAGATCGCCGACCGCGCCGTCACGGCCGAGCAGGTGAACGCGGATCATGCCGCCGGGCGCTTTGTGGGCGCTTTCGGTCAGATGCGTGCCCTCTGAGATCTTCACGCCCATCTCGACCAGCTTGCGGCCCTGCATATAGGTCCATTGCGGATCCGTGAGTGCGGCCTCGGCCTTTTCGATCGCCGCGAGTTCGGCGTCCGTCGGGGTAGACTCGACCGGCTCGACCTTCAGGACATCGGCGCAGTTGGCGAGGAAGAGCTGCTTCAGTTTTTCGCGCTCGGGCGGTTCGGGAAGCTCCTTCGCCATGGTCGTCATATAGTCGTCCAGCGTCTGGCGAAGCTTGTCGCGGAACTTCTCGCTCGGCACCTTGAGGCAGCGCGCCATCGTTGCGGTGTCGAAATCGAACATGAAGCTGCCGACCATCAGGGTGGCCTCCCCAATGGACGCCGCGCCGGTGCCGCCGATCTTGCGGCCATCGACCTGGATGTCGTTGATCGGCCGGTAGGCGGCATCGACACCCAGTTGCTTGTAGGTGCGAACCACCGGCTCGATGAACATCGGGTAGAGATTGGCGGCGAATTCCGGCGCCTTGCGGCGCGGATAGACGAAATGGGTAAAAAGCTGGTTGCGGTCGAGATAGACCGCGCCGCCGCCGACATGGCGGCGATAGATCGGCAGTCCGGCGGACTTGCAATAATCCTCGTCGACCTCTCGCGAGATCTCTTGATGCATGCCGACGCAAACATAGGGCGTGTCCGGCGAGGCTAGACACAGGACCGGATCACTATCCTCCGTGATCGTCTCGGCAACACCGTGATAGACCGCCTGGCTCCGCAAGGCGGATACAAGCCCGAAATCGAGAACCCGTAGCTTCATCTTTTCCTCCCTGATGGCATGCGCGCGTTGACGCGTTACCCCAACGCGAGTTTCCCCAGACGCGCGCCAAAGTCAATTTCACATTCCATAAATAGAATGAATCACCGTTCCGCTTGCCTAGCAGAGCGAAAAGTAGCCGGCTCAGAAGCCGAAAGAGTGAGCGAAGCTCATGAACGATCGGACGACCGCGTTGGTCATTTCGCCGTTGTTCTGCGCGAAATCCCACACGATCACGATGGTCAAGGCCAAGACAGCCAGCAATGGTTTCATACGGCGAGAATACCACCCCTGCTTGCACATTGAAATTACCGAAGGGAATGTTCACGATTTATCGTGAGTGGGCAGCGTGGCCTGCAATCCCGACTTCAGAAGACCCGGTGCCAGGGGTGCTGCTCGGGCACGGCTTCGGGATGGGCTCTCAGGAAGTGATGCAGCACATGCAACAAGGTCCGAACGTGTTCGCCATCGTTGCGGCGCTGGGCCTCCCGGATGTCATCGGCGATCATCCGGCCGATCGCCTCTGTGCCCTGATCCTCGTGCGCGAGATATTGTGCGTAGGCGATCGCGGCCATTTCCGGCATATGTTCATGCTCGGCGATGGCAAGAACCTCATCTTCGGTGAGGTCACAGAAGCCAAGGCAGTCTTCCAGCGTAATCATGCCCGAAGTAAATCACGGAACGCACGGGTTGGACAGGTGATTCGCCGCCCCCTCTGGCACCATCTCGCGCGCCGTCCTACGGTGACACCGCTCCCAAGAGGCCCAGAGACGGCGGACAATGCGTATCGCGACTTTCAACGTTCAGAACATGCGCTTACGGCACTCGAAGGCCGGCGTATTGCTTTCCGGTGCGCGCGACAGGGACGGACCGACCAGGGAAAGCGCCGCCGCCAAGGCTACCGACACAATTGATCGGCAGCTGACCGCCGACGTGCTGCGCGAAGCGGATGCCGATATCGTCGCCATGCAGGAAGTGTTCGACAAGGAAACGCTCGATTATTTCCATGACCGCATCCTGCTGCCCTCCGGTTGTGCGCCCTACCCTTTCCGGGTTTGTTTTCCCGGCAATGACGGGCGCGGCTACGACGTCGCGCTGATGAGCCGGATCGCTCTCGACGATGTCAAAAGTCACGCCACGCTAACAGCAATAGACCTCGGCCTCGAGGGGCAAGCGGGAGGAGACCTGGACGAGCCGGTCTTTCGGCGGGATTGCCTGAGCGCGCGCGTGGGCGAACTGACCCTCTTCGTTTGCCATTTCAAGGCGCCGTGGCCCGATGCCGAAATCGCCTGGACAACCCGGCGCCTTGAGGCTCTCGCGGTTCGCCGGGTGATCGAGCGAATGTTTCCCGACCCGGCTTCGGCGCAATGGATGATTCTGGGTGACCTCAACGAGCCGAAACACGAAGCGCGTAGCGCGCGGGCATCCGCGCCGCTGATCGACGATTTCGCCGTCGATCTCGTGACACGTCTTCCGGAAGAGAGGCGCTGGTCCTACCACCTGCGTGACAGCAGCATATATTCGCGGCCGGACGCGTTGCTGGCGTCACCCGCTCTTGCCGGCCGCTTTCCGGACGCCAAGCCTGTCTATTTGCGCCAAGGGCTTGGCTACGAAGCGGCGCGATTTTCCGGGGATCGTCTGCCCGGCGTCGGCTACCACCGGCCGCATGCGAGCGACCACGCCGCCATCGCAATCGATTTCGACGGATTATGAGGCGGCGTTTTGCGCCGCGCCACGATATTTGACCGTCAGTTCCTCATCGACCTCGGAGCCATCATAGAGGCCGAGCAGGATGCCCTTGCGTCGCGAACCGCCCCTGCCCGCCTTGATCTGGTCGTCCGAGATCGCGGTGCGCTGCGCCATGCGACGCGCCCAGACAGCAAGGCGTCGATACATCATGTCGACGATTCCGGCATGGTCCGCGCTGGCGCCCAGATCGACGAATTCGTTCGGATCGTTTTCCATATCGAACAGCATCGGGCGCATGCCGCCTTCGGCATGCATGAATTTCCAGCGCTTGTCGGCGATCATGAACAGGCGGGCATCCTTCGGCTCGACGCCAAGCTTCACGGCCATGGGCGTCGCCGAATAGTCATATTCGCTTACGGTGAACTCCCGCCATTCGTCCGGCGTCTCGCCACGCAGCAAGGGCCTCAGCGACCGGCCCTCGACGATATGGCCGGGAACCTTGCCACCTGCGGCTTCGATGAATGTGGCGGCGAGGTCTATCTGCTCGACCAGTTCATCGCAAACTGTGCCGCGGGTGGTATCCGCTTCCGGCGACGGATCGACAACGATCAGCGGAACCTTGACCGATTGCTCATGAAACAGATCCTTCTCGCCCAGCCAGTGATCGCCGAGATAATCGCCATGGTCGGAAGTCAGCACGATCAGCGTGTCGTCCAGGCGCCCGGTCTCCTCCAGATAATTCATCAGGCGGCCGAGCTCGTCGTCGCACTGCTTGATGAGCCCCATATAGGCCGGGATGACTTTTTCACGCACATCGTCGCGCGAGAAGGCCTGCCCGATAGCATTCGACATGAAGGCTTCATAAACCGGGTGCGTATCTTTCCGCTCATCCGGATGGCGGACCGCCGGGACGATCTGGTTGCGGCCATACATGTCATGATAAGGCGCCGGCACGATGTAGGGCCAATGCGGCTTAATATAGGACAGATGGCAGAGCCATGGCGTCGCGTCTCCCTTCCTTGCCTCAAGGAACTCGATCATCCTGTCGGTGAGCCAGGGCGTCTCGGAATCGCGGTTGTCGATATTCGCCGGCTTGTCGGCGTGTTTCATGAACCAGCCGGACGCGATGTCGCCGTCCTCATCGACGCCTGCATTGGCGAAATCATGCCAGGGATTAGTTCCGGCATAGCCCTTCGACTTCAGATATTCATTATAGGGCGAGCGCTTGGAATCATAGAATCCGTCAGGCCCCTCGCCCCACAGGCCGTCATCGCGCACGAAAACATCGAAACCGCATTCGGAGACGCGCGCGCCGATAATGCCGTCGCGGGCGATGCCGAGGCGGTCCATGCCTTCCTCGTCGACCTTCATATGCGTCTTCCCGATCAGCCAGGACTGCATGCCGATCTTGCGCAGATGATCGCCCAGCGTCTGTTCGCCGACCTTCAGCGGGAAATTGTTCCAGGCCGCGCCGTGGCTGCTGACATAGCGGCCGGTATAGGTGCTCATCCGCGACGAACCGCAAACCGGCGACTGCACATAGCAGCGGCTGAACCGGACACCGCGCGACGCCAGCGCATCCATGTTCGGGGTTTTCAGCCATGGATGACCGGCGCAGCTCAGATAGTCGAACCGGAGCTGGTCATACATGATGAAGAGGATGTTGCGGATTTTGCGGGACATGTGGGGCTGGCTTCAATCTTCGTTCAGGTGGACGGGGCCGGCGAAACCGGCCCCGCGATTTCAAGTCACTGCATTTCGTCGGGAATCTCGATGCCGATTTCCTTGTAGTACTTGATCGCGCCCGGATGGAGCGGCATCGCGCTCGACTTTTTCAGCCCGTCGAGCGTGACCTTGCGCATGAAGGGCGTCGTTTTCTGCACTTCCGGCAGGTTTTCCCAAAAGACCTTGGTGATCTCGTAGACCGTGTCCTCGGGCAAATCCATGCGGACGCCGACGCCGACCGTCGATCCGACTTCATAAACGTCTTCGCTGTTGACGACCCCATCGCCGTAAATGCCGGCCGGGATCACGTCGAGCGTCCGGCCCGGACCGCGTGTCGGGGCCAGCATGTCGTCGGAGGCCGCGTCGACTTCGGCCTTGGTAGGACCGAGAATGCGCAGTTTCGAGGTCAACGCCAACTGCTCGATCTGCGGATAGGGCGGGATGCCGCCATTGATGTAGACGTCGATCTGCCGGTCCTGGAAGGCCTGCAACGCGGCGCCCCAGGATGCCTTGACGTTTTCATAGTCCTCGCCGGCCTTGTAACCGGTCATGGATTCGATCCAGGCACTGGCCGTGTTCCATGCGCCGCCGCCCGGGGGCCCGAGAAAGACTTTCTTCCCCTTGATGTCCTTTAGCGACATCATGCCGGAATCGGCATAGGTGACCACATGATAGGCGCCATAGGGGAACCAGTAGATCAGGCCGAGATTTTTGGACAGTTCCGGCGCCTTTTCCAGCTTGGAATACATCGCCTTGCCGTTTTTCATGAACTGATAGACGGTCGGCGAGACCATACAGAGATCGATCTTGCCGGACGCGACCTCGACCATGTGTTTCGTCGCCGCGCCGGTGGCGTCGACGGTGATCTCGTAATCGCTCTGCTTGCCGTTGACGATGTTGGCCATGGTGGTCATCACCAGATAGGCCGACGAGCCCGGATCGATGGTGGCCATCTTCAGCTTCTCGGCGGCAAAGGCACCGGTCGACAAGGCGACCGTCGCCAAGCCAGCCAATGCGGCACGGGTTAGATGTTTCATGCTTTCCTCCCTTGGGTTGTGGTTACCGGAAGCGCCTCCACGCTCCGGGATCTGATGTAATGCAGGACGACCAGCAGAACCGCGATGGCGCCGCCGCCGAGGCTCGACAGGATGTCAGGCGTCAGGATGGCGATCGCCGCGACAAGACGAATGGCGCTTTCCCACAACGGAAGCCGCGTCTTGTCGAAGCCTGCGAGAGCTGTGCCGATCATCCAGGTCGCTGCCATGAAACAGGCGAGCGACCAGACCAGACCGGCGACCGTGAAGCCGTCGATGATCAGGATGTCCGGGTGATAGACGAAGATAAACGGAATGATGAAGCCGGCGATCGCCAGGCGAACCGCCTCGACGCCGGTTTCCATCGGTTTGGCGCCCGCGATCGGCGCGGCGGCGAACGCCGCGAGCGCAACCGGCGGCGTGATGACCGAGAGCACTCCGAAATAGAGCATGAACATGTGCGCGGCGATCTTGGAAATGCCGAGACCTTCCAGCGCCGGCCCCATCACAAGGGCAAGGATCAGATAGGCGGTCACCGAGGGCACGCCCATTCCCATGACGATGCAGCCCGCCATGACGAGGAACAAGGCGACCAGCAGGCTGCCGCCGGATGCAGCGCGGATCGCATCGGCAAATTCCAGGCCGATCCCGCTCATATTGACGATGCCGATCACGACTCCGACGGAGGTGACGATGATCATCAGGTTCGCGGCCGTCTTGCCTGCGCTGACGAGCGCCTGCCACCAGGCGGACGGATACCGGAACTTCGGGAACAGGATCAGGCACAGGACCGACGCGACACAGAGCGCGTAGAAACCGGCATTCTGCGGGGTGCGCCCGGTCAGAAGGACCGCGATGATGACGCCGAGCGGAATCCAGAAAGCGAGGCTTGCGATCCAATCCTGACGCGTCAGCGTCTCTCGCTTCTCGGGTGGGGTCGCGCCGATACCCTGCTTCCGCGATTCGATGAGGACCACGATGAACAGGCTCGCATAATACAGGATCGCGGGAATGAGCGCCGCGACGACGATCTTCAGATATGGGATTCCGGTCACGTCGGCCATGATAAACGCGACCACGCCCATGACCGGAGGCATGATCTGTCCGCCCGTCGAGGCTGCCGCTTCGACCGCCCCCGCGAATTTTGCCTTGAAGCCGGCGCGTTTGATGATCGGTATCGTGAAGATGCCGGTCGAGACGACATTGGCGATGGCCGCGCCCGACATCGTGCCGAACATCGCCGAACCAACAATCGCGGCGTGTGCAGGACCGCCGGCGAAGCGGCCGGTGGCGGCGAACGCAATTTTGAGGAGCACATCGCCCGCGCCCGACGCCTGTAGCACCGCTCCATAGACGATGAAGATCAGCACTGTGGTCGCGACGACCTGGAGAGGGCGGCCAAAGACACCGTCGGTGGTGAACCACTGCCGATCGGCGATGCTCGACCAGTCGAGATCGGCGCCACCCAGGCCATTGGGAAGGACGGCGTAGAGCAGGACACCGAAGAAAACGAGCGCCATCGGGATGCCGAAAAGCCGCCAGGTCAAGTAGCCGATGATCGCGAAAGCGATCCAGGACGCCATCAGGTCGGTCCGGGAAATATCGACGAAGAACTCCTCCTGCTCCAGCATGATGCCGATCCAGCGCAGGACGAGGAAAGCAAAGACCGCGAGGAGAACGAAATGGACGGCGCTGAGGAATGGACTGGCGGTACTGGCAGGATCGCTGCCGACAGGCGCGTCGACGACCTCGCGTTCGCCCGAATTCAGGAGCAGGATTGCAACGACCACACCGGTCAGGGCGACGCTACCGAAGACGATGATCGTGTCGAAAATCCCGAATCCGGCGATATAGACCGAGAAGGCCGCCAGCGCGGCCGCGAGAATCTCCGCGATTCGATTTGTCAGCTGTCGCACGATGGCTCCTCCCAGACGCGCTTCGCATTCGATCTTGCGGAAATCGGCCCGCAGCACAATCGAACCTTGAATAGCGTGCCACTGAGTGGCACGGTTCCTGTCCGGAGGATTTGCAAAAATGACCGACCTGGCGAACCGGTCTCTCGACCGCGGGATCACGATCCTGGAATCGCTTGCGCGCAACGGCGCGTGCTCGCTCGCGGACTTGCATCGCGACAGCGGCATCGCCAAGTCGACGATCAGGCGGCTGCTCGGAACGCTGATACAGCACCGCCTTGTGCGCCGCTCGGTGGCCGACGGCCTTTATCGGGTGACGATTCCCCTTCCCGCCGGTGCCGGCGAACCCATCCCGCATGAAATGGCGAGCCTGACCGATGTCGCCATGCCGCGCGCGGTGGAACTGACGAAAAAGCTGGAATGGCCGTCCGACATCCACGTGCTCGACGGCCTGTGCATGCGCATCGTTGATTCCACCCGGCCGCTCAGTCCCTTTCACATGTATCGCGGCATCATCAATCGCCGGATAAACATGTTCGGATCGGCAACCGGAATGGCTTGCCTGGCGGTTCGCACCGATGCGGAGATCGCCGAGTTCGATCGCCTGACGAACGGTAACATGTCACTGGGCCTGTCGCGGTTCGGCTTTACGCTGAGACAATTCATGCCGGAGATCGAAAAGGCCCGTGCCCGCGGCTTCGGCATCCGCCTCGGGGTCTATCGCGGCGAAACCATGCTCGATGACGGGCTGGCCGCGATTGCCGTTCCCATCAATGTCTACGGACAACCCAACGCAGCGATCAGCATGATCTGGCCGCGCGCGTTCCAGGAGCCGAAGGAATTCGCCAAACGCCATCTGGCGCCCCTCAAGGAGGCTGCCGAGGTCATCGCTGCGGACCTTGTCAGACTGTTTCCGCAGGACGCGGAAACAACACGTCGCAAGTAACGATCACACCAGCCGGCTCTGTTCGAGCGCGGCAGCGATGAAACTGGAGAACAGCGGATGCGGCTCGAAGGGCCGCGATTTCAGTTCCGGATGGTACTGAACGCCGATGAACCACGGATGATCCGCATATTCGATCGTTTCCGGCAACACGCCGTCCGGAGACAGGCCCGAGAAGACAAGCCCGCATTCTTCGAGCCGCTCGCGATAATCGATATTGACCTCGTAGCGATGCCGGTGGCGCTCAGAAATGTCCGTGTCGCCATAGATTTCTGCGATCCGGGTGCCTTCCTTCAGCGTCGCCTTGTAGGCGCCGAGGCGCATCGTGCCGCCGAGATCGCCGGCCTGCGTGCGCTTTTCAAGCATGTTGCCCTTCAGCCATTCGGTCATTAGGCCGACGACCGGCTCCTTGGAGGGGCCGAATTCGGTGGAAGATGCGTTCTCGATCCCCGCCAGCGAACGGGCTGCCTCGATGCAGGCCATCTGCATGCCGAAGCAGATGCCGAAATAGGGAACCTTGCGTTCGCGCGCGAAAGTGGCCGCGGCGATCTTGCCCTCGGAACCACGCTCACCGAAACCGCCCGGAACGAGAATGCCGTGGACGTTTTCGAGATAGGTCGCCGGATCCTCGCTCTCGAAGACCTCGGATTCGATCCATTCGAGATTGACCTTCACGCGGTTGGCCATACCACCATGGTTGAGCGCCTCGATCAGCGACTTATAGGCGTCCTTCAGGCCGGTATATTTGCCGACGACGGCGATCGTGACCTCGCCTTCAGGATTGTGGACACGGTCGGATACGTCTTCCCAGGTCGCCATGCGCGGCTGCGGCGCCGGTTCGATGCCGAACGCAGCAAGCACTTCCTCGTCGAGGCCCTCATCGTGATACGCTTTCGGCACGTCATAGATGCTCTTGACGTCGAGCGCCTGGATGACCGCGGATTCGCGCACGTTGCAGAACAGCGACAATTTCTTGCGTTCCGCCTCGGGGATCGGACGGTCGGCGCGCACCAGCAGGATGTCGGGCGCGATGCCGATGGAGCGCAATTCCTTGACCGAGTGCTGTGTCGGCTTGGTCTTTAGCTCGCCGGCGGCCGGAATGTAGGGCATCAAGGTCAGATGCACGTAAACGGCATTTCCGCGCGGCAGATCGTTGCCGAGCTGGCGAATCGCCTCCATGAAGGGCATCGCTTCGATATCGCCGACAGTGCCGCCGATCTCGCACAGGACGAAATCGTAGCCCTTGTTGCCCTCGATGACGAAATTCTTGATCTCGTCTGTGACGTGCGGAATGACCTGGACGGTCGCGCCCAGATAGTCGCCGCGGCGTTCCTTGGCGAGGATGTTCTGGTAGATGCGACCGGTGGTGATGTTGTCGTTCTGATTGGCGGAACGACCGGTGAAGCGCTCATAGTGGCCAAGATCGAGATCCGTCTCGGCGCCGTCATCGGTCACGAAAACCTCGCCATGCTGATAGGGCGACATCGTGCCGGGATCGACATTGAGATAGGGATCGAGTTTCTTCAGCCTGACGCTGTAACCGCGAGCCTGCAAAACCGCACCGAGTGCGGCGGAAGCGATGCCTTTTCCAAGGGAAGAAACCACGCCACCAGTGATGAATACATACCGTGCCATGGGCTTTGACCGATATCCCCTCGTTTATGATTCCGCAAAGAAAAAATCGCCTCGCGCGGACTTACCCACACGAGGCGATTTGTTACGAGCGCTTGCGCTAGTTGTTCGGGATCGCCGGAGCCGCGGGCGTCTCCGGTGCGGCAGCGCCATCCGACGGAGCCGTTTCTTCCGACCCGCCAAGCATGTCCAGCACGCCGCCTTGCGACGGAACTTCGGTGGTATTGGAACCGTTCGGCTGCCCCTGCACGGTGGCAGGCACGCGGTCGAGAATGTCCGTCGGGCTTTCGCCGTAACGGGCAAGTACGCCGAGCGCGATCGATGTGATGAAGAAGCCGGCCGCCAGGATCGACGTGGTGCGGGTCAGCGTATCGGCTGCGCCGCGCGCTGACATGAAACCGCCGGAACCGCCGCCGCCCATACCGAGCGCGCCGCCTTCAGAGCGCTGCAGGAGGACGACGCCGACAAGGGCGACCACGATCATGAGGTGGATGACGATCAGGACGGTTTGCATGAACTGTTCTTGCTATTTGATGTGACCGCGGGTCTCTACACGTTCGCAGTCAGGATTTGAAGGGCCAATTCGGGCTGTTATGCGCCAATTCCCTCACAAATGGCCAGGAAGTCCGCCGCTTTCAAGCTCGCTCCGCCAATCAAGCCTCCATCGACATGGGGAATCGCGAAGATCTCGGCGGCATTTCCGGGTTTGACCGACCCGCCATAGAGGATGCGCACGAAAGCGCCCTCCTCGCCGAAACGGCCGGTCATGGTTTCGCGGATGAAGGCATGCATCGCCGCGATGTCCTCGTTGGACGGCACCAGACCCGTACCGATCGCCCAAACCGGCTCATAGGCTATGACGGTGTTCGCCGCATTCATGCCGTCCGGCACGGAGCCGGCGAGTTGCGTTCCGACGACTTTTTCTGCCTTGCCGGCTTCCCGCTCCTCGCGGGTCTCGCCGACGCAGATGATTGCCGACAGACCGGCACGCCAGGCTGCCTCGGCCTTGGCCCGGACAATCGCATCGGTCTCGGCGTGATCGGTCCGGCGTTCGGAATGGCCGACAATGATCGACGTCGCGCCTGCATCGGCGATCATCTCGGCAGAAACGTCGCCGGTATGTGCGCCGCTTTCCTTCGCGTGGCAGTCTTCCGCCCCGATTGACAGCGCGCTTTCGGCGGCGACGCCGGCCGCGCGCTCGATCAGCGTCGCAGGGACGCACAGCAGCGTTTCGTGCGGGAGGGTCGTTTCCGCATCCAGACCGGCGCAGACATCGCGGATCTCGTCGAGCGAGGCTGCGGTACCGTTCATTTTCCAGTTTCCGGCAACCAGTGGTGTCACGTCCGGCGTCATCGCTTTTCCTTTCCCTTTGTTGGCGCTCCTGTTACCGCCTTGGGCGCCAAAGGAAAAGACCGGTGCGCGCTTGCGTCGCTTCGCGCGCACCCATAAAAAGCCGGAAAACGAAAACAGGTTCTTCAGAATGCTCGACGGTCTTCGCAAATCCTCCAAATCCTGGGTCGCCAAAGCGCTCCTCCTGTTGCTCCTCGCGAGCTTCGCCGTTTGGGGCGTGTCCGGGTCAATGTTGTCGGGCGGAACCTCCAATGCGGTGCTGACGGCGGGCGAAACCAAGGTTTCGACCGTGGACTACCGCCTCGCCTATGACCGGCAGATGGTCGTCTTTTCGCGGCAGCTTGGCGAACGCCTCACCCGCGACCAGGCGCGCCAGTTCGGCATAGACCAGGCCGTGCTCGGCCAGATGGTCGCCGGCGCCGTACTCGACGAGCAGTCCCGCGTGATGAATCTCGGCCTCTCCAAGGATCGCCTTGCGACACTGGTGGCGGACGATCCGACCTTCCAGGGCGTAAATGGCCAGTTCAGCCGCGACACATTCCGTCAGGTTCTGCGCACGATCGGGATGAGCGAAGACGATTACATTCGCAACCGCCAGAATGTGGCCATTCGTCAGCAGATCGTCGAAGCTGTCTCGGATGGAATTGAAGTCCCGCAGGTCATGTTGGAAGCATTCGCCAAGCACACCGGCGAGAAGCGCGATGTCCAGTATTTTATCGTGGGCGAAGGAGCGATCGAACCGGTTTCGACACCGACAGACGACGTGTTGCAAGCCTATTTCGAAGCGAACAAGGCCGCCTATAGCGCTCCCGAGTACCGCAAGATCAACTTCGTGCGGCTCACCCCGGACGCGATCGTCGACGAATCCTCGGTCCCCGAAGCCGATGTGCGAGCCGACTACGAGGCCCGTTTGGACCGTTACAGCACGCCGGAAACCCGCTCCATCGAACAGTTGGTCTTTTCGGATGAGGCCGCCGCGGACGCCGCCCATGAACGCATCCTCGCGGGCCAGAGCTTCGAGGAAGCGGTCGCCGATGCGGGCAAGACCATGTCCGACGCTCAAATCGGCACCATGTCGAAAGCGGACCTGCCGGATTCGGCCATCGCCGACGCCGCCTTTTCTCTGCCCAAACCCGGTGATGTGAGCGGGGTGATCGACGGCACATTCGGACCGGTGATCGTCCGCGTCACGCAAATCAATCCGGAATCAGTCAAGCCGTTCGAAGAGGTCAGCGCGGACATTCGCCGCGAACTGGCATTGGTCACAGCCAACGATACGCTGCTGGATATCCACGATGCCTATGAGGACGCGCGCGCCGCGGGCAATACGATGCAGGAAGCAGCGGCAAGCCAGAAGCTTACGATGCAGACGATCGATGCCGTCGATGCAGAAGGCAATGCACCGTCGGGCGAACCGGTGACCAGCGTTCCGGAGCAGCAGGATCTGGTCGCCGCCGCATTCGAGGCCGAGGAAGGTGCCGAGAACTCACCGCTCAATGCGGCAAATTCCGGTTTCCTCTGGTACGAGGTCGCCGGAGTCACGCCCGCTCGAGACAGGACCTTCGACGAGGTTCGCGAGCGCGTGACGGCGGACTGGATCGCCGAGGAGACCGACAAGCGCATCGCCGACAAGGCGAAAGCGCTGGCCGATCGCTTGAACAGCGGCGAAACGCTCGCCGACGTCGCCGAGGCGGAAGGTTATACCGTCGAGACGAAATACGGTCTGCAGCGCGGCGGTAATGACGGCGATTTCGGCGCGGGCGGGATCACGGAAATCTTCGATGGCGGCCCGGAGCACAAGGGGACCGTCGCGTCGCCTTCCGGCAACGGCTATATCGTTTATGCGGTCAGCGCGGTCACGCAGCCGGTTGGCGGAGTCGAGACCTTGGGCGCAAATGTGCGCGACACGATCAAGCAGTCGATTTCGGACGACCTGCTTGACCAGTTGGTTGCCAAGCTGCAAACGATCTATCCGGTTCGGGTAAACCAGGCGGCGATCGAGCGCGCGCTTGGCACGCAGTAGAAGAGTTCTCATGGACGATCTGAGACCTTTCATCGCCAAGGTCGCCAATGGCGAGCCGCTGACATCGCAAGAAGCCCGCGACGCATTCGACGTGATGATGTCCGGCAATGCGACGCCGTCCCAGATCGGCGGGTTCCTGATGGCCATTCGGGTCCGCGGAGAAACGGTCGACGAAATCACCGGGGCGGTGACGGTGATGCGCGAGAAGATGACGCGCGTCAAAGCGCCGGAAGGGGCGATCGATATCGTCGGAACCGGTGGCGACAATTCCGGCAGCTACAACGTCTCGACCTGCGCGGCCTTCATTGCCTGCGGAGCCGGAGCGACCGTCGCCAAACATGGCAACCGGTCGCTGTCTTCGAAATCGGGCTCTGCGGAGGCGCTGGCCGAGCTGGGATTCGACCTCGACGCCAAGCCGGACACGATCGGGCGCTGTATCGCCGAGGGCGGCCTCGGCTTCATGTTCGCACCGATGCATCACGCGGCCATGCGCCATGTCGGGCCGAGCCGAGTGGAACTTGGTACGCGCACGATCTTCAACCTGCTGGGTCCCCTGTCCAATCCCGCCGGCGTCAAGAGACAGGTCGTCGGCGTTTTCGCGCCTGAATGGGTGGAACCGCTCGCGCATGTGTTGAAAGCGCTCGGATCGGAGCATGTCTGGGTCGTCTACGGGGACGGGCTGGACGAACTGACGACGGCCGGCACGACAGAAATCGCCGAATTGAAGAACGGCACGATCTCCACCTTCTCGCTCACGCCTGAAGAAATCGGACTGCCCCGTGTCGGCATCGCGGATCTGAAGGGCGGCGAACCGAAGGCGAACGCACATGCATTGCGCGAAGTGCTCGACGGAGCAAAGAACGCCTATCGCGATATCGCCTGCCTCAACGCCGCCGCAGGTCTTGTTGTGGCCGGTCTCGCGACCGATCTTTCGCAAGGGCTGGAGCAGGCCTTCGCATCGATCGACAGCGGCAAGGCCAAGGCTGTTGCCGAGAAGACAGCAGCGCTTTCGCGCAACAATACAGTTTAGCTGAAGAACGTAAATGACTGATGTCCTGAAGAAAATCGAAGCTTACAAGCGCGAAGAAATCGCCGCAGCGAAGGCTTCGACACCGCTTGCCGACCTTCAGGCCCGTATCGCGGATACGGAACCGCCGCGCGGATTTTTCAAGGCGCTGCAGGCGCGAAAGACGGCCGGTGAATTCGGCCTGATTGCCGAAATCAAGAAGGCGAGCCCGTCGAAAGGCCTGATCCGGCCCGATTTCGATCCCCCCGCACTCGCCAAGGCTTATGAGAAAGGCGGGGCCACCTGTCTATCGGTCCTTACGGACACTCCGTCTTTTCAGGGCGCGCCGGAGTTCCTGACCGCAGCGCGCGGGGCATGCGCTCTCCCCGCCTTGCGCAAGGACTTCATGTTCGAACCCTATCAGGTTTACGAGGCACGCAGCTGGGGTGCGGATGCGATCCTGATCATCATGGCCTCGCTCTCCGATGACGAGGCGCGCGCGCTCGAAGATACGGCTTTCGAACTCGGTATGGACGCGCTGATCGAGGTTCATGACGAGCAGGAGACGGAGCGCGCTTTGACGCTGTCGTCGAAGCTGCTTGGCGTCAACAATCGCAACCTGCGCACATTCGAGGTCGATCTCGCCAATTCGGAACGATTGGCGGCGATGGTCGGCCACGAGTATTTGCTGGTCGGCGAGAGCGGCATTTCCGGCCACACCGATTGCCAGAGGCTCTCAAGGGTCGGGATCAGCAGTTTCCTCGTCGGCGAAAGCCTGATGCGCCAGGATGATGTCGAGGCAGCCACGCGCTTGCTGCTTAACGGCGATGCCTCGGCGGAACGAAAATCGGCCTGACATGGCGAATGATCCAACCGGCAAGCTGACGCATCTGGGCGCCGATGGCGCGGCGAACATGGTCGATGTCGGCGGCAAGAGCGACACGGTGCGCGAGGCTGTCGCGGAGGGCTTCGTCGCCATGACGCCGGAGACCCTTGAGACAATCCTCGCCGGCAATGCCAAGAAAGGCGATGTCATCGCCACCGCGCGGATCGCCGGGATCATGGCAGCCAAGAAGACCCACGAGCTGATCCCGCTGTGCCACCCGCTGATGCTGAGCAAGGTCAGCGTCGAGATAGAACCGGACAGGAATCTCCCAGGATTGCGGGTCGAGGCGCTGGCGCGCCTTTCGGGCAAAACCGGCGTCGAAATGGAAGCTTTGACCGCCGCTTCGGTCGCCTGCCTGACGATCTATGACATGGCCAAGGCGATCGACAAGGGCATGGAGATCGGGCCGGTTCGCCTGCTCTCCAAGACCGGCGGCAAATCCGGAACCTGGACGCGGAGCGCTCCTTGAACGGGGGTCTGATGCCGGTCGCCGAAGCGCGGGCGCGGCTGCTCGCCGATGCCATTCCGCTTGGAACGGAGACCGTGGTGCTGGGAGACGCCCAGGGCCGTGTCCTGTCGCAAGACCTCGCCGCCCTCAGGACACAACCGCCCGAGGCCGTGTCGGCCATGGACGGCTATGCGGTGCGCGCCGCCGATATCGCCACGGTGCCTGCCGAGTTGACTGTCATCGGTGAAGTCGCGGCGGGTCATCCCTTCTCCGGGACGGTCGGGCCCGGCCAGACCGCCCGGATTTTTACCGGCGGCGTCCTCCCCGCCGGAGCCGATACGGTGATGCTGCAGGAAAACGTAACCGTCCTCGGCGACAACCGGGTTCGGTCGAACCAGGCGGAACCCTCCGGCAAGCATGTCCGCGACGCCGGACTGGATTTTCGCAAGAACGACACTGTCCTTCCGGTCGGAACCGTTTTCGACGCTGGCGCCATTTGCCTTGCCGCCGCCGCCAACCACCCGGCCGTCCCCGTCATTCGGCGCCCCCGTGTCGGCATCCTTGCCACGGGCGACGAGTTGCTGCCGCCGGGTTCCGAGCCCGGACCCGGCCAGATCATCGCCTCGAACAGTTACGGCATCGCCGCTTTCGCGCGCGAGGCCGGCGCGGAAGTCATCGATCTCGGCATCGTTCGCGACAACGAGGCTGATCTTGCGGCGGCTCTCGACCGGGCGGCAGCGAGTTGCGACGTACTCGTGACGCTAGGCGGCGCATCGGTTGGCGACCATGATCTCGTTCGAAAAGTCTTTCTCGACCATGGCATGACGCTGGATTTCTGGAAGATCGCCATGCGCCCGGGCAAACCGCTGATGTTTGGCCGGCTCGATGCCCTGCGTATCCTCGGCCTGCCCGGAAATCCCGTATCCGCACTGGTCTGCGGACTGCTGTTCATGAAACCGCTGCTGCAGAAACTCGGCGGGTTGGCATTCACCCTGGAGACACGGCGCGCAATTCTCGACGCCGCAATGCCCGCCAATGGAAGCCGCGAAGACTATGTGCGCGCACGCGCCTGGCGCGACGAGGCCGGCACGTTGCGGGCAAAACCGTTCGACCTGCAGGATTCTTCGATGATCAGCGCCTTCGCGCGTTCCGAGGCCTTGCTCATACGCGCGCCACATGCCGAAGCAGCACCTGCCGGCGAGGAAGTCGATATCCTGCCGCTTAAACCCGCCACACTTTAAACATTTGTTAAACGCTTGCAGAACACAACTGGAACAGATAAAGATTGTTCCGTGTTTGTTTTTATTTGATTCTGCAAGGATACGGCGATGCTGACACGCAAACAACTCGACCTTCTGATGTTCATCAATGAGCGCCTGAAGGAATCCGGCGTGCCTCCCTCCTTCGACGAGATGAAGGAAGCGCTCGACCTCGCCTCGAAGTCCGGCATTCACCGACTGATCACGGCGCTGGAAGAGCGCGGGTTCATCCGGCGCCTTCCCAACCGCGCCCGGGCGCTGGAAGTCATTCGGCTTCCCGACAGCCTGACCCCCGGTGGCCAGCGCCGCGGATTTTCGCCAAGCGTCATCGAAGGCAGCCTCGGCAAGCCGGCACCGGCGCCGCAACCCGCGCCGCGCGCATCGAATGACAGCGATGCCGGCTCGATGATCCCCGTTCCGATGATGGGCAAGATCGCGGCGGGTGTTCCGATCTCCGCGATCGAGCACCAGACGCGGATGATCTCGCTTCCCGCCGACATGATCGGCAAGGGCGAGCATTACGCGCTGGAAGTCGAAGGCGATTCCATGATCGAGGCCGGCATTTTCGACGGCGACACGGCGATCATCAAGAAGGGCGACACCGCCAATGCCGGAGACATCGTCGTCGCACTGGTCGATGACGAGGAAGCGACGCTAAAACGCCTCCGCCGCAAAGGCGCGTCGATCGCTCTCGAGGCTGCCAATCCGGCTTATGAGACCCGCATCTTCGGACCGGACCGCGTGCGCGTTCAGGGCCGTTTGGTCGGCCTCATGCGACGTTACTGAGGCCTGCGCCACTCGGGCATGTTCCGCGCCGCTCGCGAATAGCGCCGATGGTCGAGCCAGGGGCGTTCGGGCCCCGGCAGGGCGTGCCGGATGACTGGATATCCACCGTATTCGTAGATTTCAGCCGCACCGCTTTGGGCCAGCATTTGAGCGGATATAACGGGCGTCCCATCGGGGCAGGACTGCGGCGACGGAGCCTTGGCGAAAACAACGAGATCGAATTGAGCGCAGAGTTTCTCCAAAGCCGGCATGTCCGTATCCTCGGATGATGTGAGAAAGTAACCGGTCAGGATATTTCCCGTTTCGGCGCGACATAGCGTTTCGGCGCACCGCATCAGCGGCGAGTCTCCCGGCTTGACGATCAAAGGCGCGGCGTAGGCCGCCTGCCATTGCTCGACCGTGAACGCGTTGGGCCGGTCGCGATTGACATGCAGTCGCGCGCCCTGCCCCTTATTCTCGATCACCGCGAATTGCCGGCCATCCTCTGACAGGATAGCGACGGGCAATTTGTCGAACGTCCAGAAAGCGACGCCAAAAAGCAGAAAAGGGACAGCCGCCAGCTTCAGACGGGTCGACAGGAAGCACATAAGGATCAGGCCAAGGGAAAAGGCGACCAGCGCCGCCGCTGGCATCTGGCCTGTAGGAATAGCCGGCGACAGTGCAGCCACTCGCTCCGCGATGACGATCACCAGTTCGACGGCCCATGCCATCGCCTTGAACGGATAGACATGCAGACCGAACGGCATGGCGATCATCGCAATGACAGCAAGTGGCATCACGAGGATGGTGACAACGGGCATCGCGGCCAGATTGGCGAGGAGGCCGTAGGGCGCGACGCGGCCGAAGTGATAGGACGCGAACAATCCAGTTGCGAGACCTGCGATCAGCGATGTGATGCCGATCCCAAGCGCATAACGCCCGACGACTACAAGGAAAGATGTCGCGGCGTGACGTTGTCGTCGATTGGCCTGCCGCCTTTCGCGGCGATGACGCCATTCCTGCCAGCCGCCATAGACAGCGATCAGCGCAGCCGTCGCCGCAAAGGACATCTGGAACCCCGGACCTGCCACCTCGTCCGGCGCAACGACCATGACCGCAATGGCTGCCAGCGCAAGATTGCGCATGGTGACCGCGTTGCGGTCGAATGTCAGCGCCAGCAGCATGATCGCCAGCATGACGAATGAGCGTTGGGTGGCGACGCCCGCGCCGGCAAGGAAGAGATAAAATCCGGTCGCCGCAAGGGCGCCCGCGGCGGCATATTTGCGAACCGGATGACGCGCCGACCATTCCGGCGCGAAGGCAAATCCCAGCCGCAGCGACGCCATGACGGTCGCCGCGACAAGCGCCATGTGCAAGCCGGAGATCGAGAGGATATGCGCCAGGCCCGAAACGCGTAGCGCCTCGGTCACATCTTCCGGTATTCCGGACTTGTTGCCTGTGACCAGTGCCGCCGACACCGCGCCCGACCGACCTGGCGCGGCGTCCTGTATCTGTCTGCCGATCGACCGGCGCAATCGCTGCAGGGCGCCGACAACGGTTTCATAGTGGCCAAATGCTCTATCGAGGGCGACGACACTAGGCTGTCCGAGGAAGAAGCCATTCGCACCGATGCCATTGAAATAGGAATGGAATGCGAAATCGTATCCGCCGGGAAGAGCCGGCCCGGATGGAGATGTCAGGCGCACGACACCGTAAATGCCGCCGCCGAGCTCGAATCCGTCAGCCGATCCGGCAGCCGTGACGCGAACGCGATCCGGCGCATAACGCAGCTCCGGGCGCTCGGTCCTGACGACTTCGATGGTGAATCGCGTACGGCCATTGGCACGTTCCTCCAGTGCGACGATCCGGCCGGTCAACCGTGTCGTCACATCGGACCCGAGCATCGGCGTCGGCTTCCAACTTGTATGGAGCTGAGCGAGCGCCATGCCTGCGGCCACGAGGAAACCCCCGGTGATAACCAGGCGGACGGCCTGTTTTCCGCCACGAGACAACATCAGAAGCGCGGCGAGTGTGAGAATGGCGGCAGGCAGGTTCCAGGGTGCGGGTTCTACAGGCAGAGAGAAATAGACGATGATCCCTGCGAGAAGGCCGACGGGAACGAACAGGAAGGCTGTTCCCAAACCCTGTTCGCGGATAATCGCCGACCGAATTTGTCGAACGATCCCACGGCGCTCCGGCAGCTTGAGGCCCCCTAGAGGCCGGCGCTGTGGCTTGGCGACTAACTTGCTCGGCCTGTCCGCAATTAACGGAATATGCGATTCAGTGTCCTCTTCCGGCACCCGGAAGAAAATGCGCTCATCCGACGTCGTAAATGTTTCGTCCTCGTCGGCTCCGCTCATCCGACGCCTCCGTCAAGGGCGAGAAGCCTCGAGTTTGCGCAGACTGCCGCCTGTGCTAGACGTGCGGCAGAATCCTCATCCGGCCGCCTTGACGGCCGGTTAATCAACACAATTGGAGCACAGCATGACTGGCGAGGTCGTCACCCGTTTCGCCCCCTCCCCGACCGGTTTTCTGCATATCGGCGGAGCCCGCACCGCTCTTTTCAACTGGCTCTATGCGAAACACACCGGCGGCAAAATGCATCTTCGCATCGAGGATACCGACCGGGAGCGTTCGTCGCAAGCAGCGGTTGCAGCGATACTTGACGGGTTGAAATGGATGGGCCTGGATTGGGACGGCGACGTCGTTTCGCAATATGACCGGGTCGAGCGGCATCGCGCCGTCGCCGAGGAACTGCTTGCCAAGGGCAACGCCTATCGATGTTACGCCTCGCAGGAAGAACTGGCAGAGATGCGCGAGAAGGCGCGCGCCGAGGGCCGGCCGCCGCGCTATGACGGGCGCTGGCGCGACCGAGACCCCTCCGAGGCTCCCGAAGGTGTCTCACCGGTTATCCGCATCAAGGCGCCTCAGCAAGGCGAAACGCTGGTTCGCGACGCAGTACAGGGCGAGGTCCGCTTTCCCAACAAGGATCTCGACGACTTCATCATCCTGCGTTCCGACGGCAATCCGACCTATATGCTCGCGGTGGTGGTGGACGATCACGACATGGGCGTGACCGACGTCATTCGCGGCGACGACCATCTGACGAATGCCGCCCGCCAGACCGTCATCTTCGAGGCAATGGGTTGGGACGTGCCCAAATGGGCGCATATCCCGCTGATCCATGGTCCCGATGGCGCGAAATTGTCGAAGCGGCACGGCGCGCTAGGCGTGGAAGCCTATCGGGCGATGGGCTATCTGCCCGAAGCCCTTCGCAACTATCTCGCCCGGCTCGGCTGGAGCCATGGCGACGACGAGATCATGTCGACCGAAGAGATGATCGGCTGGTTCGAAATCAGGGACGTCAACAAGGGCGCTGCCCGCTTCGACTTCGCCAAGCTGGAAGCCGTCAACGGGCACTGGATTCGCGCCGCCGAGGATGCCTATCTCGTAGACAGAATCGAAGCCTTGCTGCCGGAGCTGGAAGGCAAGGAGGCCGTTGCCGCGACATTCGAAAGCCGCCGCGCGCAATTGATTGCGGCGATGCCCGGATTGAAGGAACGCGCCAAGACGCTCACCGAGCTCGTCGACAGCGCTTACTATCTCTTCGCCGAGCGGCCACTCGATTTCGACGAAAAAGCAGCGGGCATTCTCACAGATGAGGCGCGCGCCGTCCTCGCCGGGGTCTGTCCCGAACTCGAAAGGGTCGATGACTGGTCCGTCGATGCGCTGGACGCCGCGGTGCGGTCCTTTGCGGAGGCCAATGAACTCAAGCTCGGCAAGGTTGCTCAGCCCCTCAGGGCGGCTCTGACGGGACGCAGCACGTCGCCTGGCGTATTCGATGTTCTCGCGGTCCTGGGGCGCGAAGAATCACTCGCACGCATCCGCGATTGCGTAGCATAAATGGCTTCCACGGCAGCTATCGGAGCACTATAATGCATTGCAGCATTAAGCCCTTAGGCTGCCTTGGCAGGACACCGCAAGTGGGATAGCAACCACTGCAAAGCCTTGGCGGCAAAGTTTGCTGCGCCGCAAAATTTTCACGTCATTTTCGTGATAACGATTGGATGGAAAGGGAGACATCATGTCTGATAAAACCGCGAAATTGTCATTGTCGGGTGGGGAGCATGAGTTTTCCGTGCACGAAGGGACGATCGGACCGAGCGTGGTCGATATTTCCTCCTTGTACAAAGAAACCGGCGCCTTCACCTACGACCCCGGATTCACCTCGACGGCTTCCTGCGACTCGAAGATCACCTTCATCGACGGCGATGAAGGCATCCTGCTGCATCGCGGCTATCCAATTGAACAACTCGCCGAACAGGGCGACTTCCTGGAAGTCTGCTACCTGCTTCTGTATGGCGAATTGCCGACTAAGACCCAGAAACACGATTTCGACTATCGCGTGACGCGCCACACCATGGTGCATGAGCAGATGATGCGGTTCTTCACCGGCTTCCGGCGCGATGCGCATCCGATGGCCGTGATGTGCGGCACCGTCGGCGCGCTGTCAGCCTTCTATCACGACTCCACGGATATTTCCGATCCGCATCAACGCATGGTTGCTTCCATGCGCATGATCGCGAAGATGCCGACAATCGCCGCCATGGCCTATAAATACCATATCGGCCAGCCCTTCGTTTATCCGCAGAACGACCTCGACTACGCCTCGAACTTCCTGCGCATGTGTTTCGCGGTGCCCTGCGAAGACTATGAGGTCAACCCGGTTCTGGCGCGCGCCATGGACCGTATCTTCATCCTGCATGCCGACCACGAACAGAACGCGTCGACCTCGACGGTCCGTCTTGCTGGCTCTTCGGGCGCCAATCCGTTTGCCTGCATCGCCGCCGGCATCGCATGCCTCTGGGGTCCCGCCCATGGTGGCGCCAACGAAGCCGCGCTGAACATGCTCAGCGAGATCGGCAGCGTGGACCGCATTCCGGAGTTCATCGCACGCGCCAAGGACAAGAACGATCCGTTCCGCCTGATGGGCTTTGGCCACCGCGTCTACAAGAACTACGACCCGCGCGCCAAGATCATGCAGAAGACCACGCATGAAGTGCTGGGCGAGCTCGGCATCAAGGACGATCCCCTGCTCGAAGTCGCGATGGAACTCGAGAAGATCGCATTGCACGACGAATATTTCGTCGAGAAGAAACTCTATCCGAATATCGACTTCTATTCCGGCATCACGCTGCGGGCGCTCGGTTTCCCGACCACCATGTTCACGGTGCTGTTCGCAGTCGCCCGCACGGTCGGCTGGATCGCCCAGTGGAAGGAAATGATCGAGGATCCGAGCCAGCGTATCGGACGTCCGCGCCAGCTCTACACCGGCGAGCCGAAGCGCGATTACGTGCCGATGAACAAGCGCAGTTGATGCGGGAGGGGCTCAACGCCCCTTCGGCTTCTCCGCTACCGTTTCGAGAATGATATTTGCGGCCCGGATTCCGGGCCGCTCTTTTACGGCCATGAGATCCCGCGCCTGACGAAAACCCTGCATCTGGATCTTTGCGGGCAAGCTCTCCAGTTCGACCAGCTCTTCTATCCGGCGCGCCAGCATGCCGGGGCGGATCATGTAGTCGATATATTCAGGCACAACCGGCCGGTCGCAGATGACATTCGGCAATGCCGCCGTCCATGTGGTGATCAGGGGAATGAACGGCCGCATGAACGGATCGACCCGGTAGCAACTGATCGCCGGCACGCCGGCCAGCGCGAGTTCAAGAATGACCGTGCCGGATGCAGCCAAGGCAGCGTCTGCTTGCCGGAAAGCCTCCAGCTTGTCCTCGTGAGAAACCGTGATGCGCGGCTGTACGGGCCAGCTCTCGGTCTCGCGCTTGATGTTGTCGACAAGCTTGGGCAGAGTCGGCATGTGGATCCGAAACTGCTTTCCCCGATCGTGCAGCGTTCGCACTGCCTTGCCGAAATCAGGCAGAAGCGCCTTGACCTCGCCGCTGCGGGAGCCCGGTAGTACGAGAAGATCGAAAACCTCCCCCTCGCCGCGCGGCGGGCGTTTCTCGCGTTGCCGCCATATCTCCGCCAATTCGTCACTGGCCGCCAGCGGGTGGCCGACATAGTGGGTCGGCGGGCCTCCGAGCTTCTTCATGACGTCCGGCTCGAAAGGAAGGATGGCCAGGACATGATCGATATGGGAAGCCATTTTTGCGGCCCGTTCCGGCCGCCAGGCCCACACTGTTGGCGCGACATATTTCACGACAGGCACATCGGGCAGCGCCTTCTTCACACGCTTGGCGACGCGGTGAGAGAAATCCGGGCTGTCGATCAGGATAATGACATCGGGACGCGCCGCGATCATGGCCTTGGCCGTCTGGCCGATGCGCATGATCAGCCGCGGCAGGCTGGCAACGACCGATGTCAGACCGATCAGCGCGATTTCCGACGCATCGAAAACGCTGTCGAGCCCCCTCTCCCTGAGACGGTCGCCCCCGACGCCGATCAGCCTGGGTGCGTGTCCCGTCTGCTCGGTGATCGTGTCGATGAGATCTACAGCCAGATTTTCACCGGAAATCTCTCCCGCCACCAAACCTATTACAAGAGGCCGATCCGTAGTCATATCGCTTTCGCCGGCTGCCTATAGGTTTCCGGGTCGATACCGGTCAGAAAGATGCCCAGTTCGTCGGCTTTGGCGCAAGTCACTTCCATATTCGCGATGAGCGCGCGCCCGGCATGAATGCAAATGCCGGCAAGGCCCGCTGCAGCGGCATTTTCCACCGTCCGGACGCCAATCGTCGGGAGATCCGTGCGCAATTCCTGGCCGGGCTTGGCCAGCTTGACGAGAACGCCGCCCCGACGCGCGGGTATGCGGCCCTGCACGCGCAATTGCGCGACACGCTCGAGCATTGCATCTGTGCCTTCCGCCCCTTCGAGCGCGACGATGCGCCGGCCGATAGCAACGCAGCCCTGCCCGGCGTCGAGTTTGCCCAGTGCAATCGCGCCTTCTATCGCCGTGGCGATTGCTTCCCTCTTCGCGGAGGACGGCTTCGGCCCGGCAATATGACCTTCGCTTGCAAGCAGGTCCGGCACCAGTTCGTGAACGCCGCGCACTCGGTAGCCTGCCTCCTCGATCATTTCGACGACACCGCGCAGCAGTACATCATCGCCCGAACGAAGCTTGGGCAGGAAGCGCGCGGCCAGTTTGATGGTCGTCCAGTCCGGCCTGATCTTGTGCAGCTTCGGGCGGCTTCTAACCCCGCCAACCATCACGACATCCGTCGGATTGACCTGCTTCAGGATGGACATGAGCACGCCCGGCCTTATCGGATAGACCACCTGATGCTCGAATCGGTAGAGGGCCGGGTCCGCCTCTCCCTCGATCGCGACAATGAACGGATTTCGACCCTGCTCGGCCAATGTTTCCGCTACATAGAGCGGAATGTCGCCGCTACCGGCAATGATTGCGACGCGCGAAGCACTGTCGGCGGCGCTCATGATCAATCGCCGGTTCCAAGGCGTCCGTTCGAAGACGATATCGGCGTCATGAATTTGCGCTTGCTGTCGGACAGGATGAAATCGGCGATGTCGCGGATCCCTTCAGAGTCGGGGTTCTCGGACATCAGTTTTCTCGCATTCTCGCGAAGAGACCCGTCGACTCCCGAAAACATATCCTTCACCGCATGCCTGAGCGCATTGATTTCGCTCTTTTCCATACCCGATCGCTTCATGCCGACGAGATTGAGACCGGCCAGATAGCCGCGATTGCCCATAATCATCCCAAAGGGGATGACATCGGCCTGGACAGCCGCAAGACCGCCTATGAAGGCGTGATGGCCAATCCGGCAGAACTGGTGCACACCAGCCCCGCCGCCGATGATAACCCTGTCGCCGACAACGGTGTGACCGCCGATCATGACATTGTTCGCAAACGTTACATGGTTCCCGAGCACGCAGTCATGCGCGACATGCGAATAGGCCAGGAACATGCAGTTGTCGCCGACCGTGGTCTCGCCGCGCGCATTGTCGGTCCCGAGATGCATCGTGACGCCCTCGCGGATCGTGTTTCCGCGACCGATCATCAGTTTGGTCCGTGAACCGCCATGTGCAGTATTCTGCGGCTCCGCGCCGAGGACTGCATGCGGAAAGACGCGGCTGTTCTCGCCGATGCTGGTGTCGCCAATCACCACCACGTGGCTCATCAGCTCCACATTATCGCCCAGCTGCACATGCGGGCCGACATGACAGAATGGGCCGATCTTCACACCGGCACCAAGTTCGGCGCCCGGTTCGATATAGGCGGTCGGATGTATTGCGGTCGGCACGCTGTGTTGCACGGTTCAGCCTTCCGCGTCCTGGACATCGAGCATGGCGGTGAGTTCCGCTTCCGCGACTTTCTCGCTTCCGACCATGGCCACGCAGGAATACCGGCAGACGGTGCCGCGCTTCTTTAACAGCTTTACATGATATTCGAGCACATCACCCGGCACGACAGGACGACGGAATTTCGCATTGTCGATCGTCATGAAATAGATCAATGCGGGCTGGCCGAGGCCCGCAGCCCTGATGCTGATCGCACCTGCCGTTTGCGCCATGCCCTCGATCATCAGGACGCCCGGCATGATAGGGCGAGACGGGAAATGACCCTGGAATTGCGGCTCGCTCGCCGTCACATTCTTGATCCCGACAGCGGAGTTGTCGCCGTCAATATCCACGATCCGGTCTACGAGCAGAAAAGGATATCGGTGCGGCAACAGCCGCATCAATTCCTGGATATCCATGGCCTCCAGGCTCGAGGCCTGTTTTTCGCTTTCGGTCATCGCTATTCCCGCAAGTTAATTTTTGGGCTTCTTATCGGTGCTGGCGAGTTTCCGCAACGCAGTGATCTGACGCAAGGCAACCTTGGCCGGCAATGCAGGCGTGCCGAGCCATCTTTCGCCGTCGGGAATATCGTGCATCACCCCGGACGACCCGCCTATCTGCACGCCATTGCCGATGGTGAGGTGATCTGCGATTGCGACGCGCCCGCCGAACATGCATCCATCGCCGACTGTTACGCTGCCGGAAATGCCCGTATGGGCGGCGATCACGCAGTGCCGGCCGATACGGACATTGTGGGCAATCTGAACGAGATTATCGATCTTCGTGCCTTCTCCGATCACCGTGTCGTCCAGCGCACCGCGGTCGATCGTCGTATTGGCGCCGATCTCGACGCGATCCTGGATGATTACGCGGCCAAGCTGGGGCACTTTTTCCAGACCATTCGGCCCGGGCACAAAGCCAAAGCCGTCCTGGCCAATCTGGGCGCCACCGAATATACTGACACCATTGCCGATCAGGGAATATTGTATCGATGCGCCAGGTCCAATCCGGCAATCCCGGCCGATCTGGCAATGGTCGCCAATATTCGCGTTCGCACCGACGATCGTATTTCGGCCAACCGCCGCATGATCGCCGATGACCGCGCCCGGTTCGACGACCACTCCGTCCTCGATGAGCGCGAGCGCTGAAACGCGCGCTGCGGGAAATTTTGGCGAAAACCCTTCCGAAGCACGTACACGGCCGGGGCCCAGAGCATCCGGAAATAGGTGCCGGCCGATTTTCGCAAAAGCAGGATGCGGCGCCGGCACCACGATCTTGACGGGCTCTGCCGGTAGGAATTCCAGGCTCGCTTCCGCACACAGGATCGCGCCGGCAATCGCAATTCGAGTTGTATCCGCCGGATGCTTTCCCGCCTGGATGAAGATCAGGGAACCTGGCTTCGGCTCCGCCGCAGATGCGAGGCGATCAATGGCGATCTCGCCGCGAGTTCCCTCGACAACCCTGCCTTCGCAAATGCGGGCCAGGTCAGCCGAACTCAGCGTATCAACAGGGATCAGGAAATCAGGAGAAATGACGGACACGATAAAAACGGCCCGGCGCGACGCCGGGCCATTCGATCAAAACGCGGTGGAGATGGAGAAGTTGAACTTCTGCACCTTGTCCGTCGGCTGCTTGTTGATCGGGATCGCATAATCGAAACGCAGCGGTGCGAAGGGCGACTGCCAGACCAGACCGAAACCGGCCGATGTGCGCCATTCCATGTTCGTACCCGACGCGCTTGCGGAATCATGCCCGAACAATGTCGCCGCATCCGCGAAAACCGCACCCTTCAAACCGATATCACGCGGTATGGCCGGGATAGGGAACTGTGCTTCCGCAGTCGCATTGAAGTAGGTTTTGCCGCCGATCCGATCGCCATTTGTGTCGACCGGGCCGATACCATTCGCTGCGAAGCCACGGATATGCGAGGGGCCAAGGCGGAAATGGTCGACTGTGCGTACAGGCTGACCCAAACCGGTAATGTTACCCGCACCGACCTTCAAGACGCCAACGATATCGGCCTCGTCGGACAAGGTGTGGAAATACGCACCCTTGAAGACAGACTGGACGTGCTTGGCGTCACCGCCGAGACCCGCAATTTCCTGGGCGAAGTCTAGATAGAGACCTTCATGCGGATCCTGGGCATCATCGACGTCGCTATAGGTCAGCCCATAAAAGCCGGCCGATTTCGTCCATGTCGAGCCGTATGTGGCAACGTCGGTACAGATCGACAAAGGCGTCGCACCGGGCGGACAATCAAGGTCGGTATACTTGTCCTGCTGGAAGCGATAACCGACATTCGCCCGCAAATCCTGCGTGATCGGCAATCCGAAACTAATCGATCCGCCTTGGGAATCAATGCCATAGGTATCGTAGTCGTTCGTGCGCTTGAAGGCAGCAACTGTCGCGGCCAACCGGTAACCGAGGAAATATGGCTCGGTAAACGAGATATTGTAGGACCGGTCATCTACGCCACCGCCGGCGCTGAGACGCACCGTCTGACCGCGACCAAGGAAGTTGCGCTCGGAAACACTCGCCTCGACAGCGATACCGCCGCCGGAACCGCCTGCACCACCCGTCGTGTAGCCGGCACCAATTCCGAACTCGCCGGTCGACTTGTCGACGGCATTCACCACGACAACCACGCGGTCGGGAGCCGATCCCGGACGGGTCGTGATATCGACACGCTCAAAGTAGTTGAGCGCCTCAAGCCGCTTCTGCGCCCGACGCAGAAGAATCTGGTTGAACGCGTCGCCTTCCGAAAGATCGAATTCGCGGCGAATTACGTAATCGCGCGTACGCGCATTGCCGACGATTTCGATGCGCTCGATAAACGCCCTCTGGCCCTGATCGACCACATAGGAAACGTCGATCGTACCCGTTTCGAAATTGCGGTTACCCACCGGCGTCACTTCAGCGAAGGGGAAACCGTTCGCTGCAAGACGTTCGGACATCGCGATCAGCGTATCCTCGACATCCTCGGCGGCATAGATCCTGCCGTTGCGCGTCTTCACCGTCTGGCGAAGATCGTCCGAAGTCACGCCATTGACCGAGCTGTCGATATCGATATTGCCGAAGCGATATTTTTCGCCTTCGTCGACCTCGATCGTGATCATCACGTTACCGGTGTTCGGATCGATATCGCCGTTGGAGGCGAGAATCCGGAAATCCGCATAACCGTGATTGAAGTAGAACTGGCGAAGCATCTCCTCGTCGGCAGCGAGGCGCTGGTCGTCATAGATGTCGTTACGCGTCATCCACGACAGGAAGTTGGACCGCTTCGTGGAAATCACGCCCTGCAGGCGACGATCGCTGAAGGCGTTGTTGCCGACGAAATTGATCTGCGTGATTTTGGTGCGTCCGCCCTCGTCGATCTGGAACACGACGTTGACGCGCCCTTCACCGAGATCGACGACCTCGGGATAGACGTTCACATCATTGCGTCCGATGCTGCCGTAGGCGTCCTTGATCGCCTCGACGTCGGCATCGAGCGTTGCCTGATCGAAAGCACTGCGCGGCTGAAGCTGGACGACACCTTTCAGGCGATCGTCCTTCTGCTTGCGGTTGCCGCGGAAAACCACCTGGTTGACGATCGAAAGCTCGGAAACCGCCACAACAAGAGTCGAGCCGGAAACCGAAACATTGACGTCGGAGAACAGGCCGGTCGCGAACAGCTTCTTGACCGCGTCATCGACGTCAGCGGCCGAATAGTTCTTGCCCGACTGATAGCCGATGAGATTGGAGACTGTGGACGCGGGAACACGTTGATTGCCCCGAACGGAGATCGCACGCACGACGGCCGCTTCGGCTGCCGAGACGGCGCCCAGGGTCGCGACAATACCGCCGCCAACAGCTGGGGTAAGCGCCAAGGCAATTGCGGATACGGCGCTTAAAAGTTTCGGTGCCGGCATCATTCGGTCCGTTTCCCCTATTTTCCCGTCCGCCTCTTTACGGGTCTTGTGAACATAAAGCATTGAATTGACCGTATTACAGGCTTTCATTTCACACGCAAGGGCCGCGGTTAAAATGCCTTTACGAAGGCGCCCTGCGTGGCAAAATCGTCACGCGAGAAATGCCCGGATGGTAAACAATTTGATTAAATTCCATCCTAACTCCCCCCGAGCAGTGACGTGATGTCGTTCCACGTTGCGAATACCATCAGTCCGAGAATCAGGCCGAATCCGATGCGATATCCGTATTCCTGCGCATTCTCCGGGACCGGTTTGCCCCGCATGGCCTCGAAAGCGTAAAACACGAGATGCCCGCCATCAAGGATCGGAACGGGCAACAAGTTCAGCAATCCAATCGAAATCGACAATATGGCGGCAAGATTGAGCAGGGCGACGAATCCGAGCGTCGCGACCTGACCAGACATCTTGGCAACGCGAATCGGTCCGCCGATCTGGTCCGGCTTTTCACGGCCGGAAAAAATGCCCGCGATATATCCGCCGGTCCGCTTGATCACATAGCCGGTTTCGGTGACCGCCATGACGAAGGATTCGCCGACACCGTAATGCTCGATCCTGTGACCGCCGGTCTGACGATCATTGAGCACGCCGATGATGCCCTGCTCCATCTTGTTGCCGAATCGATCCTCGATCTCGAGCCGCTCGGGCGTGACATCGAATGTGAGCATCTTTCCGTCGCGTTCCATCACCATTTCGATGGTCTCGCCGGAGCGGATCGACACATAGCGCTGAACGTCGGAAAACTGTTCGACAGGGATCCCGTCAACGCTGACGAACTTGTCGCCAGGCATGATGCCGACGCGCTCCGCGACGCTTCCCGGCCGGATTTCCGACACAACCGGATCGGCCACACCGCGCCCGTAAAGCGAAAAGATCGCGGTAAAAATAGCGATGGCGAAAACAAAATTCGCCAGAGGGCCGGCGAAAACCGTCGCCGCTCGGCGTCCAACCGACTTGTTTGGGAAAGCGACCGCCTGTTCCTCGGGCGTCAGCGTCTCGGCGGACTGCCCTTCAGGCATGGACGTGGCGTTCATATCGCCAACGAATTTCACGTAACCGCCAAGGGGAATCCACGAAAGCCGCCAGCGCGTCCCCTTACGGTCTGTGAAGCCTATGAGCTCCGGGCCGAAGCCGACAGAAAACACCTTTGCGCCGATTCCACACCATCGTCCCACGAGATAGTGGCCTAGCTCATGGACGAAAACGACGATCAGGAGAACGAAGAGGAAAGGCAGCAAAGTGCCAACGATGAAACCGTCGGTCGCAAACAAGCCCGTTACAAAACCCAGCATAGCCAATCCCTGTCAGTTCCCCATTTCATATCGCAGCCGAAATCCGGCGGCAGCGTGGCAACAGAGCCTGCCCCGAGTTAAAAAAACGAGGCCGACGGTCTGCTGAAGCCAGCATCGAGAACGCCGAGTATCCAAAGTGCGATCGCGGCGAAAACGAGCCCGTCCACACGGTCCATGAAGCCGCCATGGCCCGGAATGATATGGCTGGAATCCTTTACGCCGTTTCGCCGCTTTATCCAGGATTCGAAGAAATCCCCCGCCTGCGAGATCACCGAAAGAACGATCGCGAGACCGACGGCGAGACCATAGGCATCGCGTCCGGCAAACAAAAACACCAGCACGGCCGCGACGATGGCCGATCCGACACCGCCAAATCCGCCCGACCAGGTTTTCTTCGGCGAGATCACGGGGGCGATCTTCGGTCCACCGAAATGCCGCCCGGCGAAATAGGCGCCGATATCCGTCGCCCAAACCACGGCAAACAGGAAGAGAATCGCCACCAGGCCCGAGCCATCCGTGTCCGAATGGCGCAACATGTTGAGCGCCACCAAGGCAAGTCCGGAATAGACAAATCCCGCGACGGCCCATTTCCCGCCGGCCATGCCCGCACTTACGGCCGCAAAAGCGATTGTCGCAAGCGCCCAGACGAACGGCATCGTCCCGTTCGGGACGATCAATCCAGCGACGAACAGCAGGCCGAGAAAGAAGAAGCCAAGCAAGCGAACCCTGTCATCGCCGTTGGGCGAGACGACATCGAACCACTCGGCCCAGACAATCATCGCGATGAGCGTGCAGATGACGGCGAACAGCCATCCGCCGACAAGGGTCGAGCCGAGGACAAGCACTGCCAGAACGACAGCCGATGCGAGTCGCACTCCCAAGTCATTCATAACGCGATGTCTTTCGCAGCCACCACGCCGCCGAAACGGCGCGTGCGCGAGGCATATTCTTCGATCGCCTGCTCCATCCACGACTTGTCGAAATCGGGCCACATGCACGGGAGGAAGACAAGTTCCGAATAGGCGGACTGCCAAAGCATGAAATTGGAAAGCCGCATCTCGCCGCTGGTCCGAATCACCAGATCCGGATCGGGCTGTCCGCCAGTATCCAGCGCGCCGGAAATATCGGCTTCCGTGATCGTGCCCGGGTCCCTGCCCTCCAGCGCGAATTCACTCGCCAGGCGCGCAAACGCGCGGCGGACCTCGTCGCGACCGCCATAGTTGAAGGCGATGTTCAGGTTGAGGGTAGAATTGTCCCGCGAACGGGATTCGGCGGTCTCGATCAGACCTAGAATATCGGGCGAAAGACCGGTGCGCGAACCGATCACGCGAATGCGCACGCCATTCGCGCACAATTCCGCGAGATCGCGCGTGATGAACAGCTTCATCAGGCCCAGCAGGTCGCGAACTTCCTGCTGCGGACGGGACCAGTTTTCGGATGAAAACGCGTAGAGCGTCAGATGCGAAATTCCCAGTTCATTGGCGGCACGCACGGCCTTGCGCACGGCATCAACGCCTGCCTTGTGTCCAAAACCGCGCGGCTTGCGGCGAGCTGCTGCCCACCGCCCGTTCCCATCCATGATGATGCCAACATGGCGGGGCGTCACTGTTTCGCGGTTCTGGCTGTCATCGGCCAAGGCGATCGATCTCTCCTGAGCGTTCCGTCTCCGAACTACACCTGCATGATTTCCTGCTCTTTCGCCTCGAGCAGGGAATCGATTTCCTCGATAGTCTTGTCAGTCGCCTTCTGGACCTCGTCGGACTTGGACCGGCTGTCGTCCTGGCTCATGTCGCCATCCTTTTCGAGTCGCTTCAGCGTATCCATACCGTCGCGGCGGACATGGCGGGCGGCGACGCGGGCGCTCTCGGCATATTGATGCGCGATCTTGACCAGTTCACGCCGACGCTCCTCGTTGAGTTCCGGAAGCGGCACGCGCACGGTGGTTCCGTCGGTCATCGGGTTCAAGCCCAGGCTCGATTCGCGGATCGCCTTCTCGACGGCCGAGACCATCGACTTGTCCCAGACGGAGACGGCGAGCATGCGCGGCTCAGGCACGTTCACATTCGCGACCTGGTTGATCGGCATCTGCGATCCATAGGCATCGACCATGATCGGATCGAGAAGCGACGGAGAAGCGCGACCCGTGCGCAGGCCGGCAAGATCGCTCTTGAACGCGGCAACAGCGCCGTCCATCCGGCGCTTCAGATCGGCAAGATCAAATGACTGGCTCATTGTTATGTCCT
>Ga0209692_10000763_pt1 | contig 59478 bp, 50 predicted proteins | sample tdDd472_FD_187129 | JGI IMG/M metagenome (GOLD analysis project Ga0209692, IMG submission 187129) | Marine sediment microbial communities from the Atlantic coast under amendment with organic carbon and nitrate - tdDd47.2 (SPAdes)... | ecosystem: Environmental > Aquatic > Marine > Coastal >... | reverse complement strand
TTTTGTTTTGATCGACACTCAGTGCAACCCCAAATCACCCCCTCCCCACACCATTTGACCCCAACACCCCCAATATGCTAGGCTGTTTTCATTAGCCCCCTGAAAACATATAACCCCGGCAACCTTCAATTTTCGGGAGGTCCCCCATGAAATCCCAAATCGCCCTAACAATCACTCTCCTGCTATTGGCCGCCCCCCAAACCCAAGCCGAAGGCCTGATCTCCCTGGTCGTCGACAGTTCGGCCCACGATTACAACTGTTCCACCGTCTACGAAAACGCCACAGCCACGCTCGAGCTGGGCATCTTCCAGCCGGTGAACCCTTCGTTCGACGACCTCGGCGCGCGCGCGGTCACCCACATCGGCGGCTTCGAGTGCAAGCTGGTTCCCCATGAGGGCGTGACGATTCTCGCCGTCCATTTCCCGGTGCCGGCCATCGACACGGGGCTGAACGGCGGCCTGCATGTGGGCTTCGGGGAGCCGCTGCCGGTCACCGTGGGAGGTAAAACCACCCTGGCCACCATCGATGTCCTCTTCGGCGGGGAAACCAGTTTCCCGATTCCCGCGGAGATGACCCTGCCCTGCTACCTGGGGTTCAACACCTGGATCGAGGTCACAGAGGCCTACCCAGCGAGCATCCCCGGGTTCGCCGCCTTCCTCGACGCGGATGACACCGACGATCCGCTGGTCGCCGCCGACGTCAACGCCGGGCCCGATTTCATGTTCACCCTTGTGCAGGACCCCGAGGTCGCCACCGAGAAGGAAAGCTGGGAGGCGATCAAGGCCATCTACCGGTGATTTGAACCCGGCGCGCCCACTTCCATCCTCAGCTACCACACCCGGTCGTTGGAGTGGCACGGGATTATCTTTGGGGGGATGGTTGATCCAGTGGCGATGGAGGGGGCCGTAACCCTTGGGCAGTGCCAACGGGAGGCTGCCGGCCTCTGGGTGACCTCTATCTGCCCGTCACCCCCCGATCTTGTCCAACAACCCCTTGGCCTCTTCCTCGGCCTTGTCTTCGATCAACTCCCGGGCCTTCTCCTGAACTCCCGCCTTGGCGATGGCCTGGACGGCCTGGCGGGTCAGGGCGGCGAGGACCGCCTTGGCGACCGCGTCGGGGGCGGCGCCCGCGGAGCCGCCGATGTCGTTGATCGCGAAGGCAGGCAGGTCCACCGCACGCTGTTTGTCGCCCAGGGCGGTGGCGTCCAGTTCCACACGGCCGCCGTCGAAAATGAAGCGCTTGATGCGGAGGCGCTTGTCGGTGTCCGAGCCGCCGCCGCTCCCGCCCGCGCCGCCGGCTTCGGCGGTGTACTGCTGAACGTGGCTCTGGAGGGCGGTGATGTTGCTGGAGGCGTCGGCGAGAACCTGAGCGCTGACCACGGGGTTGCTGATGCGGATCTCGTCGATGACGATGACGTCGTCCCGCAGGCTGCCGAGGTCAAGGTCCATGGAGACGCCCTCGAGCTGGAAGGCGTAGTCCGGATCGAAGCCCGCGGGGCTGGCGACGGTCAGCCGGTTGATGGCGCCCCGGCCTTCCGTGAGGGAGATCTCCACGCCCGAGACGGCCACCTGGGTGCCGGTGACCTTGGAGCCTTCCGACTCGATGACCTTGGCCACGAGGTCGTCGAGGTTGGAGAGGAGCAGGGTGACGCCGCCGACGATGACGACGACGAGACCCAGGGCGATGAGGAGGATTTTCTTTTTCATCGGCGATTCCTTCCGTTCTGACGCAGACTCGTTCCGGCAAATATCCGCCCTGCGGCCAAACCACTTTGATCTCGTCCCAGCTTGCCCAGGCTGGGCCTCCGGCGCCCTTTTGCCAAGAAGGGCATTGTTTCATGTTCGCCGTCCGCACGCAAACGTATCCTGCGAACTGGACTTGCCACCCCCCTCAAGGGTAGACGCAACCGTCCACCTACCTCATCATGAGGCCAAATCAAACGACCCCATTCTCCCCGGAGTAGAATATGTCCCCATTGGCCTGGCTCCTGCTGACGGCCCTGGCCCTCGTCGCCTACACCGTCATCACCTTCAACCGCTTCATCGGCCTGCGCCAGCGCCTGGCCAACGCCTTCAGCGACGTCGACGTTCAGCTGAAGCGCCGCTGGGACCTGGTGCCCGCCCTGGTCGAAACGGTGCGCGGATACGCGGGTCACGAAAACGAGGTGCTGACAGCGGTGGTCGCCGCCCGCGCGGACGCCATGGGTGCGCCCTCGGGTCCTGGCGGACTGCCCCGGCGCGGCGAAACGGAGGCGGGTCTGGCGACGGCCCTGCGCGGCATCTTTGTCCTGGTCGAGGATTATCCCGCCCTGAAGGCCGACACCAATTTCCTGGCCCTGCACCGCGGCCTGGTGGACATCGAAGACGACCTGCAGAACGCCCGCCGCTACCACAACGCCGTGGTGCGCGACCTGAATACCCTACGCCAGAGCTTTCCCGCCGGTCTGGTCGGCCGCGCCGCCGGCATCCCCGCGGGTGAGTTCTTCCAGTTGAACGACGAACAGCGGGCCGCCCCGGTCGTCGACCTCGGACCCACGCCCCCCGCCAAGGGAGATTGACATGACCCGGACCTGCCGCCTTGTTCTCCTAATGCTTCTGCTGCCGACGGCCCTGGCCGCCGCCGACGGGGGCTGGGTCATGGCCCGCAACGATGTCGTGCTGACCATCGAGGCCGATGGCGGTGTGCTGGTGGAAGAAACCATCGTGGCCGACTTCCAGGTCGACAAGCGCGGCATCATTCGCCGCATTCCCATCCGCTACGAGGCGGGGCTTCACCACTATGCCCTGGGTTTCGACCTGCTCGGTGTGACCGACAATAACGGGCGCGAACATCCCATCCGGGTCAGTAAAAAGCGCAATTCGGTGAACATCCGGATCGGGGACGCGAACAAGTTTCTGCGCGGTCGGAAGGTCTACCGCCTGCGCTACCGCGTGAAGCGCGCCCTGCTGTGGGAGGACGACCGCGTGGTCCTGCGCTGGAACGCCATCGGCCACGAGTGGGAGGTGCCCACGGCGTCTGCGTCCATCCGCATCGTCCCGCCGGCGGGGACGGACACGGCCACGGCTTTCCACGACGCCTGGACCGGCACCTGGGGCGCGCGGGGGCGTGACTTCACGTCCAGCCAAAGTCCCGACGGATCGGTGATCTACGAGGTCGGCCCCCTGCGGCCCCGTGAAGGTGTGACCATCGAGGTGAGCCTGCCCGGCGACGCCATCACACGCCCGGGCCCGGCCCAGCGGGCGGGTCTGTGGCTGGCCGACAACTTCGTCTACGCCCTGTGGCCCGTGGTTTTCCTGTTCTGCTACGGATATTGGCGGCGCCGCGGCCGCGATCTCGGCGACCCCGGGTCCATCGCCGTACAGTACGAGTCCCCGGACGGCATGAGCTGCGGCGAGGCGGGCACGCTCCTGGACCAGAAGGTGGACGCGCGCGATATCTCGGCCACCCTCGTGGACCTGGCCGTGCGTGGCTTCCTGTCCATCGAGCGGAGGCCCGGGGCCCTGAAAATCATCGGGGAGAAGATCACCTTCCACCGGGGCACCACCGGCGCGCGGCCCCGGCCCCACGAGGCACTGATTCTCGACAGCATCTTCGCCGAAGGCGATACCGCGCCCATGGACGACCTGACGGATTTCCATACGGTCATCCCCAAGATTCAGAAATCCCTCTACGACGGCTTGAACAAGGACGGCTATTTCGACGGCAACCCCAGTTCCGCACGGGGGCGCTTTGCCGCGGTGGCCATCCTGATGGTCCTGGGGCTGTTCGTGGCCGCGGGTGTCCTGCAGTTCCTGGCGCTGGAGCGCATCTTTATTCTGCCGCTGATCATTTCGCTGGTCCTATCGCTGGTGACCGCCGTGTGGTTCAGCCGCGCCATGCCGCGACGAACGGGCAAGGGTCGCAAGGCGTGGGAGCGCCTGGCCGGCCTGGAGGAGTACATCCGGCGCGCCGAGGCCGGGGCCATCGTCAGTGCGGAAAAACAGGGCGTGTTTGAACGCCTGCTGCCCTTCGCCATGATCTTCGGCGTGGCGGACAAGTGGGCCCGGGCCTTCGAGGGCATCTACGAGGCGCCTCCGGACTGGTATCGGGGTGAAGGCGGCGACCTCACGTCCACCGCGTGGCTGGTCTCCTCTCTGAACAAGTCTTCCAGCCGCATGCAGACCGGCCTGTATGCCCCGCCGCGCACCAGCGGCAGCGGGTCGGGCAGCGGTTGGAGCAGCGGCGGGTTTTCGAGCGGCGGGTCGTCCGGGGGCGGCTTCGGCGGCGGAGGCGGGTCGAGTTGGTGAGCGGATGGCACGTGGGCCTGGTCCTGGTGGCTGTTCCTGTGCTCTGGGCTCTGACCATCGCGGCCTTGCGCCCCCGCCGTACCAGGCCGGTGTCGCTGGTTTGCCACCGGGCGTCCAGTCCCCAGGCGCCTGAGAACACGCTGGCCGGTGTGGAGTATGCCTTGCATGTCTCCGCGGCGGGCCTGGAAATCGATATCCGCGCCACCGGTGACGGGGTTCCCGTGCTCCACCACGACGGCAATCTGCGTCGGATGACCGGGGTGGACAAGGCCGTGGGGGAGGCTGCCTGGGTCGAGGTCGCGAGTCTGACCCAATCCGAGCCGGGGAAGCCATCCGTGCCCGGCCTGTCCCGCCTGTCCGATGTCCTGGAAATGGGGAAAGACGCCAACTGTCAGCTTATCCTGGAAATGAAGGATCCGCCCCTCTATCCGGGCCTGGCCGACACACTGGTGGCCTTGATCCGCCGCCGTGGTTTGGCCACCCGGCCGGTGTTGGCCTCGTTCGACCAGGACTGGCTCCTTCAGCGGACCGAACGATTGTCACCCGTGGCGGATCTGGCTTCCATTCGGGTCTATCCGGGCTCTTTCGCGGCCACGGAGGGCTTTTCCCAGGTCCATGTGGCCTGGGCCAGGCTGTTCCTCGATCCCACCTTCATCCGCCGGGCCCACGCCCGCGGCCTGGAAGTGGTCGCCTGGACGGTCAATGATCCGGTCATCGCTCGCCTGATGGCCTGGTACGGGGTTGACCGGATCACCACCGACCGGTACGTGCAGATCCGGGACGCATTAGGTCTTTGATTACTTCAAGCTGCGCAGGCCGTTAAGCCTTGGGTCGGCAAAATTTTCCTAAGGACTTCCTTTACGCTGCCGATATAGAGGGGACAAGTATTTCGAGTTCCGGATACGCAACGATGCGCACCCTTTGAATCGACACCTGAGAGTCACCATTGCCCCCGATAGACACAAAACGCCGCGAAGCGGAAATCGCAACGCGTGTGAGGGACCTGCCCGCCCTGCCGGCCGTCCTCCAGAAACTCATCGTTGTCCTCAACGACATGGGCAGTTCCACCCGGGACATCCAGGACATCATCTCCACCGACCCCGCGCTGACCGCCAAGATTCTGCGGCTCGCCAACTCGCCCCTGTACAAGGGGGCCCACGGGGCCGCGACCATCTCGCAGGCGGTCACCCGGCTGGGGTTCTGGAAGTTGCGCGACGTGGCCATCAGCGTGGGGGCCACCGAAACCCTGGCCGGTCTGGCTGATCCGCGGGTCCAGGAGCGGTTTTGGAGTCACGCCATATATACGGCCACCTGCGCCCACGTCCTGACGCAGCACTCGGGGACCTCCTGCTCCGAGGAAACCTTTGTGGTGGGGCTGCTGCACGACATAGGGGAGTTGGTGCTGGCGGCGATCATGCCGGAGGAATACGCCGAGTACCGGAACTACGATCCGGAGTACCGTCTGGGCAGCGAGGAGCACGTTTTCGGGGTGACCCATGCCCGCGTGGGGAACATGCTCTTGCGCCAGTGGGACCTGCCCAAGACGCTCTGCGAAGCGGTGCGCCTGCACCACAACGAGATCGTCATCCGGTCCAAACGGGAGCCGGTGATCACTGTGGTGGCGGCCGCCGACCTTCTCAGCCGGCTCCACGGGGTGGGCGGCGAAGCGCCTTGTCCCCCGTCCCTGCTGTTCACCCTCTTCAAGCGCATGAAGATCGAGGTGAGCCAGGTGGGTGCCATCCTCGAAGCGGTCGACAAGCGCGTGATCGAGACCCAGGAGCACCTGGAGATCACCGGCGATTTGTCCATCATTCCGCCGGCGGGCAAGCCGATGAACCACAAGGTGGCGGTGATCAGTTCGGACGACACCCTTGTCACCTGGTACCGGCAGCTGCTGTCGTACGGAGGGCACCTTTTCCAGGCCCCGAAACCCTTCCTCGACGACCCGGACGCGGTTGATCTCGTCATCCTCGACCTCCAGACACTGGGGGAAACCCGCCTCCAGCGGCTCCGTCCCGTCCTGGAGGCGGCCCGGCACAAGACCGTGGCACTGGTTCCCGATCCGGACGGATCAGCGCCCCTGCTGACGGATTGGGACTTGCCGAAGATAGACCTGTTCCCGTCGGGCGACCGGATCACACAAACGGTGGTTGCGGCGAAGCGCGGTTAGGCCGAGCCGCCGCTGACCCTCCGGATTTGCGTTCCCTTCCCATTTGAGGCATCCTGTCCAGGTGCCGCCCTCAGGTTCCGTCATCAAAGGACTCCGGATGGAAACGCCCACACCTCGCCCCACCTTCGCCGAAGTCTACATGAACTTCGCCCACCTCATTTCCACGCGCAGCACCTGCAAGCGCCTCCAGGTGGGCACCGTGATCACCACCACCGACTACCGCAAGGTTTTGGCCGTGGGCTACAACGGAAACGCCTCGGGTCTCCAGAACTCCTGCGATCGCGACGAGCCCGGCAACTGCGGCTGCCTCCACTCGGAGGAAAACGCGGTCATCAACTGCGACGCGCCCCGCCACACCGAGAAATACGTCTTCGTTACCCATCTGCCGTGCACCGCCTGCGCCAAACGCATCATCAACCTGGGGAACGTTTTACGCGTGGTGTACCGCGACGTCTATCGCAGCGATGGGGCCCTGGCGCTCTTCGGGTCCGTGGGTATCGAGGTTCAAAAATTCGCAGCCGATCTGCGCTGAACGGTCCCCGATCTGTCACGGCCCCGGCCAACAGGGTTGATTTCCCTCTTGTATTGGCTATGTTGATTTCGTAAATCACACCAAAACAGGAGGACTTCTCGTGCGTCGAATCCTGCCCCTTCTCAGCCTGCTGATTGTCCTGGTCCTCGGTTGCAGCGACGACGACCCCGTGTCCGTCGCGCCCCCCCCGATTGACGGCGAATTGGTCCTTGTTACCGCTGGCAGTTTCACCATGGGCTCCTCCGAGGACGAAACCGGCCACCTGGGGGACGAGGTCCACAAGCCCGTCACCCTGACCAATGACTTCCATATGTACTCCACCGAGGTCACCAACCAGGAATATGCGGTTCTGGCGCAGTGGGCCCTGGACAACGGGCACTGCACGGTGGAGGACACCCGCCTGTTCGACAACCTCGACGGGTCCACCCTGGAACTGTTGGACATGGACGGCGACGAGGACTGCGAAATCTCCTTCGACGGAACCCGGTTCGTGGTCGACGCCGGACGGGAAAACCACCCGGTGGTCGAGGTGCGGTGGCACGGGGCCGCCGCCTATTGCGACTGGCTCAGTCTGCGCGAAGGTCTGACCCGGGCCTATGATCACACCGACCCCAACAACTGGAGCTGCAACGCCGGCGCACCCTACGCGGCCCAGGGCTACCGGCTGCCCACCGAGGCCGAATGGGAGTACGCCTGCCGGGCCGGGGCGTCCACGCCGTTCGCCGGTGGCGAGATCACGGAAATCGGGTGCGGGGATGAACCGTCGCTCTCGGGAATGGGCTGGTACTGCGGCAATGCCGACGGTCGGAGCCATCCGGCGGCCCAGCTGACGCCCAACGCCTTCGGTCTGTATGACATGCACGGCAATGTCTGGGAGTGGTGCAACGACTGGTACCACAATTCCTACGTGGGGGAGGAGATCGACCCCATCGGGCCGCCTCCCGGGTGGTACAAGGTTCTGCGCGGGGGAGGATGGAGCGATGTGTCCCGCCGCTGCCGCTCGGCCTCCCGACGCAATCCGAGCCCCCACAAGGGCGTGGATGGGCGGCACGGGTTCCGCTACGTGATCACCGCCGGTTGACCCATTTTCGCCCGGTGGTCACGGAGCACATCGGGCGGATCTCTTGGCTTTTCCAAGCCTAAAGTCTTTATTCCTATATGTTTAATTGATATCCAAAATCAGTGGACGTAGTCCACATAAACTCCGCCGGAAAGTTTCGGTGAAAAAAATAACGATCTCGGTAGAAAAAAAAACATCCCCTTGAGAGTGGATGTCTTTGTCCAATACTTCGATCGTTTTTTCAGGCCATCGGTAAGCCACAGTTTTTTAGTAGGTTATAAAGTCCACAAAAAAGATGAAATACCTCCCTTTTTGTTGGCTGGATATTCAATCCGGTTAAATGTCACAGAAATGTCTTAATAAACATTTTTTATCTCCTATAAAACCACTAGAGTTTTCGCATGCCCATGTGAGACGGGCTGGACATCCAAGCCTTAACCGTTGGCCAACTCCTTGGAAAGGGAAGCCATGAATTTCACAAAGTTTGCTCTCCTGATTCTTCTCTTGGGCGCCGTCGCCCTGACCGGTTGCTCCGAAGATTGCGCCGACCCTGCCGTCCCGGCCCCCGCCCTCGACTACGTGGGGTCCGATGTCTGTGCCGCCTGTCACGCTGACCAGCACGACAAATGGGCCCATTCCGGTCACCCCTACAAGCTGACCAAGATTGACGGCGAATCTCCTGCGGCCGATTTTCCCATTCCCTCCGAATACCATTCGAATCCCACCGAGCCCCCCGCCGGCACCACCTGGGACCAGTTTTCCTACACCATCGGCGGCTTCGGCTGGAAGATGCGCTGGATCCAGACCGATGGCTACATCTACACGCCCGCGTCCGGCCAGAACCAGTTCAACTTCGAGAACGAGAGCTGGGGCGATTACCACGCCGGCGAAACCAAGGTCTATAACTGCGGTTCCTGCCACACCACCGGTTGGGTTGCTTCCGATGACGGAGATGCCACGAACAACCAGGACGGCATGGAAGGCTTCCTCGGAACGTTCGCCTTCGGCGGCGTCCACTGTGAGAAATGTCACGGCATGGGGAGTCTGCACGCCTTCGAGCCCACCAGCTATCCGCTGGTGACCGACGACTCCGACTACTTCTGCGGCAAGTGTCACACCCGTGGCGGCGACAACGGTGTGTCCCCGGGCGAAGACATCATCGAAGCCAGTGGCGGCTTCATCAAGCACCACGAGCAGTATGACGAGTGGTACAACTCGGCTCACAATTCCAAGAACGGTCCTGGCTGCAACGACTGCCATGACCCTCACGCGTCGGTGGTCTTCGATGCCAACACCCCGGGCGAGGGCGTCAGCACCACGGTGACCTGTGTCAGTTGTCACGTCGACGGTGAAAACGCGGACATCGCGTCCACCACGCACGCCTTCGGCACCTGCCTGGACTGCCATATGCCCGATGCCTCCAAGAGCGCCATCGCCACCAATGCCTACAACGCGGATGTCTCCACTCACCTGTGGAAGATCAACACCTCCGTGAACGGCAAGGCGGACATGTTCTCGGAAGACGGCACCAGCGTGGCGATCGGTGATGACGGCCACGGCGCCATCACCCTGGACTTCGCCTGCTATGGCTGCCACAACGACCTCGAGGGTGTCGGCGGCGGCGGACCCGCCCTGAGCCTCGAGCAATTGTCGGCTCGCGCGGCGACCATCCACACCTACGTGGAATAGTCGTTACCCTTACGGAGTCCGGCGACGGCCGGCCAGGAGGCTGCGGGTTTACCCGCAGCCTCTTTCTGTGTATGGTCGGACCAGGAGGCTTTCGTGACGTATACCGACACCCACTGTCACCTGAACAATCCGCCCATGGGCGCCGATCCGGACGCCGTCCTTCAGCGGGCGCGGGACCGGGACGTCACCACGGTGGTGGTCCCGGCCTACGATTTCGCCTCCTGGCAGTCGGTGGCCGCCCTTTCCGGGTTTCCCGGCGTCCACACTGCCTTCGGCATCCACCCCTGGGTGGCCGGCGACCGCGAATGGGGCCCCGGCGGCCTTCGACTGGCCCTGGGCGACTGGCTGGACGCCCAATCATCCCGACCGGTGGCCATCGGTGAAATCGGCCTCGACTCGCTGGTGGCCTCGCCGGACCTGGCCACTCAGCAGGCGGTCCTGGACATTCAGCTGGCCCTGGCCGTGGAAATGGATCTGCCGGTGATTCTGCACTGCCGCGGGCCTTTCGCCGATCTGGTCAAGGCCGTGAACCGTTTCGACGGGAAGCTGCGGGGTGTGCTCCACGCCTTCACCCGCGGCCCGGAACTGGTGCAGCAGATCCACGGCGCGGGCCTCATGTTTGGACTGGGGGGTGGGATCACCCGGGATCGGGCCCGCCGGGTGCGGCGCGGCCTGAAGGTCATTCCCCTGGACCGCATCGTGCTGGAAACGGATGCGCCCTCCATCGGTCTGGAAGGCGTGTCGCCCCAACAGGTGGAGCCGCACCACGTGGCGGACATCGCGGCCTCGCTGGCGGCGCAGCGGGGCGAGTCGCTCGAAACCATCGCCCGCGCCACCACCGAGAACGCCGCCCGGTTGTTTTCCCTGCCCTAGGGTGCGGTTGCTGGCCTTGGTTTTTTTAAAAAGTTGCCTTAGCAACGGCCCGCGGTGCCCCAAATGACCTTTTACTATCCGGGTTTTAGTTGCTAAGGCAACTTTTCCGATTTCACAACCTTGCGCCCCACCGCCCGGCCCATCATCATGTGCGCATGACTGCCACCTATCCACCCCACCACCACCGCACCGTCCTGTTCTACGGGGACGACGGTTTCGCGCGCATTCGGGCCGCAAAAGTCACCATTGTCGGTCTCGGCGGGGTGGGGGGGCACGCGGCTGTGAATCTGGCGCGCAGCGGTATCGGCGGCCTCCGTCTGGTGGACTTCGACACCGTAACCGCCAGCTCCCTGAACCGGAGTCCATTTGCCCGCCCGGCGGATCTGGGCCTGAACAAGGCCGCCGTGCTCAAGGCCCATCTCGCCGAAATCGGTCCCGACACCACCGTTTCCACCGACGAAGCCTTCTGCAACACCGACACCCTGCCGCGACTGGTGCCGGCGGGCGAAGGCCGGCCCGATCTGGTGCTCGACGCCATTGACAGCCTGCAGCCCAAGGTGGAATTGCTGGTTTGGTGTTATGAGCAGGGAATTCCGGTGCTGACCAGCATGGGCGCCGCCGGCAAACGCGATGTGGGACAGGTACGTACGGGAGATATCAGCGAAACCCGGATCTGTGCCTTGGCGCGGTTCGTTCGGCGCCGCCTAAAGCGCCGGGGGATCACCACCGGTATTCCGGCCATCTGGTCCCTGGAGCAGGGCGATGCCGACCGGCCCGACGCGCCCCGGGAAACCGACGACGCCCCGGTCCCCCCGGATCCCAACGGGGGACGGGAGCGCCACACCCTGGCCAGTCAGATGACCCTGCCGGGGGTGTTCGGCTACGGCCTGGCCGCCATGGCCCTGGACGCCATTGCCGAAGGGAGTTCGGCTGAATAATTCCCGCTGTCGCGGGTATGTCTTTTTCACCATGAGGGGATGACCGGACCGCGGAAACGGTGTACAGTCGCCCGGAACCCACGAATTTCCACGATCTGTCAGGCGGCCCCAACCGGCCGCCCAGGGAGTGAACGAACATGAGCGATAATCAGCAATTCGACGATGACGATCGCGGGCCCCAGATGCCCGAGATCAAGCTGCCCAAATTGGGGGGCAACGTCATCCGGATCATGGCCGTCGGCGTGTTGGCGCTGGTCCTGATCATGACCAGTTTCTACACCATCGACCCGGAGGAGACGGGGATGGTCCTGCGCTTCGGCGAGTACGTGCGCGGCACGAGTCCGGGTCTCCACTTCAAGATTCCCTTCGGTGTTGAAACCGTGCTCAAGGTGCCCATCCAGCGTCAACTGAAGCAGGAGTTCGGTTTTCGAACCGTGCGCGCGGGTATCAAGAGCCAGTACGCCACCAAACCGTACCAGGACGAATCCAGCATGCTGACCGGCGATCTGAACGCCGCCAGCGTGGAATGGGTGGTCCAGTACCGGATCGTCGATCCCTACAAGTACCTCTTCCAGGTGCGCAACGTGGAGAAGACCTTCCGCGACATGAGCGAAGCCATCATGCGCAAGGTCATCGGCGACCGCACCGTCAACGAAGTGCTCACCGTGGGCCGCGCCGAAGTGGCCCTGGTGGTCACCGTGGGTCTGCAGGAACTGTGCGAACAGTACGAAACGGGTATCAAGGTGGAACAGGTCGTGCTGCAGGACGTCAACCCGCCGGACGCGGTGAAACCGTCGTTCAACGCGGTGAACGAGGCTCAGCAGGCCAAGGAAACCCTCATCAACCAGGCCCAGTCCGAGTACAACCGGGAGATCCCGAAGGCCAAGGGCGCGGCCCTGCAGACCATCCAGGAGGCCGAGGGTTACGCTCTGGACCGTGTGAACCGCGCCCAGGGTGACGCCACCCTGTTCAACGCCATCTACGAAGCCTACAGCCTGGCTCCCGAAGTGACCCGGACACGCATGTATCTGGAGACAATGGGCATTGTCCTGCCCATGGTTGAAAGCAAGATCATCGTGGACGAGGGCCTCAAGGGCATGCTTCCCCTGCTCAATCTGAACGAGACCATGACCAAGGGAGGTAAGTAACATGAACAGGATTTACATCCCCCTGGGAATCCTCGTCGTCCTGCTTCTGCTCAATTCATTCTACGTGGTGAAGGAGCCCGAGCAGGTCATCATCACCCAGTTCGGTAAGCCGACGGGCGATCCCGTGCTCACGCCCGGTCTGCAGTTCAAGCTGCCGTTCATCCAGCAGGTTCACCGTTTCGAGAAACGCTTCCTGGAATGGGACGGCGATCCCAACCAGCTGCCCACGCGTGACAAGCGCTTCATCTGGGTGAACAACTATGCGCGCTGGCGCATTACCGACCCGCTGCTGTTCTTCCAGCGTCTCAAGAACGAGAATGGCGCCTATGCCCGTCTGGACGATATCCTCGACGGCGAGACCCGTAACGCCATCGCCAAGTACGATCTGGTGGAAGTGGTGCGGAATAGCAACCGGACGCCCGAACACACCGAGGGCGTGCCCGAGGATGAGGTCACCCTGGATGAGATCCTGCGCGGACGCGACGACATCCGGTTGGAAATCCTGGCGAACAGCCAAAGCCGGACCACGGACCTGGGGATCGAGATCCTGGACGTGGAGTTCAAGCGCATCAACTACGTGGCCGAAGTGCAGCGCAAGGTGTTCGAGCGGATGATCGCCGAGCGTCAGCGGATCGCCGACCGGTTCCGCAGCGAGGGCGAAGGCGAGGCCTTCCGTATTCGCGGCGAGAAGGATCGCGAACTGCTGAGGGTGCGGTCCGAGGCCTATCGGACGGCCCAGGAGATCAAGGGTAAGTCCGACGCCGAAGCCACGCGGATCTTCGCCTCGGCTTATAACCGTTCGGCTGAGAGTCGCTCGTTCTACGAGTTCCTCAAGACCCTGGACACGTACAAAACCACGCTGGACAAGGAAAGCACGCTGATCCTGACCACGGATTCGGCTTTCTACCGTTACCTGAAGACGGCTTCAGGCAAGTAGTTTCCCTATGGGGTGGTGACCCGGACCGGCTGTGGCCGGTCCGGGTTTTTTTATTCGTTCGGGTCGACGGCGGCGCGCAGGGCGACGGCGTGTTCGGCGGCCGCCAAGGCCGCGGCCTCATCGCCGCCGGCGGTGTGGATGGCCGCCAGCAGGTCGTAACCGGCCGCCAGGTCGGGGAACTCCGCCAGGGCGTCTTCGGTCTGCTGACGGGCCTTGTCCAGCTTTCCGGCCTCCAACAACATGCCCGCCAGCTTCAGCTTGCGCAGGGCGGCGGCCTCGGTCGTGTCGTGGGCCGTGCCCGTGGGATGCAGGGCCCGGTTCAGGGCGTCGGCGTCCAGATCTCCCAGCAGAAACCCGATATGGGCGCCGATAATCGCCTCGTAGTTCAACTTCTGGTAAGGCAGGTAGGCATGAAGCGTGCGCTCGGCCGTGCCGATGCCCACGGACGGCGACAGGGCCACGCCCATCTGCCCATACAGGTGGTCTCCCACGTCGATGAGGACGGGCACACCGTCCGCCCGCGCGGACAGGGAATCGGCCCAGGCTGGGCCGTGACGGTCCGAGACCACCACGGTCAGGCTCACGGGACGATCGGCGAAAATATCCCGCAGGTTCCGCAGTTGGGCCAGGACCTGGTCGCTGCGCGGGTGGCCGCCCTTGAGAAAGGCGAACACCCGGGCGCGGTCCGTGTCGTCGCCCAGATAGTGGGCCTGGCCGCCGTCGTGGGCGGCCAGGGTCACCGAGGGAAGCGGCTCACCGGTCTTCACGTAGGAGAAGGCCAGCTGGGACGCGGGGGCCAGGGTCACCGTCAGTAGCACAACCGCAGCGGACAGCAGCCCCGGTTTGCGGTGCCTGTTCATCAGTAGTCCTTGCGGTCGCGGTTGTAGGGTTTGGTGGGGTGGCAGGTCTTGGCGCAGCTGCCGCCGGTGTCGGTCTTGGTGTAGTTGATCTTCAGTTCCCACCCGCTGGAACCGTAGGGCACCGAGTCGCGAATCATGTGGGCCTGGGGGGAGGCGTGCACTTCGTGGCAGGCCCGGCAGGTGCGGCCGCGCCGTTCCTTGTTCACATGGATGAAGTGCAGATTGCGGTCCCCGTCGCGGAAGCCGGTCAGGGTGGTGGTGAACTCGCTCTCGAACACGTCGTTTTCGTGGCAGCTGAAACAGAGGTCGTAGTTGGTGGCGTCGTACCCGGCGTAGAACTTGTCCGGGTAGTCGCTCTGAAGCATGCGGAAGTTGTCGCCGCCGTGGGTGAGGTGACAGGCGGAGCAGTCCTTGTTCTCAACCGGGCCGTGGGACATGTGAGCCGTGGCGATTAGGTCGCGCAGGTTGGTCAGGGTTCCGCCCTGGTCATCCACCATGTCGTTGGCTCCGTGGCAGTCCACGCACAGGTCGTAGGGCAGGGCCGTCAGCTGCATTTCCACGTTGGAGGCGTGGGGGGTGTGGCAGGTGAGGCAGGCCCGGCCCGTGGTGACCACGTCGTGCTGGACGGCACTGCCGGCCACGGTGGCGCCGATGTCGTCATGACAGCTGAGGCACAGGTCCACGGTCCCGGCCAGCAGCAGCTTGGGCTCGCGGCTGTTGTGGGGGTTGTGGCAATCGGTGCAGGTGTCTTCCACCGGGGAGTGGATGGCCGCGAATTCCGTGAGCATGTCCTGGAATTCCACGTGGCACGTGAAACAGAGGTCGTTTACCTCGCCGGTGATCGGACCGGGGGCCGCGGGGTCGGAATTCTCGTGGCAGATGGAGCATTCCCCCATTTCGTAGGGGGCGTGGGCCCACACGATTTCGTCGGCGGACCCCAGGGGGGCCGGACCGGATTGGGCCATGGCGAGCAGGGGACACAGCAGGGCAAGGATGAGGGCGACAAGGCGCATGGGAGAACTCCTGACATAGTCTGGCATCGAACCAGAGCCGGTCTCCCCTCCATAGCTGGTACACGTCGTCTAAGTGTTTATCGGACTTGATTATAAGATATTGACAGGAATCATTCAACCGAAGGGGATAAAAAACCGCCGGTCCTTCAGGGGGGGACCGGCGGTTTTTGGGATCCGGGATGTGGTCTAGGGCTGCATGCCGTTCTGACGCAACCAGTCATAAGCCATCTGGAAGATGTCGGTGCTCGTGCGGAGCCCCAGCTTCTTCTTGATGTGCGAACGGTGCACTTCCACGGTCCTCGGACTGATGTTCATGATCTCGGCGATCTCGGAAATTTCCTTACCCCGGCCGGTGAGCTGGAACAGTTCCAGTTCCCGGTTGCTGAGGGCTTCCACGGGGGAAGCGCCCTGGGGACGTCCGCCGCCGCCGAGCTGTTCCACGGCGTTGCGGGTCATTTCCTCGCTGAGATAGGTTTTGCCTTCCAGCACGCAGCGGATGGCGTCGCGAATCTTCTCGATGCCTTCCTGCTTCATGATGTATCCGCGGGCGCCTGCCTTCAGGCAGCGGATGGCATAGGTGTATTCATCATGCATGGAGACGGCGAGGGTCATGATGTCCGGATGTTGGTGGGCGATGTCCTTCAGCAGGTTCAGTCCGTTGCTGTTCTTGAGACTGATGTCCACCAGCACGAGATCCGGCTGTGTCTCGGCAATGGCCTCGAGGGCGGAGGTATGGTCCTCGGCCTCGCCGCAGACTTCCAAACCGTCTTCCAGCTGGATAATGGCATTAATGCCCGAACGGACCAAGGGATGGTCGTCGACGATGAGAATTCGCGTCGTGGCGCTCGAAGTATCCATTAACAAAGCTCGATTCCCCCTCCAGTGATGGTCTTGGCTAGTCGGCGTACCGACACTAAGCTGAATAAGCCTAGCAATTATTATGTGAAACGGCTATCACAATTTGCGTGAAAATGAAATAGAAAATTCAGGAAATCACGTACAAGTGGCCTGGAAGAGGTCAACGAGGGTTATCTCAAGCACTTGCGTAAGGTTTTTTCTCATATCATCCCGCGCCCGCGCCACGCCCAGAGCTTCCAGGGAGGTGGTGAAGTCGGCGTGGCGCCGCCCCCGGCGATACTCCGGTTCACGGGGCGGGTGTTGCAGATAGTGGTCCATGAGCCCGAAATCCGGGGCCACCAGCAGGGTGGTGGAATAGTAAAGCAATCCCCGAGTGCGGTAGATGCAGGAGCCGCCGATCTTGCGGTCGCCCAGCACCAGGTCCGAAACGCCCTCCTGCCGAACGTCGGGCACGCCGCAGGTCGCCAGTCCGTCGATGACCCAATGGCTGATAAGGCCGAAGGACGTCTTGATACCGCTCAGCCCGGGCACCGGCAGGGCCACCGAAACGATGAGGTTGCCCGGGTCCAGAACCACACTGCAGCCGCCGCCGGGTCGTTTGTAGACCGGCACGCCATCTGCGAGAATGTTTTCCGGTATCAACTCCAGGTCGGACTTGCCGCCCCGGCCGATGACCACCGCCACACCCTCCCATTCATAGACGCGCACCCGGGGGACGCCGTCCGCCCGGGTGCTGTCCATCAAGTCGTCGTCGAAGTCGTAGGGACGGGTGTCCACGCCCGGCTACCTCACCTTGCGCGGCGGGTTCACGTGAATCGCCTCGCCGGCGGCCACCTCGGCCGCCTCCATGAGCGCTTCGCTCAGGGTGGGGTGCGGGTGGATGGTCACCATCAGGTCTTCCAGGGTGGCGCCCATCTCGATGGCGAGGGTGCCCTCGGCGATGAGTTCGCTGGCCATGGGCCCCACGATGCCCACACCCAGGATGAGGTTGGTGTCGGGGTCGGCGATGATCTTGACCAGGCCGTCGGTGCGGCCCAGGGTGCGCGCGCGCCCCAGGGCCGACAGGGGGAACTTGCCCGTCTTGATGGGGATGCCCTGTTCCTCGGCCTCGCGCTCGGTGAGCCCGCTCCAGGCGATCTCCGGGTTGGTGAAAACCACGGCGGGGATGGCGCGGTTGTCCATGGCCGCGTCGCCGTCGGCAATGGACTCGGCGGCCACCTTGCCTTCGCGGCTGGCCTTGTGCGCCAGCATGGGGCCCTGGGCCGCGTCGCCGATGGCGTAGATGTTGGCCTGGTCGGTCCGGCAGAAGTCGTCGGTGATGATGAAGCCCTGGTCGTCGGTCTTCACGCCGGTGGCGTCCAGCCCGATGTCGTCGGTGTTGGGCCGCCGGCCGATGGCCACGAGCACCTGCTCGTAGTGCTTCTTGACCACCTGGCCGTCCATTTCGATTTCCACGTCGAAGCCCTCGCCGGCCTCGACGATGGACTTGACCTTGCTGTCCACCATGATCTCGTTCAGGCGTTCGCTCACCTGGCCCACCATGATGTCCACCAGATCCTGGTCCGCGCCCATGAGCAGGCGTGGGGAGAATTCCACCACCGACACCTGGGAGCCCAGGCCCTGGTAGACCAGGCCCATTTCCAGGCCGATGTAGCCGCCGCCAACCACCAGCAGGTCCGCGGGCACCTTGGGCAGTTTGAGGGCGTCGGCGCTGGACCACACGCTCTGCACCATGCCGTCGGGCAGACGGTTCAGGCTGCTGCCCGTGGCGATGACGGCCTGTTCGAAGTCCACGCCGCTCACCTCGCCGCCCTCGATGCTCAGGCTGGTGGGCGACGTGAACCGCGCATGCCCTTCGATCACCGTGACGCCGCGCCGCTTGAGCAGGCCCTTGATGCCGTCGCTCAGGCCCTGCACCACCTCGTCGGTCCAGGCGCGCAGGCGGGTCGGGTCCACTTCCATGCCGGTGAACTTGAGGCCGATCTTCTCCGAGTCCAGGGCCGCTTCCTTGATTTCCACGGCGTGGATGAGGGCCTTCGACGGGATGCACCCTTCCAGCAGGCAGGTGCCGCCGGGCCGGTCGCGCTTTTCGATGATCAGCACGTCCTTGCCCAGGTCCGCCAACCGCAGGGCCGCCACATATCCGCCCGGTCCGCTGCCGATGACAACGACCTGGGTTTCCTCACGCAGACTTCCCATGACCATCTCGGGTCTCCTTCTAGGTTTCCAGCAGCAGCAGGTTCGGGTCCGACAGCTGGCGCACCAGCTCGGCCACGAAGCGGGCGGCGTCGGCGCCGTCGGCAATGCGATGGTCGAAGGCGAAGGTCAGCGGCAGCATTTTGCGGATCACGATTTCGCCGTCACGCACCACCGGCTTTTCCTGCACCTTGCCCATGGCCAGGATGGCCACCTCGGGATAGTTGATGGTGGGCATGAGCGCGGTGCCGCCCAGCGGTCCGATATTGGTGATGGTGAAGGTGCCGCCGCGCATGTTCTCGGGCGGGAGCTTGCCGTCCCGGGCGGCCACGGCCTTGGCGTAGATGTCGTCGGCCAGCTGAATGATGCTTTTGCGGTCGGTTTCGTTCACCACCGGCACCACCAGCCCGCGGCCCGTGTCCGCGGCGAAACCGATGTTGTAGTACTTCTTGTAGATGATCTCTTCCTTGAAGGGATCCAGGCTGGCGTTGAACGCCGGGGCCTCGCGCAGGCCCGCGGTGACGGCCTTCATGACAAAGGCCAGCAGGGTCAGGCGGCCGCCGGCCCCGTCGCCGCGGCGCTCGCGTTCGCGGATGCGGAAGGCGTCCAGTTCGGTCACGTCGGCCTCGTCCATGTGGGCCACGTGGGGCACCAGAGTCATGCTGGTGACCATCTTGCGGGCCACCTTGCGGCGGATGGAGCGCAGGGGCTCAATGTCCACCGGCCCGTCGCCCGAGAAATCGGGCAGGGGCTCGATTTCCAGGAAAGGAATGGTGGCCGAGGCGTGGGCGGCGAATTCGGCGAAGGCCGTGTCGTCCTTGACCTGTTTGGCCGGGACATGATCGGCCGCCGTGGCGGGCGCGCCACCGCCGTGCTCGGCGAATCGGTGCACATCCTCGGGCGTGACCCGTCCACCGGGGCCGGAAGGCGTGACCAGATTGATGTCCAACTTCAGCTTGCGGGCCAGGCGCCGGGTGGCCGGGGCCGCGGGCACCGGGCGGCGAACACCGGGCACCGCCGCGGGGGCCACGGCTTCGGGCACGGCCGCGGGTGCGGGGGCGTCGGGCTCGGCGAATATCTTTTCGGCGGCGGCGTCTTCGCTAACGGCGGGGCCGCTGCCGTCGTCTATGACGATGACCACATCGCCCACGTTGATGATGTCGCCCACCTTGCCCTTGAGGGCCACCACCTGGCCGCCCCGGGGGGACGGGATGGTGACGGCGGCCTTGTCGGTTTCCACATCGATCAGGGGTTCGTCCTCGGTGACCTCGCCGCCTTCGGCCACGTACCACTTGAGGATCTCGCCCTCGGCGATGCCTTCACCCAGATCCGGCAGAATGAATTCGAACACAGGGTCCTCCAGGCAGGCTAGAAATCCAGCGTTTCGGTCATGCCCCGGGCAATGCGCCCTGCGTTGGGCAGATAACTTTTCTCACGGCCGAAGTACGGCGTCACCACGTCGTAGCCGGTCAGGCGCTTCACCGGCGCCTCCAGGTACATGAGTACCTTGTCGTTGATGCGTGCGATGATCTCGCTGCTCACGCCGTAGCTGCGCGGCGCCTCCTGCACGATCACGCAGCGGCCGGTCTTCTGCACCGACTCGCACACGGTGTCCCCGTCCAGCGGCGAAATGGTCAGCATGTCGATGATCTCCACGCTGGCCCCGCGGCTCTTCTCGATTTCCGCGGCGGCCTTCAGCGCCGGCCGCATCATGGCCCCCCAGCTCACGAGGGTCAGATCGGTGCCTTCCTGCACCACCTGCGCCTTGCCGATGGGCATGACCTCTTCCTCGTCGGGCACATCCTCGCGGAAGGCGCGGTAGGAATGCTTGGGTTCCATGAACACCACGGGGTCCGGGTCGCGGATGGCGGCCACCAGCAGGGCGCGGGCGTTCCGCGGGCCGCTGGGCGTGACCACCTTGCTGCCGGGCAGATGAGCGTAGGTGGCCTCGCGGCTTTCGCTGTGGTGCTCCAGCGCCCGCACGCCGCCGCCGAAGGGCATGCGGATGACCAGGGGCAGGGTGACCTGGCCGTGGGTCCGCGAGCGCATACGGGTGGCGTGGGCCTCGAACTGACCCATCATGAGGTAGCTGAAGCCGGAGAATTGCATTTCGCACACGGGGCGCAGACCCGCCATGGCCATGCCGATGGAGCTGCCGATGATGGCGCTCTCGGCCAAGGGTGTGTCGATCACGCGCTCGGCGCCGAATTCGTCGAGGAGGCCCTCGGTGAGACGGAACACGCCGCCGTCAACAGCCACGTCCTGACCCAGCACCATCACGCGTTTGTCCTGAGCCATTTCCTGCTTCAGCGCCAGATTGATGGCCTGCACCATGTTGAGCTTAGCCATTGTGGTCAGCCTCCATCCGCAGGTTCTCCAGGAACTCCTGGTGCTGCTCGGTGATGTAGGGGTGCTCGGTGCCGTAGACGTGCTTGAACGGGGCGTCCAACGCCCAGTCGCGCGGCGTTTCGAAGTCCTTGACCGCGGCTTCCACCTCGGCCTTCACCTCGGCCTGGAGTTTTTCCTCTTTGGCCTCGTCCCACCAACCCTTGGCTTCCATGTAGATCCGGGTGCGCTTGAGGGGCTCCTTTTCCCAGGCGGTGTCCTCTTCGGCCTTGCCCCGGTACTTGGTGGGGTCATCGGCCGTGGTGTGCATCATGAGCCGGTAGGTCACGGCTTCGATGAGGGTGGGACCGTCGCCCTTGCGGGCGCGCGCCAGGCCTTCGGTGACGGCCACATGCACGGCCAGGGGATCGTTCCCGTCCACCTGGCGGCTGGGAATGCCGGCGGCGATGCCCTTCTGGGCCAGGGTCTCACTCACGGTTTGACCGGTGCGGGGAATGCTGATGGCCCACTGGTTGTTCTGGATCACGTACACCACGGGCGCTTTCCACACCGCGGCGAAGTTCAGGCCCTCGTAGAAGTCGCCCTCGCTGGTGCCGCCGTCGCCGATGAAGCACACGGTGGCCGCGTCTTCGCCCTGGTAGCGGCTGGCGTAGCCGATGCCCGCGGCCTGGGGGATCTGGCAACCGATGACCACGCTGGTGGGCAGCAGCCGCAGGTCGTCCCGGGGCTGGATGTTGCCCTCTTCCCAGCCGTTGTAGTAGTGCAGGGTGGCGGTGAGGGGTTCGCCGCGCACCAGGCGTCCACCCAACTCGCGGAAGGCGCCCACGAACCAGTCGTTTTTCTGCATGGCCAGGGCAATGGGAATGCTGATGGCCTCCTGGCCCGTGTTGGGCGGGAAGGTGCCGAGGCGGCCCTGCCGCTGGAGCTTGAGCATGCGTTCGTCGAGCTCCCGCGCCAGACGCATCCAACGATACATGTCCACCATGGCGTCCTCGGACAGACCGGGATCGAGTTTGGCGTCGATCTGGCCTTTTTCGTCGAGAATCTGCAAATGGGAGACGGAGAACTTGGCCACTTGCTTGTTGGGCATTGCCGGGTCCTTCGTGTTTATGACGCTGCAGGCAGGCAAACGCCGACAATCACGTTGAATTGACGCCGCGCCTTCAGTACCGGAAAAAAGGGCCGGAAATGGGAGGTCTCCGGCCCTGATTATTATGCCAACATTATAGCTGAATGTGTCCATTTGGCAAATGCCTCAATTGACACTGGCCTAATCGGTAGGACAACAGTTAAATTGTGTCCGTGGATAGCATTCTAGATTCAGAGTCCGGACCGGAGGAAGCCCAATGCTGAGCAAAAAGCTGACCGATGCCCTGAACAAGCAGATCAACGAGGAATTCTACTCGAGCTACATCTATCTGGCCATGGCCGCCTATCTCGAGGACACCAACCTCGACGGCATGGCCCACTGGATGAAGATGCAGGCCCAGGAGGAGCACCTGCACGGGATGAAGCTGTTCGACTACATGATCGAACGCGGCGCCCGCGTGGAACTGCACCCGGTGGCGGCTCCGCCCAGGGAATGGGACTCGCCTCTGGCCTCCTTCGTGGCCGCCCTGGAGCACGAAAAGTACATGACCGAAAGCATCAACGGTCTGGCCAACCTGGCCATCGAGGAGAAGGACCACGCCACCAACAACATCATGCAGTGGTACATCCAGGAGCAGGTGGAGGAAGAGGCGTCGGTGGACAACATCGTGAACAAGATGAACATGATGGGCACCGAGGGCCCCGGGCTGTTCCTCATGGACCGCGAGCTGGCCAGTCGGCCCGCCCCGGCCATTGTGACCGAGTCCGGCGCCTAGCCGCCCATGCGGCGGCTGACACGGCTGTTTGTTTCCTGGACGGAGATCGGCCTGCGCCGGTCTCCGTTCCTCTTATTGTGGGCGGCCTATCTGCTGCCGGTCATCCTGTTGAACTGGGCGGCCCGCCACCAGCCCTACTACTGGGACGCCATGGGTTACGTGCTGCCCACGGCCCGCACCATCCTGACCAACGGCTTCGATCCCATCCTGCGCACCTGGGATGTGGGCCACCCTACCGCCTACTACTGGTTGCTGGCCGTTTTCTACAAGGCAGGCGGGATCTCGCCCCTGACGGGCCACGTCTTCACCTGGTTTTTGACGGCCCTGGGTCTGGCGGGCACACATCGTCTGGCGGCCCGCCTGCATCTGCCGCCCGCTGTGCGGGTGGGCGCGGCCCTGTGTGTCCTGGTCTTCCCCCTGGTTTTTGCGGCCTCCCGGCAGGTGGTCCACGATCTCGGCCTGGCGGTTTTCGTGTGGCTGGCTCTGGAGGCCTGGGCGCGCCGCCGTCCCGGTTGGTATGTGGTCTGGGGGGCGTTGGCGGCCCTGACCAAACTGTACGGCATCCTGCTGGTGCCGGCCCTGTGGCTGGCCCTGCTGATGGGTGCGGACGGCCCCCCCAACCGCCGGTTCCTGCAGGACAACTGGCGGCAGCTCCTGTGGACCGCGGGGCCCCTGCCCATTCAGGGGTTGTTTCTGGGGATACGCTATCTGGTTCGCGGACCGGGCCTGACCGTGAACTGGACGCCCCATTCCTCCCTGCAGCCGGTCTGGAACTGGCCCGCCTTTTCGGCCAACTGGCCTGAGGCCAAACTGAATCTGTGGCAGGTGTCGGGACTGGGATCCTGGGCCCTGGTGGCGGTGGGCGCGCTGGCTTTGGCCCTGGTGCTGACCCGGCGCCGGCCCATGGCGCCGGAAGCGCGTCGGACCCTGGCCGCCCTGGTCGCTTTCAGTCTGGTGCTCGCGGTGTCCCTGGTCCAGGTGTCCAGCACCATGGGGCGCTACGTCCTTCCCCTGGTGACGCCCACCTTCCTGGTGTCGCTGTGGGGTGTGTGGCGCCTGGCGGGCACGCGGTGGCTGATGCTGCCGGTGCTGGCCCTCCTGATGGGACTCTTCGTCCTGCAGTGGCATCCGCGACAGACCCGCTGGCTGCCCCCGGCGGTGGCCGTGCGGATCGCCCCGCCCCCCGCGAAAACGGGGCACCATATGGAAACCGATCTGCGCTACCAGGACGTGGTGGACCTCATGGTCTGGTCAGCGGAACAGGCCCGATTGACGGGGGCCCCCCGGGTGCTGACCCACTGGCCGCTGACGTCGGCCTTCAGCGATCCGGATCTGGGTTACGTGACAAGGCCCCTGTCGGTGGCGGAGTTGGGCGCCTGGACGGAGGTGCCCGACCAGGGCGCCTGCCTGGTGGTGGTTCTGGACAGGATCAGCGGGGTGTCAACGTCGCCGCCGTCGGAATTGACGGGATTCATTTTCGTGGCGGCCCGACTGCGGGGCGAGGTCACGGCCTGGCTGTGGTTCCGGCCGGCGGGCGCTCAGTCGTCGTTGTAAAGAGCCATTTCCCGCACCGTCAGCAGATCCACCGGATCGCCCCGTTCGGTCAGGCGGTCCCTGAGCAGGGCCCTTCGCCGGGGTGTGTTGTTCTGGCCGAGTTTCACTTTCCCTGTCCAGCTGTCCGCGTCCACCCGGAAAACGCCCACCTCGCGAAGGGCGGCGGCGTAGGCGTCGGTGTGGTCGGTGAAGGAGCGGAAGGTGCTTTCGGGCTGGTGCTTGACCATGAGGGCCTGCAGGGCGCGGGCCTTCTCGTCGGTGTCTTCCACCCGGGTGCAGCGGCCCTTGATCTCCACGGACTTGAAGAACTGGGTGGCCGGACAGCCGTTTTCCGGCGACACCCAGTGCGAGGGAATGTAGGCCAGGGGGAGGACCATGGAGAAGCCGCAGATTCCGTCGGCGACGATGCGGTCATGCTTTTCGCCGGTCCGGGCTCCGTGAAAGTAGACGGCCTCGCCGAGGGCGGTGAAGTTCAGGGGGATGGTGCGTGGATACCCCGCCGTGGTGACCAGGCTGAGGTAGCCCACCTCGCAGATCCGGGCCAGTTCCTGAAAGAGGGCGGGATCCTGACAGGCCAGGACGTCTTTTTTCATGGTCCCTTCTTCCGGGCCGCGCGGTGGGCCAGGGTTTTGGCGATGTAGGGCGCGGCGTCGGGGGTCTTACACCCGGTTTCCCCGTGGTCCACCTGCACCGGGCCGATACGCCTGGCCGCGGCGGTGGCCGCCCGGGTCAGCTTCGGATTGCGCACGCCCAGGGCGATGAGGGCCTGGTTCATGGCATACCGGGTGCGGTTGGGGGCGGCCTGGATCGTGGCCTCGATGAGCTGGATCTGTTCCAGGCAGAATGCGTCGTCCAGGGCCGGTTCGTCGCGTAGGGCGACGCCCGACAGGATGGACCACCCGGCGCTGCTGATCCACTCGTTTTTCCGTTTCTTCCAGGCGGTCATGCGGCTCAGGGCATGGGGCGTGAGCGCGGCGAGCGAGGACAGGGCATCGGTGAGGGGATAGCTGTCCAGGTCGCGGGCCCAGGTGTCCAGCTGACCGGAGGTGATGGTGGCCGGGTCGGCGATCTTGGCCGCCAGCACGCGGGCGTCGTGGTTGCCCGAGGCCCACAATTCCAGGGCGATCTCCAGGTTGGGGCCGATCTTTTTGACCAGCCGCCCCTGCTCGGCGTAGCTCACGCCGTACATGTCTCCCTGGACGCCGTGTCGGGCGTAGACTTTCCGGTTCTGTGCGGTGCCGGCTTTTTTGAGGGCGGCCAGGATCTGACGGGTGGTCATGGGCGCTCTTTCGACGGAGGTGGGTGTGACAAGGGCCGACCCGTTGGGCCGGCCCCCACAGTCTAGAAAAAACCGTCGTGCGCGGCTATTACTCCAGGGCCTTCAGCTTCAGACCCTTGCCGGAGAACACGATGACGGGTTCCAGGTCGCCCTGGTTCTGCATCATGTTGCCGGCGTTGATGGTCCAGATGGACGTGCGGCCTTCCACCACCGGGGCGTTGGACTCGACCACGTCGCCGGGCACGGTGATCTTCATGCTGATGTCCATCTCGGCCATGGCGCCCATGAGCTTGCCCATGAGTTCCATCTGCTTCTGCATCTTCTCGGGATCCATTTCCTCGGCGGCGTCCGCGGACTTGTCGCCTTCCTCGATGAGGATGGCCTTGTCCTCGTCCACGGGCCAGTCGTAGGCATGGGAGCGCAGCACGAAATTTCCGTCGCCGTTCTCGAAGATGGCCATGCCGTCGCCGGTGCCCTCGCCGCCCATGACTTCACCCATGGCGAAGGAGAAGCCCTCAAGGTCCTTGAACTCGAAGACCACGTTGAGGGTCTGCTTCCCGTCCACCAGACCGTTCTCGAATTCCTTCACCTTGACGCCGTGGCCCTTGACCTTCTTTTCCAGCTCCTTGCGGGTCAGGGTGGTCATGGCGCCCAGGTCCATGTCCTGTTCCTCGTCCATGGCGGCGATCTCTTCCATGGACTCGGTGACGACCTGGCTCAGGCTCACCTTGAGGCTGGCGGTGCCACCGCCGTTCTTGTCGATCTCGGAGACCATATGCATCTGCACACAACCGGTGAGCAGGAGGCCGGCCAGGGCCGTCGACAGCAGGGTCAAAAGAAGCTTTTTCATGAATTCCTCCACAGCCTTGCGGCCGGTGTCAGGGCGGTCGAAAAAAAAGGGCGCGGCAAGGTGGGAGAGAGGCGGGTTGGCCCGCCACAGACGATGTGAACGGCGTCAAGCCCCTCCCAGCTTGCCCGCAGGCTGAAATCATGCTAATCAAGTGTCAGAGATTTCTCAACCCAATGCTGCACTTTGTTGACGGGAGACCCTGGCATGAGCACCCAGCCGGCCTGTTTCAAGGCCTATGACATCCGCGGGAGGGTTCCAGAGGACCTGGACCTGGACCTGGCCTATCGCATCGGCCTGGCCACCGCCCTGTACCTCAAGGCGAAAACCGTTTGTGTGGGCCGCGACTGCCGCCTCAGCAGCGCCGATCTCAGCGCCGCCGTGGCCCGGGGTCTGACCGACGGAGGCGCCGACGTGCTGGACATCGGCCTCTGCGGTACGGAAATGGTTTACTACACCACCTTCGCCCAGGCCCTGGACGGCGGCATCATGGTCACCGCCAGCCACAATCCCATGGGTCACAACGGCATGAAGTTGGTGCGCGACGGCGCCCGGCCCATCAGCGGCGACAGCGGCCTGGACGAGATCGGGCGGATGGCGGCCGAGGGCAACCTCCCGGTGGCCGGCACCCCCGGGGCGATCACCCGACAGGACGTGTCCGACGCCTACGTGGACTACATCCTTTCGCTGGTGGATCTGTCCGGTCTGAAGCCCCTGAAGATCGTGGCCAACGCCGGCAACGGCTGTGCGGGCCCGTTCATGGAAAAGTTCGCCGCCCGCCTGCCCGGCGAGGTCATTCCGGTGTTCGCCGAGCCCGACGGCAACTTTCCCCACGGCATTCCCAATCCCCTGCTGCCGGAAAACCGCAGCGCCACCGTGGAGGCCGTGCGGGCCCACGGCGCCGATCTGGGCCTGGCCTGGGACGGCGACTTCGACCGCTGCTTCTTTTTCGACGAGACCGGGGCCTTCATCGAAGGCTACTACCTGGTGGGCCTGCTGGGCGTGTCCATCCTGCGCGACCACCCCGGCGCCAAGATCATCCACGACCCGCGCCTGACCTGGAATACCGAGGAGATGGTCCGCGCCGCCGGCGGTGTGCCGGTGATGAACAAGACCGGCCATGCCTTCATCAAGGAGCGCATGCGCCAGGAAGACGCGGTCTACGGCGGCGAGATGTCGGCCCATCACTACTTCCGCGACTTCGCCTACTGCGACAGCGGCATGCTGCCCTGGCTGCACGTGGTGCGGGAGATGTCGGCTACCGGGCGCAAACTGTCGGACCTGATGCGGGACATGCAGGCCAAATTCCCGGCCAGCGGCGAGATCAACCGGCGCCTGGAGGATCCCACGGGCGCCCTGGCCGCCGTGGAGGCCAGGTATGCCGCCGACGGAACGCTCGACCGCACCGACGGCCTCAGCCTGGACATGGGCGAGTGGCGCTTCAACCTGCGCCTCAGCAACACCGAACCGGTGATCCGTTTGAACGTGGAATCCCGGGGCAACCCCGTCCTCATGCAGGAGAAAACCGACGAGATCCTGGCTCTGCTGGCGGATTTCTAGGGACTGATGGACGGATCCGGCAGGGGGGTCTCGGGCGGGTTCAGGGGGATTTCCACCGTGAAGCGGGTCCACAGGCTCGCCTCGCTGGCCACGCGGATCTTGCCGCCCAGGCGATGCAGGATGTCGTGCACGATGGACAGCCCCAGTCCGGTGCCCTTGCCCGCGGGTTTGGTGGTGTGGAAGAGATTGAAGATCTTGTCGTGCTCTTCCTTGGGCACGCCCGTTCCGTTGTCCTGGATCATGACCTGGACACAGGTGGCATCGTAGCTGGTGGTGACCTCCAGCAGGCTGGGTCGTCCGGGCATCTCGCTCATGGCGTCGACGGCGTTTTTCAGCAGGTTCACGAAAACCTGCTGAAGCAGCATGGGGTCCGACGTGAATTCCGGGGTGTCGGCCGCAAAATGAGTGTTCAGTTCGGTCCCTGAGCGACGGATCTCCGTGCCCAGCAACTCCAGACATTCCCGCAGCAGGTCCTCGAGATTCACCACGGCCATCCCGGTCTGGGCCGTGCGCACGAAGCCCAGCATGCTGTGCGTGATGCGGGTGACCCGACCCACCTGGGCGTGCAGACGCTCCATGCCCTTGGCCAGGATCTTCCGCGTTTCCGGGTCCAGCTTGTCGCCCTCTTCGACGAGCGTTTCCTCCACCAGACCGGCAATGGTATCGATGACGGCCATGGGGTTGTTGATCTCGTGGGCCACGCCCGAAGCCAATTGACCCACCGCGGCCAGACGCTCGGACCGGATGAGGTCGTCCTTGAGGCGCAGACGGGTGGTGATGTCGCGGCACAGGCAGACCACCTCGAGCGGTTTGCCGTCGGGTCCGTCGATCAGGGTCAGACTGATGTTGCAGATCACCTGCCGGTGGTCCTGGGTCACGAATTCCGCTTCGTACTTGGAGGCGTGGCCTTCGCGCAGGGCCTTGTTGAACAGGTTGTCGAAGGTGCCCGGATTGGCGCACAGGCGGTGGGCCGGCGTGCCGACCACCTCGTCCCGCTGGAATCCCAGCACGTTCTCGGCGCCGTTGTTGAAGGACAGGAGCTTTCCCTGGGGATCGGTCAGGAAAATCATGTCCTTGCTGTTTTCGAGGACCTCGCGCAGGTACTTCTGGGTTTCGTTGAGTTGTTCGTCCACCTCGTGCAGCTTCTGCTCGCTCTGGAACAGTTCGGTGGTGTCTTCCACCAATCCGTACAGGCCTTCGGTGCGGTCATCCTCAATGATGGGAAAGAGGGTTACCTGCACGTGCATTTCCTTGCCCTCCAGGGGCAGCACGCCGGTGGCGTGCAGGGTCTTGCCCGTGCGCAGGGTTTCCTGCTCCACTTTCTGAAGCCAGCGCGCCCCCCCGCCGGGGTAGAGCGTGTGGTCGGTGCGGCCCACGATGTCGTCCTGCCGGAACCCCAGCACGTGCAGGGCATGGCTGTTCATGCGGCGGTACCGCAGTTCCCGGTCCTTGATGTAGATGGCCAGCGGCGCGGTTTCCACGAAGAGGTTCAGTCGCAGGCGCGTTTCCTTCAGCCGGCGGCTGTCCAGGCGGAGGGCCCGATTGTCTCCGGCCAGCCGCGACACGCCGCTCCACAGGGGATTGAAATCCGGTCCCAGGACGGCGGTCCCGGCCGGCAGGATCGGGGTCAGGGCCGCCTGAACCTCAGGGTCGCTGACGGAGAGGATGACCAGGTTGGGGTCTTCCAGGCGGCTGAGGTCGGCCAGGTCGCCGGTGATGAGGGGTACCCCGATGCGGCGGGCGTGATCGAGGATGTCGGAGCGGTCGTCGGCGTCCAGATCCACCACGGCCCGGATATCCAGCCCCAGGGGGCGGGCCCGATCCGCCAGGGTGGCCAGCAGGTAGGCCAGATCCTGGCCCCGCCCGACAAGGCAGGTTCGGATCAGCGGCGGCGGTTCCCTGCGGGGTGGATGCATGGACGGTTCCTCGTCAGTCCTGTTCGTATTGCCGTCGCAGCGCTTCGCATTCCTCGATGAGGTCGCGGGGGCTGGTGGTGCTGCTCATGAGGGACTGCAGTTTGTCCTCGAACTCCGACTGCATCCGGCTGCGGCGCTGCGCCGTGGCTTTCTGTATCAACTCGATGAGTTCGTCGAAATCATAGGGCTTCAGGAGATAGCGGAAGGCCTGGAGGCGGCCGGCTTCCCAGGCCGAATCGTGGCTGCCGTGACCGGTGAGCATGAGGATTTCGCAGAAGGGCTGGAAGCCTTTCAATTCCTCGACGACGGTGATGCCGTCCATGTCCGGCATTTTGAGATCGACAACGGCCACGTCGAACGTGTGGTCCGTGGCCGCGGAGATGGCCTCGGCCCCGCTGAGGGCCATGGTGACGTCCACGCCCCGCTTGCGCAGGCGGTGGGCCAGGAACTGCACCAGGTCTTCTTCGTCGTCCACCAGGAGCAATCGAATGGCGGGTTGGGAGTCACCGGTCATGGTCGGGTCTTTCGCCTGGGGCGGCGGTCAGGAGTCCGCGGCCCGGATGATGTCTGGGCGCCCACGGGCGCCGGCTTCGCCGGATGATCCACTGCCGCGCGGCGCCTGTCAAGCCGGAGGCGGTCAGAGGCCGCGCAGGAATTCGGGTTTCAGGTCGTCGTCATCCCGGTCGGCCAGCACGCGGTCCAGGTCGGCCAGGGCCCGGCTCCGGTCCGCGGGCAGGTTCAGGCTCAGGGGCAGGTAGTTGCTGGCGTGGTTGGCGTGGAAGCGGCAGCGGGTGAACTCGGCCCCGGCGATGAGGGTGCGCAGTTCCGCGAGCATCTGCCAGGGGGACGGCAGGGTGAAGTCCCCGGCCTCGGCGGACCGATGCAGCGGCGTGCCCGGAATGAGAGTGGTGGTCAGGGCTCCGACAAAGGGTGGGTCCAGCCGGGTCAAAAGGTCAGCGGTGGCGGCGGCGTGTTCGGCGCTGCGGTCGGTGCCGCCCAGTCCGAGCATGACCATGACCGAATGGCGGAGGCCGGCGGTTCGCAACCGGTCGGCCGAGGCGGCGGCCTCATCCGCGGTGGAGCCCTTGTCCACCCGTCGCAGCACCTCGTCGTCCCCGCTCTCCACCCCGTGATAGACGATGCCCAGGCCCAGGTCCCGCAGGGTGGCCAGGTCCGAGGGGGATTTGCGCAGGATACTGCGGGCGTCCCCGTAGATGCCCACCCGGCGCACCGTGGGAATCCGCTCCCGCAGGCGGGTCAGGATGCGCGTCAGGAATTCCATGGGCAGGATGAGGGCGTCCCCGTCGCAGAGGAATACCCGGCGCACGGGTTCCACGGTGTCACTCCAGACGGCCGCTTCCTCGATGTCCCGGGCGATGGTGTCCCAGTCCTTCAGACGGAAACCCTGCTCGGGGGCATCGTACATGGCGCAATAGGTACAGGTGTTGTGGCTGCAGCCCAGGGATACCTGGAGCAGGAGGCTTTCCGCTTCGCTGGGTGGTCGGAAAATGCGCCCGACATGGTCCATTTGTGGCCTCTTTTCCGGGTCCGACGGACATCCGGGCTTTCCCGGAAAGGTGACATGGAGGGGGCCTGAGAAAAAATTCTGATTTTTTCAGGTCATTTTGCCGTCGGCGGCCGGGTCGGTCGTCATCTATAAGGAAACCGTAAGTCTTTTGCCCGCAACTAAGTAAATCTTTAGTACTTGTGCGACCCCGTCTCAAGCCGTGAAAAACCATAGGTTTTCGCAGCCCTGTCGAAAAATAAACATTAAATTCGTGGCAAAATGAAACCGAATCCTGCTTATATCGTTTTACAGGTAGCTAACGACTATATGGCCGGGATCACAACGTCAGAATGACTTAGGGCGAGAGTCATTCATCGACGGATCCCGGCCCCCCTTATTTCAGCCCTCAGCTGAAATCCTCCAGACCCTGAAAAACCCCGTCGCGAATGATAATCCGGTCTCCGGTCGGACCCGTCAGTTTGACCTCCTTGACGGTCACCTGGGGTTGGGTCTCCGGGATGTAGACCCGGTCCAGGTGAATCACCGCGTCCGGTCCCGAAAAATGCTGCGGACCGACGGTGCCGCCGAAGTGGTCGCTGCGCCCGAAGGCGATATGCAGGCCCAGTTTCTCGTCCAGCAGAATGCTGCCGGTGGGCTTGAGACCGAAATCCCCCAACACGCCCAGACCCAGTTCCGACAGGTTGGCGTAGGCGGGCTCCCGGTAGATGTGATCGGCCTCCCGTTCGCTTTCGGGACCGTCGGTGAGGACGCGGACGGCTTTGTTCGCCTCGATCTCGTAAAGCACAACTTCCTCGCCGATCTGAACCGGCAGGACGCCGGCACTGCCGCTGACGTCCCCGTCGATCTCGCCCTCGTAGGGCACGATGTAGGCTTCGCCCGACGGCAGGTTGCCGGCGATTCCGTTGACAGGGAACAGCCCGCCGGAGGCATGGCCCGTCCGGTGGCGGAGATCCAGCGTCAGTCGGTGGGTCTCGCCGTTCACACGGAAGTCGAATTCAGCGCCGGTGGCGGCGTCGAGCAGGGTCTTCAGGTGGTTCACCCGCTGGTTGATGACCCCATAGTCCAGTCTCAGAGCCGGAATCATGGTGGGCAGAAATCCGGGCATGGTGGCGGCGCGGAAGCCGCCGGCGGCTGTGGCCACCTTCAAGGGGGCAGTGGCGGACAGTTCGGTGGGCGCCATGACCAGCGTGTGTCCGGCAAAGAGGTCGGTGAAGGGCAGGGACGGCAGGGCCGCCAGTTCGTCGGCATGGTCCGGGACCCGGGTGCCGTCGGCGGGGTGACAGTCCGCGGGCAGGTCCGCGTTGTTACCGCCGGCGTTGCGGTACCAGGCCAGGGTGAGGCGATCCAGACCCAGGGCGGCCTGTTCCGTGAGCAGAGCCTGGTACCAGGCCGCAGCCATTTCACGGCGTTGCCGCCAGTCGGGATTGTCGGCCAGGCGGCCGTCGGGCACGTCGACGATGATGGCCAGGCCCGTATCGGCGTCCGTGGGCTGGAAAACACGCTGAACGAGGCGGCGGAGGTCTTCGGACGTCAGAGTGGCGTTCATGGGGGTCTCCCTGTTAAACACGGGCGTTTGAGGTTCTTTTCATCAGGGTATACGAAAACAATATTATGGCCTATCTTGTGCCCTGACCCGGAAATTTTTCCGGCCACCCATTTTTCCCGGAAAGGATTCCGGGCTAGGAGGACCCCATGAGCCAGGACAGGGATACCAACCTTGCGCTCTTCATCGATTTCGACAACGTGGCCCTGGGCGCCCGGGATGCCCGCCAGCGCTTCGACATCAAGCTTCTCCTGCAGCGCGTGCTTGAGAAGGGCAAGATCGTGGTCAAGAAGGCCTATGCGGACTGGCACTACTACAAAGAGCACATGACCCCGCTGCACGAGGCCGCCATCGAAATGATCGAGATCCCCACGCCGCGCATCAGCGGCAAGAACAGCGCGGACATCAAGCTCGTGGTGGACGCCATGGATCTCTGCTACGCGAAGGACCATATCGACACCTTCGTCATCGTGTCCGGCGACTCGGATTTCTCCCCGCTGGTTTCCAAGCTGCGGGAGAACAACAAACGGGTGCTGGGCATCGGCGTGAAGAACAGCAGCAGCAACCTGCTGATCGGTAATTGCGACGAATTCATCTTCTACGACGACATCTACAACGACGCCATGGGCGAGGTGAGCCGATCGGTGAACCACGTGCCCCAGGACAAGCGGGACCTCTTCGATTTCCTGGTCAAGACGGTGCAGGGCCTGCTTCAGGAAAGCCGGGGCGTGCTCTACTCCTCGTTGATCAAGGACACCATGACCCGCAAGAAGCCGGACTTCAACGAGCGGAGTTACGGCTATACCACTTTCGGCGATCTGCTGGACGAAGCGCGGGCCCTGGGTCTGCTGGTGGTGGAGCGCGATGCCAAGGCCGGCGGCACCTGGGTGGTGCAGGGGCTGGGCAAGGGTGAGCCGGGCGATGGCGGACCCGCCGCGACCGGTACCGGCAGCAGCAGTGGCAGTGGCAAAAGTTCCCGCCGCCGTCGCCGCTCCGGGGGCCGTGGACGCTCCGGCCGCGACAAGGCGCCTGAGGGCACCACCGAGGCCCCGAGCACCGCTGCGGCAGAGGCCCAACCCGCGTCCGGAGCGGACAAGTCATCTGCGGCCTCGGCGGACAAGCGACCCAAGGCTGACGCGGCGAAACCTGCCGCGGATAAGTCGGCGGAAAAGAAGACCGCGAAAAAGGTCCCGACCAAGAAGGCCCCCGCCAAGAAGGCGCCGGCCAAAAAGGCGGCCACCAAGAAGGCCCCCGCCAAGAAGACGGCCAAGAAGGCGCCGGCGAAAAAGGCGGCCGTCAAAAAGACCACGACGAAGAAGGCGACGAAGAAGGCCCCCGCCCGGAAGGCCCCCGCCAAAAAGACGGCCACCAAAAAGGTGACCAAGAAAACCGGCGGCAAAGCCGGTTCCTGACCCGGGGATTTTCCCCGCCTCGCTGACGGCTTCCTGACGGAGGCCGTCAGTTTTTTATTAAAGATCCCCGTAGCCGGCCGATGAAACAGGCAGGAAAACACCCCCGGACAGGCCCAGGGCCACCCCGAAACGGGAGCTGGAGATGACTTACGATATGCCCACCCTCGACAGCGTCCTCTGCCTCAGCGAGGCCATGGAGAACCTCGGCGGCGACGCCGAACTCCTGCAGGAGATTCTGGAAATCTTCGTGGAAACCGGGGGCGAGCAGTTGCAGTCGATTTCCGATGGACTCGCCGTCGGAGACATGGGACAGGTGGCGATGCAGGCCCACGCCATGAAGGGCGGCGCCTCGAACTTCTGCGCCCGGGACTTCGTGGCCACGGCCCTGGCCCTGGAAACGCTGGCTAAAAGCGGCACCCTGGAGGGCGCTGACGTCCTGTTGGCGCGCCTGCGGGAGCAGTTCCTCCAGGTGGGCGAAGTCTCCCGGGTGATCAACTGGGACGAGGTGGTCCGGGCCTGGGGCGACTGAGACATCTTTCCCACACATCAAAACCGCCGACCCCTCGGGGCCGGCGGTTTTTTTGTCCCGGTTGTCGCGGGAGGCCCTACTCGCTGTCGGGCTCGTCGGTGGCCGTGGGCTCACCGGCGGCGTCCTCGGCGTCGGGAAGGACCGCGGCGGTGGCGACTTCCATATCCACCTCAGCCGGCTCGGTTCCGGCATCCGCCGCGGGACTGGCGGTGAACGATTCGGCCAGAACGGCCAGGTCCACCGGAATCAGCTCGGCGCTCTCAACCAGTTCGGACACGCGGGCCAGACTCTCGTCGGCCTTGGCGTAGTCCTGATCGATTTCCAGGGCCCGGGTGAAGGCCGATGCGGCGGCCCGGAACTGACCCAGCCGCTCCAGGACCACACCCAGGTTGTTCTGGATGCAGACTTCGGCGGGCTGCAGGGCGGCGGCGCGGGCCAGGGGCGCCACGGCGCCGGTGAAGTCCTCCTGCTCGATCCCGATGAGGCCCAGGTTGTTCAGGGCCCACACATCGTCGCTGTCGGTGCGCAGGACGGCCCGGTAGGCGTCTCGGGCGTCATCCAGACGGCCCAGGTTGTGGTAGGCCCGGCCCAGGACGCGTTGGGCCTGGAGGCTGGCGGGGTTGGCGGCCAGGGCGGCTTCCAACTGCTGACGGGCTTCGTCGGCGCGGTCCAGTTCAAGCAGCACGCGGCCGTAGTTGATCAGGCTCTTCTGGTGGTCGGGCTTGAGGTCGAGCGCGGCCAGAAAGGCTTCCTCGGCCACGTCGGGGGCGCCGGCCTTCCACTCGGCCAGACCCAGCATGTAGTAGCCCCAGGCGTTCAGGGGATGCTCATCGGTGTACTGGTTGAACAGGTCGGCCGAGGCGGCGAAATCGCCGTCGAAGTAGGCCTGCTCGGCCATGGAATAGGTCACCACGCGGGGGGCGACGGGCTCACTCACCTCGGGGACGGTTTCGGGCTCGACGGCCACCGTTTCAATGGTCTCGGCGGTCACCAGGGTCGCGCCGGGATCGATGGCCGAGGCTTCGGGCTGGGTGATGGTCTCGACCACGGCCACGGCCTCTTCGGCCCGGTCGTGGGAGGCATATTTCACGCCGATGAAGACGGTGACGGCGAGAACCAGGGCAAACAGGATTCCGGCCTCGGCGATCTTCATCTTGCGCTCTTCACTCGGGGTGCGGGTTCGCTTCTTCATGATTGGCTCCTTCGTTGGGACATCTGGTGTCTGGGCTGTTCCTGCCCCCTTGGTTGCAAGGGGTGACCCGCGTGCCAAATCCGCGAAAGAAATTTCAACCGACTAAAAATAAACAAGTTGTGCCAATGGTGGGTCCACTGAAAAACCGGCCTGTGTCCAAAAGGACACAGGCCGGTCGTGTTGGGTGGACCACGCCGGAGCGCGAACCGGGGGTTATTTGACGATCTGCCAGTCCTCGGGCAGGTTGTCCGGGTTGATCATCAGGAGCGGGGTGCCCCCGGCGCCGGCCAGGCTCCGCAGGTACTCCACCTCGCGCGGGCTCAGGCCCGGCACCACCGGCAGCAGGTCGAGATCGGCGTCGGTGACCTCGGGCAGGGCGGCCAGGTGTCCGGCCAGCCAGCGGTTGATCCGGTCTCCCGCCCCGAAGAGCGACGGCACTTCGGGCATGAAGGTGGGGAACATGAAGGCCGGTCGCGGGGGATATTCCACGTACTCCACCGGACGCCAGTCGGGCACGCCCGACAACTCGCGGGCGCGGACCAGGGCGTCGTCCAGGGTGCCGAAGCGATCACACAGTCCGTGTTCGATGGCATCGCCGCCCATCCACACCCGGCCCTGCGCGACGTTGTGTACCGCCGCCTCGTCCAGCCCGCGGCCCTTGGCCACGGCTTTCACGAAGTCGCCGTAGAGGTCGCGGATCACGGTCTCCACCCGGGCCAGTTCGGTCTCGTCCATGGCCCGGCGGGGAATGCCGCCGAGGAAGGGCAACTTGACCTGGGCGAAGAGGTCGGCGTGGGCGCCGCGCTGCACCGACTCGCTGGTGATGCCGGCCTTGGCGGTCAGCCCGTCATCATAGAGCCAGCCGCTGATCACGCCGATGGAGCCGGTGATGGTCAGGGGCGTGGTCATGATCTCGGTGCCGTCCATGCTGATCCAGTAACCGCCGCTGGCAGCCACGTCACCCTGACTGATGATCACGGGCTTGCCGGCGGCCTTGAGCTGGCGCACGGCGTCGGCCACGAGATCACTGGGCAGCGGGTCGCCGCCGGGGGAATCGGCGCGCAGGACCACGGCCACCACATCGTCGTCGCCGATCAGGCTGCGCAGGTAGGCGCTGGTGGACCGGCCCTTGATGCCGGTGTCCATGTCGCAGCCGCCCACGGCGTACACCACGGGGATTTTCGCGGCCGGACCCCAGACGGTGTCATAGTACGTTCGCGGATTGAACAGGTCCTCCGGGTGCTTGAATTTGCTGCCCTCGAAGGTTTCGAACCAGTCGTCCTTGTTGCTCCAGCGGCCGACGTCGTCGATCAGGCCCTCGGCCAGGGCTTCCTGCGGCAGGAGGTTGGCCATCTCGTCCACGAACCGGTCGTAGTCGTCGAGGGTGAGGTCGCGGCCGTCGGCGATGCCTTCGCGCAGGCCCTCGTAGATGACGTCCACGATGCGCTGCCGCTGTTCACGGTCGCCTTCGCTCATGCTGTCGCGCGACAGGATCTCCACCGCGCTCTTGTACTTGAAGTACCGGTGCTCCTGGAAGCCGAGGCCCAGCTTCTCCAGCGTGCCCTTGAGATAGCTGCGGCTGAGGGCCTGCCCGGGCAGGCTGATGGAGCCCATGGGGTCCATGCTGATGTGGTCGGCCACCGAGGCCAGGTAGTAGCCCAGGGTGTTCACCCGGTCCACGTGGATATACACCTTCTTGCCGGCGGCCTGGATCTCGGCCAGCTTCTGCCGCAGTTCCCACACCAGGGAGGTTCGGGCCTGGAAGCCGGCCAGGTTCAGGACCACGCCGGACACGTGGGGACTGTCGCGCAGGATGTTCAACCGCGGCAGGAGGTCCAGCCAGGCCACGTGCTTGTTGTCGAAGTACCGGTACTTCTGGTAGGTGAGGATCTTGTTCTCAAGATTCACGGGATAGAAGGCGGCCCGCGGCTTGGACATGAGGGGCGACCGGACGGCGAGCCCGTCGTGGGGCGGGTTGGCCCGGACCAGGAAGCTGGAGGACAGAATGTCGCCGTCCTGGTCGAACCGGGGCATGGCCGAGATACCGACCTCGTTCCAGGTGAGGCCGAAGGTGACGGCGTACTCCACCTCGTCGGTCAGCGGGTTGTCCCGCACCTTGCCGCCGATGTGGACGCCGGCTGTGGGCCGCACTTCCACGCCCGCGCCCCAGGCGCCCCCGGTGAAGAAGGCCTGGTCGTCATTGGCGGTCCAGTCGGCGAAGAGGGTGAGCCATTGCTTGTTGAAAGGCCGCAGGCCCAGGTCGAACACGTACTGGGCCGCCGTCGATTCCACACTCCACACGCCCGAGGCGCCGAAGCTGGCCCAGGAGGAGGGGCGGGTGATGAAGCCCATGGACAGGGCCTTCTGTCGCGGCGTGCGCTGGGTTTCCCCGTGGGCCCAACGGTAGGCGACGCCGAAGGATCCGAAACGGTTCCCGTCGCTGAGGCCGATCTGGTAGTCGTAGATCTTCCAACTGTCGCCGCTCACGCCGTGGGTGGTGGTGTTCATGGCGAAGCCCAGGCCGCGTCCGAACCCGAAGCCGTAGTTGTCCAGGCCGGAGTGGATGTTCCGGTCGTTCCACCAGAAATCCATGCCCGCGCGGTCGGTCATGGACCAGGCCGCCGGGTTGAAGAGGCTGCCCGCGGGGCCGGCGGTCAGGCCGGGCGTCTGGGGCAGGAACCAGCTCTCATAGCGGTAGTCGGCCAGGGGCAGTTGGGCCCGCTCGGCGAGCACGACCGGCGCCGCCAGGAGCAGGATCAGCAGGGCGGGAATCAAACGGCGAAACATGGAGAGCCTCCGCGGTCAGGGTCTATTTCTTCAGATCATGGCGGCGCATGATCTTCAACAGGCTGCTGTGGTCGGCCAGTCCCAGCTGGGCGGCCGTCTGGGTAATGTGCCAGTCGTTGCGCTCAAGCGCGGTCAGGATGATCCGCCGCTCGGCGGCGGCCTTGAGATCCTTCAGGGTGCCGCCGCTTCCGGTTTCGGCGTCGGGTCCGCCGACGGGCCCTCGGGAAACTTCTGCGGGGACGGTGTCCGCGTCAAGAACGTCCCCGCTGCCGGCGATAACCATCCGTTCGATGACATTGCGCAGCTCGCGGATGTTGTTCCGCGCCCAGTCGTAGGTCCGCAGAAGCGCCATGGCCTCGTCGCTCAGGGTGCGCGGCCGCATACCGAACTTCTCGCACGTCAGGCGCAGGAAGTGGTCGGCGAGTTCGGGCACGTCACCGAGCCGTTCCCGCAGGGGCGGGACCAGCACCGTGTGGGTGTTGAGGCGGTACAGCAGGTCCTGACGGAACCGGCCGGCGGTCACCTCGCCGGTCAGGTCGCGGTTGGTGGCGGCCACCACGCGGGTGTCCACCTGGCGGCCGGTGTTGTCCCCCAGGCGGGTGACGATCCCGTCTTCCAGCACGCGCAGCAGCTTGGCCTGGGCGGGCAGGGGGAGTTCGCCGATCTCGTCGAGAAACAGGGTGCCCAGGTGGGCCGTTTCGAAGGCGCCCTTGCGGGTGCGGTCGGCGCCGGTGAAGGCCCCGCGTTCGTGACCGAAGAGCTCGCTCTCCACCATGGTGTCCGGCAGGGCTGCACAGTTCACGGGCACGAAGACCTTTTTGGCGCGGCTGCCGGCATCGTGCAGCCGCCGGGCCACCAGTTCCTTGCCGCTGCCGCTCTCGCCCAGGATGAGCACGGGGCTGGGGATGGCGGCCAGCTTGTCGATCTGGTCCTTCATGGCCGTGGTGGCGCGGCTCTCGCCCACCAGGGGGGAGTCGTCGCCGGACTGGCGCCTGAGCCGTCCCACCTCGCTGCGCAGGCCGGCCCAGGCCAGGGCGTTTTCCACTTCGCGGACCACCCGTTCCAGGGGCTCGTCCTTGGCGATGAAGCTGTAGGCGCCCAGTTTCACGGCGCGCACGCAGCGGTCGTAGCTGCCGGTGCCGGTATAAACGATGACCGGCACCTTGTTGCCCTTGCGCTTGAGGGTGGCCAGCACTTCGAAGCCGTCCACGCCGGGCATTTCCAGGTCCAGGATCACGCAGTCCACAGGTTCGCTCTCCAGGACGGACAGACCCTCGGCGCCGCCCGCGGCCGTGAGGGTGTCCAGGTCCTCTCCGAGCCGTTTCAGGTCGTAGGCGTACTGGTCGCGCATGGCGGCGATGTCGTCGATGATCAGGATCAGGCTCATATCAACCGTTCCCGGGTTGGCGGACGGGGAAGCTCAGGGTGAAGGTGGTGCCCTGGCCGGTCGCACTGGCCACGCGGACGGTGGCGCCGCAGTCGGCCAGCAGACGGCGCACGTTGCTCAGGCCCAGGCCGGTGCCCTGGGGGCGGGTGGTGAAGAAGTCGTTGAAAATGAGGTCCAGGTTTTCCGTCGGGATGCCCACGCCCGTGTCGGACACTTCCACCATGATCCGCAGTTCCTCGAAATTCGGGTCTTCCTCCAGACACCCGTTCACCTCCACGGTGCCCCGGCCCTCGGGCAGGCTCTCCACCGCATTGCGCAGGAGATTGTCGAAGATGCGGCGCAGGCTCACTGGATCCGCTTCCACCGGCGGCAGGTTGGCGGGCAGCCGGTTCACCAGGGTGACGCCCGGGTCGGCGGCGGGGTCGGCCAGGGCCTGGGCGATCACCCGATCCAGTTTGCAGGCTTCGGGGACCCGGCCGGGGCTGAGGCGGGCGTAATGGGTGGCCAGATCCTCCAGGTAGGCCATGCCGCCTTCCAGGGTTTCCCGTCGCTCCCGATAGATTTCCGGCAGCTTGTCCGGTTCGTTTTCGGCCACCTCGGTGAGGTGACGCAGGACGTTGCGCAGAGGTGTCAGGCCGTTGCGGATGTCATGGTTCACCTGACGGGCCATCTCACCCATGGTGGCCCGGTTCTCGGCGGCGCGCAGGCGGTGAACACCGTCGCGCAGCCGGCCGGTCATGTCGCCCAGCAGACGGGACAGCCGACCCACCTCACCGCTGCCGTCGGTGGGGAACTCCACATCCAGACGGTCCAGGTCCAGGTCCTCGGTGCGGGCGGAGAGGTCGCGCAGGGGACGGCTGAGGCGGGCGGCCAGCCAGACGGCCAACCCGAGGGCGACCAGCAGGGCGGCGGCAAACACCGCGGCCATGCGCAGGTTCATGTCGGTCAGGGTTTGTCGCAGGGCGGCCTGGTCGTGGGCCACCAGCAGGTAGGCGCTGCCGTGGTCGGCGTCGTCGATGAGAGGGAGTTCCACGCCGCGCACGATCAGGCCCTGGCGGCGCAGAAGGTATTCCACTTCCTCGGGGAGGGCGTCGGCGGAAAATCGGTCGGCGATGGAGGCGCGGGTGGTGAGCATCCCGTCGGGCCAGATGATGAGCACCACCAGGTCGGCGTCGTGACCCAGGTTTCTCAGGTCGGCGGGGGCCAGCTTGAGGCCGCCGGTGAGATGGAAGGTGGAGTCGCCGAGGGTGACGATCCGGGTGCGGGCCAGGGCGAGAAAGGGCCCCTCCGGAGAGCGGGCCGTGATCAGGGCCTGCCCGCCGGTCACGTGCCCGAGCAGGCGCGGCAGGTCCGGGTCCAGTTCGCCGAAGGCGTTGCGGAAGTGGCCGGAGCTGACCACGCGGCCGTCGTCATCCTGGATCAGCAGCAGGTCCAGGTCCATGAGGGACATGTGGCGGGGCGCATAGTCCACCAGATAGGGCCGCAGGTCCTCTCGGCCGGCCACCGCGGCCAGGCGGAAGCGATTGTCGGCGCGCAGGCCGTCGGCCAGGGCGTCGAGCAGGCCAGCCAGACGGGCGCTCTGGCGATCCAGATCCTCCCGGGCCACCCGCATCTGGTCTTCCACCCTTTGGGTATCCTGGGCCGTGAAGCGGTCGCTGACACCGGTGCGCACGATCTGCCACACGCCCAGCAGGGGGAGGATGATCAACAGGGACGAGCCCAGCAGGATCCGGACACGCAGGCTCATGGGATGGGCGCTCCCTCGCTGGCCTGGCCGAGGCCACTGAGGCGGGGCAAACCGTCGAACGTGAGGGTCAGGCCCCCTAGCCGGCCGCGGCTCACCAGCCAGCTGTGGGTCAGGGCCAAGGGCGTGACCAGGCCCTGGCGCGTGAGGTTGCGGCCGGGGTCGAAGGGGGCGTCGGAAAGCTGTTGGGCCTGGACCAGGTTTTCGGCCCCGCCGGCGGGATGGGTGAGGGCGGCCTTCTGCAACCAGGCCGTACGGCCCAACAGGGCGGCCAGCTGCAGGCAGCCGGTGGGAAAGATCTGGTCCACGGCCACCACCCAGGCTCCGGCCATCTGCCAGTCCAGGGTGAAGCCCAGGGCGTCGGCGGGCAGGCCCACCGGCCGCACCCGGTCATCGGCCAGGGCCGCCAGACGGTGCGCCAGTTCCCGGGCGCCGGGGTCGGAGTCGACAAAGCCCAGGGCGTCCCCGTCGAGCTGGAGGCGGTCCAGATGCCAGCCGCGCCGGGCGGCGCCGGCCAGGGCCACCGGACCGGTGAGCTGGGGACAGTCCTGACGTTCGCCCGAGGGCAGCACGATGTCCGGCCAGGCGCGGGCGGCCACCCGGGTCAGGTCCCGGTCCGGCCGCAGGCGTCCCACGGGATTCACCCAGCGTTCGGTTCCCGTGGGATTCTGGTCAGGCGCGCACACCAGCAGGTAGAGGCGTGCCCAGGGCAGGGCGGTGGCCGTGTAGCCGGGCGCCTCAGTGAAGTAGCGCACCGACGGCAGATCCTGGATGAGGGCCAGATCCACACCGCTGTTCACGGCGTCGCGGGGGTCGGCACCGGGTTGGACCAGAAACGTCAGGCTCTTCCAGGCGGGGGCCTGGGGATGGTGGGGATTCGGGCGGCACTCCAGCTCGGGCAGGGGCGCCGGGGTGGAGGCGCGCAGACGGCCGGGCCCGCTGCCCACGGGCCAGGTCCAGCCCGACCGCTTCACGGCCACGGCGGTGGCCGGGTGGGCCAGCATGAGGGGGAACTGCCCCTGGGGTTCGGGCAGCTGGATGGCCAGCCGCTGGGCATCGGGACAGCTGATGGAGCCGCTGGCGGTGTTGAGCCAGGCCCAGGGCGAGGTGCGGTCCGGGGCGCGCGGGCAGCCGGCGTTGGCGATCCAGGCCTGCCGGATTTCCTCGGAGGTGACCCGGCTGCCGTCCCAGAAACGGGCGTCCGCACGCAGGGTGAACACCCAGGTGGTGCTGTCGGAGGTGCAGGCCCAGTGTTCGGCCAGGCCGGGGCCGACGGTGCCGTCGCAGTCGACCTCGACCAGGGTCTCGTAGAGGCTGGCGAACACGAGGCGTTCGGATCGGTTGTGGGGGACGGGCGCACGCCGGGGCTGGACGCTGTCGTACACCGCGACGGTGAACGTCCCGCCAGGCTCGGCTGCGCCGGACAGGGGATCGCAGCCGGAGCGGCCGGTGGACAGGTCGTCGCCGTCGGGCCAGAGTTCGGGAAGGGGGGCGGTGTGGGGGCCCTTTCGACCGCCGGGGCGAGTGGTGCAACCGGTCGCCGCCAGGGTCAAAAGCAACAGGCCCACCAGGGCGGGAAACAAAGTGTTGCGGGAAAAAACCATAGCTGCCGCATCCTCCCGGACAAGAGCTTGTCCCGTTGCCTCAATGTGGCTGAATCCCTAATGTCAGTGCGGGGATATCGCTCTTCCCCGGGGGCACTTGCCGGTTTACAGTCAGCATATCGAAAAATTCCAGTTCGCCAAGGGGGATCCTAGCATGAGTCGTATTGCTCTGCCCGCTCTCGTTTTGGTTCTGTTGGGTATTTTGGGGGGCTGCGCCACCCGGACGGATAACGGACAAGTCTGGCTGGGGGATCAACCCATTCCCGAGGCAGCCCAACCCGATGGGGAACCCCTGGAGTTTCCGGCCCGACTGGCCGAGTACATGAAACTGCCCGACGAGGTTCGCGGAGATCTGCACGAGCGGGCGTGGGAGGAATTACGGCGGACCCGGGATTTCCAGAGCGAATCCCATCAATGGCGGGATTCCTACTTTCGCCACTGGTACTACACCGGTTACTACATCGATACCAGCACCATGGGCATCGGCCTGGGCCTGGCCATCAAGGAACTGAAATCGGCCACGGGGCTGGACCCGGCTTTTGCCGAGGGGTGGGCCCTGCTGGGGCGTTTCTGCGCCGTGGCCGGCGATAACCTGCGGGCCAAACAGTATCTGGACAATGCCCGCCTGGCCGCCCTGGCCCGCGCTGAAGCCGGGCAACCCGTTGAGGACGACATCCTGCTGGAGATGTACCGGGACAGGGCCTGGGCCTACCGGGATCTCGCCCTGTGGAAAGAGGGGCTGGACGCCGTGCGGGAAGGCCTGGTGTTCAGGAACGGCGACCGCGAACTGGTGCTCATCAAGGGCCTTTGCCTGGCGGGCGACGGCCAGTACGCGGCCGCTCACAGCCTGGCCGTGCGCATGGAGCCCTGGTCGTTCCCCCGCTTTGACCTGTATCACTACGGAACCAGCCGGCAGACGTCGGATTTCGCCAACCGGTGGATCAAATCGCAGGCCCTCATTGCGACAGGCGACTATGACCTGGCCTACCACGTGTTCGGCGAGATGCGCAGCTATCCGTGGCGCCGACTTTTCCCCCTGCAGAGTCGTTTCTGGGCCGATGTCGGGCTCGCCGCCGAATTGGCGGGAGAAGAGCAGGCGCCGCTGTTCTATGCCATCGGGCTGGTGGGCAAGGAGTACCACGGGTTCTATCCCTGGAGCGCCGGCAACCTTCAACCGCTGGTGCTCGATGTTCCCCACGAGACCATGCCCTATTTCACCAGCTTCGGGGGACGTTTCCAGGTGGGCGGATCGCCGTTGGCCTATGCCGCCAGCCAGATGAACCGGATGGCCCTGAGCATCTTCGAGGGGCAGCGCAATCAGGCGGCCGGTCGGGCGTTGTTGGCCCTGGAGATCGCGGAAAAGCGAAATATCCATCCGGATGTGTGCCAGGCGCTGCGGGGCCGCATCTATTTTGCCAGCGATGAACTGGTCCTGGCCCGGGAACAGTTGCAGTCGGCCTACGACAGCTTTACCGCCCGCGAAGAGATTGATACCGGGACGAGCCTGTTGCTGGGGTTGCTGGAAATGGATGAAGAGGATTTCGGCGCGGCGGTGGGCCTGCTGGAGGAGGCCGTCGAAATGGATCCCTATTCTGCGGTGGGCTGGCGCTCATTGGGCGTCAGTTACGTCCGGTTGAACCGTCGGCAGGATGCCAGTTACGCCATGACGCGGGCTCTGGAACTGGATCCGGGCTCCGTGGCGGGGCTCTACAACCGGGGCCTGCTGCATCTGCAGGACAAGGATTTCGTGGCGGCGGTGCGGGACCTGGACCGGGCCTTCCGGATTGATCCGGAGAACCATGAAGTGCAGCGTCTGTTGCAGATGGCGGCGTCCGGGCATCGGGCCAACGGGGGCGATCCCGCGGATCTGAAAATGATCAGCGATGCGGGGGCCTTGGATCAGGAGGCGCCTTTCGCCGAAGACACCGATACCATGCTGGCGGAACTGGAAGCGGAAATCGAGGGCTTCTTCGCGGTGCCGGATTCGGTGCGGGCGCAAATCGGCCCCGAGGATGATGTGGTGGTCCGACTGGAGGAGGAGTATGCCGCCGCCGGGGATCTCCAGGTTCGCAAGATGCTGGCTTTGGCGTATATGGATCGCCGGATGTTCTCCCATGTCCAGTTTCTGCTGTCCCCGGGCTGGGGCGAAGACCTGACGCCCGAGGAAGAGATCATGCTGCTGTACGTGGATCGCAGTCTTGGCCAGGAGGATCGGGCCGAGGAATTGGCGGAGGCCGTGCTGAGAGGCGAAGCCGGCACGGACAACATCTACGTGCTTTTCGATGTGATCCGGCGACACCGTCAACATTGGCGGGAAACGACACTGCGCGTGAACCATTATCCTGAAGATTTCAGCGCCAAGTTCACCCGGACCTCCAATATGGCCTGGGGGGCCTATTTCCGGAACAACTACCATAACGTCCGGGCGGAGACCTACTACTTCGATGGCTCTCCCACAGGCGTGGTGACCCTGCCGCGCTGGTTCACGGACGTGGATAAGACCTATGGCGGCACGGCGGCCCAGACGCCCGTGGGGGGCGGTCGCGTGGTCGGGGGCCGCAAAGCGGGCAACGTGACGAAATGAAACTGGCGTAAAAGTCGGATCTCGGTTTCAATTCAGGGGTATAAAATGGCCCCTTGACCCTTGGAGATCCGGAGCGCCTTGAACAACCCGACCTGCCCCCAATGCGGTCATCGCTTCTCCTGGAGCGGCGCCCTCAAACAGATCCTCGGCCCCGGACGGGCCGGTACCGCCCTGTGGGGGGCGCTGTGTCCGTCCTGCCAGGCCGACTTGAAGGTGCCCAACAGCCGGGTCATGCTGATTGTGGCCTCGGCCATTTTCTTCGGCAGCCAATCCTCGGTGATTCTGCTGGTCAATGAGATCAGCCTGGCCCAGTTACTGCTGGCCAAGGTGGCGCTCATCCTGGGATTCTATGCCATCGCGGTCTTTTTCTTCCTCAAACTGGAGGCGGTGGAATGACGGGGCGGTTGTTCCTGCTGACTGCCCTGACCAGCCTTCTGGTGGGTCTGGGGGCGCCGGCCATGGTGCCTGAGGACATCCTGTCCCTGCGCACGGCGACCCCGGTGGACCTCTCCCCGGACGGACAGTTCCTCCTTTACAGCCTGACGCAGCCTCATCCCTCGCTGGGCAGTGCCACCACGCTCCTGCGCCGCAACCTGGATACGGGCAAGGATCTGGTCATCTTCACCCCGGCGGACAAGGCGCGGGGCTGCAAATGGCGGCCCGACAGCCAGGCCATCGCCTACCTGCGCGACACCGATCAGGGAACCGAAGTGTGGCTGATGGACGCCGACGGCGGTCAACGGCGGGCCCTGAGCCACGCCCCCGGATCCCACGGCGATCTGCACTGGGCCCCCGACGGGTCGGCCCTGGCCTGGATCGCCAACGCCGCCACCGGCGATTACGCCGGGGAACCCGGTCTGCGGGTGGTGGCCGACGGGTTGGGGTATCGCCACCTCGGCCACGGCTACCGCGAAGGACAGCGGGGGCAGTTGTTCGTCATGGACCTGGCCAACGGCGATCCCCGCCGGTTGGTGAACGGCCCGTTGGACGTGCGGGAACTGGCCTGGTCGCCGGACAGCCGCGAACTGGTCTTTTCGGCCAAGGCGGAAGCGGACCTGGGCTGGACCCTCAACACCGAACTGTATGTGGTCAACCGCCAGGGCGGCGACCTGCGCCGGCTCACCGAGAACCCGGGCCAGGACATCCAGCCTCGTTGGCTGGAGGACGGGCGCATCGCCTGGCTGCGGACCACCGACCCGATCTGGGAGAGCCAACCGCGCCTCGTGGCGGAAATGAATCCGCGGGGTGGGGACATCACCCTTCACGGGGAATCGTTCGATGATTACATCACCCGGTGGGTGGACTACCGCGGGGGCTTCTACGTGGTGGGGGCCAATCGCGGCTGCCTGGACCTGTTCCGCGTGGACGGCGGGCGCCGTCAGCAGATCACCCGCACCGGGCACGACTTCTGGTCGGTGCAGATGGCCGGACACCGGGCGGTGTTCAGCGGTACGAGCCAGACGGTCCCGGGCGCGATTTTCATGGTGGACATGGCCGAAAAGGTCAAGGGACCGCACCTGGTGCATGTGGTGGTGGATCCCAACGAGGCCTGGCCGGCCCGCAACCACCTCACCGAGCCTGAGCGGTTCACCGTGACGGTTGACGGGCGGGAAATCGAAGGGTGGTTTTTCAAGCCCGCGGACCTGGCGCCGGACCAGACCGTGCCCGTGGTGCTCAGCATCCACGGCGGTCCCGAGTGGATGTACGGCGGCTACTTCCTGCCCGAGTTCCACATCCTGCCGCGTTTCGGGTACGGCGTGATCATCGCCAATCCCACCGGCAGCATGGGGTACGGCACCGAGTTCATGGCCGGCATCCGGCACGACTGGGTGGATCGTCCGGGGCGCGAACTGATGGCCTGTGTGGATCTGGCCATCGAACAGGGCTGGGCCGATCCCGATCGCCTGGCCGTCATGGGCGGCAGCTACGGTGGGCATCTGGGCGCCGCGCTCACCACCCAGAGCGACCGCTTCCGCGCCGCGGCCCTGGACCGCATGTATCCCGAGACCCGGACCTTCTGGGGCACCACCGACGAGAAATGGTTTCCCGAATGGGAATTCGGCGGCAAGCCCTGGGAGCCGGACGCCCGGGAAATCTATCGGCGCAATTCGCCCTGGGAAATGGTGGACAAGGTGACCACACCCACCCTGGTGAGCCAGGGGCACCGGGATTTCCGCTGCCTGGCGGCCGGCGGGCAGATGTGGTTCAGTGCCCTGCAGAGCCGGGGTGTGCCGTCGCGCTTTATCCGCTTCGAAACCGAGGGACACGGCATCCGCGATGCCCGCAACCGGGTCTTCTACCAGCACCAGCTTTTGGAATGGTTCGACACCCACGTTCTGGAACACACGCATGAATGACACGAATGCCCTGCGTCCGACAACGGGGCTGCGCCTGAGTCTATGGCTCATGGCGGCGGCCATGGTCCTGATCATCGGTCTGAAAAGCCACGGTGGCCCCACCGCGGGCCTGCCCTGGCACGTTTTCGGCTGGCCCTTGGCGGCGGCGAGCCTGGTGGTCGGCTGGCGTGAGAAGGCGCGCAACTGGGGGAAGTCCGTCACCCTGTTGGCCTGGCTTCTGGTCGTGCTCTTCTTCACGCGTATCGACGGTGACACCGGCAACACCCACGTGCTGGAACTGGCCCTGACCCTGGGCGTCGGCGTTCTGCTCGTGCCCGCCCTGCTGGCCAAGTACTGGCTGAAGGATCCCCTGGACTACAGTTGGTTCCGTGGTCGCTGGTCCAGGCGGATGTGGCTGTGGTTTCCCCTCGGGTTCGTGCTGGCCTTCGGGTTCATGTGGACCTACTTCAACATCCTGACGCCCACCCTGCATCACAGTTGGCCCCTGCCCCTGGAAGGACCGCGCAGCGCGGCCCTGTGGCGCCTGTTCTGGGGCTGCAACTTCGTGGGCGTGTGGGACGAGCTGGCCTTCATCAACTTCGTGTTCGTGATCCTGAGCCGCTACGTGGGGTTCCGGGAGGCCAATCTGGCCCAGGCCGTCTTCTTCACCAGCTTTCTCCATGAGATGGCCTTCGTGGGCTGGGGACCGGTGGTCATCTACTTTTTCGCGCTCATCCAGGGCCTGACCTACAAGCGGACGGGCTCGCTGTTTTATATTATCCTTCTTCACCTGATGATCGATACGATCCTGTTCTACATGATCGCCAACCGCTGGTACCCCGGTTTCGGCTGGCACCCCTGGGGGGGATGATGAGGCCTCTCATAGCACTCGGTCTGATTCTGATTCTGGGTCTGCCGGCCGCGGCCCGGACCGCCGAGGTCTGGACCCCGTTGGAGGCCGGCTTGGATCTGGCCCGCTTCGACAGTCGGACCGGTGAGCTGGCGGACGAGGGTGATCTGGTGGTGGTGCGGGTGGACCCGGCCCGCTTCGATCTGCGTCTGCTGACGCCGAACCAAACCGAGGCCGAAAGCGGCCTCACCGCCCGGGACTGGTGTCGGGAGCACTCCCTGCTGCTGGCCGTGAACGCCGGCATGTATCAGGCCGACCACCGGACGCATGTGGGGTACTGCAAGGTGGACGGCCAGGTCGTCAACAGTTTTGCCAACGACTATCTGTCCGCCGCGGCCTTTGGTCCGTTCGACCCCGAGGATCCGCCTTTCCGCATCTTCGATCTGGATGAAACCACGCTGGGGGAAGTGTCGGCCCGCTACCGGACCGTGGTTCAGAACCTGCGGCTCATCAAACGGGCTGGGGAGAATCGGTGGCAGAAGTCCGGCGACGCCTGGCGCGAGGCCGCCCTGGGAGAGGACTGGAAGGGGCGGGTCCTGTTCATCTACTGCGACCGGCCCCAGACCATGTTCGAATTCAACCGCACCCTCCTGGCCCTGCCCATCGGCCTGGTGGCGGCCCAGCACCTGGAAGGCCGGGGCCCCGCCCGACTGTGGGTCAATCACCCCAAGGTGGTCGGCGAGTCCCTGCCGGGCGCCCTGATTCCGGGGGGCCGTCTGCCAAATGTCCTCGGTGTGGCACGCCCCTAGTGGCCTTTTGCATGAAGGGGTTATATCACCAAAGGACAACTGGAAGCGGGGAGAAATGTTATCTTCCCGCCATTTTTGATATTACCAAATTTTTACGATCCCCCCAAATCGTTAAAAATAACGGAGTTGTGACAATTCCAGGGCTTCCAAGTGGCATCCAGGCTGATTTTTGTCCGTGTTTGTGGTATATTGCTTGCGGAATCCAACAGCTTCAGCTCATGACGGCTGATTCATCATCAGGAGAATAGTTTTGATAGTTCGAGTCTGGGGGGGCGCGGCACTGATGGTGTTGCTGTCCCTTTCTTATACAAACGTCTCTTTGGCTCGGGTCGAGGCTGTCAGTCTCGTGCCCCAGTCCGAAGTGTGCAGTTTTGACCGGGTGGATCTCACCTGGTCCCTGGATCCTGCGGGCGTCGACAGTGTGACGGTTGATTTCGGTGACGGTAACTCCACCACGCTGGATCCGACCACGACCCAGGCGCGCCATTACTACACCCTCGAGGGCTCCTACGATGTCACTTTCATCGCCTGGACGGACGGCTTGGGGGATCCCCTGGTGAACAAGGATATGATTCAGGTGGCGCGGCGACCCGTGCCGGGACTGAACGTCATGTTCCTTCACCACAGCACCGGCCGCTACCTGATGCGCGACAGCGGGCTGCGCAGCAGGATCGACGCCCACAACGACCGCACCGGTCTGGGCATCAAGTTCTGGGACCACGACTACGCTTCGGGCAACGCCTTCACCGGCATCATCCGGCCCGACAGCTCGGTCTACAGCGACTGGATCTACGGGTACGAAGCCAACAACATCATGCCCGACGGCTACTACGACATCTTCGTCCAGGCCCCGGCCTTCCGCGACTCGCTGTTCAACCGTCATGACGTGATCATCTTCAAGAATGACCACAAGACGGGCGATATCCTGTCCGCGTCCGAGCTTCAGACGCACAAGGCCCACTACCTGGAGATCCGCGACATCCTGGACCAGTTCCCGGATAAGCTCTTCATCCTGGTGTCGGGGTCCTCGCGTCAGCCCGACGGCGTCACCGTGGAAACCGCCGACCGGGCCCGCGCCTTCTACAACTGGCTGCAGAGTCCGGAGTTCATGGGGGGCCGCACAAACATCGCCTTCTTCGACCTGTTCGACGAGCTGTCCTCACCCGACAACCCGTCCAACCCTGAACGCAACATGCTGCGGCCCGAGTACCGCCTACCGCAGGAATGGGACGACCATCCCAACGAACTGGCCAACACGACCATCGGGCCCAGGTTCGCGGACTTCCTGTTGCGGGTCATGGATCCCGGCTATTTCAACACCAGCGTGTCGCCCGCGCCGATGCCCGACCTCCGGCAGGCCGTGCTGCATCCGGCCGTGCCCAACCCCTTCAACCCGGCCACGGTCATCGCCTGGGAACTGGCCCGGCCCGGCCGCGTGAGCCTGACCGTCTATGACATGTCCGGCCGCCTGGTCAAACGCCTCGTCACCGGTGAAAGCCGGGATGCCGGCCGTCATCAGGTCACCTGGCGCGGGGAAGACGAATCCGGCCGCGGAATGCCCTCCGGCGTCTACCTGTACCGGCTTGAAGCCGGCGACACCGTCAAGACCCGGCGCATGTCCCTCGTCCGGTAACCGGACGTCGCACCAAAAAAAAACCGCCGGCCCCCCACGGAGCCGGCGGTTTCTCTTTTCAGGCTACTTGTTCTTATCCACCGCGGCGCAGGTCTTCTTGACCGCATTGATGGAGACCTTCAAGGCCTTCTTCTCGTCGGCGGTGAGCTTGATCTTGATGATCTTCTCGATGCCGTTCTTTCCCAGCAGGACGGGTACGCCCAGGAACAGGCCCTTCACGCCGTACTCACCGGTGAGGTGAGCGGCCGCGGGAATGATCTTCTTCTTGTCGAAGGCGATGGCTTCGATCATTTCCAGGGCGCTGACGGCGGGACTGACAAAGGCCGAACCGCTGCCCAGCAGCTTCACGACTTCGCCGCCGGCCCCGCGGGTGCGCTGCTCGATCTTGGCCAGTTTCGCCTTGCTCACGAACTCTTCCACGGGCAGGCCGTAGATCCGACAGGCACTGCGGATGGGCACCATGGTATCGCCGTGTCCGCCGAGGACCACCGCTTCCACGTTTTCCACCGACACGCCGGCTTCCTGGGCCACGAAGTACTTGTAGCGGGCGGAGTCGAGCACGCCGGCCATGCCCATGATCTTGTTGGGCTTGAATTTGCCCTTCTTGAACAGACGGTAGACGATGGCATCCAACGGATTGGCGATGGAGATCACGAAGGCGTTGGGGGCGTATTTCTTGATGCCCGCGGCCACGAAGTCGGTGATCTTCAGGTTGATGGCCAGCAGTTCCTCGCGGCTCGGGAAGGTCCCGTCCGGCCGCATGGCCCGGGGTACGCCCGCGGTGTTGATGACGAAATCGGCCCCCTCGAGAATATCGTAGGTCTTGGCGCCGATGACCCGCACGTCGCGGCCGTAAACCGGTGTGGCTTCGGCGATATCCAGGCATTTGCCCGCCGCGAAGTCCGGTTCCTTGATGTCGACCAGCGCCACTTCACGGGCCAGGCCGCGGTTGACGATTTCGGAGACGCAAACGCCCCCGATATTGCCACCACCGACGATTCCGATTTTGTTGATCATGTCACAAGGCTCCTTGCTTGTAATTTCCCCGGTCTCCCCACTCGGAAAAGCGGGGGTGAAAGTTCGCCGGATCACGGTAACATTTGGCGAATCGGATTACCAGCATATATGCGCCAGCGATACAACGAAACGGGAGTTGATTTTGACCGACCATCGCAACAACTGGGACGTGCGTTACGACGAGGCTCGATTTTTTTATGGCCGGTCGCCCAATGAATTCGTCGGCCGCGAACTGCAGGACCTGCCGCCCGGTCACGGGCTCTACCTGGCCGAGGGCGAGGGCCGGAACGCCGTCTTCGCCGCGGGGCTGGGTCATCAGGTGACGGCCGTGGACAGCAGCGTGGTGGGCCGGCGCAAGGCCCTGGAGCTGGCGGCCCACCGTCGGGTGAGCCTGAAATACGACGTGGCCGACCTGCTGGACCATCCTTGGCCCGCTCAACAGTGGGATCACGTGGTCATGTGCTTCGCCCATCTGCCGCCCGAGACCATGCCCGCGGTGCACGCCAAGGTGGTGGACTGCCTGGCGCCGGGCGGGACCCTGATCCACGTGTCGTTCGCCAAATCACAGTTCGGCCGCAAATCCGGCGGACCGCCCCGTCTGGAGTGGTTGCACGAGGTGGAGGTCCTCAAGCAGCAGTATGCCGGACTGGATCTGATGCTGGAGGAAAAGGAAGTGGATCTGCAGGAGGCGGTGGGGCACCGGGGGCCGGCCATGGTCATTGAGCTGACCGGTACGAAGGCGGAGTAGGGCCGGCGCGGGGCCGGCCCTGGGTCTCTCAGCCCAGCATCCCGTCCACGGCGATGCGGGACCAGTCCTCGAAACTGCCGCCGTCGGGACCCTGTCCAGGGGCCGTCAGCGTTTTCAGTTGGGCGGCGGGAATCCAACGCCCCTGGTGCGGTTCGGCCTGGGCGCTGACCAGTTCCATGAGCGCCTCATCGGTGCCGGGCAATCCGTCCAGATCCACGCGGAACACAACCCCGAAGTGCACACTCGAAACGTCCTCGCTGTCGCTGTTGATGTAGCCGGCGAGGCTGAGGGCGTCCGGGCCGGGGTTGAGCCCCGTTTCCTCTTCCATTTCGCGCAGGGCCGTGGCCATGACCATGCCGTCGGTGTGGACCTGGTCGCTGTCCCGGTCCAGCGGTTCGATGTGACCGCCGAAGCCCACCGACCACAAGCCGCCCAGTCGGGCTTCGGTGTGCTTGGTGCGGCGCTGGTAGCAGAGCACGCGGGCGTCGTCGCCCTGGCCGCGGCTGAGCACCAGATAGGGGATGATCTGCTTGTAGTGACTGTTGATCTCCATGTAGTCCCGCTCGGCGAAGAACAGGCGGTCGGAGATGGCGTCCAGGTCGACGGTGCCGGTCGCCAGGAAGCCCTGGGGGCTGAGGCCCGGGAAGAGGTGTTTGCGTTCAACGACGAGAATCACTCGCAAGGGATTGTCCTTTGGCTGGGGAGATCGGCTTCGCCGCATAATAGGCTTTCCGGGGCAAAAAATCCACCGCATGGATCGGCCGCGAAATCAGGCCCGGGGCGTCCCTGCCCGTTGACGGGCGAGGTTCATTTGGGCGCGCTGGATATACAGTTTGAACTGGTCGAGTTCCTGCCGTGAAAACCCCTCAGTGAGTTGGACTTCCACCTCGGATGTGGACGCGGAAATGGTGCGCCGCAACGTGGCGGCCATGCGGGTTGGGAGCAACCCTCTTTCTCGACTTCCCGATTTTAGACATTTTTCCTGCAGATAGCCGGCCCGGCGGAGCGCCGCCACCGCCCGCGAGATGACGGATTTATGCAGCCCGAGGCGATGGCTCACCGCGGCCTGGGTTATGCCGGGGGTCTGGGCGACGAGGAAGAGAATGTCCTTTTGGCTCGGGCCCAAGCCCACCCAATCCAAACGAAGGGTGGTTTGGGATTGAATCTCGCGTCCAAGGTTTCTGAGGGCGTCTGCAAAGAGGAAGGGGGGCATGTGTGTTTTCTGGAAAAGTTGCCTTAGCAACTCCAAGGGAGGGATGAACCCCGGCTTTGGAAGCAACTGATCGGTTGCTAAGGCAACTTTTCCCGGAAATACCTACGCCACCTCACCCCCCTAGGGCAAGAAGCGCCCCACATTGGCCAGTTTCTGCGGCAGGTATTCCTCGATGACGTAGTTCAGACCGTGCTTGGCCAGGGCCTGCTGCTCCGCACGGACCCCCATCTTGACCAACTGCTCCAGGGCCAACTGCCAACTCCGGTAGTGCAGGATGAAGGGGTCGTTCTTGAGGGCGTCCTTGGCCCGCTTGATGTCCACTTCCTTGAGCGGATGGGTGGGGAGCTTGTAGTCGATGATGTCCTGGGGCGTGATGCCCAGCAAGTGCGCCTGGGGCACGCAGAAGAATTCGTTCAGGTGGGCGGCGTTGCCGCTGCCGACCTTCAGGGTGCGGTAGATGTTGCTGTAGCCGTAGGGGTCCCCGTCGACGAACACGTAGACGGGCAGGCCGTGGCTGTCGGCCAACCGGCGCACGAAGCGGCGGCAGGCCCGGGTGGGCACGCCCCCCATGCTGACGAGGATGCACTTGGCGCTCTTCCAGTAGTTGTGCTTGACCAGGCGCTGGAACATACCGGCGGTCTCGATGCAGAGAATGAACTGGGCATCGGTCTCGAACTGCAGATCCTCCACCGAAATGGGGATACTGTAGGCGCCGCTTCCAAAGCGGGTGCAGTCGATGCGCAGCTCCTCACCGGTGTCCCGGTCGTGGTCAACCACCACCAGGTTGCCGGCCACGTCGCCGCCCTTTTCCTCGGGCACGAAGCCGAGTTGCTCGCGGTTCACGCCGAAGAAGGCTTCCACGTCCTCCATCACCGTGTCTGATTCGGGCTGTTCGCGGAAGCGGGCCTCCGACCAGTTCTTGCTGACGTAGTAGGCCTCTCGCTTGGTGGCGATGTCGTCGGTGTCGATGAGCTCCTTGGACAGGGCCATCATCTTCAAGGTCTGGGCGAAGGTCTTCACCGTGTTGACGGTGAGGGTCCGCTCCTTCTTCTTGCCCTTGAGCTTGAAGTAGCCCGTGGCCGAGCTGTAGGTCACGTTGGCCAGGGAGCGCAGGGGAAATTTCATGGCCGGCTTGTCGCCCAGCAGGATCTTCTGCCGGATGATGTTCGACTCGGAGCGGATGCGACGGGCCACCGGACTGAAGGTCTCGGGCTTCTCGCTGACGGGGACCGGTTTGGTGCGCGGCGGGCCGTCGGCGGCCTTGGCCTTGGTCTTGGCCGGGGCCTTTTTGGTCACGGCCTTTTTGGTCGGTTTGGCCGGCGCGGCGTCGAAGCCCAGTTCGGGCTGGGGGGACGCCGGGGTCTTTTTGGCGGCCTTCTTGGTCGGCTTTTTCTTCCCTGGTGCCAAGGTCCGGTCTCCTAGAGTTTGCGACTGCGTTCGAGGGTGTCGGTCAGGGTGGCGATGACCTCGTCCCGATCGTCGCCGGTCAGGTCGAGAATCTCCTGCAGGGCGTCCCCGATGTGGGGAATGTATTTCTGGATGTAGCCCTGCTTCTTGAGGGCGTCCTTCTCCCGCGCGCGCCGGTTGATATGGCGCTTCAGTTGCCGTCCGGCCTCCTGCAGGGCCAGCTTCATTTCCTTGATGATCTCGGGATAGTGGGCCACCGCCTCCTTGCTTTCGGAGGTGAACGGCACCCACACCGAGGCCATGTGGATGAGAATGACCATGGGCGCGTTGGGCAGCGCGCCCTTGCTCTGCTGCACGCCGTAGTTGCGCCACGAACTGGTCAGCACCGACTTGTGGACGGCGCAGGCCGAGGCCTGATACAGCAACGGCACGCGGTTGGCGTAGCGCATGACCTTGGCCAGTTCGTCGCCGGGCAGTTTGCCGCCGTAGGCGATCCCCACCTCGATCTGGAAGGGGTTGCCCCGGTAAACGGCCGCTGGCCGGGTGACCGAGGTGTAAAACTCCGCCTCGACGCCGCTTTTGAGACCCGCCATCACCAGCTCTTCCCCGATGGGGGACAAGCAATCCGTGGGCGGCGACGGCATCTTGGTCACCTCGATGGCGTCCAGCAGGCGCTGGATATCGTCCTGCACCATGCGCTTGGGATTTTTGCGCGGCGGCAGGTCGGCCGCCTCGAGCAACAGTTCGGCGGTCTTGGGCCCCACCCGGCAGAACTCGTCCTTCAGGAAGCTGCTGATGTTGCGGCTCTTGGTGTCGTGGAGCATCCGGGCCAGGATGCCCAGCTCAACACCCTTGGGGTGCGGCTTGATCTCGTTGGCCTCCACCGGCAGTTCGGTGGTGCTGTTGGCGTAGATATGGGTTTCGCCCTTGGGATTCTTGTAGGTCAGGTGCAGGTGCGGGTTGGCGATGGCCGTCTGCTCAAGATAGTTGTCCACCGAGTGCTGACCGCGCTTGTAGCTGCCCGTGAGCGTGATCTCGATGCGCGTGCCGTGGTCCTTATCCCAGATGGTCTCGTCGCCCGTCAGGATGGTGGGCTCGTTCTTCTTCATGTCGAGCTTGATCTGGAAACGGTGGGCCGCGGCGCCCTTCCCCGTGCAACTGTAGACGGTCACGGGTTGGCCGGTAGTCAGCTGGCCATACATGCCGGCGGCCGAAATGCCGATGCCCTGCTGGCCGCGGCTCTGCTTCAGGGAGTGGAATTTGGATCCGTAGAGAAGTTTGCCGAAGATGCGCGGGATCTGCTCGCGCACGATACCGGGGCCGTTGTCCTCGATGATGAGCTTGAAACGATCTTCCTTGGCCGCGCCCGGCTTGGCCGCCCCGTTGCCGTTGCCGTTTCCGTTCTTCGGCTTCTCGTCCTGGCTGGTCAGCTCCAGGCCCATTTTCTGCGGAAAGTCGGGCCGGATTTCCACGAACAGCACGGGCGGGATGCCGGCTTCCTCACAGGCATCGAGGCTGTTGTCCACGGCTTCCTTGATGGTGGTGAGCAGGGCCTTGGCAGGGGAGTCGAACCCGAGCAGATGGCGGTTCTTGGTGAAGAACTCGCTGATGGAGATTTCACGCTGCTTGGTGGCCATGGTCTGGGCGTCGCGGGTGATGCGCTTCTTCTGGGGAGCGGCCATTAACGGGTACCTTCCGTGGCGTTTCCGTGGTCGGAAATCCGAGTCGGATATCCTGATCTGAGATCCTGAAAAATGGGTTTACCGGCGCGGGGTCGGAATGCAGGAACACTAAAGGGCAGGGGCTTTCCGGTCAACCTGAGATGTGGCGGAGGGTAGGAAATATATGGGTTATCGGTGCTTGAGGGCCTATGAGTGCCCCCGGGGACAGGCTACATGTAGCCGAGATCCTTCATCTCCTGCTCGATGCGGGCACGCTCGGCTTCATCGGCGGCGCCGATGTCCAGCCTGTGAGGTGGGGGGGCGGCCAGGTGCTCACTCAGAATGTCAGCCAAAGCCTTCCGCAGGGAGCGGTCCGAAGCCAGGTTCCTTCGTTCCAGGGGGTCATCTTTCAGGTCGAAGACTTCGGTCGAAAGTTTTTTCTGCAGGGCCATTTTCAGCCACAGCTTGAATCGGGCGGCCGGGCCGAGGGTGGGGTGGGGGCGCGACAGGATCAGCTTATGATTGCCCTTCCGGAGGGCCAGTTTGAACTTGCCGTGGCAGAAGACCGGCCGGTCGGTGGCCGGGTCATCCTTGAGTGAAATAACCCGCTCCTGTAAGCCGATGGGCAGATTGTCGGCGCCGGCGATTTTTAGCAGGGTGGGCAGAATGTCCACCTGGCTGGCCGGTGCGTTCACGGCTTGGCCGCCGGCGGGGTGGGCCGGGTCGTGAATGATGCCCACCGTCCGCACGATCTCCTCGTAAAGGTGGGCCCCGCCATGGGTGAACCCGCCGTGCTCCATAAACTCTTCGCCGTGGTCCGAGAGGACGGCGACCACCGTGTCGTCAGCCAAGCCCCGGTCGCGCAGACCGGCCAGAAGTCGGCCGATGGCGGCGTCGTTGTAGTGGACGGAGGCATCGTACTTGTCGATGACCCATTGCAACGTGGGGGAATCCAGCGGGCGGCGGCCCCAATTCACGTCGTTGACCATGTTGTACATGCTGGACTTGTTGTGGGCCGTGTCCAGCGTTTCGGCCAGAGGGAGTAACTGCTCCAGGAGGGTCGGGGCGACCTGGTCGGTGGTCCCGTCATCAAACGGACTGATGCGGTCGTCGGGCAGCCGGAAGGGCATGTGAGGTCCGTCGTAGTGGACAAAGAGGCAGAAGGGCTGCTCCGCGCCGGCCTGCTGGTCCAGCCAGGCCAGGGACGAATCCGTCACGTCCATGGGCAGATTCTTGCTGAAGTTGAAGCTGCGCGTGTCGGTGACGGCCTCGATGTCGCCCCAGATATCCTTCAGCAGGTTCTTGAAAAATCGAAAGGCCACCACACCGCCGCAGTTGACCTGGTTGGCCTTGAGCAGGTCGTAGAGGTCGGAATGCTTGGCCTGGGCGGTGAAGTCAAAGATCCCGTGGTGATGCGGGTAACGCCCCGTGAATAACGATGTGAAGGCCGGGGCCGTGAAATTGGAGGCGGACCAGAGCGACTGCAGGACGTGACTCCGGGCGGCCAGGGCGTCCAGATTGGGGGACGTGGGGCGGTCGTACCCGTAGCACCCCAGATGGTCGGGCC
>Ga0209692_10000761_pt1 | contig 59505 bp, 60 predicted proteins | sample tdDd472_FD_187129 | JGI IMG/M metagenome (GOLD analysis project Ga0209692, IMG submission 187129) | Marine sediment microbial communities from the Atlantic coast under amendment with organic carbon and nitrate - tdDd47.2 (SPAdes)... | ecosystem: Environmental > Aquatic > Marine > Coastal >... | reverse complement strand
TCGGCAATGCTGGCTAACATAGGGTCGTTCTCGATCGCCAGACCGACCGCCTCATTTATGTTGAGCAGCGCTTCGTCAGACTTGACGACCTGCGCATTACTCGTTGTCACCAAAATGGCGAGCAAAAAATATAGATGTTTCATAGCACTCTCATCGAAATGACAAGCACGCCCACAAGGGGCTAAAGCGCACGCCCTTTGGGCTGCGTGGGATCAATTTCAATAGGTGCTAAAGGCGCGGAGGTGGTGGATCAAATGATGTGTGCTGCGCGAGATGAGTCGTCGTACTGGCAAGCACATAATCCGGCAAAGATAAAGTTATAAATCTAGAGTTTTCAGCTAAAACAGCTGACATAGATGCACACATTTGAATGCAACATGAAGCACACGAAGCTTTCGAAATCATATCGGCGCAATGAGTTTCACAATCAGTCATACCAACCATTTCATGCTGCATCTCAGCCGCTGAACTGTCCATTGCATGGTGTTGCATTTGATTAGGAAAACTGGATGGCGTCGCATACGCCGCAGGCAATAGCGATATCGCCATCGCAACGAATGTGAGCATTAAAACCGTGGATGTAAGGTGCCGACTCATAAGCCCTAAACTATACCCTATGGGGGTATTGTCAAGTAAGCTGATATATGAAGTATTTTGGCTAACTTCTTTTTCTCGCAAGTTATGTGTCGTAAAATCCATTTTGTCGCAGCTTATGCGTCGTTTTCGTGGAAATTGAGTGGCGCAGGGGATTGTGTAAATCACTAACGTCTGCGACTTTTTATCTCAACTTATGTGACGCGCGACACGTGACATTGGGAGAAGCAATTAAACCTCTGGCAGGTCCATTTCCAATATGGCCATATTGAAGGCATAGGACACTTCGCCCTCGTCCTCGTCGCGGTAAACAACGCCGATAAATTCTTCACCCAAAGACACCTCGGCTGAATCGCCAGCTTGATCGCGCTTGTGCACCTTGATCCGGTTATTATCAAACATGTCCCGCAGATAAGCCTGTACGCGTGCGATTTCATTAAAGGTCATCCGTGTCATCCTTCTTATACCGAGGCCGCATAATTCAATGGTGCAGCAAAAAAACATGAGGCCCTTTTAAAAGGGTTTTCACGACGTTGCAAGCCCGCCCAGTGCCAAAACCTCGGAAATTTTCTAAGCCCGGCTGCGCACCCAGTGGTGCATCCACTCGCCTAAGATCCGCTTAAAAAACAATTATGGCCGTAATTTGTCAGCAATATCTGCAACAAATTAACCATTTTTGGCGCAACAAAGCGCGCGTCTGCGCATTAATTTTAATTTTAATAAACTTTTTTACCGCCAATGAATTGACAGGCCGCCCAGCACCACTAATTAGTCACCCGCAGAACTATTGTGCGCAAGGATAGAAGCAGCAAGTCGCGCCACATTATACCGGCCCCCGACGATGGGTGGGCACAAAGACTGAGCCACGCCGGGTGGAGAGAAAGATGAAACGCTACGCTATTGCTCTTTCGGCCGTCATTTTGGCTATGCCCGCATCACTGCCAAGCCATGACGCACAGGGGAAGGCTGGCCAGCCGCTGTTCGCGGATATGAAGATGGCCATGTATAAAGCCGATCGCGGCACCATGTTGGAACGTTTGATTCAAGGTGTGCCTGCAAATCCTGCACGACTAGACCGACAAACACAGTGTCTGGCACAAGCCATTTATTTTGAAGCCCGTGGCGAACCGCTAGAGGGCCAATTGGCCGTTGGCCAAGTGGTCATGAATCGGGTCGAAAGCGATGCATATCCCGACACAACATGCGAAGTGGTCTTTCAAAACGAAGGTCTGCGCCACCGTTGTCAATTTTCATTTGCATGCGACGGGAAATCTGACCGCCCCCGCGATTGGCAGGCATGGAATACGGCCAGCCGGGTCGCGATTATTGCCCGTTCTGCCAGTTGGCGCGACTTAACCCGTCAGGCGACCCATTATCACGCGTCATATGTTTCGCCCTATTGGTCCGCAAAAATGCATCAAACCGCCGAGTTTGGCTTGCACAGGTTCTTCCGCGCCGGGGCAAGCAAATAGCCCACGCTGAACCCGATTTATGGGCTGCGACCAAATGCCACCTTGATATAATAGGCATCAGTAAGCATCATACGTATATGATAGCTCGCAACAACGAAGGCCCCGATTAAAATGGCGCAAATCCACATCAGCGATGAACTTCGCCAGTCCTATCTGGACTATACCAATGACTGTTTGAACAAATTGGACGATTTTCTGCTCAAGGCGCGCAGTGACGACGCGGATATCGCCCAGCTCAGAAAAGATATTTTTGCGGTTGCGCATGACTTAAAAGGCATGGGCGGCAGTTTTGATTTTCAATTAATGACCGATGCAGGCTCCACCCTGTGTGTCTATTTCAGAAGCACCGAAGAACACGGCGGCCTTGATGATAACCTATTGGAAACGCACATAAAATCCATGCGCACCATAATTGATAACAACATCACTGGCGATGGTGGGCCCATGGGGGAAAAGCTGATGAGCTACCTAAAATCCATGGTCGAGCAAGCAATTGACGAAAATTAACCCAAAACTATTGTATTTTGGATTAAATAATCAGTATAAGGCACCGTAACTAATTACAATTTTAACTAAATAGTAAATATCTCTGTAGCACTTTAAGCTACGCATTTGTTTATTATATCTAAGGTCCCAAGAATACCGACCTTAAAAGACAAGAAAAGCCACAGTAAGAAACGAAGATATTTATGCCTGCACCGCGCCACATTAAGGGCAAGTCAAAGATAGCTCAAGCTACGGCTGAAGAGCGTCTTTATGATTATGCAAAAGGTCTGCGAAAATTTCGCAAAGACCGTCGGGCCGTGTGCGTTCACCTGTCTAGTCTAACGCGGCTATTTTCTGACCAGCGCTACAAACGCGCATCGCTGCGATTGTTCCAGCCGTTGATGCAGGAATATGAAGGCCTGCTTGTCGAACTTTATGACGGCGATATTCTGTGCGCGCTGCAAGGGGCCACCTTTGCCACAATGGATGCCATTGTTTTAAAGCTTCGGGTCATGTTTCGCGACGATGAAAATCTAAAGGCGCAGGAAGAATCGGAAAGCGCCGAGGACATTTTTGCAACCTGGTGGGAAATTGAAAAGGACTACGACGACTTCCTCGCTTTTGCCAAAGAAACCTATGAAGCCGCACGCATCGCCGAAATGGAACAAGCCGCCGCCAATGAACAGGGCGACTCGATCGGTGATAAAATTGTTGCTCTTTCCAATAACGATGGCGGCGGCTTGCAGGGATCATCAAAGCTTAAAGGGCGATTTGCCAACGTTCTGGGCAAACGCGACAATCAAGAAGACACACCCGCGCCGGAAAAACAGAGCTCTGGGTTTGCTTCGAAATTTGGCGCCGTCAAAGATGTCTCCGGTCTCGGCTCCCTTGCTGGGCGCGGCAAAAAACCCGTAGCGGATGAGCCTGCTAAAGAGCCAGCGGCACCAACACAGCCCGCCGCCACGCAGCCCCGCCCCCAACAAACACAAGCTACGCCAAGCCACACCAATGCCCCGCAACGGAGGCCAGACCAGCCCACGAATACTACCGCCAACCAACGCATGAGTGCGCAACCGCAGCGGCCCCAACAAACAGCGCCTGAAGAAGAAGCGCCCCGCGAAATGTTGGCGGCACAGGTGAGCGGTAATCAAAACGGCGATTCAGAAAACGACAGTGATCGCCCGCCTGGCATTCGGCGCAATATTCGCTATGTAGAAATAAAGCCGCCGAAGAAGGAGATCGCAAACCGACCCGTTTCGGCGCTGGATCTCGAAAAGATTGAAACGGCTATTCTCGGCGCTGACCTATCCCCCATGGTGCGGCGAGAAAAAGTTAAACTGATTGCCAAGGGCACCCCACCCACGGTTATTTTTTCCGATTCCATGGTCCCTATTCCTATGGTTCGCGAGCGTTTTTTACCCCTCGTTGATATCAGTACGGACCGTTGGTTCATGCGCCATCTACGCGAATTGGTCGACCGCCGCACATTGGTCGCCGCGCTTGATTTCAGTGACCCGACAGCCTTGGCAAAAGGGTTTAGAGTTTCGACCGAATCTATTGATAGTAAAGAGTTCGAAATTTTTGAGCGAAACACCCGAAAATTGAAACGAAACCAGCTCATACTGGAATTTTCATTCCAAGATATCGTGTCCAATGTTGCTGGCTATTTGCGGGCGCAGGACATTCTGCAGGCACGTGGTTACCGCATCTGCATTGGTGACATGGACCCATACATGTTTACCTTGATCAATCGCTCTGTCATTCGGTCGGACTTTGAAAAAGTACGCTGGACCGAAGATTTTCATGAAAACGCCACCAGTGAATGGCAGGACGTTTTTGCTAAAATGATCAAGGACGTGGGGTCGCAGCGCGTCATCATGGTCGCCTGTAAGGACGAAGATGCCCTCAATGCCGGGCAAGCGCTTGGCATAAAACTGTTTCACGGCTCATATATCGAGAATCTTTAACCGCCTTAACGCGGTGACCTTTTCGCCAAAATTCGCTGCAATGTTCGCCGATGCATTTTCAACCGCCGCGCGGTTTCTGAAACGTTGCGTCCGCATAATTCATAAACTCTTTGAATATGTTCCCAACGTACCCGATCCGCCGACATGGGTTCATCGGGCGGCTCTGGCGTTTCAGCACGCGTCGATGTCAGAGCCCTGAAAATATCGTCCGGGTCTGCAGGCTTGGCCAAATAGTCCACCGCCCCGACCTTGATGGCATTAACCGCGCTCGCGATATTGCCATACCCGGTTAGCATGACGATGATCAGATCCGCATTCAGCGCCCGCAGTTCCGGCACTAGCTCCAAGCCATTTTCCTCGCCCAAACGAACATCAACCACCGCATATTCGGGCGCGAAGGACCGCATCTGTTCAAGCGCCTCTTGCACATTTTCTGCCGCATGGACATCAAACCCCCGCCGTTCCATCGCGCGCGTTAATTGTTTGCGAAACGGCGCGTCATCATCAATAACCAACAACTTGCCGATGATGTCCTTATTCTCACTCAAGATTGCAATGCCTCTGGAAAACCGCCGGGTTCTTCATCGTCTTCGGCCATTTTCTCACCGATGTTATCAAAAATAGCCCGTTGCCATATCATATCAATCTGCGCACCGCCCATCAGCCCATTATGGAACAAAACTTCACCACCTGTGCGTTCGATAAGCGTCTTTGCAATAAACACACCGAGGCCGAGGCCCCCTGCATTTGTGTCATCGCCCCCCTCTTGAGCTAAGCTATCGGCATCCGCGCGCGTAGAAATATAGGGCTCCCCCAATCTATCAACCACGGAGGCATCAAAGCCTGGCCCATCATCCAGCACGCTGACGCGTAATTCTTCATCGTCCCAGCTGACCAGCACTTCAACTTTTTCCCGCGAAAAACCCACCGCATTTTCAATGAAATTCCCAATGCCATGGACAATTTCCGGCCGATTGGACACCATCGGCTGTTCTTGACCTTCGCCGTCAGGGGGGGACAATTTTAACTCAATTTTGCGGTCTGATATTTCATGTTTCTCAATCGCCATTTTTACCAGTGCCTCAATTGGCAGACGCCGCAGCAAATCCTCACGCTCATCCGCATGCGTGCTGGATAAACCCTTTAGAATTTCCCGGCAGCGAAGGGCCTCTTGGGCGATAACAGCCATTTCCTCGCGGTAGGGGTTGTCCTCTGCCATGTCATTCATGACTTCTCGGGCCGCAAGGGTGATCGTGCCAAGCGGTGTGCCTAATTCATGCGCGGCCGCCGTGGACAGTGCACCAAGCGCCGCCAGACGCTGCTCGTCGGCCAAGGCTGTCTGCATGGCCGACATGGCGTCGCGGCGGATGCGCGCTTCATTGGCCACATGAAAGGAAAAATTCCAAGCCAAAAACATTACAAATGCCAGCGCCGCCCAAATGTAAAATGCATCATTGTGAATAAGGTCCGGACCCGCATAAAGGGCTGAGAAATGGGTCCATAGCGCAAGCCCAAGGCTTGTCACGATCCCCACAAATAAAACGATAACAGCGTCCCTGCGCTCCATCACCATAGACGCAAGCACCACAGGCGCAATATAAAGCGAGACAAGCGGACTATACATACCGCCAAGAAACGCCAGGAACAGGCTGATTTGCAGAGCATCAAAAGAAAGCTGCCAGCGCCCTTCGAACGACGATAATTGCCACGATGGGCGCCGCATCACATGCAGAACCACCGCCACACCTACACCTAGACCAACAGCCGCGAACGGCCATATCAGGCTATATGTCAGGCGCGCCGCACCAGCCATAGCGAACATTAAGAATAAAACTTGGCCCGCATACAAATACCACCGGGCGCGCAATAAGGTATCTAAACGCAAGGCAATAGATCGCCGACCACTGCGGCGCCGTTCCTGGTGCATGCCAGACTGCGAATAGCGAGCTCGTGATTGGTTGCTTAAACTGGACCCGCCCACAACAGATATGCCTCCCTCAGGTTCTGTTCATGGGGTAGTTTGGCGCGTTTAATCAGCCAGTTCAATAGAGCTGTATAATTTGTGAAGTGGCGACCTCAGCCAGTACTATCTTGCGCCTGCATCTTCGAGCATCTTAATGATTCGCCCAGAGCGCGTGTCCCGCGCATAATCGATCGCCATCCGCCCCGTATAATCCGCCTTATCAATATCAACGCCGGCGTCCAACAGCGTAGCAATGGCGCGGCTTTTGCGGGCGCGCACAGCGCGCATCAGGGCGGTTTCGCCGGAACGATTCTGTAAATCCGGGTCCGCACCAGCATCAAGCAACAGCCTGATACATTCGGTCTGGCCAACCTCTGCACAGCGCATCATGACCGTATCCTGACGCTCCAGCGTGCGCACATTCACATCGCCGCCCTGCTCAATAACAAAAGTCATCAGTTTCATATCACCGGCAATCGCCGCAAGCATTAAACCCGAAAGGCCATCATCATCTGCGATGTTTATATTGGCACCGCGGCCAATGCGGTTGCGCATTTCCTCGTAATCGCCATCCTTCAGCGCCTTTAAGAATTCCCAAGAATCCGAAAACTGCGCCGCAGCAGGGGACCATTGCACCAGCCCAAAAAATAGAGCAGCGGCTAGAATTAATGGACGAGAGAGGTGTTTGGTCATGAGAAACTTTCTTGGTTAAGCACGCACTATTAACGAGTAGCGCTTCCATTTAGATTACTTCTTATATATTTTGACCCACGAAAATACAAATGAAGTCCGTCAAATTAACAAACTCAGACAAGGAAGCCCCTATGACGCCCCCCGTGAAGGCCAAGTTACGCGCATTATTCAACGGCATACTCATTGCGCTCATTCTTCTGTTGGTCTATGGGGCGTATGGCTATTCCTCTAAAAACGCAGCAAACAACCAATCTGCGCCCGTACGATCAAGCGGGACCGCCACGGTCGGGGGTCCATTTCAAATGACCGGATCAGATGGCCAAATATACAGCCAGAAAGATTTCGCCGGCAAATATATGTTGCTGTACTTTGGCTATACTTATTGCCCCGATGTGTGCCCCTTGGACTTGCAGCGACTGACTTTGGCGCTGGATAGTTTTGCCGCAGGGGGCGGCGATATATCCAATTTGCAGCCCTTGTTTGTGACGATCGACCCCGCGCGCGATACGCCCCAAGTCATGGCCGAATATATCACCCATTTTCACCCATCCATTTTGGGATTGAGTGGAACTGATGCGCAGTTGGCGGATATGGCCAAGGCCTATAAAGTCTATTATCAACAGGGTGATGTTTATGAGGATGGCAGCTATCTGATGGATCACAGTTCCATCATGTATCTCATGGGACCAGAGGGGGAGTTCGTCACCCATATTTCCTCCAACGAGGGGCCTAAGGCATTTGCTGAAAAATTATTGCGCTTTCTGCCATGACGATGACCTCACCCCGATTTTGGAAACACAAGACCCTTGACCAGCTTGACAAGAGCGAATGGGAAGCCCTTTGTGATGGCTGTGGAAAATGCTGTCTGCATAAACTCCAAGACGACGACACCGAAGAGGTCCACTACACCAATGTGGCCTGTCGGCTTTTGGATCTAACCACAATATCTTGCAGCAATTATCCTGAGCGTAAACGTTTTGTACCCGATTGCGTGTTTTTAACCCCCGAAATCGTGGCTGGTGCCCACTGGTTGCCAGAGAGTTGTGCATATCGCTGCGTGGCGGATGGGCGCCCCTTGGCCGATTGGCACCCCCTTATAAGTGGCAATAAAAACAGCACCGTGGACGCTGGGCAAAGCATTAAATCCTTCGCTATTGCCGAGCAGGGCGCTGGCGACTTGGAAGAGCATTTAATCAAATTAGATGATGCTTAAAACGTCAAGGTAAAGCGGGCGCCGTCCGAATCTGATTTGGACAGGGACACATTCCCGCCATGGGCGATCATCACCTGCCGCGTCAGTGCCAAACCAACACCTGTGCCATCGGTTTTGGTCGTAAAAAACGGCACGAAAATCTGTTTTGCAAGGTCCTCGTCTATCCCCGGTCCATTGTCGGTCACTTCGATCACCGCCCGACTGCGGCGATTGATTCGGGCTTGCAATTGCACATATCCCTTTTCGCCCCCCTCTTTGCGACCCGCCACAGCAAAGGCTGCGTTCTTTAGCAAATTCAGAAGAACCTGCTCGACCAAACCTGCATCCATGTCTACTGTCAGGTCTTTCGGGACCACAGAACAATCCAGCTCTATACCCGCTTCCGCCAGATATGGTTGGGCCAATCGTGCTGACCTTTCCAACAATGGCTCCAAGGCGACAGGCGCTTTGTTGACCACCGGAACCCGCGTTAATTGTCTATAACTCTCAACAAATTGCATTAAGCCATCTGAGCGTCGCGCCACTGCTGTGACGGCTTCGCGGGCGTCATTCAGGTCATCCGCGGCATCCGAATCGGCATAGACATTTTCCAGCGCATGATTAACCAGATCCAGAGACGTCTTTGCCAGTGAAGAAACCGGGGTCAGGCTGTTCATAATTTCATGTGTCAACACCCGGACCAAATCCTGCCAAGCCTGCAATTGCGCGACATCCAGTTCCCCTTGAATGCTTTGCAAGCTGACGAGCTTTTCGGTTCGACCGGATTGAATAATTTCCGTCGCCGCGATGGTCAGGCGCTCTGAAACCTCATCCCCCTCAAAAGACGTGAGGCGCCGTTCCCCGGGCAATACTTGACGCATCTGTTGTACAATCTCGTCGCCAAACCGGCCCAGATCATTCAGTTTTGTCACCTTGCCACCCGCAAACAGCCGCCGCGCTGCATTATTATGCATCACCACCCTGTCATCATGATAGATGGAGACCAAGGGCACGGGGACATGTTCCACCAACGCCTTCAAATGCGCGAGGTTGGCTTCCTGTTCCGAGCGTGCCGCATTCAGATTGGCCAAGATTTGCGAAAAGCTCTGGCCTAGCTCACCAAATCCAGCGGCGTCCAACCCCGTATCGAAGCGCTGACCAAAATCGCCGTATCGCATCGCATCCACAAAACGCGTCAGTTGCGCATTTGTTTTGCTGACAAACGAAACCAATTCCCAGATCACCATGACAATGACTGCAAAAACCAACGCGGACCCAACATAATATTGATGCTGTAAAACCATATAAACCAATGTGAGAATCAGCATGGTTAACACGGAAACCCGCACCCCAATCAACAGTGAAAAATGGTTAAAGCCCATGTTTTTCCATCCTGCGATAAAGCGCCGCCCGCGTGAGGCCCAATTCCCTAGCCGCGCGGGAAATATTATATTGATGTTTGCGCAGCGCGGTCGCAATCGCGCGCTCTTCAATCCTTTCAAGGTTCAGTTCGTTGGGCACACCGACCGCGTCGCTATCGCCAACCGCCGCACGCGGTTCGCTCGATTTGGCAAATGGCAAGTCTAAATCGGACACACCGACTGTGTCGCCGTCACACATAATGGTCGCCCGCTCGATCGTATGACGCAGCGACCGCACATTCCCGGGCCAGTCATAGGCCTCCATCGCGGTGAGCGAGTCCGATGACAGGCGCAACCCCGCACGGCCATATTTGCGCGCGTAATGGTCCATAAAATGATGGGCGATAGGAGCTATATCCTCGCGCCGTTCCCGCAATGGCGGGATGGAGAGAGTCACCGTATTGAGCCGAAACAACAAGTCTTGGCGAAACTTGTCTTCTTGTTCCAAGTCCGCAAACGGCATGTTGGTCGCTGCAATAACACGCATATCAATATCAATATGTTTGTTGGCGCCCAGTGGCGTGACGCGGCGTTGCTCCAAAACACTGAGCAGCTTGCTCTGAAGGTGCAGGGGCAGATTGGCCACTTCATCCAAGAACAAGGTGCCGCCATTGGCCGCTTCCAAACGCCCGATCCGGTCTTCAGCCGCCCCGGTAAACGCCCCCTTTTTGTGTCCGAACAATTCGCTTTCAAACAAAGTTTCCGACACCGCCCCTAGGTCCACAGTCATAAACACATGGTCCGCACGCTGACTGGCCTGATGCAAGGCCCGGGCGATTAACTCCTTACCCGTCCCATTTTCGCCAAGAATCAACACATTGGCATCGGTTGGTGCGGCGCGCGCCACCCGTGCCAGAACATCCTTCATGGCCGACGAGCGCCCCATCACCAACTGCGTTGATGCGGAGGTTGCCTGCACCAAGGCCTTATTGCTGGCCTTCAGGCTTTTTGCTTCGCTGCGGGTTTTTCGCAACTGCACCGCCGCCGATAATGTGGCGATCACCTTTTCATTTTCCCACGGCTTGGCCACAAAATCGGTGGCCCCTCGCTTCATTGCCTCGACCGCTAAATCCATATCCCCATGCGCGGTGATAAGAATGACGACCGCATCTGGGTCCAATTCCAGAATCTGCGTCAACCAATGAAACCCCTGCTCGCCGCTACTTTCACCCGGGCCAAAATTCATATCCAGCAGGATGGCATCAAAGCTGTGCGCCACCATCAGGTCAGGAATACGACCCGGCGTATTCGTGGTGACGACGGCATCAAAGCGGCGCTTCAAGAGAAGCCGCGCCGCTGTCAGAATATCGTCATCATCATCTACAATCAGTATGTTGCCCATAAAACCTCCTACAGCTGAGAACTATAGTAAAAGTGTTCGATATCGTACAGCTAAAACTGTTCGCTTTTGGACAGTCTGATTTTTTTGTCAATAAAAACAATGTATTAAAAACTGGCATGCACCTTGCTGTTATAAGGGTGTAAGCAAAAGCCTGGGTACGACAGCCCTAAACAAACGACACAAGAAACGAGCATAAAATGGGAACGATTGAACATATGGGTGACAAAGAAAACCAACCTGAGAAAAAACTTAAAAAAATCGTCATGCCCCAAAGCGGTGGCCCAAGCAGTGGTCAACGCGGTGACCAGCGCGGCCCCCAAAGTGGTATGGGGATGGACCGAAAGGTCACGCCAAATACCAGCCGCTTTGCCCTGTTGCAGCAGCATTGGCAAAAACTTGCGGCGGGGGCCTTCATCCTGTTTATTGGCTGGTATGGCCTGAGCAGCATGGGCGAACGTTCCCTGACAATTGCCGAAAATCAAATTGTGATATCAGAGGTTGGTGAGGGCCTTTTCGAAGACTTTATTTCTCTGCGTGCACAAGTTGAACCGCTCAGCACCGTTTACCTTGATGCCATTCAGGGTGGGCGGGTAGAAGAGATCCTGATCGAAGACGGGGCAACCATGATCCCGGGGCAGCCGATCCTGCGCTTGTCCAACTCTGATTTGCAGCTCAATGTTATGGGGACCGAATCACGAATCATGGAGCAGTTAAACGCCATGCGCGACCAAGAACTGCGCCTGGAACAAAATCGCCTCAGCCACAAACGCAATTTGGTTGAAATTGAATATAATATTAAACGCCTGACCCTTGAATTGCAGCGCAAGCAAGAGCTGTTCGCACAAGGACATGTGTCCGATGCCGAATTTGAAAACCTTAAGAACGAGTTAGAAGTTTACACCAAACGCTTGGGCATCACCTTGGAAAGTCAGGAATCCGACGAACGCTTGATGGCGTCTCAGCTGCAATTTTTCCAAGAAAAATCGGTGCAATTGGAGGCCAACTTGGCCTTTGCACGCAAAAGCCTTGATGATCTGAATGTGCTTGCACCGGTGGGCGGTAAACTATCTGGGTTTGATCTGGAAATCGGCCAGAGCATCACCCGCGGCGAGCGCCTTGGCCAAATTGATGACCCAGCCAATTTCAAACTATCCGCGCTCATCGACGAATTTTATCTGAACCGTGTGACCATCGGTCAGGCGGCAAATTTTGATCGCGGCAATGATCAGTTCACGCTGCGCATATCAAAAATTTATCCCCGCGTAGAAAATGGCCAGTTCCGTGTCGACCTGCAATTTGTGGATGACGCACCGGACGGCATTCGTCGGGGTCAGACCCTGCAAAGCCGACTTTCATTGGGCGATGATACCGATGCAATCCTGATCCCCAATGGCACCTTTTATCAAGATACCGGTGGGCAGTGGATATTTGTCGTCACCGAGGGCGGCGATGAAGCGGTCCGCCGCAATGTCCGGCTTGGGCGCCGTAATAGCCGCTTCATTGAAGTTCTTGAAGGCCTACAGCCCGGCGAGCGGGTCATCACCAGCCCCTATTCCAGTTACATGGATATGGATCGCCTAAACCTAAATAAATAAGTCAACGACAGCAGGCGGCGTCAAAAGCCGCAAACAGAAAGAGGAAACCAATGCTTAAATTTGAAAACCTATCCAAACACTACCGCACTGGCGATGTAGAGACCGTCGCGCTTGATCAGATTAACATCGACATCAACCAAGGCGAATTTGTCGCCGTCATGGGCCCATCTGGCTGTGGCAAATCAACATTTTTGAACATCGTCGGCATGCTGGATACGCCCACATCCGGCAGCTATTTCTTCATGAACGAAGACGTGGCCGGATGCAGCGAAAGCCAGCTTTCAGCCATTCGCAAACATAATATCGGCTTCATTTTCCAAAGCTTTAACTTGATTGATGAGTTAAGCGTTGAAGAAAATATCGAACTGGCGCTGCTCTATCACAACATCCCAGCGAAAGAACGCAAAGAGCGCGTCAACGCAGTGATGGATAAAGTTGGAATCGCGCACCGCGCCAAGCACAAGCCGGGGCAATTGTCCGGTGGTCAGCAACAACGTGTTGCCGTCGCCCGCGCTGTCGTAGGGGATCAGGCACTTATTCTTGCCGATGAGCCAACAGGTAACTTGGACAGTGCGCACGGCCAAGAGGTGATGGAAATGCTGCAAAAACTCAACAGCGAAGGCACCACCATTGTCATGGTAACCCATTCACCGGCCCACGCCGACTATGCGCACCGCACCATCAACCTGTTTGATGGCCAAGTGGTCACAGAATCGCTGCGCGTTGCCTAATTAGAACAAAAATTTACACGTCACGACAGACGAAGGAGGGGACCATGTTCTCCAGCTATTTAAAAATTGCCCTGCGCAATATGATTAAGAACCGCATCTATGCGGCCATCAATATCCTTGGCCTTGCGCTTGGCCTGACCGTTTATCTATTTGGCGGCATTGTTGCCGAGTATGAAAGCAATCATGACACCATGTTTGCCAATCACGAGCGCACCTACACAATCGGCTCTCTTTTGGCACCTGAAGCCAATATTGGTGTCAAGGAGTTGAATAATACCTACAGCGCGATGGGGCCTTTATTGGCAGAAAATTTACCCGAAGCCGAAAGTGTCGCGCGCACCATCCGCAACCGTTTTTTGGTAAGCGTTAACGACCGGCACTTCAATGAAACAATCAAGTTTGCTGACCCTGACCTGACCAATATTTTCGACTTTCAGTATATCGTTGGCGATGCAAGTGCACTTCAGGACCCCAAGGGCCTGATCCTGACCCGGGAAACCGCAGAAAAATTATTCGGCGATGTCAATGTGGTTGGGCAAACGATGTTGCTGGACCAAGAACATGACATGACAGTGCGCGCCGTGATCGAAAATGTTCCACAAAACACGCATTTCAACTCCGATCTGATTAGCAGTGATCCGCTCACCATGCTTGGACCCCTAGTCGCGCTAAATCGCATCACAGGTTGGGACCTTGCAGGCAACTGGAACAACCTGTCGACGGGCAATCATGTTTATGTGATGACCCATGAACCGATGACCATCGAAGAACTGTCACCGAAGGTCAACGCGATCTTTAATGCCCATGCTGAAGATGAGCTCAAAGAAAAATTCATGACCGGCACCCGAGTTCGGCACCTGAAAGACACCAATAATTCGATCTGGGATATGTTGGGTATGCCAGTCATTTCCAGTGTCCAACTTCTTGGTTTTATGGTTCTGGTCATTGCCATTGTCAACTATACCAACTTAGCCATCGCACAATCCATGGGGCGGACCCGCGAAGTCGGGATGCGCAAAACATTGGGCGCGACACGCGGGCAATTGCTGGTGCAATTTCTGACCGAAAGCTTACTCACAGTTTCTTTGGCCATGGTCTTATCGATTGCGATGCTTGAGCTGGCCATCCCGGTCTTCAACTCGGCGCTCGGTAAAGTTGTCAGCCTGAATTACATCTCTATTCTACCATGGCTGCTGTTGACCACTTTGCTGGTCGGACTGGTTGCCGGCGTGTACCCCAGCTATTTAATCACCAAGGTTAACCCAACCGCTGCCCTGAAAGGCTCGATGACATCGGGGGCAAAGGGCAGCAAGTTCCGCTCTAGCATGATCGGCCTGCAATTCATGCTGTCCATCTTCATGATGTCGTTGGTGATGATCGTCTTTTTCCAAAACCAGAAAATCCGCGAAGGCAGCGAGATCTTCCCGAAAGATGAAGTTCTTACCCTTAAGCGGCTCAGTAAAGAGAGTATTCGTGATCGCGAAGAAGTTCTGCGCGCGGAGTTCAAACGTCATCCCGCTGTGGAAACCGTGACCTTTGCCACCCAAGTGCCGTTTGAGCAGAGTAATAACCGCAATCAGGTCAACCGCGACAAAGGCGATGACAGCGTCGAATTTCTGATAAACAACCTCGTCACAGACGAAGAGTTTCTCAAAACATTCGATATCCCCTTATTGGCAGGTCGGAATTTCTCGCGCGAGGTTTCTGCTGATCTTCGGCTCAACAACGATGACAGAAGCGTCAATGTTATCGTGAACGCCATGGCCGCAAGCAAACTTGGCTTCAACAGCCCACAAGAGGCTGTCGGAAAAACTTTCTGGAGCTCCTTTGGTGGCGAAGAAAACGATGATTACGTCCAGTTTGACATCATTGGTGTTGTCGCCGATCAAAACATTCAAGGCTTGCATAACGATATTAAGCCTTGGAAATTCTCGATGGAGGCAGAGCAAACCCATTTCTATGCCGCGCTGCGCCTGAAACCGGGTGCCGATGGGGACACCATTGCAGAATTGGAACAGATTTGGAAAACTGTTCTTCCAGACTTTCCAATGGAGCATCAATTCCTGAGCGGCCTGTTTGAAGATGTCTATCAGATCATGAAAACTATGGGTGCTGTGCTGGGTGGCTTTGCTCTGATGGCTGTGGTTCTTGCCTTGATCGGCCTGTTTGGATTGGCGGCCTTCATGGCCCGTGGCCGCACCAAGGAAGTTGGCATACGTAAGGTATTGGGCGCTGATGTCAGCCAAATCGTCAAGCTTATGATCTGGCAATTTTCCCGCCCGGTCATGTGGGCTTTGCTGATTGCCCTGCCGCTGGCCTATGTCGCAAGCGGGGGGTATCTGGACTTCTTTGCCGAGCGCATCACCATACAGATACCGCTTATTATCGGGTCCGGCGCATTGGCTATTCTGTTGGCGTGGGGGGTTATTGCCCTACATGCCCTGAAAATAGCCCGGCAAAATCCGATCAAGGCCCTCAGATACGAATAAAGAACCCCTCTCACTGTTCTTTATGAGACTGCCGCCCGCAGAGGTTTCTGCGGGCGGTTTTTATGTGAGACTTAGTTGAAGCACCCTAACGCCGAAACACTATACGGCCACCAATTATGGTGTAATCGACATTGGTCTGCATAATGTGCTCCGGGGCAATCGCCAAAAGATTCTGCGAGAGAACAATAAGGTCCGCCAATTTACCAACCTCAACCGAGCCCTTTATATCCTCATCACGGTGCTGATAAGCCCCGCCAAGCGTATAAGCCCGAAGCGCCTGCTCCATAGAAATGCGCTCATCTTCACCCGCAAAGACACGCCCAGACATGCCCTTACGGGTCACAGCCGCGTAAATGCCCACCAAGGGGCCGATGGGTAAAATATCAGATGACAGTGCCACCCGCACGCCGTGTTTCATAGGCGTACCAACGGGATTATTATGTTCCAAACGTGCGCCGTCCAAATGCTCCACATAGCGCCCTTCAAGCGTATAAGTGAAGTTTGGTTGCTGGGTAATGCCAATATCATAGGCCGCCATGGTCGCCATGGTTTCAGCAGGGGGCATCACCGTAAAATGGTTGAGGTAATGACGGTGATCCTTCACCGGTGCTTCATCCAACACCCGGGTCAAAACGCCAACAGCTTCAACAATCGCTCGGTCGCCGATGGCGTGAATGCCAAACTGATAGCCATTGTTATGACCATATTTCACCAGTTCGTACATCTCGCCCATATCCACCGCGGCTTTCCCTGAATAGCTGGGGTCCGAGCCGTAACCTTCAAGCGTCCATGCGGCAGGGCCGGTAAAGCCGCCATCCACATAAATTTTAAGCGGGCCGATTTTTAGCCTGTCGTCCCCCTCGCCCGTTTTGTGGCCAAAGGCCTGCAAATGCGCAACTGCGGTGTCCAAGCCAACGCTTTTAAGATCGGGGTGCACCTGAACCGTCGCTCGCGGCAATGTCTCAGCGGCCCGCGCATAGACCCTTTTCCACAGCATTTCATAATTTTGAAAAGAGGCGGTGGCATCGGTCACGCTGGTAATGCCCAAGGCCAAATTCGCCCGCAAATTTTTCTCAAGACTATCGGCCAATTCATCGGGGGTGCCCTCTGGCACAAATTTCAATAGGATATCCTGACGTTCACGAATGATGCCATTCAGCAGGCCGTCCTCACCCTTCTCCAACATGCCATCCTCAGGGTCGGGGGAATGTTCATCAAGCCCACCAAGATTGAGCGCCACAGTATTCGCAACCGCGCTATGACCGCCCGCGCGTGACAGCACCACCGGGTTATCAGGAGAGACAGCATCCAAATCCGCGCGGGTTGGGCGGCGCCCTTCGGGGAAGATATCTTCCGACCATCCATAGCCTGTAATCCATTCATTGGGACCCATTTCGGCAACTTTTGCAGCCAGCGCGGATGTTAGTTCTGCGATGGAGCTAATTTTTGTCAGGTCCATAAAGCGGCCCGGCTGGGCACGAATATGTGTATGGCTATCATTAAATCCCGCCATCAACAGACGACCTTTCAGGTCGATAGTGTTTGACGAGGCATAGCGAGACAAAAGGTCTTCACCACCAACAGCGACAATTTTATCGCCCCGCACAACCACAGCTGTTTCTAAACCCGCCCCCTCAACCGAGGTGAAAACCACGCCGTTATGAAGGATCATGTCGGCTTGCTCAGGCTCTGAGCAGGCCGAGACCACGACCATCAGGATCATCACCTGCGCCAGCTTAACCACACCACGAAGATAGGATCTCAATCGCCTATTGTTTTCCAACACCATTGCCTCCCATATATCAAATCATGAGCATGCATGTGCTGCGCGCTCTTAGGAAGCCTATTTCGCATTGGTGCCAACATCAACCAAAGTCATCGCGCCGAAAAGCTTGGGGCCGTATGATATTTATGACTGGGGTCTCAAATCCTCAATAATCTGGGAATCGATCCAGAATATATCCAGATTTCCCGGACTTACCTGCCTATGAAAGAAAAGATATTTCCCGTCCGGCGCCATCTCATTTTATGTGTTGTGAGTCTCAATTTATGTGCCGCGTGACAAGAACTGTCCCGTGGCGCATAAAGTGAGATAAAAAGTGGCCCGTTTCTGCGGATCGCTCAACCCTCCGCGCCATACAGATTCCGTGAAAACGACACATAACTCGCGATGAAACGACACCCATTCTCCATGAACTTCTGGGTTGGGTCCTGAGGCAACGAAAGCCCGGACTGGAGGTGAAAATGAATAAGAATTAGACGATTCAGTATACTGTCCCCGGAACCTCCACAGTAAAACAGAAGCGCTTGGGCAGAATCAAGATGCCGAAATATGGTACCGCCGCGCCTTGGAAGTCGCCCCCTACGAACCCGAAGCCACGAGCCGCTTGGCCGCTTTACTCCGAAAATCAGGGGACACAATGCAAGCCAATCGCCTTTGCTCAACCCTTGAGGAAAAGTTCGGACCTACCCAAGGCTGCGCAGATCAGGTTGACGAATAAATTGGCGTGCGCTTCAGTAACGCTGCTATAGCAGATTGCCAAGGCGGCCATGGACAAGCGCTTGAGCTTCAAATTTATAAACATGCTCGTCTCCATACCATTAACATCCTTCGCGCTGAAAAGTGGTGGCTTGCCATAACTGCCAAGCCACCTCACCGCCCATCCAGGGATTGCACCGGAAATCAAATCCAGACGCAAATGTCAGTTATCAATCCTTGAAATCCAGTCACCGACCACATCAACATAATGCTTGGGCAAGATATGACCGCTGTCAAAGTTAACACGCGTGTATTTTGTAGTGATTGCAGCTTCGATCTGGTCGTTTTCTTCGGGTTCATTATAATCATCCTGATCTGCCATCAACAGCAACCAGTTCTTCACTTTCACCTGTGGGGCAAATTCAACCGGGCTTACTTGCTTAAGCCGCCCCGTGTGCGGCGGGACCATTGTAACGAGATGCGTGATTTCGGGATTGCGTGCTGCCAGCATAATCGCCATCTGTGCGCCCATGCTATATCCAACAGCCACTATATGGCGCGCGTCTTCAAAATTGTTTTTGATGCGGCCCAGTACAAATTCATAGTCTCTGACGCTGTCTTCAATCATGGAATAATAGTCGCCGGTCATGCCAAATTTTGCTTTGGTCAGGGCTGTCTCAGGATTACCTTCCTTGCGGGCATACCCGTGGATACGAGCATCCAGCGCCAAAACGCGGTATCCTTTGTCCAGAAAAGACCGCAGCAGCCCTTCGCCATACATGGGGCCACTGCTGGCCAGCCAGTGAAACATATGTGTTTTCATGCCGTGCATAAGGATTGCAATCGGCGCATCTGCGGGCACGTCCTCGTTCTGCATAATGAATCCGTGCATGGTCTTGCCATCGTGGGTTTCATAATTCACGGGGCTGGCCCTAGTCCCGGCAAACGCCTCGGCAGCCATCAACGGCAGGAAAAGACTTAGTGCTAGCAATAATCTGCGAAAATTCATGTCGTGACTCCTTTTATGTTATGGAGCCGCCTATCTATCAGGTCAAATGTCAAATAAATGTCAAACAGGCTTATTGCCAAGAGACAGTGACACGTGTGCCGCCCGCATCACGCCCCTGTACGTCAAGATGGTTCCCGTAATGCTTACAGAGCCGGGACACCAGAGCGAGGCCAATGCCAAATCCTTCATCCTTAGGATCAGCTTGCCCGAACCCAACACCCGTATCGCTGACGCGTAGACGTGATGCCTCAAAGCAAACACTGACCCCTCCCTCGTTTGTATAATGCAGGGCATTTCGTACTAGGTTTGAAAGGATGACTTTAGCGACGCTTTCAGGCACCGGCCACATTGATGGACCCTCCACAGTAACTTGGAGTTGCAGCCCGCGCGACTGCGCCGAATCTTCAAAAGCCTGCCTGCAATATTCGGCGAGAGCCTCTGTTTCTGTAGACCCCGCAATGGGTTCCTGCGCAAGGCACAGCACGCCTTCGCTGAGCGTTGTCATATCCTTTAACGCATTTGAAAGCCTGCCGAATGCGGCTCCACCTCGTCCTTCCTTTGCCATGACTTCTAACGCACCGGTCGCGACGGCCAGTGGCGTGCGCAGTTCATGACTCATATCACGGTTGAACTGATTTTCACGGCCTATGAGAGAGCGAATCTTGGTGTCGCGCGCTTGAAGTGCCTGAACCAGTGTGTCAACCTCGTCCACGCCCGTTGACTCAACTTCAACATCTTTAGAAATATCGGCAACACCGGGTAATTTATGCGTCAGGTTCTCCAAAGGCGCGCTGATTTGCAAACTCATCCGACGAGCCGAGAAAGCCGCAAACACCATTAATAAGACAGCAAACGCCGCAAAGACCTTCAGGTAAAGAAGCAGGTTGGAGCTAGCTGACAAATAATCGGTTGCATCAAAAACAACATATATCTTCTGCCCGTTACCTGCTTCGCGAATATTGACATGGTAATAGCGCCTATCATCGGTGCTGATTTCGTAGAAGTTATCGCGCCAGCTGGGAAGAATCTTCTTGGAAAGATCCTCCGGCACGCTATCCAGTCCCAAATAGTAATCCAGCTCCATCGCCTGCATGGTACCAGAAACATCCAGCTTGGATGGTGTCGCCAAAAGCTTTTCTGTTCCACCCTGAATCTGCCGCTCTAGGGCCTGGTCCTCGGAATCAAACGAAACAAGCGCGACAAACGCCGCAAACACCACCAGCCAAACCAGAAAAGACCTCAGGTGGTGCCATAAAATGATTGAGCGGATTCTCCGCGTCCCCTTCATGTTTTCAGCTCCAGACTATAACCCCGGCCACGGTGCGAAACGATCACCACGTCGCTTGCTGCTTTCTCCAGAGCTTTTCGAAGCCCGTAAACATGCGTTCTCAATGCGCTGGATTCGGGCGCATCATCCCCCCACAGCCCAAACTCAATCGTAGGCACCGCGACAATATTTGGCGCCGCGCGTAGAAGAATAGTGAGCAGCTTCAGCTCTTTCTCGTGTAAATCATAGTTTTGGCTCTGCCACTCAAATCCCGTTGCTCCGGCGCAAACTGTCAGGCCGCCAAAATCCAACACCAAGGAATTAATGACTCTCGGGCGCCGCGCCAGAGCCTCAATGCGCAACTGCAACTCCTTCATTGCGAAAGGCTTCACCAAATAGTCATCGGCACCTGCTAGGAAACCAAGCTCCTTGTCTTCAAGGGTGTCGCGCGCTGTTAACATAAGGACCGGTGCAGGAGCAGGCGCTTGTTCTTTATATGTGCGGCACACGTCTACACCATTTAGCCCCGGCAACATAACATCTAGCACGATAACATCGTACTCATGCTCCAAGGCAAGTGTCAGGCCCTGTTTCCCTGTATAAGCGAAATCAAGAGTAAGTTCGTTTTCTAGGTAGTCTGCGATATTGGCCTGAATATCCAGATTATCTTCGATCACCAACACGCGCATAGTCTGTCACCCGCCACATAAATTGAGATGAAATCTCGCATGAATCTGCGGATCGCTCAACCCTCCGCGCCATCGGATTTTCGCGATAACGACGCATAAGCTGCGACAAAACGGAATTTACGACACATAACTTGCGAGAAAACTCAGAGCCCATCCGTCAATTGAGGATACTGTCCCCGGAACCTCAAAAACTATCCCCCAACCTAGCGCCAAAACTTCTTCCAATCTGACATAAACACCACGCTTATTCATCATCGGAAAACTCATACCATGCCAACTTTTCTGCGCCCGGGATGTCATGCCTGCACAATTCGGCAAGCAGTTCGGAAAAACCATGCCGGTACTTTGATATCCACAGCCTGCCATGACTCGTCGTCAGATATGTGCCCAAACTATTACTTTCGACCAACTTATCAATTTGATGCCATTCAACAAACAGGCTCTTAAACGGCGCCCTGTAAACAATACCCTGCTTATTAAACCGGCACCTGACACCCCATATTCCATAGACACCGAAACCAAACAAAACCACCAGCGGCGGGCCCAGAAATAGAAGTCCCCTTGGAGAATCATTGCCCAATAGAAATTCGTTATACAATGACACGCCAGTAACCACCAAAAACAGCGCCAGACATATCGCAAACAGGGTGGCCAATATGTGAAGGCCAACGGTATTATTCAAGACGGTCCAGCCTTCGCTGTCAGGCTTGGCTGTCTTCCTTTTTCCCGACCATAAAAGCAGCCCCATAATGGGAAGCGCTACAACGGCACCCAGAAGGCCCGAAATTATAGGAGATACATCCACAATTCCTCCTCCTACCTCAACTTAAATCCGACCACCTGCAGGCGGTGTTCTTCGTCTGCCCAGTCAGGCCGGTCATAATCGATAAATTCGGGAAAGCCGTACTGCTCATTATAACGAATGACCAAATGTTCATTCCCGACCAGTTGCCTTATGCGTTCCTCCAGCAGGTCAAAAATGTCATCGACCGTCTTGGCAAGGCGGTATTGCTCACCAGTTAGGTTCGCCCCGGATGGAATCTCTTCCCACGACTGCCCAACATAAATAACCTCTGCGACCTGTCCATTCTGCACCTTCACTCTGTTTGGGCCAAAGTCGGCCGGATATGAGCAATAGCATTGCTGTGTCTGGATCATCTCGTAATTACTAATACCCGAGGCCTGCCACTTCTCTCTGTTGGCATTTAATTCTGCCAAACGTTTATTTTTATCACTCGTCATCTCTAGGGACTGGTAAGGATAGTCCACACGACCATCTTTTACAGAACGTTGAGTAGTGGCAATCCGCCCATACGCCGAACACTGACCCACTGCTTCTTCGCCCGGCACAGCCCCCACAGAGGCCAGACAATGGGCTTGGCACTCGCTATTATCTGAGCATTGCTTTCCGACATCCGATGTGGGTACACGACAAATAAAACGCCTGCGATCATCTTCACCAAGTTCACGGTCCGGATAAAGGGATTGGAAAGGAACCCAGTTTCCACCAACAGCTATGCACATTGGCTCACTCGAAGGAATAGGTGTCTTGGCGAAAGAAGGCACTGCCCCAAAGGCCGCAACCGCGAAAATCACTATGCAAATCAAATGGCGCATACGGAACTATTCCTTTGCAAGATCACGGACTGCGCGCTTCATCGACCGTTCCCGGCAATACCCTCAAGGAAGTTTCTCATATGCCCTTCCTCCATTTTCTTCTCCCGCGCCATTGATCTGTTAATATAAAAATTTCCCGCACCCCAAATCACGAGTGGTACCGCAGCTCCTCCCAGCCCGCCCAGTGGACCAAAATAAACGATCAGGGACATGGCCGCGAAAAAGAGGAATGTTACAACTCCCGCTGCTCTATGTGAAAAGCGTGTTGCCTTGTCCTCCATCATTTCCCCGTGAAGTACACAGCCCTCGCCATTCGCTTCAAGCCTTCCCTTAAACCAATAATGCGGTACGCGCCGAAATATTGAAATCCAAAGGTTTGGATTATCCGCATCAGAGACGAGTCTGATATAAATGTCATCGTTATGAATTGCGTACCATGCACCCACATTCAATTTTGACAGGTCGTAAATGGACCGCCGCCTGTCAGTCAGTTGCTCAACGGGCACCGCCGAAGCACGCTTATCCAGCAATCTCTGAAACGCATCCGCATCAATGTTCAAATCAATCTGCATCACGCCCTACTCATCCAATTTGTAGCACACCGAAGGCGACGACATCCCACCGTCTGGGGAAACAGTTGTAATTCGCCAAGTTTGAGTGATTGCAGGCCACAAGGCCGTCTCGACATCTAGGTAATCAAACACTCCACTAACTTCAACAAAATGGCCAAGGCAAGACGCAACTTCGTCTGGCATGTTATGCAGCATGACACTCGAGGGAACATCGTTCATCAACGCAGCATCCCTATGCGGAAACAAGGTCACAATGGAGCTCGTTTTAGCAGACAAAAAGCCCCTGATCTGAACCGATTGTCCAGCGAACCTAGCCCCTTCCCGCGACGTCAGAAAATTGACGCTGACGACTGGTCCCCCACCATAATCAAGTCCGCGTACGCCTATCGGCAAGCCGGATTGAGAGCTGCTGCAAGAGGCCAGAAACATCAAGCCGAGCAACCAAATTTTGGTTCGCATCTCTAGCTCCTCTCCACGTCCAGTTCGTCGGCAAGCCCCCAGCGCGCCAGCAGCTTTCGTGCAATCCAGATGTCAAGGTAGACGATGCACGCAAAGCCAATAAGCGATACAAGGTAGAGCAGCTCGAAACGCCCGACAATAGCGTCAATGAACATCGGAAAACCCTGTAGCCATCCCCACGAAACTATAATGGGCAAGGTATTCAGCTTTGGTAGTTTTTCAGAAGAAATGGGCTCAAATATATTAACTGCCAAGAACAGGCCAAGCGCCCCGACATAGTGGAAGAGAAGATAGACATAGAGTGCGTAGGCCGCGACCAACAGACCTAGGACGAAGGCTTCTAATTCGAACGCCCATGCCATAAACACCCAGTCCGGTGCCTGTTGCAATGCCATGAAGATGACTATGCTCAGATAGATAAGCGGGATTTCCAGCAGGCGCGACACGAACCAGACCTTGCTGACCTGTCCCCACGTCAGCCCGGCAGGTTCAACTTCAATGCCCCTGCGTCGTCGCTGTAACAGCGCTCCCCTTTTTCTAAACCTCATCACTTGGGCCCCTGAAATACTCTGAAGGCCACAAACAATGAGATCAACATAAGAATAGGGTTGGCGTATTCGACAATATCCGAGAAATAACCATGAACACCCCCCGTGAAGAAAAACAAAGCAAACCAAACTACAAAAAAGAAGCCAACACCTAAAAGCAATGATTTCAATAGCCTAAATAACCTATTGCGGCCCGAACTCACTTTCCGCCAGCTTTCGCGAAGCACATTCGGCAAAACAGTGGCACCACCTCCAAAAGTAGTAACACCACCCCCAACCTCGAACCCCAAGAAATCATAACCCTTGGAAAACAAAACCTTTCGCAATTCAAGATCATCCTGCCAAGGCAATATCCGATACTCATTGGTTCCGAGGCCGGTTGCTGTATATCTATCAATGGGTCGAGCTAGTCCATCCACAGCCAACGTCCACGGCATCATGCCAGCCCCTATCGACATCGAACCGGCATCCCCCATATCCAACCTAATACCCAGCGTAAAATGTTGGCCTTCAAAAGAAGCCACGATCCGATCTACAGCTTTCAGCGTCCAGCTCTCTTCATGCGCGGCTCTCACATCTTCAGCTATGAAATTCGCGCGCTCCATACTTAAAGTTCCGCACTCAAAACACCTGTCGCTGTCTTCTTCCCATGTCACAAAGTCCAACTGTGTAGAATACAATCGGAGCCAAGCATTGGGCGCGATCCCTAAATAAACTGATACAACCTCCCCGGCATGATCCTGTTTGGTCCATACTCCGCTGATACGTCCTCCTGCAGCCAATAGTTGGCCACTGGATTGCTCGCCTATTGCCCTCCCCACGATCAATCCCCCGGCGGTCAATCTGAATGCTCCTGCCCCTTAACGCTTCCGGCCCCCATGGTCGCCCAAAATATGGTGCCGACTACACCCAGCACCAGCAAAATACCGAGCGGAGAAACAATTTTCAGAACCATTTTCATATCAGGGAAATTGTCGACATAGGCCCAGACCATTCCCACCGCCAAGCCGACATAAATCAGGCCATAGAAAGCATAAGCAACAACGCGGCTAGAATGGAGCAGGTCTTCACCAATCGACACGACAAAGCCAAAGCCAAAACCGTATAGGAAGGAATTGATAGCGCTGTCCAAAGTGCGCGACACGAGCCAGCCGCCCGCAGCGAACGCCAACCCCATCAGAGCAGCGACCAGCATGGAGTCCCACAAATACTTGCCGAGATTCCACTCCTCTTTCTGCTCCATAACAACCCCCCAAAATACCACCAAAAAGGTATAAACTTGATACTATCATTTATCCCTAGATGAAGATCAACAAGTTCGTTACGATCAACTCCATAGGGGGGATAGATTATGAAGAAGTTTGTATGTGCCATAACTTTGAGCCTTAGCATGGCTACTGGCGGTCAGTTAGCTGCAAACGAAGCCAGCCCGACAGTATCGGCAGGATATAGCGTAGAGCCATTGTCAGGCCCTATCTTTCCACATGGTCAACTCGAGGTATCCTTGGCTCAACTGAACAATTGGCTGAACGCCAATTATCAATCTCTGAATACTGAAAGCGCCAAAGGTCCGCGCGAGAATGTGTTTTATCTCATCGACTCCAGAGTGAAACACATCCACGCAGAAACCGGTTCATTACTGCCCGCCGAACCCGATCTCGTACTTTATTCGTTGTTTGCTTGGGCCGAACCTTTGGGCGTAATCGGTGGGAACATGGTCTTCAATGCCCTGAAACCAGACTCTGCGGCCAATCAAGAGCCCCAAATGCCTTTGCCAAGTTCCCTAACGCTGGATCTACAGGACGACACATTCACCCTCGCTTCAAGGCAACCCAATTGGTCTGTTAGGTTTCCATACTACTTCATGATTGGGACACTAAACGAGTTTATGTCGGCATATAACCAACAAACCCAGCTGGCGATGATATCAACAGGGACTGGAAGACATTTGCAGTCAGAAGGGATTTCTCAGGCTACATTGATGCTTATCCACTCATCAGGCGGCGACCATCAGGCCTTTGTTGATTATTGGATGGATGCAATAGGTCTAAGTTCTCAAGACCAGCAAAGACAGGCCGCTGGCTTCGGTACCCGTCACACATTTGACCCGGATACGCTATTGCATAAGGAACTCGCCGCATTTGAAACCGCCAGCGGTTCCTTCGCGGTGTTCTATTCTGGAATAGATGGTACCTACCAAACCAACCGCCCCCACTTTGAAGACTTTATTAGAGCGATCGAAACCAACGGTGACAATAATTAGTCCACACAGGGGGGGGGGTGAATTGTCATTAAAGTTCGAAAAGCAAGGTGAAGAATTCTCGTGGCAGGTCGCGAAGCGAAATGCAATGCGCGGCGGCCGGTATATAGCAATTGCAATCACGACTGCTGTTTTCATCATTGAAATGCCGGATATCACCAGCAAAGACCTACAGTTTTTTATCGAGACTGGAGTCTATCTGCCAGCACTCACACTCGTCTTGGGCTACATAGGTGTGCTGCTTGCGAGTAGATATGAATGGTGGTGGCCCCGTTGGATCGCAAACTCACGTCGCAAGAATTACACCTACGCCTGCGTGACAATCACTGCCGTAGCCCCGCTATTTTACCCTCCGGTGTGGGATGTGCTGTCTAACTCAATCCAAAACACCTATCTCGCTGGCTCCATTTTTCTCCTGTTCTTGTATTTTATCACTAGTTACGCTTTTGGCAGGCTGGTAGGAACCGCAATCGCATGGGCATCCCTGCGCGTTATTTCAGCCGTCAGATTTCGGGTTAAATTAGCCCAGCGGATCCATCACTATTTTTGGGATGAGTAAATATGTCTCTTCGCCCTTTAAAACATCGAAGGTTATTTGCGGGAATGATCTTATATTCCGCAGTGACTGGTTATTTGGGGAATACCGGTATTTCAGAACGGCTTGCTGACAATCCGATAGGCATAGGAATGCTGTGGTTGTTTGTCAGTTTATTGGGTGGCTACGTCTTTACTTTGATTATCCTGTTCTTAATCAGATTCAAGAAACGCCATTGGGGTCCAGAGCGAACCGATAGAGATGATAATTAATCACATGACGATGCCGCCTGCCAACAACGGATAGAATTCACGAAATCTCAACTTATGTGTCGTTTTAACGCAAGGCTTTGTCGTTTTGAGGCATTTGTTGTGACGCGCGACACCCAAGGGCTTAATTCTTAGCCCCATCATAGGCGTCAATTGATATCAAAATCTTACCGATGAGGTCGCGTTCAATCTCTGTAATTTCGGGCCGCCAAATCTCAAAAAGCAGAATATAGCGATCCTCCGTGCCCTTGTTCCATGCTTCGTGTTCGATGGTATCGTCAAACGCCCAGAACTTGCCCTCAACCCATTCTCGTGTGTCATTGCCCACGCGAAATCCGCAACCGTCCGGGACGATAAGCGGAAGATGACAGATCAGCCGTGTGTTGATCAGTCCGTTATGCGGGGGGATGTTGGCACCGGGCCGCAGCCGCGAAAATAAGACATTGGGCGCGCGTCCCTCTGTCATCGGCAATGGTGTTTTACTTAAGGCCGATACGGTCTTGGGGCAAAGTTTGGCATTGTCTTCTTGTAGCACCCCATCTCTCCAAAGGAAAAAGGCGGTCCAGCCGTCGTTATCAACAAGGCCATGCGGATCAGATTCGGGTCGCGCGGCATTGGCGGTGATATAGGGCCTGAAATGTGAATTGTCTGCGATCACGTTCTGCAATTCAGCGCGGATATCATCGGTTTGCGCTTCCAATTCGTCCACCCAATCAAACGCGCTATGATCGAAAAATTCGATATGTGAAAGCTCCGGAAAAAAGTAATTTTTGGGCTGCTGGAAATAGGGTTGTTTGCGGCCTAGCAGAAAATCAACGGAATCAGCGACGCGTCGCCCGGCTGCGCCAGCCTTAGCCAGTTCACCTTCAATGCCGGATAATAAAGACCGCTCGAAACTTTTAATGAGGGCCTGATAGCGCTCATGCGCCATGACCAGCTCAGGCCTCAGGTCAGCCGGTGCACGGTCTGGGGGTGGCGCGTTGTTCAGGCCTTTCAGATAAAATGCGGATGCGGCCCGCGGGTCGCCATCTTTGTCGAATGCCTGCGCTTTCAGAATATAGGCGCGCGGGTTTCTTGGCTCTATCGCAATGGAGCTGTCGGCCGCTTTCTGCAGGGCCTCCAAATCACCGAGGTCTCGGCAGGCATAAGCCAGACCTAACCAGATGGAGGCGTTTGCGACGCCTTGCTGGATCAGTCCTTCGAATATGGTGCGGGCCTCCGCAGCGCGCCCATTGTTAAGCGCGGTCATGCCCTGTTCGACGAGTAGCTGAGGATTGGTCATTTCAATAAGCCTAACAAGTTGAATGTGGCTGAGATATTAGTGTTTGGGCAAAGAAAAAGCTACAGGCCAGAGGCCTGTAGCTTAAAATTCTTTATCAACGAACTGCTAGACTTAGTAGTCGAGCGAGAAGCCAACGAATGCGTAACGCATATCTACGTCATACAGGCCAGGGAAGGTGTTACCCGTACCCAAACCAGCAGGCAGAGCTGACGTTACTGGCGGACGTGTGCCAAGGATGTTGTTGATACCTGCACGTACGCGCAAGTTTTCGGTCACGTTCGATGAAACTGCGAGATCGAAGTAGTTGATCGCTTTCAATTTGGCGTTCAGGCTGGATGAGCCTTCTGCACCAAACAGTTTCGTCGAACCGATATGACGCCATGACAGGTTCACGTCGATATCACCAGCGGTTGTCCATGTTGCCATCATGCGATGACCATAGGACGGACGCGGAATGATACAGTTACTGGAATAGAAGCCAGCACATTCGGACGCTGCCTCACCCGGAAGTGATACTTCTTTGTATTCCATGATGTAACTCGAAGCATAGTTCAAGTTCATGGTACCCAACTCACCAGGCATATCGAAACCATAGTTCAAGTTGATATCAATACCGGACGTTTTCAACGAACCCGTGTTGATGTTCGTTGCCAAAACCCATGAGGTGTCGGCTGATACGAACAGACCACCACCGCTATCACGCTGGATCAGGCCACAGTAGAACGCGTCTGCTGTAAGCGCACATTTTTCCAGAGCAAGTTGCGGAGGAACCGTACCAATGAAGTCTTCTACTTTAATTGTAAAGTAATCGACAGATAAGGTCAGGCCTTCAACCGCACCCGGGGTAATCACAGCACCAAGGGTATAGGTACGTGATTTTTCAACGTTCAGGTCCGGGTTACCACCCGAAATGCTGTTGAACTGAGCAGCAGGGTTATCAACAACGTTACCATACTGTTCAGCGGTCACACCTTGGTTCGCACATTGTGCCGCGGTATATTGCGGTGTATGCGTGGGATCATCAAGATCAGACGCACACGGATCAAAGATGCCATCACCATCCGGGTCGGACAGGTCAAACAGGCTGTTTGACTGTGACAGATACAATTCAAAGATGCTCGGCGCGCGAACAGCTTGTTGTGCCTGTGCACGGAAGCGAATGTCTGAATTCGGCTGCCATGTCAAACCAAGTGCCCATGTGTTAGCAGGGCCTGTGGTGTTATAGTCGGACCAACGGTAAGCAGCGGTCGCCGACAGTTCTTCAGCCATTTCATGACCTTCGAGGATCGGGATAGCCAACTCGCCGAAGAATTCGGACACTTTAACCGTACGGTTAATGGCTTCGATACCGCCAGAACCTGACATCAGGTTGTTCAGTACGAAGTCATCGGCGTTACGCTCCAACTGGTCGGAGCGATGCTCAACACCACCAACAAACTGCAGGCCTGTATTTGCGCCCGGCAGTTGCATGCCGTACTGACCAAGATCACCAACAAAGCTTGCACTTACGATTTTCTGGTTCACTTCACCAAGGCGGAACGTATCAACCGAGATATAGTCCAGAGCTTCTTGAGTGATACCGCCCGGCTGGAACAAGTTCCACGGAACACAAAGCGGATCAGAGCCATCCAGAACGGACAAACATGCTGGGTTGCCATCGGCATCGGTGCCAACAAGCAGGGCTTTTTGCATACGGGGAACGATCAACTCGTTATCCATCATGCGGCCGTTTTTCACTTTTGCATACTGACCAAACAGTTCGTATGTCCATGCGTCGTTCAGATTACCGCGGAAACCACCCGTGATACGGAAGGTGTCGTTGAAGTTGTTCATCTGACGAGGACCACCTTCGACGTTACGACGGCCAATAAAGGCTGTTGCAATGTCAGAGCCGCCGAGACCGTTGTTTGTACAAATCTCTTCAACCATGAGGTCAGAGAGAAGCGGGTTGTCACAGTTCAGCTGGCCCGGGTTAAAGAATGAACCAGACGGTCCAACCTGACCCTGAGAGGTATTGCTTGTGTATGCCAAGTCCATGAACATCTCAACATTGTCGGACAGGTCATAGTGAGAGAACACGGTTACAGCAAAACGCTCACTCGGCGCACGGGTGCGCTGCGTGGATGCGAAGTTGAACGTATCGTTCGGCGTGCCTGAACCTTTATAGTTACGTGTTTCGCCCGTGACGGGGTCAAACGCAAGCAAGTCAAAGTTACTAATAGCAGCCTGACCGAATGATGCGATACGAGCAGGTGTTGTTGTGGATGAACCCAAGCAGAAGAATTCTGGGTCACCGCCACCAAACGCACACGCACCGTAGTCACGATCGCTTTGGCGAATTTCGTTTGCTTCACGGTAGCTGAATGCAGCTGTCACGTTACCGCGACCATCAGCAAGGTTCGCACCAACAACGATGTCGGTTGACCATGTAAAGCCGTCAAACGTTGAACCAGGTACAGGTTGGCTGCCGTCTTCTAGAATGCCCGCAAAACGTTTGCTGTCGTTGTCAGCTTGGTTGATGGACATTTGACCGTCAATTTTGATGCCTTCGAAATCGCGCTGCATAACGAAGTTAACAACGCCAGCAACAGCATCCGCACCATAAACAGCAGACGCGCCGCCGGTCAGGATCTCAACGCGCTCAACGAGCTGAGAAGGGATGGAGTTCAAGTCAGCAGACGTTGCGTTTGCTTGACCGTAAGGAAGACGACGACCATCTACCAGAACGAGCGTACGGTTCGGGCCCAGACCACGCAGGTCGACCTTGGCTGTACCATCGCCGTAGAAGTCACCATCACCAACTGCGGCAACGGTCTGCGGCAGGGTGGTGAGCATGTCTTCAATTTGTGTTGTACCACGGGCGTCGATTTCCATCGCGCCAACGGTTGTAACAGGGCTTGATGACGAAATGTTCCGGTTTTTAATACGGGAACCCGTCACAACGACCTGTTCGATTTCAGCAGCGGCTTCGTCTTGCGCAAATGCTGGGTTGATACCTGCACTTACAACGAGACCAGCTACTAGAGCTGCCGTGCTGCCCAATAAGGCGGCGCGATGCCCTTTTCTGATCGAATGACTCATGAGTTGTTTCCTTAGTTTACGCCCCTTTGCGGGGCATTTCAGTTAGGTGGCTCTTTATAATGCATGAAAATGGCTGTGATAAAGGGAAGCCGTGTACCTGAGGGCTTTGTCGGCAGGATAAGAATGGGCTTGTGGTTTATATGTCACAGGGGGGTTCTTGGTGAAAATGGGCGGTTTATACTACTTTTGCGGGCCAAGCGGGTGGTTAGAGACAGGGCTTAGTGACTCGATTTTGCGACTCAAATCAATCGCAGTATATGCCTTGGTGGAAAAAATAATTTATGCGCGCAAACGCCCTTTCTATCATGACGTGTATGCCGTCATTGTCTTGCCACAATCTAAGCCAATTGTAGGCATCATATTTATGAGTATCATAGCATTTAATTGAGCAATTTATGGGGGGAATAATGACGTCAAGTTTTTTAAAGAAAACCAGTATCGCTTTGGTGATGACAGCTTTTGCCGGACTTGAGGTTGGCGTGGCGACACACACCGCCCGCGCCCACGATAGCTGGAACTATTACGGTGTGGCGCTGGAGCCATGTGCAAATTTTTTGGACGCTGTGAAATGGGATGAAAACCTGGCGCTGGATGTTGAAGGCGGCGAGGTTTCTGCCAGTAAACATTATTATGGTTTTATTTTGGGCTTTCAGAGCGGATATAATTTTTCTCTGACGTCCCCGCATACGTCGCCGCAAAAGGGCAGTCACGATATTTTAGGTGCCGCCGATGTGGACTTGGCAACGTCGCTTATCCATCTAAAAGCTGAATGCCGCCGTGATCCCTCGATGCCATTTGGTGATGCGATCGCTAAGGTCACCAACGATTTTATCAAGCTCGCTGATTAAACAGAGTTTGATCCGAAATCTGAGGGCGAGCCTTAACCGGCTCGCCTTTTTTGGCTCATAGAAAGGGAGGGAAATGGCGCGCTCGGAGAGATTCGAACTCCCGACCCCTAGATTCGTAGTCTAGTGCTCTATCCAGCTGAGCTACGAGCGCTTAAGCCACTTCGCGAACGAAAGAAGCTTCGTTCAGGTGCCGGAACCTATACACAATGGGCGCGGGCATCAAGTAGAATTTCACCCCGAGCCGATTCTTTTTCATTCGCTTATTTTTATAGTCTGATGGACGTCTGCTGCTTGGTCATTTAATGCCAACGCGCTATGCTCGCCGAAAACAGGCGTTAATTTACAGGCACGGATGGCTGCGAACTCATACTATGGAAAAACCAATAGAAAATATGGCACGAACATTAGCAACGCTTCTACTGTTTGGGGCGCTTGTCGGCTGCGCCCGGTTGGAAGGGGGGAATTGGCCAAGCCTGCACGAAGGGTTTACCCCGCGCCAGATTGCCACAGGGGCGGTGCAGAATACCCCTGAAGCAACCGATAAAGACGCGGGTCTTGTTGGCCCCGATGAACTTGATCAGGCCCCTGCGCCGGATGTGCCTATTGACTTGGCAGCACAGATCCAAGAGGCGAAAGACCGGCTTGAACAATTATTGCTACAGGCCCAAGCGGATGCAGAAGTGGTTGAGGGCAAGGATCAGACTCTGGTCTGGTACGAAGCACAGTTGGAATTAAGCCGCATGGGCCGGTTCATTGATCTACTGGCGCCCTATCCGGATGCTTTGGCGGCGATGGACTCGTTTCTGCGCAGCACGCGGGAGAAACTCGGCCGACTTCAACCTGCAAAGAACTGAACCCCAACAGAACCAAGCCTGAAGAATAATCAGACAAAAATGTCGACTTATTTTTCTGCGAGCATAAAGCAGCGCCGAAAGGAAAAATCTGTCGATCCATCGCCATGCGGGGGATAGGCATTGGCCAACAATGGTGCCAGTTCGGCGCAAAACGCAGCACGTTCGCCATCATCTAATGGGTCGATCAAGACACCCAGACTTGACCCCATGAGCCAGTTTAGTACCGCATCCTGCCCGGTTAGTCGGTGGATGAATGTGCGCTGCCAAATGGTTCGTTTCGCCGCGCCGGGGGTCAATAGGCGGTGATAGTCATCCAAGTGTAAAAGTGGCTGTGGGTTGTATGCCGGGTTGGTCTTCCCTTGCCAACGTGCACTATTTGCCAGAGCGAGCATTGTCGTGTGCGATGGCTGGTCCCAATTGTTGGGCATCTGAACCGCAAGTACACCACCATCATTCAGTCGCTCGAGCAAAGCAGGGAAAACAGTCTCATGCCCGGGGACCCAATGCAGCGCCGCGTTGGAAAGAATCAGGTCATAGGTCTGTGTGCTGTGCTCTACCCAATCCCTGATATCGCTGTGAATGCGGGTGACATCTGGATGCCGCGTTCCAAAACGCGAAAGCATATCAGGGTCATTATCCAAGGCGCTGATGTGTGCGTCTGGCCATCTCTTTTCAAGGGGCCCAATGGCCGCACCGCTGCCGCAGCCGAGATCAAGTATGGAGTGAACAGCCCTTTTTGGAATCGCCGCCACAAGCTCTTGTAAAGGCGCCAGCCGATCTTCCTTGAAAGCTTCATAGATATCGGGTGACCATGCCACGGGCATTTGCCTTTCATATTGGACGCTTTGAAAGTCCTTGTTATATAATGCTCAGATGAGTTATTGCCTATGGTGAATTGGTGTTGACGAACGGGATTAGGCTCGTTATACACCGCCATCAGAATTTTCGGGCAGCCGTTGTTTGCCCAGTCGTCGATGGAGGACGAACGTGAAACGTACATTTCAACCCAGTAATCTGGTCCGTAAACGCCGCCATGGTTTTCGCTCACGCATGGCCACAAGTGGTGGTCGTCGCGTCTTGAACGCTCGCCGTGCAAAAGGGCGCAAGCGTCTATCCGCATAAGGTGGTTTGTAGATCAGGGTATTGCCTTGATCTTCACCTTGCCGGAAAGCGTGGAACCCAAAGCTGCTTTAGATAAAGCCTGAGGGTCACATGAATACAGATTTGAAGGTCGGTCGCCGGAAAAAGCGTCCGGCTTTTTCTTTTGAGGGGAAACGCGGGCACCTGCCGCCGCGCCCACAAAAGCGCCGTGAGTTTTTGCGCATAGCAAGCACGGGTGATCGTCTGGTGACGCCGGGGATCGTTTTGCAGCGCGGGCCGCGTCACGATAATCCAAAAAATACTGATGCGAATCGCCCACCGACGATTGGCTACACGGCCAGCCGCAAAGTGGGCAATGCGATTGCGCGAAATTTGGTCAAGCGCCGGATGCGAGAAATTGCCCGTTCGCTGTTACAGCATTACCTGCCGAATGATCGGGATTATGTGCTGGTGGGGCGACGTGCGGCGACCAAACGATCCTTGCAGAGGATGGCGGTGGATATACAAAAGGCGCTTGAAAAGAGCGACTGGTGTCAAAAATGAAATGGTTAGCGCGTATTTTGGGGCGCATTCTGGGTGCGGTTTTCATTGTTCTGGTGAAAATATACAGATACTTTGTTTCACCCCTTTTACCCCCAACATGTCGTTACCAACCGACCTGCAGTGCGTACACGATTGAGGCGATCCAAATTCATGGTGGACTTAAGGGGTCGTGGCTGGCAATAAAGCGCATCGGCTCTTGCCATCCGTGGGGGGGCAGCGGGTTTGACCCGGTACCAAAAAATGCAAAAGACGGCGTATCTGATGATGCCGATTGTGAACACCGAAAAGGTAAGTAGTTAAATGAGCGACCAAAAGAATCTGATCCTGGCTATCCTTTTGTCCCTGACCACTCTGATTGTTTATCAGCAGTTGGTGTTAGAACCGCAAATGGAAGAGCAGCGCCTTTACGAAGAACAAATGGCAGCTGAAAGCGCGGCGTCCAATTTGGATAATACATCGGTTGCGAATACTCCTGTGCCAAGCGGCGCTACGGGGGATGCGCCCATCCCTACAGGCGACACACCGTTGCCCAGCGGCATGGGTGCAAATACATCTGCGCCAACGGTGGATTTCGTGGCGACCAGTGACCCGGGTCCGCGGCTTAAGGTTTCAACCCCGTCACTGCACGGAAGTATTTCTTTGCGCGGCGCACGCTTTGATGACCTGTCGCTTGGCAAATATGCCGTTAGCTTAGAAGATGATTCGGACGTGCCGCTTTTGACCGATTCGCGCGCCATGGATGGCTATTATGCCGAATATGGCTGGACAGCGCGTGCCGGGGCCAATGTTGCGTTGCCGGGTGCGGACACGATCTGGTCCGCATCGGCAGATATGCTGACACCGGATTCTCCGGTCACGCTCAGCTGGGCGAATGGTCAGGGCCTGTTGTTCCAGCGCATCATCAGCGTTGACGAAGATTATGCCTTTACCATTACCAGCCGGGTTGAAAACACAAGTGGCGCGGATGTTTATCTGGCGCCTTATGCTTTGGTCGCTCGCAAAGGCACACCACAGACGGCTGGCTTTGTGATTATGCACGAAGGTCCGATTGGGGTCCTACAGGGCGAACTGCAGGAAATTGACTACAAAGACCTGCGCGAAGATGGCCAAACATCCTTTTCTTCGACGGGCGGCTGGCTCGGCATCACAGATAAATACTGGCAGGTTATTATGATTCCTGACCAGACGCTGAATATGCAGGCGCGTTTTTTCCACCGTCTTCAAGATGGGCGCGATCGCTATCAGGTTGATTATTTGCACGGCGAGTTGAATGTACCTGCGGGCAGCAGTGTCGAATTGACCAGCCATTTGGTGGCTGGCGCGAAAGAGGTGAGCGTGGTTGACCGCTACGAAACACAATTTGATGTCGCCTTGTTTGACCGGACCATTGACTGGGGCTGGCTGTATTTTCTAACCAAGCCCATCTTCTTGGCGCTTAAGTTTTTTGATGGTCTTGTTGGTAATTTGGGCATCGCTATTTTATTGCTGACCGTTGTGGTGAAGGGGCTTTTCTTCCCGCTCGCCAATAAACAATATGTGGCCATGAGTAAGATGAAAAAGCTGCAGCCGAAAATGGCCAAGCTGAAAGAGCGCTATCCCGACGATAAGGTGAAAATGCAGCAAGAGCTGATGGCGCTTTACCAGAAAGAAAAGGTCAATCCATGGGCTGGCTGTCTACCAATTTTGGTGCAAATTCCGGTGTTTTTTGCGCTTTATAAAACCCTCTATATTTCTATTGAAATGCGTCATCAGCCGTTCTTTGGCTGGATTAAAGACCTGTCTGCACCTGATCCGTTGACGCCTGTTAACTTATTTGGGCTGATTCCCTGGGACCCGCCATCCATCATTGCTGTTGGTATTTGGCCGATCTTGATGGGGGCCAGCATGTGGTTCCAAATGCGCCTTAATCCGCAGCAGGCTGATCCTATTCAAGCGAAGATATTCAGCATTATGCCCATCTTTTTCACCTTTATCATGGCGCCTTTTGCGGCGGGACTGGTGATTTACTGGACATGGAACAACCTTCTGTCCATCGCGCAGCAATGGTACATTATGCGCAAAATGGGTGTCTCCATTAGCGAAGAACAAGAATAGTCAACACACCATGACGGATCTGATAAAAACAGAAGAAAAGCAGGCTGAACTGGTTGAAACGGGCCGCTTGCTTTTTGCCGGACCGTCGGACTTTGTTATGGGTGTTGCTTCGCTGTCTCAACTGCCTGATGGCAATCTGCAAGAAATAGCCTTCGCTGGGCGTTCCAACGTGGGCAAGTCCAGCTTGATTAATGCTCTTGTCGGGCGCAAAGCCTTGGCGCGAACCTCCAACACTCCGGGCCGCACCCAGCAGCTTAATTTCTTCCAGTTAGGCGCAGATGAGCAGGCACAGCTTTATCTGGTGGACCTGCCCGGCTATGGCTATGCCAAAGTGTCCAAGTCACAGGTGGCCGAGTGGACAGAATTGCTGAAGGATTATCTGCGTGGTCGACCCACCCTGCGCCGCGTCTTCATGCTGATCGATTCGCGCCATGGTCTGAAAGACAGCGACAAAGAGATCATGAAAATGCTCGACGTGGCGGCGGTGTCCTATCAGATCGTCCTCACCAAGGCCGACAAGTTAAAAGCGGGTGAGCGTGAGAAGATGCTTGAGAAGATCAAAGCAGAAGCAAAGACATTTGTCGCCTGTCATCCGGACGTTATCCTGACCAGTGCGGTCAAAAAAGAGGGCCTCGATACCCTGCGTGCAGAGGTTGCCTGGTTGCTGGAGACCTAAGAAGCTCAGCCTGAGTAAAAGAGCAGATCCCGCTCCATATCATTTTCATGAAACGGATAATGCAGTCCGTCTTTGGGCAAGACCAATTTGGATTGGGGCACGAGGCCAATTTTTTGCTGCAATTCCAAAGCTGTACGCATTTTTAGACCAGCTTTCCACGCTAAGGCGGTGATGGAGCGCCCATTTTTTGAGCTCAGCACCTTCTCGACAATGCGGTCGTTCAGGTTCGCCATAACTGCGATGCAATTGAAGAGTAATGGACGCCGGTTTTTGGCAATGCATTCCAAAATAAATTCATCATCCAGCATGCCCCGATTTAGAAAATCAAAAGCTTTTTCGCGCAGATCGGCTTTGTCATCGGACTCAAAGTCTTCGATCTCAATACGTTTTTTGGCCTCGCGGATCAGGGCGGACGCTGTTTTATCGTCTATTTCCGAATTATCCACCATGGCATGCACCAAGGACGATGCGACAAAACCAGCAATCCTTTTCATCAAGCGCACAGATAGGTTGGGGCGTCTGGCCACGGGTTCGTGCAGCTCTTCGGTCTTTTTGGCTTGTTCAACAATCGCCTCTAGCGTTTCTTCTCGGATGCTAGCGTTTTTATTGGCGACCAGTGCGGCAACGGCAGGGATTTCCAGAGTGCCAGCGATGGCATCGGCCAGATCTTCGCTGATTTGTCGGCGGCGGGCGACCGCCGCCAAGGCTTCACCGACGACACCGGCGGCGACAATTTCTTTCAACTCGGCATCGCTGAGCAGGGGCGAATATTCCAAAATTGGGGCCGCTACACTGGCCTCGGTGTCACGGGCCAAAACCTCAATCACGCCCTTTGGCGCTTGGTCGCTCGATTTAATGGCTTGCGCAATCACCTCTCGGACCTTGGGCAATTGGTCTTGGGCCAGTTTTTCTAAGATCTTAATGCTGTGTTCGCGCAGTTGGCTGGCTTCACCGGGTTTGAGGTCTGGAATGATCCGGCCAATTTTGCGCGCCAGTTCTATGCGAACCTCATCAAAGGGGTCGTCCACCAATAATTCATCGGCTTGATAGGGGGTCGCGGAATTGGCAGCCACATGGGCGCGGACGCCATCTGGGCCAATATCTGCTAGATAATATAGAACCTCGGGTGGGGTATCTTGGTTCTTTGCTAGTTTATCGGCGCTGGATTGGTCCCCGGATTCGAGGATATTGCGTGCTTCTTCATAGGTGATAATTTCACCCACGAGAACTTCACGCCCTTCCTTTGTTTCCTTGTCCGCCATAAACGATAAACCTTGCTAGTCATGTGTGGACTGTGACATTGTCCGCTGCAAATAACTCAGACTGAATCTTAAAGATCATGAGCACCGCAAAGCAAGCACCGAATAGCCCGGCGAACCCGGATCAAGGCCGATTTACCATGCCACCTGACATGAAGGGTCGTGATGTGTGGGTTTTTGATTTGGATAACACACTCTATCCGGCGGATTGTGACCTGTTTCCGCAGATTGATGTGCTTATGGGGCGCTATATTGGCGAGCTGTTGAATGTGGACGCCATTGAAGCCAAGCGTATTCAAAAGGATTATTTTGTCCGCTATGGCACGACCCTTCGTGGCCTTATGGTTCAGCATGGCATTGACCCGCATCATTTTATGGATTTCGTCCACGCGGTTGATCTTAGCCCGATCCCCAAGGCGCCCGATCTGGACGCCTTGATCCAGCAATTGCCGGGGCGCAAGCTGATCTATACCAATGGCTCCCACGCACATGCAGAACGGGTGCTGGATCACCTTGGTCTGCGCGGCGGATTTGATGGCATTTTTGATGTGGCGGATGCCGGTTTTCTTCCCAAGCCAGAAAAAGAATCCTACGAACATTTCATCGACCATTTTGATTTTGACCCCGGTAAGGCCATGATGATTGATGATATGGCGCGTAATTTAGTCCCAGCTTATCAAATGGGCATGCGCACCGTTTGGATCCGTACAGACAGCCATTGGGGCGAGATTGATCACTGCGAAAAACACATTGATCATGAAACCGATGACCTGGCAGCGTTATTGTCGCACTATGTCGCTGATCTAAGGAAATGATGAGATGAGTGCAGATATAAAAAACGTCATTGAAGCCGCCTATGACGATGCGGCAAATATTGGCCAGCAAACACAAGGCGCAGTGCGCGAAGCTGTTGAAGAGGCCTTTGCGCTGCTGGATAGCGGTCGAGCGCGCGTGGCCGAGAAGGTGGGGCGTGACTGGCAGGTCAATATGTGGCTGAAAAAAGCAGTGCTACTGTATTTCAAGCTGAATGATATGCAGCTGATGGAGGCATCCGGCCCCGGGGTACCAAATTATTGGGATAAAATTCCGCTTAAAACAGCCAATTGGACGGCCGATGACTATAAGTCCGCAGGTTTTCGTGCCGTGCCGGGGGCGATTGTGCGCCGTTCGGCCTTTATCGGCAAGGGTGCCGTTTTGATGCCGTCATTTGTAAATCTGGGCGCTTATGTGGGCGCGGGTACGATGATTGATACGTGGGCCACCGTCGGTTCATGCGCGCAAATTGGGGCCAATGTGCACATTTCCGGCGGCACGGGTATTGGCGGGGTGTTAGAACCATTGCAGGCAGGCCCGGTGATTATTGAAGATGATTGCTTTATTGGTGCCCGGTCTGAGGTCGCCGAGGGGGTGATTGTCCGCGAAGGTGCGGTGATTTCCATGGGCGTGTTTTTGGGGCAGTCCACCAAAATTATAGATCGTACCACAGGCGAGGTCAGCTATGGCGAGGTGCCCGCTGGCGCCGTTGTGGTGCCCGGCACAATTCCGGGTAAGCCCCTTGCAGATGGTGGCACTGGCCCAGCACTGGCGGCGGCAGTGATTGTTAAATATGTCGATGCGAAAACCCGCGCCAAGATTGGCATCAATGAAATTCTAAGAGATTAAAGACGAAAGACTGATTTATGACCAAAGAGATTAATGCCGTTGAATTTGCCCAAGACCTGATCCGTTGTAAAAGCATTACGCCCGCGGATGATGGTGCGCTGGATACCCTGGAACGGGTGCTGAGCGATATGGGGTTTGTTTGCACACGACTACCATTCCAAGAAGAAGGCACCCCGCGCATTGATAATCTTTATGCCCGCCGTGGGACGGCATCGCCGAATCTTTGTTTTGCAGGTCATACGGACGTTGTGCCAACGGGGGATGAAAGCAATTGGTCAGACGATCCATTTGCAGCGACCATCCGTGACGGAGTTCTTTATGGGCGCGGCGCAACAGATATGAAAGGCGCGGTGGCGGCATTTGTTGCGGCGGTGTCCCGGGTTGAGGGTGAAAACGGCTCTATTTCTCTGCTGATTACGGGCGATGAAGAAGGCCCCGCCGTTAACGGCACGCGCAAGATGCTGGTGGCCTTGGACGAAATGGGCGAAAAGCTGGACATGTGCATTGTCGGCGAGCCCACAAACCCTAACGCGCTGGGTGAAATGATCAAAATTGGCCGTCGGGGCAGCATGAATATGCGCCTTGATGTGATCGGCACACAGGGTCACGCGGCATATCCACATTTGGCCGATAACCCGGTGCCGCGCTTGCACAAGCTACTTGGTGCGTTGCGGGTTGGTCACTGGGACGAAGGCACGGATCGTTTCTTGCCCTCTAATCTTGAGGTCACGGCGCTTTCCACCGACGCACAGGCCTTCAATGTGATCCCCGGTCGCGCCACGGCTATGTTCAACATTCGCTTTTCTGATTTGCATACGGGGGCGTCTATCGCTGAAGAAATTCGCGCCCAGTTTGATAGCGTCGGTGTTGATTATGAATTGGATGTCGCCATCAAGGGCGAGGCCTTTTTGTGCGAACCGGGTGCGCTGGCGCATGCGCTTCAAGATGCCTCTAAGGCGCAGCTTGGGAAGGCACCAGAGTTTTCAACAACTGGCGGAACATCAGACGCCCGCTATATCAAAGACTATGCAGAGGTTGCTGAATTTGGTTTGGTCAGCCAGTCCATGCATAAGATTGATGAAAATGCCAATGTGGCGGATATTGAAACATTGGCGAATATCTATGAGGACGTCATTCGCCGCTTGTTAAAATAGTCAGTAATCCACGCGCAGCAAATAGAGCCCTTCGGGCGGTGCATTAAAGCCGAGCCGGTGGCGATCCGCGGCGTCCAGCGCGGCCTTGAGATCAGCACCGGACCATTTTCCTTCGCCCACCAGTTTAAGCGTCCCCACCATTGAGCGCACTTGGGAATGCAGAAAAGATTGGGCTGAGGCATAGCATATAATTTCTTCACCGTGGCGCGACACATCCAGCCGGTTCAGGGTTTTTATGGGCGACTTTGCCTGACAAGCGACATGGCGAAATGTTGTGAAATCATGTTCGCCGATCAGGTGCTGTGCCGCTGCGTGCATAGCATCCGCATCCAGACTTTGCACCACGCGCCAAGCATGACCGCGGTCGATGGCAAGTGGTGTGCGGCGATTGATAATGCGGTAACGATAGTGCCGCGCTGTGGCGTCAAAGCGGGCGCTAAAGCCGGCGTCAACTTCTTCACAAGCAACGATCGCAATCGCTTCCTTACGCAGGTGGGCGTTCAGAGCGGTCAGGACCCGCCGCGCGTCCATATCTTTTTCCAGTGTAAAGCTGCCCACTTGGCCGAGGGCATGAACCCCTGCGTCGGTGCGCCCCGCGGCGATGACGCGTAGGTCCTCGCCTGAAAAGGCATGGATGGCCTCTTCGATGGCCTGTTGAACGCCATAGCCATTGGTTTGGCGCTGCCAGCCCACATAAGCGGCGCCATCATATTCGATAGTGATTTTGAATGTGCGGCTCATGCCAAATGGCTTCCGGCGGGCAGCGAAAATCCACGTAGCAACTCATCCGCATCCATGGCGGCTTTGCCGGCCCTTTGCGCGCGGCGAATGCGGTAGGCCGCCCCGCCGCATGCTATGGTCAATCGATCATCCAGCGCCATACCAGCAAGGCCTGCCTGAGGGACAATCTGACCGGCGAGTATTTTGATGCGCTCTCCTTCATATTCAAACCATGCACCGGGGAAGGGAAACAGCCCGCGGACCTTGCGGTCAATCTCTTGCGCTGGGGCGGTCCAATCGATGCGGGCTTCTGTCTTGTCGATTTTTTCCGCATATGTCACACCCGCATCCGGTTGCGGCGTGGGTTTTATGCTGCCGTCCATAAGCCCCTCAATGGCGGGTGCGATGACCTTTGCGCCGAGTGTTGCCAAGCGGTCATGCAGGCTCTTTGTGGTGTCGTCCGGCGCGATGTCTGTGCGCGAAACCAATAACATGTCTCCCGTATCCAGCCCTTCGTCCATTTGCATGATTGTCACGCCTGTTTCGCTGTCCCCGGCCATAATGGCGCGGTGGATGGGCGCGGCCCCGCGCCAACGCGGCAATAGGCTGGCATGAACATTGACGCAGCCAAGCCGCGGCGCGTTCAGGATGGCTTTGGGGAGGATCAGGCCATAGGCGACGACCACAGCGATATCTAGGTTCAGCGCCGCAAAGTCGGCGGCGGCGTCCTCATTGCGGAGGCTTTTGGGTGTGCGGACCTCTATGCCGTGTTGGTCGGCGAAGGCATGAACCGGGCTGGGGCGCAGGGATTTGCCCCGACCAGCCGGGCGCGGGGGCTGGGTATAAACGGCCATGACATCAAACTTAGCGTCAAGAAGGGCTTGCAGCGTTGGAATGGCAAAATCGGGTGTGCCCATGAATGCAACACGTAAGCTCAATTCAGCCCCCTGCGTGTGAATGATAAGTGTTAAAGCGCTTTTTGCGCCTTGGTGAGTTTCTTAACGATCATGCCACGTTTTAGGCTCGATAGGTGATCGATAAATAGGATGCCTTCCAGATGATCCATTTCGTGCTGGATACAGGTGGCGAGCAGCCCATCTGCGTCGACCTCATGGGCCTTGCCATCATAGTCCATATATTTGATGGTGCAGCGCGCGGGACGTTCTACATCCGCGTAATGCTCAGGCACGGAAAGACAGCCTTCTTTGTAATTGGCCATCTCGTCCGAGGCCCATGTAATTTCCGGGTTCACGAAATACCGCGGTTCTGGCCTATCGTCCTCGCCAATATCCATGACCACAATGCGCTTGGCTACGCCCACCTGAATGGCGGCCAAACCGATGCCCGGCGCGTCATACATGGTTTCTAGCATGTCATCCATCAGCTTGCGCAAATCATCCGTTACCGCCTCGACGGGTTTGGATTTTTCCCGCAAACGCTGGTCTGGGACTTCGATAATCGGCAGAATGGCCATGACTGCATGTTCCTTAAGCTTTGCCCTTAACTAGTGCGCCAAGGCAATAAGGTCAAGACCGCTATCTTCCTGTTCACAAAGATCATTCACGTGCTAATCTCGCCAGAGGGAGAAAAACATGGATCTTCAACTTGTCACATTGGTTTTGCTGCTTATCGTTGTCGTGCTTTTGGTACTGCTTGTACGGGGGCGGAATGACAACAGCGCGTCTGGTGGCGAAGAAGAGCTGAGAGCACTGCGCGATATGTTGGCCAAGCAAGAAGGCCGCCTTGCGCAGATGAGCGAGGATCACAGAAAATCACAAGGGGAACTGACCAAGGCGGTCCAAGAGCGCCTAGATCATGTGGGATTGCGCATGGGGCAAAGTCTTGAAGAGGCGGCGACCAAAACCGCGAAATCCATGGGCGAATTGCACACCCGCTTGAAGGTGATTGACGAGGCGCAAGAAAACCTGAAGGCGCTTTCCGGCGATATCATGGGTTTGCAGAATATTCTCGATAACAAACAAGCGCGCGGCGCGTTTGGGGAAACGCAACTTCGCGCCATTCTTGATGATCTCTTGCCGCCTGATATGTTTTCGTCTCAGGTTAAATTGTCCAACGGCAAAATCGTTGATTTTCAATTATTGATGCCTTTGCCATCTGGCCCGCTGTCCATTGATTCTAAGTTTCCCTCTACGGCCTATGAGCGCATGCAAAAGTCCGATACTGACGAAGGCTACGCTATCGCTAAAAAGCAGTTCAAGGTGGATGTGAAGGGCAGGATTTCGGAAATTTCAGAAAAATACCTTATCCCGGGGGAAACCGCTGAATTCGCCGTGATGTTCGTTCCCTCAGAAGCGATCTTCGCTGAAATTCATGCGCACCACAGAGACTTGGTCGAGCTTGGTCATCGGAGCCGGGTCAATATCGTTTCGCCCTCAACGCTGTGGGCATCCATTCTTGCGATCAAGTCCGTGTTCAGGGATATTGAAATGCAAAAGCAGGCCAGCGTCATCCAGCAAGAGGTCGTCAGCTTACTTGATGAGACAGGCCGTCTGGACCAGAGAATAGATGACCTTGCCAAACATTTCGGGGCGCTTGGCAAACTGGAAGAAGATATTCGGAAAATCCGCATTACCACAGACAAAATTACCACGCGTTCCAACAGAATTCGGGACGTGCGTCTTGATGACGATGTGCCAGAAGCTTTAGGCCCTGTGGATGGCCCGGGTATTCGGCAATTGTCCGATTAAAACGGTTTTCGCGCCCGCATCGCTTGGGCGATGGTGCCATCATCCAGATAATCCAGTTCGCCGCCCACGGGTACACCGTGCGCGATGGCGGTGATGGTGACACCAAGGCCCGCCAATCGGTCCGTGATATAATGCGCCGTGGTTTGCCCGTCCACAGTGGCATTGGTGGCCAGGATAACCTCTTTAATTCCGCCGCTTTCAACGCGCTCTATCAGGGTTTTGATGTTCAGGTCTTCTGGCCGTACCCCATCCAGCGCCGATAACACCCCCCCCAACACATGATACTGTCCGGAAAATCCTTGTGCCCGGTCCAATGCCCACAGATCAGCGACTTCCTCAACCACGCAAATGATGCTTTGGTCGCGCCGCCGGTCGGTACAGATGGTACAGGGGCTGACGGTATCTAGATTGCCACAGGTGCCGCAAACCACAATATTCCTCGCCACATCATCCAGTGCACGGGCCAATGGGTGCATTAGGCTTTCACGTTTTTTGATCAGTGCCAGAACGGCGCGCCGCGCTGACCGCGGCCCCAGCCCCGGCAGTTTTGAAAGCAGGGAGACAAGAGCGTCAATTTGGGCGTTATGGCTGGTCATCTGGCGTTAAAACGGCAGTTTCATGCCCGGCGGCAGGCTCAGGCCGCCTGTGATTTTACTCATTTCTTCTTGGGCGCGGGATTCAACCTTGGATTTGGCGTCATTATGCGCTGCCACGATTAGGTCTTCGACCACTTCGGCATCTTCGGAGGAGAACAGTTCGGGCGCGATCTTTACCCGTTTCATCTCACCCTTACCATTTAGCGTTACCGTGATCATGCCCGCGCCCGAGGTGCCGTCGATCTCCATATCGGCGAGCGCGTTCTGCATTTCACCCATGCGGGTTTGCATGTCCTGCGCTTGCTTCATCATGTCGCCAAAACCCGCCATATCGCCTAATCCCTTGATCATGCGCCTGTATCCTTTGTTTCGTTAACCGATATAATCTTCGCGCCGGGGAAAACCTCTAGGGTTTTTTGAACCAACGGGTCGGTCGCAGCCTCTTTATGACGGGCCGCAGTCGCGGCGTCTTCTTGGGATTTAAGTGTGGCCTCGCCGCGTTCCCTGACGATGGCAACTTGCCAATCGGTTGCGGTCCATTCTTGCAAACACATCCGCATCCGCGCCGCCAAGTCTGGCGGTATGCGCCCAACATCATGTAGCTCAATCACGCCGGGTTTGAAGGAAACCAGTTCAACATTGTCGGTTAGGTTAAGCGCTAAAATGGCTTCTTTTTTGCGCTCGAACATCTCTACAAGGCCCCTGAAATTAATGGGCATGGGTTCGTCCGGAATATCGCTGCCCTCATAATTGGGCTGAAGGGCTAAAACCTGTGCCGATGATGTGTCCGCCATGGTGGGCTGTGACGGGTCTTCGGGTGCACTTTGGGGTGCGCTTTGGGACGCGTCAGAGACAGGCGCTTCCACGGGCATCGTGTCGTTGGGGGTGCGAGGTTCTGTTGCAATCGCCGCAGGGGGCGCCAGCTCGGCGCCTTCTAATTTTTTCACCAACTCTGCCGGGCTGGGCAGGTCAGCGGCGTAACACAGGCGGATGAGAACCATTTCAGCCGCTTCCATGGGCGTGGCGGCGACGCGGACCTCGTCCATACCTTTCAGCAGGATTTGCCATGCGCGGGTCAATTGTGGAATTTGCAAGCCCTGCGCCATGTCCCGACCCATGCTCAATTCAGCCTCGCTGGTCAGCTTATCGCTGCCAGCGTCGGGTGTCACCCGCAGGCGGGTCAGCCAATGGGTAACTTCGGCTAAGTCCTTCAGAATGATCGCCGGGTCGGCACCAAGGCTAAATTGTTCAGCAAATATCGAAAGCGCTTGCGGCGCATCACCGGACATAACGGCTTTGATCAGATCAAGAATTTTGGCGCGATCAGCCAAACCCAACATATCGCGGACCTGTTCGGCGCTGACATCACCGCCGCCATGGGCGATGGCTTGGTCGAGCAAGCTGAGACCGTCCCGCACAGACCCCTCGGACGCGCGCGCAATCATGATCAGCGCCTGATCATCAATTTTAACGCCTTCTTGCGCAGTTACCTTGCTGAGGTGTTTGATCAGGGTCTCTGAGTCCACACGGCGCAAGTCAAAGCGTTGGCAACGTGACAGCACGGTCACGGGAAGCTTGCGAATTTCTGTTGTGGCGAAGATGAATTTCACATGGGGCGGGGGTTCTTCGAGCGTCTTCAAAAGCGCATTGAATGCGTTTTTCGAGAGCATGTGAACTTCGTCAATAATATAAACCTTGAAGCGGGCGGAAACGGGTGCGTATCGCACACTGTCGATAATTTCGCGGATGTCATCCACACCTGTTCGGCTGGCGGCATCCATTTCCATAATATCGACATGGCGCGATTCGGCGATCGCAATGCAATTGTCACATTTGCCACAGGGCGTGGCTGTAATGTCGCCCTGACCGTCTTCACCCACGCAGTTCAACGTTTTCGCGATCAATCGTGCGGTTGTGGTTTTACCCACACCGCGCACCCCCGTTAGAATAAAGGCATGGGCGAGGCGGCCAGTATTGATGGCATTTTCCAAGGTGCGAACCATGGCCCCTTGGCCGATCAGTTCTTCAAATGTGGCCGGGCGATATTTGCGGGCAAGGACGCGGTATTCGCCGCTTGTCTCATTGCCCGTTTGTTCCGTCATCTCGCTTGTCCTGACAATTGGATTACTGGATGCCCCGATCGCACGCTGCTTGACGCGCGCTAGAAATTAGGTGGAAGGAAGGAACACGACCCAAGACAAACTCGTTACGGCTGCTTCCTTTCGGACCTGACCGGGTTGGCGAGCGTCTCGTCCGCCTCCAACCTTCCGCCTCTTATATGTGCGATAATTGCACCGAGGGCAAGGGGCCAATTGTGCGATTTTTTGCTTCATGTTGCTCAGATTATTGGTGTGGTTTACAGAGGGGCGATAAGCGTGCCACTTTAAACATCAAGCGGGGCTTGGGCTGGTCGGCGATCTAGGCGGGCCGGAACAGTTTCAAAATAAGAAGGATACGGTGGTTTTGACAGGGGGATATGGAAAGTTCGGCGGGCCATTTTTCGCGGGAAATCCGCTGGATAGGGGCGACGGGTTAAGATCAAACGAGGCCGCGCTTCAGAAATGCCTGAGTGATTCGCGCTTGCGCATTATTGGGTTGCGAGACTTAAAACCCCTCATGAATGTTGCAAAAGGTTTGGATGTCCATTTTATCACGGCGTCAGAGCTGCCAGCAGATTGGCAAGCGCGTCTGCCTTGGGTGTATTTGGGCGCGGACGAGTGTGGGCCGATCACGGCGGTGGACCTAGATGCACTTGATCAAAAGATGATAGACCGTCTGCTTTCAGATCACATCAAAGCGATCGACCTGCGGAGCATTGCTATGCAGACGTCGGCCGATAATGACGGACAAGACGCATCAATTCTTGCCCTGGCCAAGGCGACCATTGATTGGCATCGCCGACATGGGTTTTGCGCAGAATGCGGGGGACCAACAAACAGCCAGCGCGGTGGTTTTGCCCGTCAGTGCGCCGATGCGGCCTGTGCGGCCATGCATTTTCCACGCACCGACCCGGTTGTCATTATGTTGGCGGTACATGGCGACCAGTGTCTATTGGGCCGCAGCGCACATTTCTTACCCGGCGTCTATTCCGCCCTTGCTGGGTTTATGGAACCGGGCGAGTCTATAGAAGAGGCGGTGGCGCGGGAATTATCCGAAGAGGCGGGGCTGACGACAAATAGCGTACGATATTTTGCATCCCAACCTTGGCCCTTCCCGTCCAGCTTGATGATTGGCTGCGTGGCCGAAGTGGACTTTACTGCACCTGTTATTGATGATGAATTGGAGGACGCGCGGTGGTTTTCAAGGAAAGATTTGGCGCGAATAATAATCGGGGAGCATGGGGAAGTTGCTGTCCCCACAACCATTGCTATAGGCTATCAGTTGATCAAGGCGTGGCTCGACGGCCACAGAGATAAAAATTGAGAATGTAAAATAATATGCGATAAATGGAATAAACAGGGAATGATTTATCCTATATTCTTATTTTAATGTCGGTAAAAGCAAGGTTTGCTCTTGCAATACGGTGGGTGGAGCGGTTAATCTCCGCCCGAAATTACATGGCCACATAAGGTGCCAATTACCGGGGTAACCCGACTCAAGTTGAGGGGAATCGTCTTGGATTCATTTGAATGGAATAAAGTTGCAGCGGCACTGATCGTCGGCGCGTTGCTGTATAAGGTTGTTGAAATTTCTGCAGAGAGCGTGGTTCACGCCGAAGCGCCCGCTGAAACGGCATATGCTGTTGCGGTTGCTGATGAAGGCACCGCAGAGACCACAATGACAGCTGAGGTTGTTGTTGCCGATGCAGGGCCAACCCTTGAAGAATTACTGGCAACGGGATCTGCCGAAAAAGGCGCGCGGGTCTTTCGTCGCTGTGCGGCATGTCACTCCGCAGATAATGGCGGCGCGCACAAGGTTGGTCCAAACCTTTGGAACGTCGTTGGTGGCCCGCATGCACATGCAGCAGATTATGGCTACTCTGACGCGATGGCATCAGTTGGCGGGAACTGGGATTATGCAGCACTAGATGCATTTCTGGCCAATCCAGCAGGCGCGATCCCTGGCAATAAAATGCCGTTTGCTGGCTTACGTAAACCAGCGGAGCGTGCGGATGTCATTCTGTACCTGCGGGCGCAGTCTGATAACCCGGTTCCATTACCAGCTGTTGAAGCTGAGAGCGAAGGCGAAATGTAGTCCTGCGCTCACAAGAGTTTGACGGATGAGGCGGCCTTTTGGTCGCCTTTTCTTTTGTTAGCTGTCAATGAGCGATTGAATATGGTCGGCTCTGACCACGCCGGTAACGGGGCTGGTGTTGGGCTGTTCATTGCTTTCGGCGCTTTCGGCCAATCGGGCGATGACATCATCCAGCGGTTCAACCACCGTCATCATGTGGTGGGCGTTGGCATGTAACAGGTTGCCATCATCCACCATTATGCCCACATGGCCGGGGAAAAAGAGGATATCTCCCTCGCTATATCCACCGTCGTCGGGTTGGGCACTCAGGCTGATCTGTTGCAGATCGGTGTCGCGCGGCAGGTTGAGGCCCGCAGCTTGCAGGGCGACTTGGATGAGGCCGCTACAGTCGATACCCCGATGCGATCGCCCACCCCAAAGATAGGGCACGTCTAAAAAGCTGATGGCCATATCGATATAATTTCCGGTGTCTTGGACTGTTAGCAAATGCGATGTTGGTATGAAGCCACGCTCCGGCATTTTTAAGAATTTGGCCGCCTTGTCATGGGGTTCAGTCAGAACCAAACCACCAGAAGGCAGCGCGGTGATGGGCGCAGATTTGATGTCATCACGGCGGTAAAGATGGGTCGGATTGATCACCCAATGGGTTGGTGCGTTTAAAGGGTTGATCAGATCGTGCGCAGGTATATAGCCCACATATCCATCTTGTATAGATTGGCCCCAAGCCCAGCCCTCGTTTTCGTCCAAGACCAGAAACCCCTCGCCAAATAACAGTTCGCTGATCTGGGTCCCATCGTGGCGGGGTGTGTTGCGAATAGGGGCGCTGTGGGCGAATAATTGGCGGATCTCACCCTCGGCGAACCGTGTGGCCTTTATTTTGCCCTCCAGCGACGAATGGGCAATATCGGCGCGCGCTGCGGTCATGCGCGGCTCGCCGCCCATCATCCATTCATTCATCAAATCGCTTAGCTGCGTCATTCAGCGGCCTCAATCGAAGGATCATCGGTTGACCCATCCACCGAGCGGTCGATCATGTCGGCGAAATCGCGTAGGAATACTGCCCCCTTAACGGTCCGCTGTACAAGAACGCTGCGGCGGTCATCCTCGTCTTTCTTGCGGCGCACCAATTCCAGCTTTTCAAGCGCATTGAGCGCCCGAGTGACCACGGGTTTGGCAACCCGCATTTGTGCCGCCAGGCCGCGTACGGTGTGTGGCGGTTCATCCAAATAAATGGTCAAAAGGATATACATCTGCCGCGAGGTTAAGTCTGGCGCGTCGTCGCGAATGCTGCGCAATAATGAGGCCCTGAAAAACGCTAAGGCATCTGGCCCCATGCTTTCAGCAAATGTGCTGCCCATGAAATTCTCCTCAGACTATGTTGCGCCTTATCATTTCGTAGGCGTAATGATAAGGCGCTGCGCGGGGAAAGTCACGGGTTATTTATGGATATGTGGGCTAAGAATATCTCTTTTCCACTACATCTAGTACGGCGCGCAATGTGGTCGCTTCGCCGCCTTTGGGTTTTCCGGGGCGGTTCGTCGCGTTCCAACCATAGACATCAAAATGCGCCCATGTAATACCTGGGGCGACAAATTCCTTGAGGAAAAGCCCGCCAATAATGGCCCCGGCAAAGCTGTGCTCCGCCACATTATTCAGGTCGGCAATTTCACTTTTGATGTCTTGCGCATATCCGGGCCATAAAGGCAGCCGCCACAGAGGGTCATGGAGCGCCTTGCTGGATTTTTCGAACTGTTGAGCAAGCTTGTCGTCATCGGTAAACATGGCGGGCAGGTCAGGGCCAAGGGCGACCCGTGCGGCACCTGTCAGGGTTGCAAAATCCAAAAGCAGGTCCGGCTTTTCCTCGCAGGCAAGAGACAGCGCGTCGGATAAGACGAGACGCCCCTCGGCATCTGTATGACCAATCTCGACGGTCTTTCCCGCGCGGGAGCGAATGATATCACCGGGGCGAAAAGCATTGCCGGATATGCTATTTTCCACTGCCGGGATGATAACCCGCAAACGTACATTTAACCCCAAGGCCATGATCATGGACGCCAGCCCCAAGGCGTGCGCGGCGCCGCCCATGTCTTTCTTCATAATGCGCATCCCGGCCGATTGCTTGATACCAAGACCGCCGGAATCAAAACAAACACCCTTACCAACCAAGGTGAGTTTGGGGTTCTTGGCTTTACCCCACCTCAGATCAATCAGCCGTGGGGCATCGCTCGACGCCCGTCCCACGGCATGGATAATGGGAAAGTTTTCACTTAATAGCTTATCGCCAACGGTGACTTTGACTTTTGCATCATAATTTCGTGCAAGCTTACGCGCAGCCGCGGTCAGATCACTGGGCAGCATGGCATTGGTTGGCATATTGATCAGGTCGCGGACCAACACCATGCCATTTAATTCAGCGGTGAGTTTTTTCACATTCAGTTTACTGGGGGTTTTCAGTAAAACCCCTGTTTTTTTTGGCTCGGTTTTGAACCTGTCGAACCGATAATTTGCCAGACCCCAACCCAATGCAGCGGCGTGGACCCGTACGGTGCTCAGATTATCGGGCAATTGATATGTGCCGGGTTTGAGCTGACTGGCGATCTTTGCATAGACCAAGGGGTCGTCAGGAATCGTTCCCTCGCCCAATGCCTCGTCACCCAGCCCCCATAAGATACAAGCGCCGTTTTTATCCGTGTCCGGCATGTGCACCATCTCGCCTGCGCTGGCGGTAAAGGCATTGGCCTTGACCCAGCTGCGACTGGCTTTGTCCGCCTTTTCCAACCATTTTTTAAGCTCGGACGTTTTCAAAAACACAATGGGCACAGCCATTTTCTTGCTGCGTGCGGATAATAGATAATCCAGTGGGGCATCGGTCACGGTGTGTCTCCTTCTGCAATGACGACCGGGATTTCACCACGTCAGAGCCATGCTGCCAAGCGTTAGTTGAAGAGAATAGGGGCCGTCGCGGTGATTAGGACGGCGCATGATCCAGCGGTATGTCGACAATAAATTCCGAGCCCTCGCCAACGCGGCTTTCGAGAATGACACTGCCGTGCATAAGCCGGAGAATGTCATGGACGATGGAGAGACCCAGCCCAACACCACCGCGCTGGTTCTGGTCCATAGTGTCGTCTTGTGAAAATGGTGCGAAGATTGTCTCAAACCGATCCTCGGGAATACCGGGTCCGCTGTCCTTGATCCTAAAATTCAGATGCGAAAGACTGCGCCCTTCGGCGGCGTAGGCCCCCACGGTAAAATCAATTGTGCCTTGGTTGGTGTATTTTATGGCGTTGGAGAGAATATTGCTCAGAACCTGAGCAAGCCTTTTTGCATCACCCATAACACGGGGCAAGGTCTCAATATTTTGCTCATAGTTAAATGTCAGGCCCTTGGCGGGTGCTTCTATCCGCATGCCAGCCACCAGATCATCAATAAGACTCTGCAGGTCTAGGGGTTTGATATCTAGGGAAACGTGATTTCCGTCCAAACGGCTAAAGTCCAGAATGTCATTGGCCAGCCCAAGCAGCCTGTTCGCCGCGCGCTCAATAGCCGTTAATCGCTTCTCTGTGTCTGGTGTTTGATCGCTAAGACGGATCATTTCTGTCATGCCAAGGATGACCGTTAGCGGCGAGCGAATGTCATGTGACACCATCCCAATAAGTTTTGATTTGGATGCATCGGCCTGTTTGGCCTTGCCCATGGCAAGGCGCATGTCTTCGGTGCGTTTTTCAACCTCTTTTTCAAGCCCGGTGATCAATGTGTCCAACTGCTCAGCCATGGCCCCAAGTGAGCGCGCGAGGTCGCCAATTTCATCGAGCCGGTGCATCGGCAGGTCGTGAATGATATCCCGCGTTTGTGAGAAATTTGCCGCGCGCAGTTTGATCGCGCTGGTCGCCAGAGTTTGCAGGGGTGTGGCAAGGCCGCGCCGCAGCAGAAACCACATAACGGGCAGTAGAACGAGAATAACGGTTAGCGCAAACAGGGAGATTTCTAAGGCGATGACGGCCGCGGCATCTGAAATTTGCTGACGCGGAAAAACAGTAATGAAATGCCAATCAGGCCCACCAATCCTGCCCGTTGCAATGATATTACCGCCTTCGGTGTCATTAATAACAATGGGGGATGATGTATCAGCCGTTGATATCACACGCCAGATTGATCGTAATTCTTCGTTGCCCGATGTAGCGATATCTAATAGCCCTTCTGTTGCGCTGCCAGTTTGAAGAAGGGTGGGGTGCACAATCAGCTTGCCGTCATGGGTGATGATCATATTATAGGCATCGTCCAGATGGTCATTGATGATATTGTCAAATAGCTCTTGCAGCGTAATGCTGGTGCCGAACGCGCCGACATGAACGCCATTTATATCCACTGGCGTGTGACATCCTGTGGTAAATGTTTGTCGGCTCTGGTCATAGAGTATGGGCTGTAAAGTGGTGCATCGCATGGTGCGGGCCGGGTTATTTTGTGGCAGGGTAATTTGGTTAATTTCTTCGCCCTGAAATGAGAAATTACCGGGGGCATTTTGGCGATAGAATAACAGGCGGTCTTCGCGTTCAGGCGCAAAAATAATGAGCTGATCACGGGGCGTAAAAAAATAAAAGCTCGGCAAGCTTGGCAGATTTCCCTCGCCAAACGAAAGTACAATATTGAAGGCCTTGAGCAGGAGTGTCTTATCGTCCGCGCTCAGTTGCTCGGCACGCCCGATAAAGGCACCCAGACCGTGGGCATAGGTTGAACCATCTATGGATAGGCCCTCAAAAAGACCGGGCAGGCTGCGCCGGGTGCCATCTCCCTTCTCTGGAAACAGCTTGTCGAATATTTGTGCGTCATTGTTTTGAGTGTTTTCTAAGTGATGCCTAAGGATATCGCCGGCATGTGCTTCTAATGCGGCGATTTTGGTAAAGATTCGGTTTTCCTGCTGGGTGCGGGCGACGATATAGCTGGTCAGTTCTTCTAATTTGTTTTGTTCGGCGGATTTGAAGACCAGATAAAAAGTGACCAATGTGCTGGCCGCAACAAGCAGCAGCACGCCCAGACCTATATGAAGCAAGGCGGTTGATGCAATGCTCGAGCGAATCTTCACGGGTGTGTCCTAACAAAATTAATTTCAAAGCAACTAGATAGGTTGATTTAGCAACAGGGCGAGCCATAATTAAAACGAGCAAAAATTATATCAATCTGGGAGAGATCAGCTGTGAATATTGTCGATTTTAGAAGTGATACTGTCACCCTGCCAACACCAGCCATGCGGGCGGCAATGAATGGGGCGGATGTTGGCGACGATGTTTATGGCGAAGACCCCAGTGTCAATCGATTAGAAGCATTCGCCGCTGAAATGATGGGCAAAGAAGCCGCGCTGTTCTGCCCCACCGGGACGCAAAGCAACCTTGTTGGCTTGATGGCACATTGTGGGCGCGGCGACGAATATATCGTCGGTGCTGAGGCACATACATATCGTTACGAAGGCGGCGGCGCGGCGGTTTTGGGCAGTATTCAACCCCAGCCCCTGCCGTATGGAGAGGGGGTCACCCTGCCGCTGGATGCGATCGAGGATGCGATCAAACCAGACGATCCCCATTATGCGCGGACTCGTTTGATTTGCCTTGAAAACACAAAAGCTGGCCAGTGCTTACCGCTGGATTATACCCCCAAGGTGCGCGCCTTGGCCAACCGCCATGGGCTGTCGATGCATTTGGATGGTGCGCGCCTGTTCAATGCGGCGGTCGCGCAGGGTGTTGCAGCGTCGGAATTGGCCGCCCCTTTCGACAGCGTTTCTATCTGTTTGTCCAAAGGGCTTGGCGCACCTGTGGGGTCTTTGCTGGTGGCCAGTCGCGATTTGATCCGCGAGGCCCGACGGTGGCGCAAGGTGTTGGGCGGCGGGATGCGCCAGTCGGGTATGTTGGCGGCGGCGGGCCAATATGCGCTGCAACATCATATAGAACGCTTGGCCGACGATCATGCCAACGCGGCCTTGCTGGCAGACTTGTTGCGAAAAAAGGGGGTGCCAGTGATGGAGGGCAGCGGCGAAACCAATATGGTTTTGGTGGCGCTGTCGCACGATCAATGGGCCAGAGTGCAAAAGGCAGCAGCAGAGGCGGGTATTGTGCTATCGCCGTCATCCCTGCAACGCCTTGTCACCCACATGGGTGTCACAGAGCATGATGTCCGCCGTTTAGCAGAGTTGTTCTAGCGTCTAGAAAGAAGCGCGATAGAAGGTTTCGGATATTCGTGCCAATTCATCATCGCCTGAGCGTATAATATAGTCTCGTCTTATCTCTTCGTCAGAGGGGACCGTGCGGGCAAGTATTTCTCTTTCCATATGAATATCCGCCGCTTGCAGAAGCCGACCTAGACCGCCATTACCGGTCATAAGAGTGTCTTGCAGTTTGGGGGGCAATGCCGGAAGGTTGATCTGCGAGTTTGCAAAGCAATAGGTCTTGCCGCTGTTTGTGCCGACAAGCTTGACCATCCGGTGAAGCATATTTTCTTCGTCCATTGCTTGTTGGATCAATTCAACATGGACGGGTTCGGCCGCTAATTCTTCAATCAGGTCTTGGTTCATTTCCAAATTGGAAAGGAGCCTTTCTTCTTTTTTGGATAATGGTGTCATGAACCCTATATCTTTGTCGTTAGTGCCTTGGAAACAGCTCTGGCAACCTAACGATAGTGGGGGGCGAGGACAATGTAAAAATGGCCCTGTTGATCATACGGGCTGATTGGTGTGCAGGCCGGCATCCCCCACAGTGAAAAGGAACCCCAAGAAAGCGCCTGCACGGCAGCGCTAAAGGGCGGACCCTTTAACGTGCTGACCATGCAGGCGTGACAATTCATTTGGCTGAGCGCGTTGCCGCGCCTCGGCTAGCTTGCTTTACGCATGTTGCGCTCTGCGGCCCGGGCGCGGGAATGAACCGTTCCCTGTGCGCTGCCTGCACCATTACCGTTATTGTTGGCATTGCCACCCTTGTTGCCACCGCTTGAGCGTTGGCTGTTGGCGTGACGACCATTCTTGTTTCCGGTGGTTTTGCCGAATTTCTTACGAGAGTTTTCACCGACAGCCGTGCGCGGGCCTTTGGTGAAGTTGCGCTCGGCACCAGCCTCGACGCCTTCGTTGGGTGCGGCAATGCGTGGGCCATTGGCGCTACTTGAATTGCGGCCTTTCTTAGCTGCTTTGACAACGGCGCGTTGATTTTTCTTGCGCTGTTCGCTGCGGCGACGCTTCTTGCCATTTGCCGGTCTTACAAAATCTTTGCGCTCGCCACTTTGTTGTGTACCGTCCTGTTGGCTATCGTCACGATTAGTGGCTTGGCGCTTTCCGCTGTTATTGGCACCAGTCAGTTGCTGGCTGATGAGGCGTTCGATATCACGCAGGAAGGCCCGTTCCGAATTGTCATAGAGGGAAATTGCGATGCCTGCACGGCCTGCGCGACCGGTCCGACCGATACGGTGTACGTATGATTCGGGTAGGTTGGGCAATTCATAATTAATCACGTGCGAAACGCCATCAACATCAATACCCCGTGCGGCAATATCGGTTGCAACAAGAATTTTCACGCCGCCCAGCTTAAAGTCTCTCAGGGCGCGTTGGCGCTGTCCTTGGCTTTTGTTGCCGTGGATCGCGTTGGCGGGCAGGCCGCATTTTTCAAGATGACTTTGAACTTTATCAGCGCCGCGTTTGGTGCGGGTAAAGACAATGGCGCGCTCCACTTCTAGGGGGGCGAGCAGCTCAACCAGCTTTTCCCGTTTCGCAGATTTATCCAGATGGATGAACTGTTGGTCGATCCGCTCAATCGGGCGGGAAACCTGTCCGACAGAAATATCTTTGGGATTGTTGAGGAAATCAGCGGCCAGCAAACGAACCTGTTTGGGCATCGTCGCGGACATGAGCAGCGTTTGTCGTTTGCTGGGCAACATGCCCATGATGCGGCGAATGTCAGGGATAAAGCCCATGTCGAACATTTGGTCACCCTCATCCAAAACAACAGTTGTTGTCTCGTCAAGTTTCAGCGCCCCAGATTTGACGTGATCAAGCAAACGACCAGGCGTTGCAATAATGATATCAACGCCGCGTGCGATGGCTTTGATTTGCGGTTGGGGCTTAACACCACCAACGACCACAATTGATGAATGGCGGACAAATTTGCCATAGGTGCGAATATTGTCGGCAATCTGGGTTGCCAGTTCGCGCGTTGGCGACAGAATAAGGGCGCGGCAATGTTTGGCGCGTGGCTTGATGCCATCGTTAATAATGCTATTCAGGATCGGCAATACAAAAGCGGCTGTTTTGCCTGTTCCTGTCTGGGCAATGCCCACAAGGTCATGGCCTTCCAGCATAGCCGGGATCACCTTGGTTTGGATAGGTGTCGGTTTGGTGTAGCCTTCTTTTTCAATAGAACGAAGGATGGGCTCGGCGAGGCCGAGATCAGAAAAATGTGTCACGAGTAGTCCTCATGTTAAATCACCCTCAGCGACAAAAAGCATTCCATAGCTATGGAAACTCAGCGCGCCGGAAGGCGATCGGGATTAAATTTTTGGAAGCTTGCGTAGATCAACTGCCATTTATGTGTGCCCCAAATTCACCATTTACGTGTCGGTGAGAGGCTCTGCAGGGCAATGATCTGTTGGGAAAATTGCGCAATCAGGTGTCGCCGCCAATGACTAAATGTCTTCTACGCGCGGCAAACTTGCGCTCTAAATCTCATAAGACGGTTCAAATAGCAATCAAATTCGTAAAATAATATTTCACGGCATTAAAACAATGTGTCGGGGCCGGGTGTGGATGGAGGCTTGTATTGAACCTTCATGGCGGAGCGACGGAGGTAGTTCGCGGCTATGCCGCTCATCCTTGCCCTAAAGCGGGGCAGGACCATTGTTGCGCAATGTCGCTTCTCACTATGTTCGTCGCCGAACCCCGTCCGTGGTTCTTTCCCCGCCCGTCTATCCATAAAAAAACTCGCCGCAAAAATGGGGCGAGGTATTTTCATGGCGGAGCGACGGGGATTCGAACCCCGGAGAGCTTGCGCTCAACACGCTTTCCAGGCGTGCGCCTTAAACCACTCGGCCATCGCTCCTCCAGAAAGATGGGCG
>Ga0209692_10000758_pt1 | contig 59646 bp, 53 predicted proteins | sample tdDd472_FD_187129 | JGI IMG/M metagenome (GOLD analysis project Ga0209692, IMG submission 187129) | Marine sediment microbial communities from the Atlantic coast under amendment with organic carbon and nitrate - tdDd47.2 (SPAdes)... | ecosystem: Environmental > Aquatic > Marine > Coastal >... | reverse complement strand
ACTCCTGCTTTTATCAATGATAAATTGCTTGCAAAGAGCCTCTATTATTCAGGTTTAAGTAAATCTCCAATTTTCGATTCATTAAATCCAAAATCAGACGTTTTAAATAATTTGCAATCAGAATATTACTTACCTAAAGATTCTATTCTTAACGCTCCAACACATGAAGTAATCGTTTCTTTATTAAAATTTAAATACTTTCAGGCTTGTTTAAATTTAAACAGACTTAGAAACCTACAAAACTCAGGAGAAAATTACCTGTTCGTAAATATCCCTGAATATAAATTGCACGTTGTTGAATCAAATGAAAACAAAGAAACTTTTAATGTTATTGTTGGCAAAAAAAGAACTCCTACTCCTGTTTTGTCGAGTAATATTGAAAAAGTAATTGCTAATCCATACTGGACAGTACCAAGAAGTATTGTTAAGAATGAAATGATTTATAAAATTAGGAAAGACTCAACGTATCTTCAGAGAAATGGATTTTTCATCATAAATAATTATGAAGAAACTGTAGACGAATCGATTATTGACTGGAACGAAAAAGATCCATTAGGTAAGAAATACTGGATAAGACAGATTAATAGCAGATCGAATGCACTGGGACAAGTAAAGTTTATTTTTCCTAATAATCATAGTGTTTACCTTCATGATACTCCATCAAAGCGTTTGTTTAAAAACGAAAAAAGAACTTATTCGCATGGTTGTATTCGACTCGAAAATCCCGATAAACTTGCTCAGTACTTAACAAGTAAATATAACAAGGAAGAATATGGGGATTTCAAAAAACTTATTTCTGCAAGAAAACGTCAAGTAATTGATCTTACTGAACAAGTAAAAATCCATATTCAATATATCACTTGTTCAGGTTCAGAAAATTCCGATATGGTATTTTTTAATGATATCTACAATCTGGATAAGAAAGAAATTATGGAAGTTTTTCCAGATCTTTTTGAGATATAGGAATTAATGATGAGTGATAAATAAACAAGCAAGAACCTTCTTTAATCAATTCAATTATTTCATTAGCCTCATCGAAAGATAATGCAGGGCAACCAAAACTTCTACCAATTCTTCCGTTTGCTTTAATAAAATCCTGATTAACATAATTTGCTCCATGAATAACAATTGCTCTTTTACGAGCATTATCGTTTAAGTCTTTGCTCATTCCATCAAGCCGCAACGAAAATCCATGTTTCCCTTCATAGGTTTCACCAGTAACATAAAAGCCCAAGCTACTTTTTCTTGAACGCTTTTTGTTTGAAAAAGATTCGGCAAAATCAAGTCCGGAATTCTTCCCATGAGCAACCAATGTTTGTTTAAGGACTTTTTGATTCTTTAAATCTAAAAGAAAAAATCTCTTCTCAGTTGAAGAAGCACTAAAGTCGATAATTGTAAGTAAAGAATCGTTCTTCAATAAATTTTGACTTTTAAAATCGCTAAATCCATTTAAAGCTATACTTATTGCCGGTAAGGGAATTTCGTATGAATTGCTCAATTTTTCTTGAAAAGTAATAGGAATACTATCGTTGAAACTAATTTTTTCCTGATATAAATCTTCATGCAACTGCCTGCCCTGCAGATAAATACCTGAAATAACGATTAAAATAATAAATAATACGTATCGATTCATATTCAGCTCTTTTCCAGCCGCGAGATTATAAAATATTTAGAACAAATCAAAATAAGTAGGAAATGTTTTGACGAAAAGTAATGCTTAGTTGTGAATGTATTTCTATTTTATCAGTTCTTTCTTTTTCTTTTGTTTTCCCTTTTCTGTTCTTTTTCATCAAGTATATTAAATGAATTATCTTGTACTTTTATGGAATATGAAGATTTCACATCTACCCTAATATCATCATGTAACTTCGGAGGTGCCCAATTTGTGAATTCTTTCAAAAATCCAATTAGTTTTTTATTAAACTCTTCATTATCTAATCCATATACTTGATATTCAAAATCTTCTCCCTTACAATTAATAATAAAAAACACATAGAAACTAACATCATTTTCTATATTAAAATCTTCAGGATTTAAAACCTCATTAATTTTAATTTCAAGTTCATCTAATGAGATACCGCTCTCTGGCATTTCTTCCAACCAAAAAAATATTTCTTCAGAAACTGTGTCACAACGAGATTGTCCCTCTGAATTAAAACTAATTAAAAGCCCTATAATCAATAAAATAAAAGCTTTAGCACTTTTCATATTGTATTCTTTTAACTCTCAGTTTAAAATCTCTTTCACTCATCTGCAGTATCATCCACAACATCACTTTCGGGCAACTCAAAAATTTCCTTTGATTCAATAGAAGTTATAGTTTCAACATCTTTTAATTTTCTATTGATAACATTAGTTCTTGTTGTTCTCAATTTATCAAGTGTTCCTGATGCTGTGTTTATTTGGCTATGAGCCTTTGCTAAAACTTCTGAGAATGTGTTAAATTCAAGTTTTACTGCTTTCAATACATCCCAAACCTCGCTACTCCTTTTTTGCACAGCTAAGGTTCTAAAACCCATTTGTAAGCTATTTAGCAGGGCCGATAATGTGGTTGGTCCTGTTACTGTTATTTTATATTTATTTTGTAATGTTTCAAACAATCCTGGATGTCTTAATATCTCGGCATATAAACTTTCAATTGGTAAAAACATTATTCCAAAATCGGTTGTGTGAGGTGGATCAATATATTTATCGCTTATGCTTTTTGCAAAACTTTCAATTTTTCTAATTAAAACTCTTTGAGCATTTTCAATTTCAGTCTTATCTCCAGCCTCAAATGCATCAAGAAGTACATGATAATCTTCAATTGGGAATTTTGAATCTATTGGGATCCAAACCTCTTCACCAGAATCTTTTCCCGGAAGTTTTAATGCAAACTCAACATTTGCTTGACTTCCTTTTTTTGTAGCGACATTTTTTGAATACTGATCTGGAGTTAATATCTGTTCTAATATATTTTCAAGCTGATATTCACCTAGTACACCACGTGTTTTAACATTGGTTAAAACCTTTTTCAGATCTCCAACGCCAGTTGCAATATTTTGCATCTCTCCCAATCCTTTATGCACCTGTTCTAATCTATCACTAACCTGCTTAAAAGATTCACCTAATCGTTTTTCAAGTGTTGTTTGAAGTTTTTCGTCAACAGTTTTTCTCATTTCATTAAGCTGTTGCGTATTATCTTCTCGAATTGATTTTAATTGTTTTTCAATAGTGGTTTCAACTCCTTTTATATTTTCTGTAACCTGCTTATTTATGTCGTTTTGCTGTTTGCTAAAATCACCAAACTTTTGTCGGAGTAATTCATTTAAATCTTTTACATTTTGTGAAAATTGTTCTCCAAAGGAATTAAGAGCTTTTGTTAATTCTTCTCTATTTGCCAAAGAAACTTCATTTGTTTCTTTTCTATTTCTTTGAAACTCATCTTTTATTGATTTTTCTGTTCTTTCTAAGGCATTATCAAACTTTAAAATAGTATTTTCTATTTCCTTTAATTGCGGTCTAATATCAATTGAAGTTTTCTTCTTTAATCCAATTACAATATTAATTATTGCGAGAATAATTAGTGCGAATAATAAAATTTCAATCATTTCTTTAATTTAGTTTTGTTCGGTCATTGTCTCTAATTCCTGCAGATAGATGCTTAACTGCTCCTTAACTTTTTTACTTCTTTCGCTTTTAACAATCTTCCTAAGATCTTCAATTGCGAAAGTATACTCTATATCAACCAAATATTTTGCAGCACGAATCTTCAAGTTATTATTTTTCTCTATTAATAATTTCCTCACCTTTTCAGCAGCTCCATACGGATAGAGAAATTCTAGCTTTTCCATTGCATTCAGTATTTCATCTTTATTACCTTTCTCAAGCTGAATTAATAAGGATTCAATTTCATTTTGCTTTTCCTTATTTAAAATTAACTCATCGGTGTATAAATCGGGACGATAAACTTTCTTATTATATGAAATAAATTTTTTATTATAAACCCACCTCACCAAACGTGGTAACATCCATCGCATACCAGCTGTAGTTTCAGGATGTGCATTTGTAATACAAATTTTGCCTGATTTATATTTTTTGGTTATAAAAAGCGGTTCTTTTATATCACCTTTAGTATAAAATCCAAGAGTCTTATTTCCACTAGTGGTATCTAATTTTGAAATATTAAAACCAGAACAGTAGTTCATATAAAGATTTTCAAAATCAATTAAGTCAGGAAATATTTTCTTACCCTCTTCGGTCAAATTAAATTTTACCCTTCTTTTTATAATATCTTCTTTTTCTTCATTGCTCACACATAGACCTACCAAATCAAGTGTTTGATTTTCAGAATTATTTATTAACATAGAACATCCGTTACAAAGTCCGATAGCTCCTTTTTTTGAAATGAATTTTTTAAAAATTCCAGCAACTTCGTCATCCAATTTATCAATCGTTTGCCCTTTTTCAACTTCAGGGAAAATAATTACGTCAATATTTTCAAGTTTTGTTCTTAAAACATCCTCATCGTTTAACGTAACATAAACAATACCCCCATCAATATTTAGTGCTTCGGCAATATATTTTATATTTACAGAATTTTCGGTGCTTGCTTTATAAATTCCTACAGCAATTGATTCTTGGTTCAATGCAACCTTTTTTATATAATCCTTATCTTTTTCGTTATTGGCACATGAAACGGCAATGATAAGCAATACAACAAGAGTTATTAATACACTGATTTTCTTTTTCATAGGAAGAAGTTTAAGTATAAAATTATGTATGCTTTACAAATTTAAATAGCTATTAAAATTATGAATTTAATCTTAGAATATAAAGATTGATTCTTAAATATTAAAAATAGTTTAAACTAATTTTATTCCTTTACTACTCCAACTAAGTCGCGGAAATCATCCATTTGTTCGTTAGGCACAGTTACGGCCAAATTATAATGCTTTATTCTCCATCCTTCTTCATACCTTTTAAGAACTCCCGAACCTCTACATATTCCCATGTGTGTTTCAAGAAGTTCATCGAACCATGCGTATTGCAAATCGTCAGAAAACTCCCACCTGCGATCGTATGGAGTAAAAGCCCATGCTGTATCAAGTTCGAAATACTTTAACCCCCAAGCCATAAACTCATGTTTTAACCATCGTTCCGACGGATCTGTACCTAAATACACAGCATTTGAATCTAAGCTCCCAAAAAAGAAATCCTCATCGGCAATTGCCGCCGAGTGATGCCAGTTATCCAGAAAAGTATTTACAATCATTAACTCATCATCCCAGTCAACTCCTTTATTTTCTGAATTACACGAGCTCAAAATGAATAAAAGAAGAATAAAACCTAAAGTATTTTTCATAATATATATTTGCGTTAAACTTTTACAATATAATAATATCAAATTGAATCTTGATATTTTATAACATAAAAATAACAGAAAAGGTCTTAACAAAAACTTTAACTTTGTCCATCTAAAAATAAATTCAAAAAATAAAATAATGTTTTCATCAACTACTGAATACAAACATATATACTTTGATCTGGACAGAACTATCTGGGATTTTGATAACAATGCAATTGATACTTTTCATGATATTTTTAAGAAATACGATTTAGAAAAATTCTTTAAAACCTTTGATACTTTTTATAGTTCTTACGTAAAACATAATGACAAATTGTGGGCTGATTATCGTGAAGGTAAAATTGAAAAATCAATTTTAAGTTATAAACGATTTTCATTAACTCTTGAAGAATTTGGTGTTGATGATGAAGCATTGGCAAAGAAAATTGCTTATGATTATATAACTATTAGTCCAACTAAAATGCAGCTCTTCCCTTATGCTCATGAAACATTAGAATATTTGCATGAAAAATATAAGCTTTATATAATTACTAATGGTTTTAACGAAGTTCAATTTACAAAGCTAGAGAACAGTAACTTAGATAAGTACTTTATTAAAGTTTTTACATCTGAAAATGTTGGTGCTCAAAAACCCGATCCAATAATTTTTAAGCATGCGCTAGAAGAAGTGGATGCAAATAAAAAAGATAGCCTTATGATTGGTGATGATTTAAATGTTGATATACTCGGAGCAAAAAATTTTGGATTAGATCAGATCTATTTTAATCCTGAGAAGAAAAAACATTCCGAGGATATTACTCACGAGATAAGTTCACTTAAAGAACTACAGAAAATCCTATAAAAAAAACTCCATTAAAAAGGAGCTTCGTTATCAAAGTTTTTATTACCGCCTAAATCAAAAATATCATCATCCTTTTTGCTGGTAGTTCTATCCTCTAGGTTCATTTTCGATCCAAAAGTTTGAGCTCCTCCATTTGCATTATTCTCTGCTGGAAAATCTCCACTAAAATCATCTTCCAAATCTTCAAACTTGGCCAACTCACCTCTAAATCGAAGTTTGATATCAGCTAAAGCACCATTCCTATGCTTAGCTAAGATAATTTCTGCCATTCCCAATAAAGAATTTCCTTCTTCATCTTCAATAAATCCATATTTTTCAGGACGGTGAATAAACAACACCATATCGGCATCCTGCTCAATTGCTCCAGATTCACGTAAGTCGGATAATTGTGGTCGTTTTGTTCCTGAACGCATTTCAACCGAACGATTCAACTGGGATAAAGCAATAACTGGAACATTTAATTCTTTTGCAATTGCTTTTAATGATCGGGATATCATACTTACTTCCTGTTCACGATTCCCTTTTGTTTCAGGTGGACCTGTCATCAATTGCAAGTAGTCAATTATAATTATATCGATCTTTTTTTGACTCATTAAACGTCGACATTTTGCTCTCAGTTCAAAAACAGAAATACCTGGAGTATCGTCAATATAAATATCAGCATCAACTAATTTTTTTATTTTATACTCTAACTGTTCCCACTCAAATGGCTCTAGCTTTCCATTACGAATCTTATCTGATGACAACTCTGTTTCACCAACAATTAAACGATTAACCAACTGAACTGATGCCATCTCAAGAGAAAACAATGCAACACTCTGATTATGCTCAATAGCCATATTTCGAGTCATAGATAAAACAAATGCTGTTTTACCCATTGATGGACGAGCTGCAATAATAACTAAATCAGAACGTTGCCAGCCAGAAGTAACTCTATCTAATTTTGTATATCCAGAAGGAACTCCACTTAAGCCATCTTCTCGTTTTGATGCTTCTTCAATTTGACTCAGAGATTCTTGAATGATCAGGTCAATTTTTGTAGTTTCCTTCTTGATATTTCCTTCAGCAACTTTGAATAGTTCTGATTCCGAAAAATCTATTAAATCATTTATATCAATACTATCATCGTACGCCTTTCCCTGAATGTCGGTTGAAACACGAATTAGTTCTCTTTGAATATATTTTTGAGCTACTATTCTTGCATGATATTCAATATGTGCTGCAGACGAAACTTTACTAGCTAATTGCGTAATGTAAAATGCTCCTCCAACAAGATCAAGCTCATCTCTTTTTCGAAGCTCTTCGGTAACTGTTAAAATATCAATTGGTTGAAGGTCTTGAGATAAATCAAGTACTGCCTTAAAAATCTTTTGGTGGCCTGCTTTATAAAAACTTTCCGGACTAATTATATCCATTACAGCAATAATAGCATCTTTTTCAAGCATTACAGCTCCTAAAACTGCTTCTTCAAGATCTAAAGCCTGAGGAGGTATTTTACCATAATCAAGCGCTTGATCAATATTTATTTTTTTCGGAAAATTTTTTGAATTGCCAGCCATCTTTTCAGTTTATTTTGGGGAATCAAAGGTAACAATCCGAAGGTCAAAACTCGAATTAATCTAGTTTTCTTTTGAGACTTTTTTTTAACGACAGTTATTAACAATTGTTAATTAGTTTTTCAGCATTAGAATTGATTGTAAAATTGTACTTTTGTTACTTTTACATAAGATTATTAAAATGATTGTTTTCCCGAATGCTAAAATAAATATTGGTTTAAACATAACAGAAAAGCGTTCTGATGGATTTCATAATATAGAAACTGTTTTTTATCCTATTGGCTTATCTGATATTTTAGAAATTAACAATTCGAGTGAACTCAGATTTGAAAATACCGGATTAACTGTTGAAAATAAAAAATTAGAAAACAATCTTTGTTACAAAGCTTATGAAGCTTTAAATAACAATTTCAAGCTAGATCCTATTGAAATTCATTTACATAAGATTATCCCTTTTGGTGCTGGTTTAGGTGGAGGTTCTGCTGATGCTTCTTTTACATTAAAAGCATTAAATTCTCATATGAAGTTAAATCTTGATGATGAAACCTTAATTAATTATGCTGAAAAAATAGGCAGTGATTGTCCGTTTTTTATACTAAACAAACCTGCCTTTGCCTCAGAAAAAGGAAATAAACTAAGCCCAATTAAACTTAGCTTAAAAGGATATTTTATGGTTTTGGTTCATCCAGGGATTAATGTAAATACAGCCAAGGCGTATTCTAAAATTAAACCCGCTAAACCATCAGAATCTCTTTCAGAACTTATTTTTCAACCAATAGAAAATTGGATTAGTCTAATAAAAAATGATTTTGAGGAAAGTGTTTTTGAAGAGTATCCTGAAATTGAAAAAATAAAAACTCAACTTTACAATTCAGGAGCTATATATGCTTCAATGTCCGGAAGTGGTTCTTCTGTTTATGGAATTTTTAAAAAGGGAGTAGATTTAAAATCACAGTTTGAAAAATATTTTATTTACACAGAACTTTTATAAAAAAACATCCGGAGCAAAATGCTCCGGATGCGAATGTATTTCTACTTCAATTCTATCATTAAACGTCCCTTAGGAACTTTTTCTTCTTCTTTAACGTAGATTTTCTTTACAGTTCCATCAACAGGAAAATAAATTTTATTTTTCATTTTCATTGCCTCAAGAATCATCATAAGGTCACCTTCTTTTACTTTTTGCCCTTCTTCGACATAAATTTTAACAACAGTACCAGGAATATCTGAAAACATTTGATTTATATCAGGATTTACCCACTTTTTTCTGTTCTTATATTTTTCTGTTAAAAGAGTTTTATATTTTGCACCTTGAACTTGAAGCATTAAACTACTAAAACGAATCTTTGAAACATCTTTATCTTCCAAAGAATCATTAGTTTTTTCTGTTTCTACTTTCTTTTTTGTCATAAGCTTAAGGTTTAAAATGGAGGAATTCCATGTTTTTTAATTGGCTTTCTGTCAACTTTATTTTGAGAAACTTCAATAGCATGTAATAAAAGCTTGCGTGTTTCTTCTGGTTCAATAACAGAGTCAACATAACCTTTAGCAGCTGCCACATAAGGATTTGCAAATTTCTCTTTGTATTCCTTCACTTTTTGTTTTCTTACTTTTTCTGGATCTTTGGCTTCCATTATTTCCTTTCTAAAAATAATATTAGCTGCTCCTTCAGGTCCCATAACAGCAATTTCTGCTCCCGGCCATGCAAATACGAAGTCTGCATTTAAGTGACGAGAGTTCATTGCAATATAACCTCCACCATATGCTTTTCTAAGAATAACTGTTACTTTAGGCACAGTTGCTTCCGAATAAGCATAAAGCACTTTTGCTCCATGACGAATAACTCCTGCATGCTCCTGATCAACTCCTGGTAAATATCCTGGAAGGTCAACAAGTGTTACAATCGGAATATTAAATGCATCACAGTAACGAATAAAACGAGCCGATTTACATGATGAATCAACATCAAGCACACCAGCCAGAACTAATGGTTGATTACAAACAAAACCAATAGTTTGACCGTTTAATCGTCCGAATCCTATTACCATATTTGACGCCCACAATTCCTGAACTTCAAAGAAATCAGAATCATCCGTGATAGCTCTTACTACATCACGTACATCATATGGTTCTTTTGGATTTCCAGGTACAATTTCATCAATCTTATATTGATCAATCTTTGGTACTTTGGCCTCAAAATTCTGTGCTTTTTTACTATTATTCCATGGAATATATGTTATCAGTTTCTTAATCTGATCAAAGCATTCTATTTCACTTTCAGCATAGAAATGAGCATTACCTGTTGTTTCGCTATGTACACGAGCACCTCCAAGATCTTCCATTGAAATCTCTTCGCCAAGAACTGTTTTAATAACCTCAGGTCCGGTAATAAACATTTTAGAAATTTTATCTACTACAAAAACAAAATCAGTTAATGCTGGTGAATAAACAGCACCACCGGCGCAAGGACCAAGAATAACTGAAATTTGCGGTATAACACCAGAAGCTATAGTGTTACGGTAAAAAATTTCACCATAACCAGCCAATGAATTAACACCTTCCTGAATACGCGCACCACCTGAATCGTTAATACCAATAATTGGCACTCGCATCTTCATGGCATGATCCATGATTTTGGTAATTTTTCTTGCGTGCATTAATCCTAAAGATCCACCAGCAACTGTGAAATCCTGAGCATAAATACAAATCGGCGCACCAAAGATAGTACCCGTTCCAATAATAACTCCATCACCATGAAGAGTTTTTTTGTCCATGTTGAAATCACGTGCTTCGTGCTCAACAAACAAATCATACTCATGAAATGAATTTTCATCCAAAAGCGTAATAATTCTTTCACGTGCGGTCATTTTACCCATAGCAACCTGCTTTTCGATCGCTTTTTCACCACCACCTTGAAGAACTTTCTCACGTTTCTTTTGAAGTTCAAGAATTTTTCTTTTCAAAGACATTTTGTGTTCATTTAGTTAATATTTACTTATGAGTGTTTTAATACATAAGCAGTTTTTAAAAAAATAAGTGCAACATTACAAAATCAATCTAACTAATAAAAGTTAATTTTAAACTTATAATTCTCAAAAAGAACTAAGCGACTAGTAATCAGATCTATATTTTACAAAGGTAATTTTGCTGTTGCTATACAAAGGTAGAAAATTAAACTAATAACATCCAATTATTTTGGAGCTAACCTATACAGGAATACACTAATTATGGCATATATAATATTTGGAATCCACACTGCAATAAACGGATCCATACTCCCACTTATAGCAAACATTGTGGTAAATCTCATGAACAAAATATATGAGAAACTTAAAATTAAACCAAAACCAATATGCATTCCAATTCCTCCCCTAACTTTTCTTGATGAAAGAGCTACACCAATTAAAGTAAGAATGAAAGTTGAAAATGGATATGCAAATCTTTGATACTTATCAATAAGCAGCTCAACTACATTATCAGCACCTTGCATATATTGCTTATCAATATATTTATTAAGCTGAGTAAGATTCATAGTTTCAGTGAAATTCTGCATTCGTTTAAACTCTTCAGGAAGCATGTTCAGAGTAGTATCAATACTTACTCCTTTTGTTATTATTTCATCTTTCCCGTTAATTTCTCTTATGTAGTAGTTTTTAACTTTCCACTTAGCTTTTGTTGAATCCCATTTAGCCCAATCTGAAATAAGTTTTGATTTTAAAACTCCATCTTCAAATTTTTCCATTGAAAATTTATAACCTATATTATTCGTAACATTATAACTTTTCATGTAAATAAAAACTCCTGGTTCAATTTGCCTATGTATATTCTTGTCAGTATTCCGAATTGGCTTTTTAATGTATTTATACTCAAAATCCTTTCTAACTGCATTTGCCGGAGGAATTATATATGCCATTAGCATAAAAGAAAAAAATGCAATTATAAGAGCCGAAACAAAATAAGGATACATCATTCTTCTGAAACTAACTCCGCTACTTAGAATAGCAATAATCTCTGTATTATATGCCATCTTGGAAGTAAAGAAGATAACCGCGATAAAAGTAAATAGAGAACTAAATAAATTAGTAAAATATGGTATAAAATTCAGGTAGTAATTAAAGATGATTTCATTTACAGGAGCAGATTTTTCAATAAAATCCTCAACTTTCTCAGAAAGATCAAAAACAACAGCAATGCTTATAATTATTACTATAGCAAAGACATAAGTTCCAAGAAACTTCTTAATAATATATAAATCAATCTTTTTTAGTCCAAAAAAACTCATAATCTGTTCGATAACTTATTAACCATTTCATTTTTCCATGTTTGAAATGATCCGTCAATTATTTTTTCTCTTGCTTCAGTAACTAACCAAAGATAGAAACTTAAATTGTGTAAACTGGCAATTTGTGCTCCTAATAATTCCTTTGACACTATTAAATGACGTAAATATGCCTTAGAAAATTTTATATCAACAAATGACGCGCCATTTTCTTCTATAGGTGAAAAATCATTTTTCCACTTTATATTTTTAATATTTATAGTTCCCTCACAAGTAAACAACATTCCATTTCTTCCATTGCGGGTTGGCATAACACAATCAAACATATCAATACCTCTAGCAATACCTTCTAAAATATTTGCAGGAGTTCCCACCCCCATCAAATAACGGGGTTTATCTTTAGGCAAAATTTCATTAACTACATCGATCATGTCATACATATCCTGAACGGGTTCTCCTACCGAAAGTCCTCCAATGGCATATCCATCTCGTTCATGAGATGCAATTGTTTTAGCAGACTCAATTCTCAGATCTTTAAAAACACTTCCTTGTACAATTGGGAAAAAAGTTTGTTTGTGACCATAAAGAGGTTCAGTTTCATCAAATCTTTTTAAGCCTCTTTCAAGCCAACGATGCGTTAACTGCATAGAATGTTTTGCATATTCATAATCACATGGGTATGGAGTGCATTCATCGAATGCCATAATAATATCAGCACCAATTATTCTTTGTATGTCAACAATATTTTCTGGAGTAAAAATATGCTTTGACCCATCAATATGTGAACGAAAATGAGCTCCATCTTCTTTAAGTTTACGATTTTCGGCCAAAGAAAAAACCTGATATCCACCACTATCGGTTAACATTGGTCTATCCCAATTTATAAATTTATGCAGTCCTCCGGCCATTTTCATTGTTTCCATTCCGGGACGTAAATATAAATGGTATGTATTTCCTAAAATAATTTGCGCTTTTACATCTTCTTCAAGATCCTTTTGGTTAACTCCCTTAACACTTCCAACAGTTCCAACCGGCATAAAAATAGGAGTCTTAATTTTACCGTGATCAGTAGTTAGCTCACCCGCTCTTGCCTTAGTCTCAGAATCTTTTGCTAATAATTCAAATTTCATATATGTCTAATTTCGAGGCAAAGATAACCAAATGTGAATAAATATTTCATTACTTCAGAATACAATTCTTGTTTAACATGAAAATGTTTAATAAAATTGTCTTTTAACATTTTTAACTCAAAATAAATATCGTGGATTATTTTTATTTTATAAATGAAAACCCAATCTATTCTATATTGGTAGCTTTTGGGATTACTTTCTTAATTCAGTTATTCTATTATTTGTTTTATTATTCAAGAATACTTTTTTACAAGCAAAAGAATAAAAATAAAGGTCAGAATGAACCGGTTTCTGTAATTATTTGTGCAAGAAATGAGCAAGAGAATCTTGAAAAAAACCTACCTTCAATATTAACTCAGAATTATCCTGATTACGAAGTAATTGTTGTTAATGATTGTTCTGAAGATGAAACAGAATTTGTACTTGAACGTTTTCAAAAAAAATATAAACATCTAAAAACAACAACATTAAAGCAAGATGAGAAGTTTTATCATAGTAAAAAGCTTGCATTAACAATTGGTATTAAAGCTGCAAAAAATGAATTATTGCTTTTAACTGATGCTGACTGCATTGCCTCCAGTGATAAGTGGATCGAAAAAATGCAAGATAATTTCTCTGAAAAAACAGAAATTGTTTTAGGATACGGTGGATATAAATCTGAAAAGAGATTAATAAATAATCTGATTCGCTTTGATACTTTATTCATAGCATTGCAGTATTTGAGCTTTGCCCTTGCGGGAAAAACTTATATGGGAGTTGGTAGAAATTTAGCATATCGCAAATCATTATTTTTTAAAAACAAAGGTTTTGCTCGACACAGTCATATAATTTCTGGTGATGATGATTTGTTTATTAACGAAGTAGCAAAAAGGAAAAATACGAAAATTGAAATATCTAAAGAATCCATAACTCAATCTCTTGCTGAAACTTCATTTTCTGGTTGGTTTAAACAGAAAAAGAGACATATTTCAACTGGAAAATTATATAAATTCGGAACAAAATGGCGACTTTTTTGTGAGAATGTAAGCAGAATCTCTTTTTATGCATTATTTGCAATATCCTTAATTTTGTTCAAAGAGTATTACATATACATCTTAGGAGTTTTCGCGTTTAGATTACTATTGCAATTAATAATATATAAGGTAGCAATGAGACGTTTAAATGAGAAAAATTTATTAATTCCATCGATTCTTTACGATATTATGATGCCTTTCTTAAATTTTATTTTAATTTTAGCAAATTACTTTACACCAAAAAATAAATGGAAGTAAATCCTAATCTATCTGAAAAAGCAAAACACGATTACAATCTTGTAAAACATGCTGCAGCTGGCGATGAAAAGGCTTATGCAGAATTGCTTGGAAGATATAAAGATGCCATTTATTATATGCTTCTTAAAATGGTTAATAACAAAAGTGATGCTGAAGACCTTACCATTGAAGCATTTGGTAAAGCATTTAAAAATATAAACCAATACACACCAAACTATGCTTTTAGTACCTGGTTATTTAAAATAGCAACAAATAATTGTATCGATTTTATCAGGAAAAAGAAAGCAAATGTTATTTCTCTTGATCAAACATCAGAAGATCATGATTCAGCAGGAACGCCACTTCAATCAAACACTCCTGATCCTGAGGAAGATATGATTAAAAGTCAGCGTGTTGCACTTACCAGAAGTATTGTTGAGAAGTTAAAACCAAGGTATAGAACTCTGGTTGAATTAAGATACTTTAAAGAATATTCGTACGAAGAGATCGCTAATGAGTTAAGTCTTCCAATCGGAACGGTTAAGGCCCAACTATTTAGAGCAAGAGAACTACTTTACAATATTTTAAAAAATAGCAACCCCAGTTTAAAATAAAGGTAGTTGTTATGGATATCATTCTAAAATACTTTCCCGAAATTACGGAAAAGCAAAAATCTCAGTTTGCATCCTTAAAAAACTTGTATATAGAATGGAATAGCAAAATTAATGTTATTTCAAGGAAAGATATTGAACAACTTTACGAGAGACATGTACTTCATTCTCTCGCAATAGCAAAAATTATTTCTTTTAAAGATAATTCTAAAATTCTTGATGTTGGTACAGGAGGTGGATTTCCTGGAATTCCATTAGCAATACTTTTTCCTGAATGTAATTTTCATTTGGTTGATTCAATCGCAAAAAAAATAAAAGTTGTAAATGAAGTTGCTTCTGCTTTACAAATAACCAATATAAGAGCAGAACAGGAAAGAGCAGAGAAAATAAAACATCAATATGATTTTATTGTAAGCAGAGCAGTAACAGCATTCCCTTTATTTTACAATTGGGTACGAACAAAAATAAAAAAAGAATCAAAAAACGATCTTAAAAATGGCATTTTGTATCTAAAAGGAGGAGATCTTAGCGAAGAATTAAAAGATTTTAAAAGAGAAATTAAAACTTTTGAAATATCGGAATTCTTTACAGAACCGTTTTTTGAGACTAAAAAAGTGATTTACCTGCCATTTTAAATTGATAATATTATAGAATTCTTTTTGCAGGAAAGAAAAAAATATTACTTTTGCAGTTCCAAAAGAAAAAGTAAAAACATTATAAAAATATTTTGAGATGAAAAGAACATTTCAGCCTTCGAACAGAAAGAGAAAAAATAAGCACGGATTCAGAGAAAGAATGGCGTCTGTAAACGGAAGAAAAGTACTTGCTTCACGTAGGGCTAAAGGAAGAAAAAAATTAACTGTTTCTGACGAATTTAATTCAAGGAAATAATTTAATAGCATTTTTATATATCTAAGTAAGGAACAATGTTTTTTGTTCCTTACTTTTTTATTTTATAAAGTCAAAGATCACATTCATCTAACTTAAACTTATCTCCTGTTTACTTGTATTATATACGTTAATTGCCCAAAATTCTATTACTTTTGCATTAATAAAATTATAAGTTTTGATACAGGATATATTTTTCACACAACAGACTTCCGATTTTCAGAGAAAAATCATTGACAAAATAGTTCATAAAGAACGATTAGAACAAAAAGAAGGAATCGAACTTTTTAATTTTGATTTAGGTTTACTTGGTATTTTAGCAACTCACGTGAACCAACACAAAAATCAGAATAAAGTTTTCTTTAATAAGAACTTCCATATTGAACCTACAAATATCTGTATTTACGATTGCAAATTTTGTTCTTATCATCGTAAGATAAATCAGAGTGGAAGTTGGGAATTTTCTATGGATGACATTCTTGAAAAAGCAACAAGCTATAAAAACACAGGTGTAACCGAAGTTCATATTGTTGGTGGAGTTCATCCAAATAGAGATTTGCACTATTATGGCGAAATGATCTCCGGTATTAAAGAAATTCTTCCAGGAATTCATGTTAAAGCTTTTACGGCTGTTGAACTTGACTTTATGATAAAAAAGGCACATGTAAGTCTTGAAGAAGGCCTTTTAAAGCTAAAAGAATATGGTCTTGACAGCATTCCTGGTGGTGGAGCAGAAATTTTTGATCCTAAAATCAGAAAAGAAGTTTGTCATGAAAAATCTACTGCAGAACAGTGGTTAAAAATTCATGAAACAGCCCACAAAACTGGAATACCAAGCAATGCAACAATGTTGTATGGGCATCTGGAGAATAAAACACACAGAATTGACCATCTTGAACAACTAAGAAATTTGCAGGACAAAACGAATGGATTTAATACATTCATTCCTTTAAAATTTAAAAAAGCTAATAACTCGCTTTCATATATTGGTGAAGTAAACACAATTGAAGATTTAAAGATGTTTGCTGTCTCAAGAATTTATCTTGACAACTTTGAACATATTAAAGCATATTGGCCAATGCTAGGTAAAGATACTACACAAATTTCTTTATCTTTTGGTGTAGACGATATAGATGGAACAATTGATGATTCTACAAAAATATACTCCATGGCTGGTGCAAAAGAGCAAAAACCAACCATGACAACATCAGAACTTGTTGAACTAATAAAAGTTGCTGGGAAAAAACCAGTTGAAAGAGATACTATATATAATGTTGTAAAGGAGTATTAAAAATCATTTTAGCAAATTAATTTTAGTTTGTGCTTACATAATTTTATATTTGTTTCACCGTTAAATTATTGATTATTTTATAGTATAAAAGATAATGACTCTATTTAAGTTTTTAGCCAGCAAGGCTTTTTGGAAACATTTTGCTTTCGCTTTTAGTGGAATAGTTGTATTATTAATATTAACCTTTCTTATTCTAAAAGTTTACACTCACCATGGAAGATATTTATCAGTTCCTGACTTTACAGGTTTAACTATGGAAGAAGTGCAGTTAAAAGCCAAGAAAAGCAAACTACGTATTGAAGTAACCGATTCAATTTTTAACAATAATAAACCACGAGGAACTGTAATTGAACAAAATCCAATTCCAGGGTTTCAAGTAAAAAAGAATCGAAGAATTTTTCTTGTAATGAATGCTTTAAATCCAGAAAAAGTTAAAATGCCCAATATAGTTAGTGTATCACATCGCCAAGCTGAAGCTGTTCTTAAAAATGCTGGACTTGAAATTGGAAGATTAATTCACGTTCCAGATATAGCAATAAATAATGTTCTGAAACAAAAATATAGAGGTGAAGAGATTAAAAAAGGGACACTTATTCCAAAAGGCTCCAAAATTGATTTAGTACTTGGAATGGGTTTAAGCAAACAAAAAACTCAAGTACCTGACTTAGATCACTACACTCTTAACAATGCAAAAAGTAGAATTTTAAGGTCTGCACTCAACTTAGGAGCAGTTATTTATGATAAATCAATTCTTACTGAAACTGATTCTATTGAAGCAAAAATATGGAGGCAATATCCTTCATTTAAAGAGAATAAACTAATCCGTTTAGGAACTACGGTTGATGTATGGCTAAGTGTAGATTCAACTGTTTTATATCCTGAAATGATGATAGTTGAAGTAGATTCTCTGGAAGTAACCGAACTAAATACTGATCTTTGAAAAACAAACAACTCTATATAGTATTATTTCTTGTTATTTTTGGCCAGATTGCTGTAAATGCGCAGGAAACACTTACGAATTTGCAAACAAATCCAAAAGTAAAAGAGCTGTTTGCAAAACAATCCAGAACAAAAGCCTCAAAAGCTAAATCGTCTGTAGAAGTTCCTTTTATTGATGATTTCGCTAAATCTACCGGATACCCAGATGATTCACTCTGGATTGATGATTATGCATATGTAAATCTAAATTATCCATATAATCCTCCTGGAATTGGAGTTGCAACTCTTGATGCTATTGATGAAACAGGAGCTTTGCATGAAAATGCTACAAGTGTACCTTTTAGTGCCGACACATTAACATCAAGAATTATAAATCTAGATTATCCTGGAAATACAAGTATATATTTAAGTTTTTACTATCAACCAGGTGGTTATGGTGACACACCTGATACACGCGACACGCTAATTTTAGAATTTTATTCAGTAGATTCAACAAGATGGTATAAAATGTGGCATGTCGTTTTTAACGAGAATGATTCTTTGCTTAGCGAAAGTTATTCTTATGATGAATCAACGAAAACTATAAAAGGGGACACCATTACAAAGCTCAGTCAAAAATTTCAGCAGGTTATTTTACCAGTTAACGAAGATCAGTATTTAAAAGACACTTTCCAGTTTCGATTTCGAAACTATGCAACATTATCTTCAAGTACCGATTTAGAAAGCCGAAAAGGCAACTCTGACCAATGGAATGTTGATTTTATTAGACTTGATACAAACAGAACAATAAATGATACTATTATTTTAGATTTAGCAATTTCAGAAAATGCTACTTCTCTTTTAAAAAACTACCAATCTATCCCTTGGAAGCATTACATTCTAGCACAAGCTCACGAAATGGGTGATTCTCTGTCACTTACGTTCCTAAACCTTACTGACGTTGAACAAAGTTATGACTTGGAATTTGCAATAAAAGATATTACCGGTGCAAATGGAACAGAAGTATTTCCAGGTGATGCAGGTGTCGATATTGAAGCCTTTGAAACAAAAACATATACTAGGTTTTTTAATTGGACTTTTCCTTACAACCCTTCCCTTGACTCTGCCCTATTTGAAGTAAAAAACTATTTAGCTACTTCGGCTGTAACTCCGGGATTTACACCCTACTATTGGAATGATACAAGTAGTTTTTATCAAAAATTCTATAACTACTACGCTTTTGATGATGGTTCTGCCGAGAATGGTTATGGAATTATAGGTGAAGGTACAGAAAAAGCTATGGTTGCTGTGCAATTTAATTCATATATGGAAGACACTTTAAGAGGTTTACAAATCTATTTCAATCAATCAACATTTGAATATGATCCTACTGAAGTTTACTTTAAAATACATGTGTGGGATGACAACAACGGCAAACCAGGAGATATTATTTACACTAAAAGTAACCTGAGACCTGAATATGAAGATGAACTAAATCAGTTTTCGTTTTTCGTTTTTGATGAAACTATTAAAGTTAAAGATAAATTTTATGTCGGTTGGCAAAAAATAGATTCTCCCGAAATGCTTAATATTGGTTTCGATGTCAATACTGTAAATAACGACAAGTTGTTTTATAATTTTGCAGGACAATGGTTACAGTCTCAATTCGAAGGAACATTAATGATAAGACCAATGCTAGGTCACGAAGTTTCAGTTGGAATTAAAGACGCTCCTGAGAGTATATCTTTCGACTTTGATGTATATCCTAATCCTGCAAGTAATTACATAAATATTAAAACAAATAATGAAACAAATGATTCTTTCAGAGTTTCGGTGTTTGACATATATGGCAAGCTTTATTACGACACTGTAAATTCAGAAAAAACTGTAAATACTTCTCATTTAAATCCTGGAATTTATTTTATTAGAATATCAGATAATTCGGGAAACACTTCAACTAAGAAATTTATTGTTATCCGTTAAATAGTTCCTAAAGAATATGAAAGAAGAAGAGATAAATGGCACTGAAGATCAGGAATTATTTGAACATTTCAGAATTGAGGTTGATAAAGGTCAAAAGGCATTGCGTATTGATAAGTTTCTTGTAAACAGAATCGAAAATGCTTCGCGTAGTAAAATTCAAAGTGCTGCCGATGCTGAAAATATCTTAGTAAATAACATTCCTGTTAAATCAAATTACAAGGTTAAACCCAATGATGTAATTTCAATTGTTATGGCATATCCGCCAAGAGAAATTGAACTTATACCCGAGGATATCCCATTAAATATTGTTTACGAAGATGATCAACTTATTATCGTGAATAAAAACCCGGGAATGGTTGTTCATCCTTCGTATGGTCATTACAACGGAACCTTGGTTAATGCCTTAATGTTTCATTTAAAAGATCTTCCTTTATTTAGCTCTGGAGAAATGAGACCAGGATTGGTTCACCGAATTGACAAAAACACTTCGGGATTACTTGTAATTGCTAAAACAGAAACAGCATTAAACAGACTAGCAAAACAATTTTTCGATAAAACCAGCGAGCGCCGATACATTGCTCTAGTTTGGGGAACTTTTGATGAAAAGGAAGGAACAATAACAGGGCATGTTGGTAGAAATATTAAAAACAGAAAAGTAATGCAGGTATTTCCTGATGGATCTCAAGGAAAACATGCTGTTACGCATTATAAAGTACTTGAAGAATTAGGTTACGTTACGCTGGTTGAATGTCGTCTTGAAACTGGCAGAACACATCAAATCAGAGTACATTTCCAGCACATTGGTCATCCTTTATTCAATGATTTCGAATATGGTGGAGATAAAATATTAAAGGGCACAACCTTTACAAAGTACAAACAATTTGTACAGAACTGCTTCAAAGTTTTGCCTAGACAAGCATTACACGCAAAGACTCTTGGAGTAATACATCCTGAAACTAAAGAATTTATTCAATTCAATTCCGAGTTACCAGAAGATATGCAAACGGTTATCGAAAAATGGAAACGGTATCTCTCAGGAAGAGAAACAAATGAGTAATTATTCTCATTTATTGTATTAAATACCTTATTTTAACTTCAACACAATAAGAGTAGCTTAATTAAATAGTTCACTTTTATCTAATTAAGTTTAAACAAAAATTAACCCACTCAAAAGCCTATTGTTTTAGTTCTTAAGCCCACACAATGAATTAATATGATGTAATTGTTCATTAATCATAAAAATTACAGTGTTCGTCATAACGTTTAAACAAAATAAAAACAACGTCGTATTCAGAGAAAGAAACGCATATAAATAAGTTTTATAATTGAAAGATGAAAACGGCTGAGAGAAAATTGAGGAAACTAGACAACGAAGAATGGAAACTAATACCATTTGCTGATAAAAAATACGAAGTAAGTAATTATGGTCGTGTAAAAAGTTATTGTTACGATAAAATTAAGGGAAAAATACTGAAACCTGGTTTAACTAAAGGATTTCACACTGTTACTTTTAAAACTAATGATAAAAAGAAAACTTTCCTAGTTCACAAACTGGTTGCAATAGTTTTTGTAAAAAAAGATAGTGATGAACAAACAATCGCTATTCATGTCGACTGGAATAAACGTAATAACTATTACAAAAATCTTCAGTGGGTTACCAAAACAGAAGCTTATGCTAGAATAATGCCCAGATTGCAGGAAATAAATAAAATAAAAAACAAAGGAATTATTCGAAATTCAAAATTAAAACCTGAAGATGTAAAGGTTTTAAAAACGATGCTTGAAAAAGGAATAAAACAAAATGTGATCGCAAAATTATTTTCAATAAGTGAAATGCAGGTTACTAGAATAAAAAGAGGGGAAAATTGGAGCAAAATCAAGATTGCAACCAATGAATAGGGAAACAATAAAACAACAAAACGCTATGCCGCCCGGTATAGCGTTTTTTATTTTATCAAACTTTTTTAGCCAACTCAATAAAAGAATTTAAAGTTTGGCAAAATATTTGTAAGTTAGTCAGAGAATGAATCATTAAAATAACTAAATATGAAAAAGATTCTTTTACTAACCACAATAATATGCACTGTAGCATTTGCACATGCACAAGAAGAAGAAAGCGATAATATTCAAACATTCTTTTCGAAACCTTCTAAAATCCGAGGATATTTTGGTCCGACAACAAGCTTCACATCATTAGATGGTGAATCTGCTTATATGAATGGGTTTAATGCAGCAGCGATTTTTAACGATCATGTTGTATTTGGTTTCTACAATGTTAATCTCGAGAATAATATATTTTCAAATAATGATAATTATATTGGATATGAAATGGATTTTGAGCACAGAGGACTAATGTTAGGCTATATTTTTATGCCAAAAAGTAAAATTCATTTTATTACTAATGTTCTTTTAGGAAAAGGTGAGATAAATATTTATGATGATATTATAGATACCTGGCTCGAAGACGATGTAATGTTCGTGCTTACTCCAAATGTAGAAGTTGAATTTAATGTAGCAAGATTTCTTCGTGTTGGGATAGGCGCCAATTATAGATTTGCTCTGGATGTAGATAAGTTTGATAATTATAATAACAATGATTTTTCTGACCTTGGAGCTTTCGTAAACTTAAAGTTCGGTTGGTTCAGATAAATTTATTTTGCAGCACAAAATTCATAATGAACTGAATTTTAAAAGGAGCTTTTTTGCTCCTTTTTTTATTTAAAGTGAATTCTTTTTTTAACTATTGCACTATAAATCTTATTTTTGATAAAAATAAGATCCTTAAAAGAAATGAAAAAAGATATTGCAATTATCGCCGGAGGAAATTCATCTGAATATGTAATTTCATTAAATAGCGCTGAACAAATCGCTAATTTAATTGATAAAGATAAATACAATGTATTTACTGTTCTTGTAAAAGGAACAGAGTGGGTAGTTAAAAGTGAGAACTTTTGCGATGTAATTGTCAATAAAGATGATTTTAGCTTTAAGCTAAATAATCAAATTACAAATTTTGATTGTGCTTTAATTCTTATTCATGGAACACCCGGCGAAGATGGTAAATTACAAGGATACTTCGACACTCTTAATATTCCTTACACGACAGCTAGCACATTATCATCAGCGCTTACTTTTAATAAAATCTTCAGTAAAAATTATATAAAGTCTTTCGATATTCCTTTAGCTAAATTTGTAACCGTTAAAAAAGGTGATATTATTGATGCAGATAAAATAATTGACATTACTGGTCTACCCTGCTTTGTAAAACCAAACTGCGGAGGATCAAGTTTTGGTATTTCGAAAGTTAAAGAAAAAGGAAAGCTCTCAGAAGCTCTTGAAGAGGCATATAAAGAAGATAATGAGGTGATTATAGAAGAGTTTCTTGATGGTCAAGAGCTAACATGCGGATTACTAAAAACAAAAGATAAAACATTAATTCTTCCTCCTACGGAAATTGTAAGTAAAAACGAATTTTTCGATTACGAAGCAAAATATACCGATGGAATGGCTGAAGAAATTACTCCAGCGCAAATCTCAGATGAACTTACAAAAGAAATTCAAAATCTTTCTTCTCAGATTTATGATATTTTTCAACTTAACGGAATAGTGCGTATCGATTATATTTATTCCAAAAACAAACTATTTTTTATCGAAGTAAATACTGTTCCCGGAATGAGTGCTGCAAGCATTGTTCCTCAACAAATTGAAGCAGCAGGAATTGACCCGAAAGACATCTTTACACTGATTATTGAAGATTCAATAAATAGAAATAGTACAGAATAGTCTTAATGAAAAAAGTACACACTACTGCTTGTCCAAGAAATTGCTACAGTACATGCTCATTTAAAGTATGGACTAATGATGGAAAAGTAGTGAATATTGATCCTGAACCATTAAACAAAGCTACCTCCGAAGGGATATGTTTAAAAGGATTAAGCTATATTGAACGAGTAAATTCTTCAAAACGAATTTTACATCCACTTAAAAAAGTTAAGGGTGAATTTATTCAAATCTCTTGGGAAGAAGCACTAAATGAAATTTCAGAAAAGCTTAAATTCTACAAAATAAATCACAACCCACAAAGTATACTTTTTTATTATGCCAGTGGCATGTCAGGTTTACTAAATTCAGTAAGTACAAATTTCTGGAAGATGTATGGAGGTGCTACAACTGTGTACGGAAACTTGTGCTGGCCGGCAGGCCTTGAAGCAACTCGACTTACTCTTGGGGAAAGTAAACATAATGTACCTTGGGATCTTGAAAATGCAAAGCTGATAGTTGTTTGGGGAAAGAATCCTGCCGAATCGAATATTCAGCAAATGGTCCCGATTGAAAAAGCACAGGAAAAAGGTGCAAAACTCGTTTATATTGATCCACGGCGCACTGCTTCTTCGGAAAGGGCCGATTTATTGGTTCAACCAATTCCAGGAACAGATGGAATTCTTGCTTTAGCCGTTGCAAAATTGCTTATTGAAAACAATCAAGTTGATCAAGATTTTATTGATAAGTATGTAAAAGGATACGATGCTTTTAAAGAATCAGTTTTAATTATAAATATTAAGGATGCATCTAAAGAATGTGGTGTTTCCGTGGAATTTATTCATAAACTAGCAAATTATATTGGCACCATAAAACCAATGACTCTTATTCCTGGTTATGGAATGCAAAGATACTCGAATGGAGGTCAAACAACACGCTGTTTGCTTGCATTATCAATTATTACAGGCAATATTGGAAAACCTGGAGCATGCTGGCATTATGCCGATTTACAAGGTGATATTTTTAGCGAGGTAAAGGAACCTTTAAGCTATTTCCCACCTGAAAAGCCAGATGGTATTTTTAGAAGAGAAATTGCAACAGCCAGATTGGGAGAAGATATGCTGAAATTATCAAATCCTGAACTTAAGATGGCATGGGTAGAACGCGGAAATCCAGTAACCCAAAATCCCGACAGCAATAAAGTTAAAGAAGCTTTCCAAAAACTCGAATATGTTGTTGTTGTAGAGCAATTCATGACAGATACAGCACAAGAAGCAAACATTGTATTACCGGCAAAAAGCATGTTTGAACAATCAGATATAATCTCATCATACTGGAATCCTTATGTGCAATTAAGAAGAAAAGTTATTAAGCCTATTGGTGAAGTAAAACCTGAAACAGAAATTTATTATCACTTGGCAAAAAAGATGGGCTTTAGTGATTCAGAAGTTGAGAAGAATATTCCATTTCCTTCTGATGAAGCAATTGAAAAATGGTTAAGTAATTTATTAAAACCATTCCCTAGTATAACATTAGAAAAATTAAAAGAAGGACCTGTCCTAACTCCTGTTTTGCAAGAAATTGCTTTTTCAGATTTCATTTTTAACACTCCTTCAGGTAAAATTGAATTAGAATCAGAAACTGCTGCACAAAATTGGAATGTAAATTCTTTACCAACATATGTTAAAACTACTGAAGGTAAAAAAAGTGAAGAAGATAAATATCCTTTTAATTTGATGTCGCCAAATACAAAGAACCGAATACATTCCCAATTTGGAAATCTAGAGAGCATAAAAGCAGTTGATCCTGAACCTATTGCAACAATAAATTCAGGCGATGCAATTAAAAAAAGTATTGTTGAAAATGATATTATACAGGTTTTTAACGATCGTGGTGAATTAAAAATAAAAGCAAAAATTGATGCTTCGTTGCGACCGGGGAATATTGTTATTATAAACGGTTATTGGCATGCAGAAGGTTCGTGCCCAAATATTCTTTCAAAAGGCAGAGAAACAGATATGGGACATGGAACAGCATTTCATGACAATATGGTTGATTACGAAAAACTTAATGATTAATGGAAAAGAAAATTTTCACATTTGACCAGAATAAATGCGTTGGATGCCATGCATGTGTTGTTGCATGTATGAATGAAAATGATTTTCAATCTAATGGTCTATGGAGAAATATTTACAATTCTAATTCTTCGCACTTACCATCTCTTCCATTATTTTATTTATCAATGGCATGCAATCATTGCGACGATGCTCCCTGTTTAAAAAACTGCCCTGCCCTTGCCTATTCTCGGAATAAGAAAACCGGTGCAGTAATTCATGATTCTGAAAAATGTATCGGATGCCAATATTGTACTTGGGCATGCCCTTATGATGCTCCTAAATACAATCCAGATGAAGGAATTATTGAAAAATGTACATTTTGTAATTCCAGAATAGAAGAAAATTTAAAACCTGCCTGTGCTAATTTGTGTCCAACTGCTGCTCTTGATTTTACAAATACTAATTTTAGCCGAGAAGAATCTATTGAATCAAGTCCTATTCCAGTTGATGTTGGATCAAATATTAAAGTAAAAACTTTAAGAAATAATGCTGGCCCAGCGATTGATCTTAAACTTTTTGAAAATCAACCTACCGAAGTAATCAAAGAAAATCAACATAGAAAAATATCCGCCCATGATGAATGGCCACTTATAATATTTACATTGATTTCTGCTGGATTGGTTAGTTTATATGTTTCGGGAAAAACTGAAGTATTTAATGCAACAAATAAGTTGGTCTATATTGGAATTGCAGCAATTGCAGCAATTCTAAGCATGCTTCATTTAGGTAAAAAAAACAGATTCTGGCGTTCAATTACTAATTTTAAAAACTCATGGTTAAGTCGAGAAATTTTATTTTTTGCACTATTTCTTTCAGGAATTTTTTGTGAGTTTTTTTTATTTGATTTGCCCAATATTACTGTTTCGGCAATTGGAATATTTCTTTTATTTTCAATTGATATGCTTTACAATATTGCAAACTGGAAATGGCCATTAAAAACTCATTCATCACATACAATCTTAATTGGAATAACTTTTTTTGCCTTACTTACAGGATGGTTAAACTTATTTATTTTTATACTGTCTTTTAGGTTAACAATTTACATTTACAGAAAATTCCAGCTAAAAGATAAGAACATTATTGTTTCAGCTATAAGAGTAATATCACCCTTAGTTGCAACATTCTTAATTTTAAATAATCAAAATATTTTATTAATAATTGGATTGATTACTGTTTCAGAAATTATTGATAGGATTGAGTTTTATATTGAGCTAAATGTTCCGGAAGTTGAAATAAAAAATTATTTATCAAATGGAGACTAAACTATTAACCGACCTGTTGATGCTATTTAGTAGTATTGGAGTAATAAATAGTTTTTATTTTTCTTATATCCTTTTTAAAGAACATAAAAAAAATACTTTGAATAAAGTTCTTGCTTTGCTTTTAATTGCATTAAGCCTTCGTGTTGGCAAATCAGTTATTTTTTATTTCTCTGGTGAATTTAACTCCACAATTATTAATTTAGGCTTCGTTCCAGTTTTAGTTGTAGGTCCAATTTTATTTCTGTACTGTCTTTTATTTACAAATAAAATTCAAAAAATAAAACGAATACAATTTCTTCATTTCACTCCTGCTTTATTTTTACTTTTTTTTAGTTGGAATATATCTTATAACCCAGGGGCTATATATTGGAGAATAGGATATATTTTTATTATTGTCCAAAAATCTACTTATCTATTTTTATCGTTTATACTTTTTCTTGATTATAATAAAAAATCAGAAAAGAATCAATATGACTCTATGAGTAGCAAGTGGTTACTATTAATTATCCTGTCTGTATTTATAATTTGGTTTGCCTATTTTCTTCATTTTCCTATAAAAATAGGTCCTTATATTAATGGAGCAGTAGTATATTCATTTATACTTTATATAATAGCGTATCAATGGAAAACACTAAATAAAAAAGGAAGAAATATACATGATTTATCATCAAAACTTAATATATATAATCATCAGAATCATATTAACATTGAGATTATTAAAAAACTGGAAAATATAATTAAAGAAGATAAGGTTTTTAGTGATCCAGATATTTCTATTAGCAAACTTTCAGAACAACTTAAAATTCATTCATACCAGTTATCAGGGATAATTAATACGAGTTATCAGAAAAACTTTAATGATTTTATCAATGATTATAGAATTAATGAAGCAAAACAATTACTAGAACAAAAAAACTATGAAGACTTCACAATAGCATATATTGCATATGAAGTTGGTTTCAGCTCACTTTCTAGTTTTAATTCCGCTTTTAAAAAAAGGGTTAAAAAAACACCTTCCCAATTTAGAACTAAAAAATGAACTTTGTAATTTATAAATTCATCTGACGAATTTATAAATCCAGTAAATCTAAAACTGGTCATCTATTAGATTTGTATCGAAAATAAAATTTAATAGTATGAAAAAAATAAAATGTATTATTCTTTTAATATGCGTCACAAGTAGTTCAATCTTAAATGCGCAAGAATCTTCTAAAATTAGGGCAAGAGATTTAGGAATTCCTTTTGTTGGTACACCAGGAAAATACAATGCAATAACTGATATACCGGGCGTTGAAGTTGGATATAAAACTCTTATTTCAGGAAATGGGAAACTAATAAAAGGTAAAGGTCCTATAAGAACGGGTGTTACAATTATCCTTCCAAAAGGAAAAACAGATACGGAATATTCAATGGGGTATTTTATTTTTAACGGAAACGGTGAGGTCACCGGCATACCATTCTTACACGATTATGGCCAAAACAAAGGTCCTATTGGATTAACTAACACATATAGTGTGGGAGTAACTCGTGATGCGATTGGGGATTGGTGCTTTAAAAACTTCTCACTTACAGACAACCATGACTTTAGATTTGGATTGCCAATTGTTGGTGAAACATTTGATGGAGGATTGAATGATATTAATGGTTTACATATAAAAAAAGAGCATGTATTTGAAGCTATTAATAATAGTAAATCTCAAGCAATTGCAGAAGGAAATGTTGGCGGGGGAACAGGAATGGTTTGTTATTGGTTCAAAGGAGGGACAGGTACTTCATCGAGAATAGTAAATATAAATGGTAAAAATTATACTGTTGGAATTCTTGTTCAAGCTAATTTCGGTTATAGAAAACATTTAACTGTAAGAGGATTACCTCTTGGGAATTTTTTTTCTGACACACTTATGCCAGCTGTAAAACAAGATGGTTCTATAATTGCCATTGTTGGAACAGATGCACCTTTAACTCCATTACAATTAAACTTAGTAGCAAAAAGAGTTACTTTAGGAATATCTAGAACTGGAACAATTGGAAGTACAGGATCTGGAGATGTATTTTTAGCTTTCTCTACTCAAATATTAAAAGAAAATTCAGAATCATTATTAGAAATAAATGCATTAAACAGCTCTTCTCTTAATAAGGTTTTTAATGCAACAGTAGAAGTTACTGAAGAGGCAATTATAAACGCTCTTGTTGCTGCAGAAGACATGGTGGGGATTAATGGAAATACATTTTTTGAATTACCTCACAATACTACTAAAAGTTTATTTACTAAATACAATAATTTTTTGAAAACTATAAATATGGAATTAAAATAAATGTTTTATAACTAAAAACTAATTCAAATAAAAAGTTTGCAATTCTTTATGAAGTTAATTAAGCAACCCAGTTCTCATTTGAAAGGTTCTGCTCAATCGCGATATTGTACTTTTCAATTGTGGTTGCTTTTTTTACTCTCTTGTAAACTTTATGGCTATTAGAAAATGATAAGGAGAAATATTCCCAAAAAACTCTCATCTTATTTAAAAAATGTGATGACCCTTCCAATCTAAATAAATATTCTTGAGCTAAGGCATCATGAAATTCCTTAAATCTTAACATTTTATTCTCTTGAGAATCATTATTGGTTTGTTTTATTTTCTCCGCTAAAAAAGGATTTGAAACCAAACCACGGCCTATCATCCAGGAATTTATATTTCCAAACCGACTTTTTAAATTTTGAAAATCCTCTAAAGTATTAATATCTCCATTATAAGAAATCTTATGTTTTGTTAAATCCAAACACTTTTCAAAAGCATCTGTATTTACCTCTCCCTTATACATTTGTTTCCCTGTTCGTGGATGTATAATAATCTCTGAAATTGGGTAATTATTTAAAATCGGTAATATTTTAAAAATATCATCATCGTTCTCCAATCCTATTCGCATTTTAACAGACACTTTCGATGGAATAACAGGAATTACTTTTTCTAAAAGATCATTAATTTTATTGAAATGTGGTAAAAGTCCTGATCCAAGCTCCCTGTTAATAACCATTGCAAATGGACAACCCAAATTCCAATTCAGGTTTTTATATCCCAAGTCGTATAAATACTTTGAGAGATGAATAAACTCATCAGCATTATTTGTTAAAATTTGGGGAACAAGATTAACACCCTCATTATTTTCAGGTAATACATCTTTAACTTTCGATTTCTTAAGCTGCATATCCTTATCCAACCTTAGAAAAGGCGAATAGAAAACATCCACTCCTCCAAAAAACTTTTGGAATGTATTTCTAAAATGATAGTCTGTTACTCCTTGAATTGGAGCTAATGAAATTTGCGGAATCATACTGCAAAAATAAAAAAACCGATACAGAATAAACTATATCGGTTCACATATATTGAAGTTAAATTAATCATATCCATAAGTTGATTTATCGTAAAAAGGAGAAACTTTATCCCAGCCTCCTATTGAATAATCTTCGCCTGGAATTCCAGTTTCACCACCAAAAGAATAAACTGGAACCATCAATATTTCCAATTGTTCTGCTGGAAACGGAAGATGAAGAAGCGTTCCTTCCTGTAGCAGATCTCTTCTTCTCATATCGCAAAACTCTGTCATTATAGTAGTTGCCAAACACTCTATGGTTTTCTCGTAATAAATTGCATCAAGAACATCTGCTTCATTGGCATCTACATCAGGCAATCCTCCTCTCACCTTTCTTGGCCCTAAAGGATCGTTTAAGATATCTGCAGCTTCAGAAAGTTTTCCTGTACGAACCAATGCTTCAGCTTTTATCATATCGTTCTCCCATTTTAAAATACTTGGTAGTTCACCAAAACCATTATTGTAATAGTAATCATAACGTTTATAAAGATAAGTAGACCAAAGATAAATGCCTCGTTCTGGAGGCCCAATAAGATGTGTAGTAAACTGAAAGTCTGAATTTAACCGGGCATCTGCCGATGATGCCACACCACTATTGGGAAGATCATTAACATCTCCTGAAGCTGGAAACCATGGATACATGGAAGGGTCCATTAAATTAATCACTCTCATGTCTACGCCCACAAAAGGAGCTCCTCCAGCCACATACCTACTGTATCTATTACCCCATGTAATGTTATCCATAATTGGCGAATAATCCATTCGAATACCATTTTCTGCGTACTCCAGAATTTTTGCCCAATTGTTTGCTATATTCTGACTAGCATTTCTTGACCTATAAGTAAGCAAACGCGCAGCAAGTGTGTTTACCAAACGACCAAACTCAACATTTGTATACGTATCGTTTGTTGGCAACCAAGTTTGTGGTATTGTAAATGTGTTTGTTTTACAAATTCCAATTGCTTTATCACAAATTGCAATTGCTGAATCTATTACAACCTCATATGAATCAAAATCTAAATTTTCATATAAATCAGTATGATTTGTTACAATAAATGCCTTATCATAAAGTAAGCCAAGATCTCCTAAAATATGTGCTTGTGTATAATATGCTACTGCCTTACACATCTCTGCATCCTGCACTACACCATTCTTATCATTAAAAATAGAAGAAAGAGCATCATTAGCATTTGCTAAATAGAAATAATAATATAGATAGCTACTATTAAATTCATAATAACTGCCACTATTAACAGTATTAGGGAATTCTTGTCTGGGTTCCTGAGATAAAAGCCATGCTCCCCAAGAATTTTTAATCCAGGTTGTACCGACATCTGCTGTACAATAAAATGCTATTTGAGAACCATACCAGGGACTAGAGCCTTGATACACCTGATTAAGCAACTCACCAACTTTATTATAAGCCATTGCAGGATCGTTAACTTCATCGAAAGTAGGTGAGTTGGTATTCTCAACATTAAGGTCTTCGCAGGCAGTAAACAGGCATACCGATGCAAATCCTAAGACAAGCATTAAAGTAATTTTTCTCATAATATTTTTAGTATAACAAGGTAATTTATTTAAATGTACTTATTTATGATGAAAAAAAAAAAAACCGATACAAATTAATCTGTATCGGTTCATAAGTATTTAAATTAAATTATTTAATCGGTTCAAAACTTAGTTTTCCTTCTCTGTAGTCCTCAATAGGAGAACAAGTACAGATCAAATTTCTATCACCATAACCATCATCGATACGGCCAACCATTGGCCAGAATTTGTTTTCACGAACCCACTTTAAAGGGAATGCAGCTTTTTCTCTTGCGTAAGGTCTGTTCCAGTTGTCACTAACAGTTATTTCCTGTGTATGTGGAGCATTTCTTAGTACATTATTTTCAGAATCTACTTTACCATCTTTAATTTCAATAATTTCATTGTAAATAGACAATAAAGCTTCGATAAAACGATCCAGCTCTTGTAATGATTCGCTTTCTGTAGGTTCAACCATTAAAGTACCGTGAACTGGGAATGACAAGGTTGGAGCATGGAAACCGTAGTCCATTAAACGCTTTGCAATATCAGCTTCGGTAATGTTTGCCATTGGTTTGAAATTGCGGCATTCAACAATCATTTCGTGACCTACAAATCCTGTTTCTCCAGTGTAAAGAATATCATAACTACCTTTTAATGATGCAGCAATATAATTTGCATTCAAAATAGCAATTTTACCTGAATTGGTAATACCATCTTTACCAGTCATTTTAATATAAGCATGCGAGATAGTTAAAATACTAGCACTTCCCCAAGGAGCAGCAGAAACTGCTTTAATTGCTTTTTCACCACCAGTTTTTACAATTGGATTTGTTGGTAAAAATGGAGTTAAATGTTTTGCAACTCCAATTGGCCCAACGCCTGGTCCACCACCACCATGCGGTATTGCAAAAGTTTTATGTAAGTTTAAGTGACATACATCAGCTCCAATAAATCCGGGACTTGTTAATCCTAATTGAGCGTTCATGTTTGCCCCATCCATATATACTTGTCCACCGTGCGAGTGAATAATATCCATCATTTCTTTAATTCTACTTTCGAATACTCCATGGGTAGACGGATACGTAACTATAAATGCTGATAAATCATCTTTATGCTCTTCAGCTTTTTTCATTAAGTCATCAACATCGATATTTCCTTTTTCGTCGCAATCAACAACTACTACTTTCATACCAGCCATTACAGCACTTGCTGGATTAGTTCCATGAGCAGAAGAAGGAATAAGTGCTACATTTCTGTGTCCTTGTCCCTTATCAATTTGATATTGACGAATAACCATTAAACCAGTATATTCACCTGCAGCACCCGAGTTAGGTTGAAATGAAATTGAATCAAAACCTGTAATAACTTTTAAATCTTGTTCTAATTCCTGGAATAATTGATGATAACCTTCAGCTTGATCAACAGGAACAAATGGATGTAATCCACCAAATTCTGGCCAGCTTAGGGCAAACATTTCAGTTGCAGCATTCAGTTTCATTGTACATGATCCTAACGAAATCATTGAATGAGTTAAAGAGAAATCTTTTCTTTCTAACTTTTTAATGTAACGCATCATTTCAGTTTCTGAACGATAACGATTAAAAACATCCGAAGTTAAGAAATCCGATGAACGTTTATACTTATTGTCAAATCCTATTTTTTCTTCTAAATGACAAATAGCATCAGCTTTTTTACCTGCTGCTTGAGCAAATATTTCAACAACTTTATTGATATCTTGAATCAATGTAGTTTCATCAGTACTTATGCCAATTGTATTTTCATTTATGTAATTAAAGTTGATTTCATTCTCTAATGCTAGCTTTTGAATATCAACTGCTTTTACATTTCCTAAATTAATTTTTAATGTGTCGAAGAAATCTTTATTTTCTAGATCATAACCTAAAGCTTGTAACTTTTCGTTTAAAGTAACAGCCATACTATGAATATGATTTGCAATTCGCTTTAAACCTTCAGCACCATGATAAACCGCATACATACCAGCCATTGTTGCCAATAGTGCTTGTGCGGTACATATATTTGAAGTAGCACGCTCACGTTTAATGTGTTGCTCGCGAGTTTGAAGTGCCATACGTAAAGCAAGCTTATTATCAGCATCTTTAGAAATTCCAATAATACGTCCTGGAATATTTCTCTTATATTTTTCAGAAGTGGCAAAATATCCAGCATGTGGTCCACCATATCCCATTGGAACACCAAAACGTTGAGTAGTACCTACAACAACATCAGCACCCCATTCTCCTGGAGGAGTTAAAAGAACCAAACTCATAATATCAGCAGCAACAGCAACAGAAGTTCCATTCTCATGAGCTTTTTCTACAAACTCTTTATAATCTATAATTTTACCATCAGCAGCAGGATACTGTACTATTGCACCAAATACTTTATCATTTAATGCATAATCTTTGAAGTTCCCTTTTACAATCTCAATTCCTAAAGGGATAGCCCGTGCTTCAATAACATCGCTTGTTTGCGGGAAAATGTTATTATCAATAAAAAACACATTAGCTCCAGCTTTTGCTTGTGCTCTTGGTCTTCCGTTAAAAAGCATAATCATTGCTTCAGATGCTGCAGTGGCTTCATCTAGTAATGACGCATTAGCTAATTCCATTCCTGTTAATTCGGATATTACAGTCTGGAAATTTAATAAGGCCTCTAAGCGTCCCTGAGAAATTTCTGCCTGATATGGAGTATAAGAAGTATACCAGCTTGGATTTTCAAGAATATTTCGTTGCACAACTGCAGGTAAAATGGTGTCGTAATAACCTAAACCTATAAATGTTTTATACAATTTATTCTTTGAAGCAATTTTTCTTAATTTCTTGGTATACTCATACTCGCTTATACCTTTTGCTAATTTCAATTCTTCACTAAAATGAACTGATTTAGGAACTGTTTTATCAATTAATTCATCTAAACTGGAAACGCCAACCTTCTCAAGCATTTTGCCTAATTCATGATCTCTTGGACCAATATGACGTTGAGTAAAATTATCTAGTGCCATTTTAAAATGTTATTTAAGTTGTAAATATTTATTTATAAATTTTTCAAGTTCAAAATTAAAGATAAGAATAATTAATTCACATTAAAAATATCATATTCTTGATCATTACGATATGTTATAAAACAACATTCACATATCAATGTTCATGCTGAAATTCAGTGTATTAAAAATACGGATTAGTATTCTTCTCGATCCCAACAGTTGTACTTTCACCATGCCCAGGATAAACTATGATATCTTCATTTAACGAAAAAATCTTTTCCTTTATTCCAGTAAGAAGTGTATCGTGATCTCCTCCCGGCAAATCGGTTCTTCCAATACTTCCAGCAAATAGAACATCGCCAACAAGCATGAATTTTTCTTTTTCGTTATACAAAACGATACTTCCAGGTGAATGACCAGGAACATGTAAAATTTGCAATAATGTATTTCCAAACTTTATTTCTTCACCTTCTTCTACAAACTTATTAGGAACTGGCGGTTCAGTAACATCAAATCCAAATGCTAATGCCATATCATTTGATCTTTCTAATAATGGTAAATCATCTTTATGTGCAATTGAGGGGGCTTTATATTTATCTATTAAATACGAATTCCCCATGATATGATCGATATGACAATGTGTATTTATTATTGCCTTTACAATCAGTTCATTTTCATCAATATAACTATCAATTTTATTGTATTCACTTTCATTATTACATCCTGCATCAATAATAACACACTCATTCGTCTCATCGTGTAATACAAATGTATTTTCCTGAAAAGGATTAAAAACAAATATCTTAATTTCTGTCATTGTTGTATTATTTAATTATTGCTTTCCTTTTAACATTGGAACAAATGCGAAATATCCATGTTCTAATTCTTTATATTCATCCTCACTTATACGATCAATCGTTTTCATAACTTGCCCGGCAGTACCTCCTACTGGAACAACCATTCGTCCTCCTACTTTCAATTGACTTAAAAGTTTTTGAGGAACTTCAGGGGCTCCGGCTGTTATCAATATTTTATCAAAAGGGCTATGATTTGGTAAACCTGCGTATCCATCTCCATAAAAGAAATATGGTTTATAGGCCATTTTTGTCAATAATGCTCTTGATTTCAAATAAAGTTCGCGCTGACGCTCTATGGTATATACTTTGGCTCCCAATTCAAGAAGAACTGCACATTGATATCCTGACCCCGTGCCTACTTCGAGGATTTTATTGTGCTTTTCAACCTGTAATAATTCCGTTTGAAAAGCAACTGTATAAGGTTGAGAAATTGTTTGTCCTGCCCCAATCGGGAATGCCTGATCGCGATATGCAAATCCAATAAATCCACTATCCATAAAATTATGGCGCGGGAGTTTACCAATGGCTTCAAGTATACGTTTATCTTTAATTCCTTTTTCTTGTATAACTTCAACCAACTTTTTTCGCAAACCCTTATGCTGGTATGAATCAATCATTTACTAATATTCTGTTATCAAATTATTAAACGCAAATATAGCAGAACAAATCCCAATAATCAAAAGAAGATACTTTAATTACCAAACCTTCTTCTCTTGTTATCAACAAAAATTAGTTAATAAATAAGCAGTCATTAGATTAATCTACATTCTTAAATAAATTAAGTTTGTATAACCATTAAATTACAGTTATGAAAATAGGAATTATTGGTATTAACTCAGCAAAGGATAATGATCGTTTTGTTTTAATAAACGAGGCTTTGAAAAAAGATCTGCATGGACTATTCTCGCCACATTTGGAAGAAATTATGCCCATTTGCAGAAATTACAAAAAGAAGCATTACTCATCAACAAATGAATTATTCGAAAAAGTTGATGCTGTATATTTCGCAGGTAATTTAAAATCAAACTTTGAATTTGCATTGAATGCAATAAAAAATTCCTGTAATTTATTTATTGAGGATATATCAGAACTTACAACTGATGAAATTAAGTACCTTTTTAAGGTTGCTCTCGAGGCAAGAACATTCGTTCAGTTAAAAATGTCAAAATCTTTTTCTTCCATATTTATTCATGTAAAAGAACTTATTGTTAATCCCAAACTAATAGAAATAAGTAAATGTTATAAATCGCTTATTAGAAGTTCAGACTATTTTGTTGAAATTCTTAACAACCTAAATATTACTAATCAATATTTTAAGTCAGGAATAAAAAAAACATCTGTTCTTTCTGTTCCTGTAGAAATTAATCATTATAGTTTGGTGCAAATTAGAGTTGATTATGACAACGGTGCAGTACTAAACATGAAATTTAATACTATTTCAACACAAGAATCTAATCATACTCAAATTTATGAAGCTGAACAAACATTCAATATTGATTTCACAAACAATTTTGCAATTAGGCAACAATTCATCAAAGGTCAAATAACAAGAAATGAGTTTAGTAAAAAGAATGAGAATCCACTAAAAACGGAATTAACAGAATTTATAAACACATGTGAAAATGTTGACTTACAGAACATATCAGAAAATCCTCCTATTTTAAAGATTATTCAGAAATCTCAAGAAATTATGGATGAGCTTTTTAAATTAAATAATCAGTAGTAATAAACCCTGTTTTGTAATTTTTGCACATAAAAATCTTATTTTCGTATCAATTTAATTTCATTTATATTTAAGAATAATTAAGTTGGTATCTGAATTAATATTCCTAATGAACAAAAAATTACAAACTTTAAAATATCTCCTTTTCGATTACTTTACTGCTGTATTGGGATGGAGTGTTTTTTACATTCACAGGAAAACCAATATAGAACCATTAAAATTTGGTTATAAAGTTCCCTTGGAATTAGCTGAGAAGTATTACTATGGAATTATATTTATTCCTCTTTTCTGGATTTTTCTGTACTATTTAAGCGGATATTATAAAGATATTTATCGAAAATCGAGACTTAAAGAGCTTGCGCAAACTTTCTTTACAATTTTAATAGGATCAGTAATTATCTTTTTCACGTCCTTACTTGATGATCAAGTTCTTACATATACTCATTATTACAACTTATTTCTTTCCTTGGTAATAATTCAATTTACTTTAACCTATATTCCAAGAGTATTTATTACTTCTGTTACGAATAATAGAATTCACAGAAGAAAAATTGGTTTTAATACTATTTTAATTGGTGGAGACAGAAAGGCAATGGATATCTACCAAAAAATTGAGAATCAGCAAAAATCTGTTGGAAATAAATTTATTGGATTCATTAGCATTCAAAAAAAGGATAAATATTTATTGGAAAAGAATATAAAAAACCTTGGTGATTTAGATAATGTAAGGGAAATAATAGACGAGCATAAAATTGAAGAAGTTATTATTGCTTTGGAATCTACAGAAAATAAAGAAATTGAAAAAATTATTAATTATCTTGATGATAAGAATATTGTTATAAAGGTAATAGCCAGCATGTATGACATATTAATTGGTAAAGTAAAAATGGCACACATTTATAGTACACCATTAATACAAATTTCTCACGATCTGATGCCTATTTGGCAAGAACAGACAAAACAATTAATAGATTTTGGAATTTCGCTGGCAGCTCTTATTATTTTCTCACCAGTAATATTATTTCTTGCAATAGGTATAAGATTAACATCAAAAGGACCGGTAATGTACAGCCATGAAAGAATTGGACAGTTTGGCAAACCATTTACTTTATATAAGTTCAGGTCAATGTACGTAGATGCTGAAAGAAATGGGCCAGCCTTATCTTCAAAAAATGACAATAGAATAACTCCTTTTGGTAAATTTATGCGTAAATCTAAACTGGATGAACTACCTAATTTCTATAATGTACTTAAAGGCGACATGTCGCTTGTAGGACCAAGGCCAGAAAGAAAACATTTTATCGACCAAATAGTAGAAAAAGCTCCTCATTATTTACATTTACAAAAAGTGAAACCAGGTATTACTTCCTGGGGGCAAGTAAAATACGGTTATGCAGAAAGTGTTGATCAAATGATTGAGCGCTTAAAATATGATATTCTTTATATTGAAAACATGTCGGTTTATGTCGATTTTAAAATTTTGATCTACACTATTCTAATTATTCTAAAAGGAAGACATATTTAAGCAAGGTTAAATTTTCGGATTACATTATACCAAGGGCCTTTTGAAGTCAAAATACTTTCATAATAATAAACCTCGCTAATTTTTATCTGATCAATTTCTTTTTCTTTAAAGCTTTCAATAAGCTTTCTAAAATTGCTTATATTTTTTATGAGTTTTGTTCTTCCAATAGTAATATGAGGTTTAAAGTTTTTCTTTTGAATCTCAAATCCTTTTGAAGCAATTACATTTACAATAAATTCATATAATTCCTTGAGATTAACTGATTCTTTTGTTCCCAACCACAATGCTTTAGGATTATAAATATTTTTAAAAACACCTGTTCCTGTAAGCTTCAACAAGAATGAATTAAATTCTCTCAGTCTTAATGAAAGTTCATCACAAATTATCTCAATATCATTCTCGTCTGTATCGCCCAAGAATAAAATAGTAATATGAAGATTTTGTTCTTCAACCCATTTCACTTTTTCATCCTTTAATCCGACTTTAATATGCTGATATATTTTAGAAACATTATCTGTTAAAGGAATTTTTATGGCAATAAAGGTTCTTTTCATAACAATCAGATCTTGAATTCATGCCAAATTAAAATTATATTTACAATAAATCAATTAAACATAAGCTTACACTTCTAAAATATTTTATTATGAAAAAAATAGCAGTTGTTTTAGCAGGAAACGGAGTATTCGACGGAGCCGAAATTCATGAAGCTACATTAACTCTTTATGCAATATCTAAAAATAATGCTACATACGAAATTTTTGCTCCCAATATTAAACAACACCATGTAATTAATCATATTACAGGTGAAGAAATGCCTGAGGAAAGAAATGTTTTAATAGAAGCCTCCAGAATTGCTCGTGGCAAAATTAAAAACCTAGTAGAATTTAAAGCCAGTGATTTTGATGCTTTAATCTTTCCTGGAGGATATGGTGTTGCAAAAAACCTTTGTTCATTCGCTTTTGAAGGCGATGAGTGCAGTGTTAACAACAATGTTGAAAAAGCAATTCGAAGTATGGTAGAGCAGGGAAAACCTATTGGCGCTTTATGTATTGCCCCTGTACTTTTATCAAAAATTCTTGGCGATGTTGAACTTACTATTGGACAAGATAAAGCAACAGCAGAAGCAATAAAGAAAATGGGATCTACTCATACTGAAACTACTCATGGTGAAGTTGTTATTGATGAAAAATATAAAATTATAACAACTCCATGTTACATGCTCGATGCTAACATTGGTCAGATTGGTGAAGGTGCTTTTAATATTGTTAAAGCTATTTTAAAATTAATTTAATTTGTTCAAATATTTGGAATGTCATATCGATACTATCGTTGTGACATTCTTTGTTTTATTTTTCTTCTATCTTCGACTTTTATTTGTCCAACCTCAATCATCTTAACTACTCTCTCAATTAATCTATCTGCTCCTTTAGGATCATATTGAGCTTTTAAGTCTGAGCCAAATAAACGTGCAATAGTTTGCCAAAAAACTGCAGATATTGATCCGCGTAATTCTTTTACTAACTCGTAAGATGTGTTTCCTGTTTCTCTGTCAATTAGCTTTAATAAGATCCTTCCTTGAGTAACGGTAAGCTTTTTCAGTTCTGTACCAAACTCACTCATTAATTCCTTTTCTACAGTTTTAATGTACTTATTCTTTTCCTTTTCAGTTTCAAGCTTAATGAACTCACTTTCCATAGCTTCAAGTTTATCTTTTGCAAGTTTAGCATATGGATACGCTTTTTTAACATCACGAACCAGTTTTCTGTATTTTCGTGCCCGATATCGATTTTTAAATACTAGTCTTGGGAAAATAACCACTTCTTCAATACTAACATTAGGAATAGTATCACCATCTACAATTACAGTTCTGGTAACTATAAAAGTATCTTTCTTTGCTTTTTCCTGAGCTAAATTTACTTTACATAGAAGCATAAGAATTAAAACAATATATACTCCTGATAATTTCATTCCAATAATTTTTTAACAATAATACGAACGAAAACCTAAATTGTTGTCATCAATTATAATAAAACTAATGCTATTTATTGTTAAGCAATTGTTAATAAGTTATCCATTTATTTTTAGCAATGTTCATTTAGCCTTTATACATTGTAGCGTTTTTTAAGATTTATTCTTAATTTTCCCAATGAGAAACCGCCTAAACGACCCGATTATAGAACTAAAAACTAAAAATTCAAAACTAACTTCGGTATTTAATGCTTTATCAGAAATAGCTGACGAAGTGTTTAATGAAAGTCTTTATAAAAAGATTTTAAATACAAGCTTGCACTTATTTGAAGTTACAAAAGGAATACTCTTACTCTACGAGGAGAATTCGTTATACATTAAAGCAATCAAAAATGAAGTTCTTCAGGAAGCAATAATAGTTGACTCCATGTTGTTTGAAAATTCAAAGGATCTATCACATAAAATTATTAAAGATGTTGAAAAGTCTGGAAGTTTGATCGTTCTAAATGATATACAGAAAAATAATAAATACAACATAACAACCAATTCCAACGAAAATAATACAAAATCCATATTATGCTGTCCGTTATTATATCATAAAAAGTTGCTTGGTTTTTTATATTTTGAAGATACTAATAATTCAAAAGCATTTTCAACTGAAAAACTTGAAATTTTAAATCTACTTTCCCATCATATTTCAATATCAATAAAAAAGTCTGCTATTTTTTCTGAATTAGATCATAAACTCTCGCAAAAAATTTATGAGCATGAGCAACAAATTGAAGAAAATGCTGTACAAACTGAACACTTAAAGCTAATTAACAGGGATTTAGAAGAAAAGCATGCAAAAATAAACCTTCAGAAAAGAGAAATTGAGGAACAAGCAAGACAACTTGAGAATAAAAACAAAGACTTAGAAAAACTTTATATTACCGCCCAAAAAACAGATAATTCAATTGTGATTGCAGATGTTAGCGGCGAAATAGAATGGGTAAATGATGGATTTACAAGAATGTATGGTTACTCTTTACCTGAATTTATCGAGATAAAAGGACTAACATTAGCATCAACAAGTACATATCCTTTGATAGAAGAAACAATTGAAAAAATTATAAAAACTAAAAAATCAATAAGTTATAATACGCGAGGCAACAACAGATCGAACAATGTAATTTGGATGCGTACAACCATAACACCAATTATTGATGATAAGGGAGAAATATATAAACTTGTTACTGTCGATTCTGATATAACTAAACTAAAAGAAGCTGAAGAAGAAATACTAATTCAAAAAGAAGAAATAGAGGCTCAACGTGATTTGGCAAATGAACAAAAAAGACAAATACAAGAACAAAATAAAGCTCTTGAAGAACACCAAACTGAGTTAGAAAAAATTGTTGAAAAAAGGACTGCACAGCTTAAATTTGCAAAAGAAAGAGCAGAAGAATCAGACAGGTTGAAATCTTCATTTCTTGCAAATATGTCGCATGAGATAAGAACTCCAATGAATGCAATTATTGGCTTTTCCGAACTAATTTCTGAAGAAAGTTTAAATCCTGATCAAAGAAAAGAATTAGTTACTCATTTAAATAGCAATTGCAATTCCTTGCTTCATTTAATCGACGACATTATTGATATCGCCAGAATTGAAGCTGGACAATTACGAATCTTCAAACAGAATTGTTTTATAAATCAGACTTTTATAGAGCTTTACGAAGCATTTAGCGAAACACATTTAAAAGAGAATAAGAATGTTGAACTAATTGCAGAAATTGAAAATACCGATGAAAATCTTTCTATATTAACTGATCCTTATCGATTCAAGCAAATTATGAATAATCTAATAGGTAATGCTATTAAATTTACTGATCAGGGATTTATTAAATTCGGTTATTATATTTCTCCTGAAGGCAATGAAGATTTCATTCAATTCTTTGTCCAAGATACTGGAATTGGTTTAAATAAAAAGGAACAAAAAGAAATTTTTGAGCAGTTCAGAAAGATTGATTCAAAAACTAATAATAAATTATACAGAGGAGCAGGACTTGGTTTAGCAATTTCTAAAAACCTAATTAACGAGCTTGGAGGAAAAATATGGATTGAATCCGAAATAGGAATTGGATCAACATTTTATTTTACTCTTCCTTATGAAAAAACGAATAAAAAATACGTATCTACAGAACCTGTAAATAAAAATTATGATTGGCATAACCGAACTATACTTATAGCTGAAGATGAAGAAAATAATATCAAAATGCTTAAGCTTGTTTTACAGAAAACAAATGTAAATATCATTCATGTTCAAAACGGAGTAAGCGCTTTACGCAAATTTCAAGAGCATAAAGAAATAGATCTCATTTTATTAGATATAAAAATGCCAAAGATGAATGGTTTGGATGCAACACGTGAGATTCGAAAATTCAATAAAAAAACACCAATTATTGCATTTAGCGCATATGCTATGCCTGCTGACCAACAAAATGCAAAAGAAGCAGGTTGTACTGATTTTATTGCAAAGCCTATTAAAAAAGATTTATTGCTCGGAAAATTAGATCATTTCCTTACAAAATAATTAAACATTCCTCTATTTTTATTGTAAATAGCAAATAGTTATTTAATTTCGAAAAAAAAATCCATGGATAAAAATGATAGGGATTACAGTAATGATGAGATAACTGTTCACTGGCGTCCAGATAAATGTGTTCATGCTACAATTTGTTACACCAAATTGAGAAGTGTTTTTGATCCGTCAAGACGTCCCTGGATTAGAATGGACAAAGGAACATCAGATAAGATAATTGATATTGTAAATCAGTGCCCAACGGATGCATTAACATACACAAGAATTAATAATCCAAAGAAGAAAGAAGAAAAAGAGAAACTTCCTGATTTAAAAGAAGAAACAAAAGAAAATAAAGAGCCTCCTACTAAGATTCTTATAATAGAAAATGGACCAGCATTGGTATCTGGTGAATTTGAGATTAAAGATATTAATGGAGTAAAAATGGCAAAAGCAAATAACATTGCACTTTGCAGATGTGGAAAATCCTCGACCTTACCATTTTGTGATGGGACTCACAACAAAATAGGATTTAAAGAAAACAGATAGAAGTGAGTAAAGAAATAAAGCAAGCATCAAATAAAGTCGTTAAATACATTCTTGCCTCCTTAGGACTTCTTTCTTTATTTTTAGGAGTACTTGGTATCTTTTTACCGTTATTACCAACAACACCTTTCCTACTTCTTTCAGCAGCTTTATTTATGAAAAGCTCAACCAGACTTTATAATTGGTTAATGAACCATAAATATCTGGGAAAATACTTACAGAACTATATCCTTCATAAAACAATATCTATTAGAACAAAAATATCAGCAATATCCTTATTATGGATTGCAATTCTGGCTTCTGTAATTATTATTATTGAAAAAGTAATTGTTAAAATTGTACTTTTAGCTATAGCTATTGCTGTAACTATTCATATTTTATCATTTAAATCAAATAAGGAATGATAACAGTATTGGTATTAATGACCTCCGGAATAATTATTGGTTGGTTTCTACATAAAAAAGATAAACTTCTGAAAATATCATCAGAATTAACTAATTGGGCTATTTATATTCTTTTATTCTTACTTGGTTTGTCGGTAGGAACTAATGAAAAGATTCTAAACAATTTTGATCAAATTGGATTACTAGCAATATTAATTACTGTATTTGCAGTAGCCGGAAGTATTTTGGTTTCGTGGTTAACATACATATTATTTTTTAAGAAAAGATGAAAGGCAGTTTAATCATATTAGCTTTTTTTGTAGGAGGTTTATTACTTGGAATGTACGAACTTCTTCCCGACCAATTACTTAATAATGATTATAGTATGTACGCTCTATATATACTTATGTTTCTAGTTGGAATTGGGATAGGAAGCAATAAAAAATCCTTAGAAGTAATAAAATCGGTAAACTTTAAAATTGTTCTTGTTCCGATTTCTGTTATTACCGGAACTTATATTGGAGTCGCTGTTTTTTCTTTAATTCAGGATAATCTGAATCTTATAGAATCGCTGGCAATAGGATCTGGTTTTGGATACTACAGCCTCTCCAGTGTTTTAATTACAGAGATTTCAGGCGAAACACTTGGTGTAATTGCCTTACTATCTAATATTTCACGTGAAATAATCACCTTATTGTTTACCCCTATTTTTGCAAAGTATTTTGGCAAGCTCGCTCCTATTTCAGCGGGTGGTGCAACATCGATGGACACAACACTGCCAATAATTACCAAGTATATTGGCTCAGACTATGCTATAATTTCTGTTTTTAGCGGAGTAGTCTTAACTATTCTTATACCCTTTATTATTGCAATTATTTTATAAATGCTTAATAACATTTAAACAATTATTAAATTGCTTTTGTTGAATAATTTGAATAACAATTCATAATTTTACAGCTCTTTAGAAACTTTTTAAAAGAAATAATATGGCAGGAAAAATTAATGTAAATGTGAGATCTGAGATTGGTGAATTAGAAGGCGTTATATTACATACTCCCGGAAGCGAAGTCGAAAATATGACTCCCAAGAATGCAGAGCGGGCGCTTTATAGCGATATTTTAAATCTTTCTGTTGCAAAAAAGGAATACGCTCAATTAAGTGGTGTTCTTAATAAATTAACAAAAACATTTCAGGTTAAAGATTTATTGGCTGATATTCTAACTAACGAAAAAGTAAAAGAAAATCTACTAGTAAAAATATGTCAACGTGAAAATCAGTGCAATTTAAGCAAACACCTTACCTCACTTGATTCTACAGAGCTTGCTCGACAACTTATTGAAGGTGTGGTAGAAGAAAAAGATACTTTAACAGCATATCTTAGCAAAGAAAGATATTCATTAAGACCTTTACATAATTTCTTTTTCACACGTGATGCTGCAATGTCAGTTTTAGATGATGTATTGATTGGACGTATGGCGAGCAATGTGCGAGATCGTGAATCAATGATAATGGAAGCTATTTTTGATTATCATGAAATGTTTGTAACTAAAACTGTTAATCCTATTGATAGCCCTCACTTTTCAAAAGAAACATCTATTGAAGGTGGTGATGTACTAATAGCGCGTGACGATATATTATGTATTGGAACCGGAACAAGAACAACTCCACAAGGAATTGACTTTATACTTGAACGTTTATTAGCTCAAAAAGATAAAAGCCGTCATATTCTAATTCAGGAATTACCGTACAAACCAGAATCATTTATTCACCTTGATATGGTTTTTACTTTTCTCGATATGGATACTTGTATGGTTTACGATCCTTTAATTCTTCAAACAAATCGTTATCAAACTATTCATGTGACAATTGAAAATGGGAAAGTTGTTTCTATAAAAGAAGAAGAAAATCTGTTAAAGTCTTTAAAAGATTTAGGTATGGATTTGAAACCCGTTTTTTGTGGCGGAACAAAAGACCTTTGGGCACAAGAACGAGAACAATGGCATAGTGGAGCTAACTTTTTTGCTGTTGGTCCAGGAAAAGTAATTGGGTACGAGCGCAATATCTACACCATGGAAGAAATGAATAAAAATGGTTTTGAGATTCTAAAAGCTAATGATGTAATAAAAGGAAAAGTAGATCCTAAAAATTATAAAAAATATGTTATTGCTCTTGAAGGATCAGAACTGCCTCGTGGTGGTGGCGGTGCACGTTGTATGACAATGCCAGTAAGAAGAAAACCTATTAAGTGGTAATTAAATAATTTATAAACAGAAAAGGATGTTGATTACAACATCCTTTTTTTATTTCAAAAAGTATATAAATTGTCTTACACTAATTTCTTTACTAAATCTGCTGCTTCCTGCAAAGTAATTGCTGAGTATACTTTTAATCCAGAATCATCAATCAATTTTTTGCCTTCTTCAGCGTTTGTGCCTTGTAAACGAACAATAACAGGAATACTTATTGTTCCAATTGATTTATAAGCATCTACAACACCTTGAGCAACGCGGTCACAGCGAACAATACCTCCAAAAATATTTATTAATATTGCCTTTACATTAGGATCTTTAAGAATAATTCTGAATCCTGCTTCTACGGTTTCAGCGTTTGCAGTACCACCAACATCTAGAAAATTAGCAGGATCGCCACCAGCTAATTTGATAATATCCATTGTAGCCATGGCTAAACCAGCACCATTTACCATGCAACCAACATTACCATCAAGCTTCACAAAATTCAGATTATATTTTCCTGCTTCGAGTTCAGTAGGATCTTCTTCTGAAATATCCCTCATTATTTCGTACTCAGGATGACGATACAATGCGTTATCATCAATATTAACTTTTGCGTCGGCAGCAAAAATCAAATTATCTGATGTTTTAAACACAGGATTTATTTCAAATAATGAAGCATCGCTCTTTTCATAAGCCAAATACAAAGACATAACAAATTTTACCATTTGTTTAAAAGCATTTCCACTTAGCCCTAAATTAAAAGCAATTTTTCGAGCTTGATATGCCTGAATACCAACTTTTGGATCTATTTCTTCTTTAAAAATTAAATGAGGAGTTTTCTCTGCAACAGTTTCAATATCCATACCACCTTCGGTTGAATACATAATTATATTTCTTCCTGTCCCTCTGTTAAGCAATACACTCATATAAAATTCTTCAACTTCACTCTCACCAGGGTAATATATACCTTGCTCAACCAATACCTTATTTACCTTTTTCCCTTCAGGTCCAGTCTGATGTGTTACAAGGTTCATTCCAATAATATTTGAAGCATAATTTTTAACATCATCCAAAGATTTTGCGATTTTCACACCACCGCCTTTACCACGTCCTCCAGCATGAATCTGAGCTTTTACAGCCCAAGTATCCATTCCTGTTTTTTCTTGAATCTGTTTAGCAGCTTCAACAGCATTATCTGCATTTTCAATAACAACTCCTTCGGGAACTGCAACACCGAATTCCTTTAGTATGCTTTTTGCCTGATATTCGTGTATATTCATTTGAAAGTATTTTACTTGATAAATTTATACCACGAAATTATCGATTTTTTATACATTTAACCAATTTTTCGATTACAAATTAATTTGAATCAAAATGCGAAAACTCAAGAATAGCGAATTAAACCGAATAAGCCTCGAAGAATTTAAAAATTCTAAAAAAACACCTATTGCTGTAATATTAGATAATATTAGAAGTTTAAATAATATAGGAAGTGTTTTTCGAACATCGGATGCATTCTTAATTGAAAAAATACTACTATGTGGAATAACTGCTAAACCTCCACACAAGGACATTCACAAAACAGCCTTAGGGGCTACCGATTCTGTAAATTGGGAATACATAGAAAGTACAACCGATGCGGTTAATACTTTAAAGAAAGATGGATATATTATTATATCCATAGAGCAAACCGAGAAAGCCATAATGCTTCAGGATTTTACTCTTGAAAAAGATAAAAAGTATGCAGTTATTTTTGGGAATGAAGTAAAAGGAGTTCAACAAGAAGTTGTTAATATGAGCGATTACGCTATTGAAATTCCGCAAATTGGAACCAAACATTCCTTAAACATTTCTGTGAGTGCAGGTGTTGTATTGTGGGAGTTTTTCAGAAAAATACATTCAAACTAAATAAAAAAAAGCGGATCACAAATGATCCGCTTTTTTAAATATTTATTTCTTATTACTTATTCAACGATAGTTTTGAAAGTTTCGTTTTCAAAATAATTTCTGAATTCTAAATCAGTTTTAGCCATTTCCTTAAGTTCAGCTTTCTTCTCAATCGCTGTTCTTAAACTATTCATTACTGCACCTTCATCACCTATTCTTGCGTTAATAACAGCCTTTAGGTAATAATTCATAGCACATTCTTTTTCAACCACATCAATTGTTTTGTTAGCAGTATCGTTTTTACCAGCTAATAACATTGCTAATGCAGTGTTGAAAGATTTATGATTTTGGAAATAATTAACAGCAGCTTCGTATTCACCATCCATGATATTGATAATACCTAAGTTATAATCTACTGCATTACCAGCATCTGTTGAATTTAAGAAATGAGCTTTTGCTGTTTCTTTATCACCTTCCATAAGAGCAATAACTCCTAAGTTATTAGTAATAATAGCATCACCTTCTTTAAGTTCATTAGCTTTTTCTAAGGCAACTTTAGCATCAGCTAAATTTCCTTGTTGAATTTGAACAAAACCTAAGTTGTTAAATGCTCTGAAACAAGTTGGATACTTAACAGTAGCAGCAGTATAAACAGCAGCTTTAGCATCTAAACCTTCGATTAATTTACCTGCATATAATAATTCCTCAATATTTAATGTATCAGGATTATTAGCAGCAAAATCAAGAATTACTGAATCAGCATATCCAATCTTATCAACTTTAACTAAAAGTTCAGATCTTCTTAACTGAGGTAAAATATCATCAGCTAATACTTCGTAAGTAGCAGCAATGTTTTTGATTTCTTTTTCACGTACAACAGGATCTGAGTACATAGAAAGAACTCTTAAGATTAAATCTTTATCTTCAATAGTTGAAGCTTCAACTAGACTTTTAAATCCGTCCCAGTCTTCAGCAGTAGACTTTAAGCTATATAAAGTTTCAGCATCTTCTTTGCTTACTTTTGCTTTACCAATAACTTTTGCTAAATATTTATCAGCAGTCTTTTGTCTTTGTTTTGATAATCTTTCATTTAATTTCTCAGGTCCGTCTGGAGATGCATAAGCAGAAACTTCAATTCCTTTGAATTCTTTATTTTCAATTTCATTAGCTTCTTTAACAAAAGCTTCTAGTTCTGCAATGTCTTCTGATTTTAACTCAGATTTACGAACTTCAGATCTTTGAATTAGATAATGAATATCTGCTTCTTTAGTTTCAGAGATAATTCTTTCGAAATTATCTTTTGCAGCTATAGGCATAGGATCAACCATTACCAATAACGGAGTAGAAATAATACCATCAGCTAATTTGTAAGAAACTAAGTCTAATTCTTTGTCCTTAATTTTAGCTAAACCTCTAATTTCAAGTTCGCCTACTCTCATAGCTTCTTGATAATCAAATTCACCAGCGAACTCAATAGCTCCACCAGTTTCAAATCCTATCACTTTATTATTAGCTTCAACACTCTCTCCCTGAAATGTTTTTGATTCTAGAACTTCCTCACCACCTTCGTAAACGTAAGCAGGAGTAAATTCAACAATTGCTTTCTTATTAAACCATTCAGCTGGAATATCACCTTGTATTTCGTACTTAACTTTGCCAGCGTGCATTTCAAGTACTTTAGGGTTAACACTGTACTGAAGGTTAGAAGCTTCTTCTTTCATTTTGTCTAATCCACCGCAGCTACTTAATACTAGAGCAGCGAATAAGAAAGATGCTAAATAGTTGATTCTTTTCATAGTTTGATTAATTATTTGTTTTTAAAAATTGCTAGTTCTTATGCCTGTTAAAGTACAAACTTAATAATGTTTTACCAAATAAAAAAAAAAAAAGCTTTTAAAATATATATTCCATAAGGACTTATAGCGTTATACGAGTAATTCCTTGTTTGTATTTGGTGTTAAAAATGATCTCTTTTATTCTTTTGTAATCTTCCTGATTCTCAACAAAATCCATATTATTTGAGTCTATAATTAGAAATGGTATATCGTTTTGCTGCCTGAAGAAGTCAAAATATCCTTCTTGTACTTTTGAAAGATACTCAATACTTATACCTTTTTCATAATCTCGCCCCCTTCTGGAAATATTGCTTACTAGATTTTGAACGTTTATGTGCAAATACACATATAAGTCTGGTTTTGGTATTGATTTATAGATAATATTAAATATCTGACGATAAAGGTTATACTCATCTTCTTTAAGGGTAGCACGGGCAAAAATAAGTGATTTCATAAAATAGTAATCCGCTACAGTAAAAGGTTTGAATAAATCTCTTGAAGTAACTTCTTGGTTAAGTTGCTTATAACGTTCTGCAAGAAAAGAAAGTTCTAATTGAAATGAATATTTATCTGGCTCTTTGTAAAATTTAGGTAAAAATGGATTATCAGCAAATTGCTCCAATATAAGTTTTGCGTCAAACTCTTTAGCAATCATTTTCGACAGGGTTGTTTTTCCTGCGCCAATATTTCCTTCTATTACAATATAATTTAAATCCACCTAACCATATTATTAAAAACTGCCTTAAAGATAAGCTTCAAAGCAGTTTTTATTTAATATTCTTTTATTTTTTTTAAACAATCCTATATTTTAATATATCGGAGTTACTTTCATATTATGAAATGCAAAAGACCATTTATCTGCAGCTTCATCAATTCGCATACTAACAGGTTTTCCAGCACTATGTCCCGCATTTGTTTGAATCCTAATTAATACAGGATTATTACCTTTATAAGTATCTTGCAATGTTGCTATATACTTAAATGAATGTGCAGGCACAACCCGATCATCATGATCTGCAGTTACAACCATAACAGCAGGATAATCTATATCTCTTATATTATGCAATGGTGAATAGTTATAAAGATTTTCAAATTGAACGGAGTCTTCACTTGATCCATATTCATTTACCCATGCCCAACCTATAGTGAATTTATGAAAACGAAGCATATCTAAAACTCCTACTTCTGGAAATGCAACTTTATATAGATCTGGACGCTGATTTATAACAGCTCCAACTAATAAGCCTCCATTTGATCCTCCTCGTATTGTGAGTTTTTCTGGAGAAGTATACTGCTCATTTATTAAATACTCTGAAGCAGCTATAAAATCATCAAATACATTTTGTTTATTTAAACCAACTCCCGCTTTGTGCCAATTTTCTCCATATTCGCCACCACCACGTATGTTTGCTAAGGCAAAAATTCCATTATTTTCAAGCCAAATTAGTCTTTCAGCTTTAAAATAAGGCAGCATACTAACATTAAATCCTCCGTAAGCATAAAGTAAAGTCGGATTCTTTCCATTTAGATCTAATCCTTTTTTATGCACAATAAATATTGGAACTTTTATACCGTCTTTCCCTTTGAAGAACACCTGCTTTGTTTCATATTCTGATGCATTAAAATCTATCTTAGGTTCGAAATATATCTCATTTATATTCTGCTCTGTATTGTACTTATAAATTGTTGGAGCAACAGTAAAAGAATTAAAAGTATAAAATACTTCTTTATCTTTCGTTGAGCTTTTTATATTACTAACACTACCTAAAGTTGGTAATTCAATATCATATAAATAATCTCCCTTAACAGTATATACTTCCATTTTTGATTTTGCATCTTGCATATAGGATGCAATAATATTATCACCAGCAAGTGCACATTCTTTTAAAACATCCTTTTTTTCAGGTAAAACATCAACCCAATTTCCTACATCAAGAGAATTTACATTTATACGAACAAGTTTGTATTTTGGCGCATTGAAATTTGTGACTACAAAAAGATTATCTCCTACCTGGTCAAGAACCAAATATTCATATTTAAATCCTGTGGTTAATTTTGTATAATTGTCTTTCTTTCTAAGATTTTTTACATATAAATTATTTCCACTTGTAGATTCCGATTCATAAATAAATAAATATTTTTCATCTCCGGAAACGCTTGCGGTATAATTCCTTAAAGGGAAATCCATATTTCCAAAGATAATTTCATCTTCGATTGAAGGTGTGCCTAATTTATGATAGCATATTTTATGAAATTCATTCTTTGCAGAAAATTCCTCCCCTTCTTTGCTTTCCGGATATCTGCTATAAAAGAAACCATCTTTATACCAAGCTATTTCCGAAAATTTCACCCATTCAATTTTATCTTCAAGATCTTTTCCTGTTTCAATATTACGTACATATATTTCATGCCAGTCTGAACCTCCAATTGAAACCTGATATGCTATATACTTTCCATCTTTTGAAATAGCAAAATTAGCATCCATTGCAACGGTTCCATCTTCAGATAATTTATTTGGATCAATTAATACTTTAGATTCTCCATCTGATTCTTGAATATAAAGAACTGATTGATTTTGCAAACCATCGTTTTTAAAATAGAAATATTTGTCACCAATTTTCTTTGGTGATTTCATAGTTTCAAAATTCCATAATTCCTGTAATCTGCTTTTAATCTTTTCCCTGTATGGGATTTCAGCTAAATAATTAAAAGTAACCTCGTTTTGAGCTTTTACCCATGCTTCTGTTTCTTCTGATCTGTCGTTTTCAAGCCATCGGTAAGGATCTTCAACCTTAACTCCAAAATATTCATCAACCTGATCAACCTTCTTTGTATCAGGATAATTACTACTAATATCATTGCAAGATATGAACCATAACGGAACTACTGCAAGAATTAGGAATTTTAATCGTTTCATAGGTTTTTTATTTAAAAAATTCAATAGATATCAATCCAGTAAATTTATAAAAGAAATAAGTGTTTTCAAAATATATAATTACTGGTATTTTAGATCGTAGCTCATTATTTTTCTGAAGTAAATTCAATACAATATTGAGAGTAGCACAAAAAAAAAGCAGAGTTTAAAACTCTGCTTTCTAATTTATTTTTTGTCGTCACCTTCAGGTTTTGGCTTATCCTTTTTTTCAGGTCTCGGCAGTAATGCTTTTCTCGAAAGTTTTAGTTTTCCATTCCTTTTATCCACTTCAATCACTTTCACCTCAACATCATCTCCTTCTTTAAGAACTTCTTCTACTTTTTCAAGTCTGCGCCATTCGATTTCTGAGATATGAAGTAATCCTTCTTTTCCTGGTAAAATTTCTACAAATGCACCGAATGCAACAATTGATTTTACTTTACCTTGATATACTTTATTAACTTCAGGAACTTCTGTAATTCCATTTACTCTTAGAAGAGCTGCGTCAATTGCATCTTTATCTTCTGCAAAGATATCAACAATTCCAGTTTCTCCTTCTTGAGTAATTGTTATTGTAGCTCCCGTTTTTTCTTGAATATCTTGAATTACTTTTCCTCCTGGTCCAATAACTGCACCAATCATTTCTTTAGGAATAGTAATCTGTACTATTCTTGGAGTATGAGGTTTCATTTCAGTACGTGGTTCAGAAATAGTTTTCATCATCTCACCAAGAATATGCATTCTTCCTTGATTTGCTTGATTTAATGCATTTTCAAGAATCTCGTATGATAATCCTTCAACTTTAATATCCATTTGACAAGCAGTAATACCATCAACTGTTCCTGTTACTTTAAAGTCCATATCTCCTAGATGATCTTCATCACCAAGAATATCAGACAAAACTGCATATTTATTTGAATCAGTAATTAATCCCATTGCAATACCTGAAACTGGTTTTTTAATTTTTACACCAGCATCCATTAGCGCAAGAGTACCTGCACAAACTGTTGCCATTGATGATGAACCATTAGATTCCAAAATATCTGAAACAACACGAATCGCATATGGATTTTCTTCTCCATTTGGGATCATTCCTTTTAAAGCTCTAAAAGCAAGGTTTCCGTGACCAACTTCACGACGACCTACACCACGATATGGGCGAGCATCACCAGTTGAAAATGGTAAGAAGTTATAATGTAGTACGAATTTTTCTGTCCCTTGAATTAATACTTGATCAATAACTTTCTCATCTAATTTAGTTCCTAAAGTTACTGTTGTTAATGATTGAGTTTCTCCACGAGTAAATATTGATGAACCATGAGCTGCTGGCAAATAATCAACCTCGCTCCAAATAGGACGAATTTGATCTGTTTTACGACCATCTAATCTCATTCCTTCGTCTAATATCAAGTTACGTACAGCTTTTTTCTCAACATTATGAAAATATTTTGCTACTAACTTAGCATTAACTTCTTGCTCTTCGTTTTCAGCTTGTAATTTCTCAACATAAGCTTCTTCTGTTGCTTTAAAAGCTTCAGCTCTTTCGTGCTTTGGCTTTTGAGATTTTGCAATCTCATATACTTGATCGTATAAGTCGGTATGAATTCTTTTGCTTAATTCTTCATCATTTGTTTCGTGACTATACTCTCTTTTAATAACCTTCAACTCTTCTGCCATCTCAATTTGAGCTTGACATTGAATTTTAATTGCTTCGTGCGCCACTTTAATTGCTTGCAACATTTCTTGTTCAGAAACTTCTTCCATTTCACCTTCAACCATCATTACATTATCGATAGTTGCGGCTACCATAATGTCAATATCTGCTGTTTCTAATTGTGTAAATGTAGGATTTACAACAAAATTACCATCAACACGTGCAACACGTACTTCAGAGATAGGTCCGTGAAAAGGAATATCAGAAATACTTAATGCAGTAGATGCAGCTAAACCTGCTAATGCATCAGGCATTATATCTTTATCTGCAGAAATTAATTGAACATTTACAAATGTTTCTGCATGAAAATCGTCTGGAAATAATGGACGTAAAGCTCTGTCAACTAAACGTGATACTAATATTTCGTAATCATTTGGTCTTGCTTCTCTCTTTAAAAAACCGCCTGGATAACGTCCAAATGCAGCATACTTCTCTTTGTACTCAACCGACAAGGGCATAAAATCAACGTCTTCTCTTGCTTCTTTAGCTGACACAACTGTAGCCAATAGCATAGTACGCCCCATTTTTACAACAACTGATCCATCAGCTTGTTTTGCTAACTTACCAGTTTCAATTGTGATTGATCTTCCCTCGCCAAGATCAATAGTCTTTTGTATTAAATTATACATGTTTTCTTCTTTAGTTTATAATAATCTTCTAATATATTAAAAAAGGCAATCATTAAATTGCCTTTTCTTTATTTATTTACGTATGTTCAGTTCTTTAATCAAAACTCGATACTTTTCAATATCGTTGTGTTTCAAATAATCAAGTAATCTTCTTCTCTTACCAACTAATCTTAAAAGAGCTCTTTGTGTTCCGTAATCTTTACGATTTGTTTTCAAATGCCCGGTTAAATGGCTAATACGATGTGTAAAAAGAGCAATTTGTCCTTCTGTTGATCCTGTATTAGTCTCTGACTTCCCAAATTCTTTAAAAATTTCTTGCTTTTTCTCTGCTGTTAAATAGCTCATACTATTGTGATTTATTTAATTAATCCTATATATACACTTTAAGATGCGCAAAAGTATTTATTTTTTTTTACATAACAACATAATTTAGAAAAAAAATTATGATTATTTGCAATTATTTTTACTTGCATTTATAATTTATAATAGAAACATACACCCTCACATACAGTAATTTAACAAATTTTTATTTTCTTCCAAAAAGTACTTTTTTTAGATTTTTGATTTGATCTGGATTTCCTAAAACGAAAATTTGGTCGTTACAAGTAATATAAACCTTAGGCGAAGGATTAACAATATAATTATTATCAGCAGTTTTTATTCCTATTATATTTGCTCCTGTTGTACTCCTAATAGACCATTCTCCTATTGTTTTTTCGGTAAGCTGTGGAGGCATATCCCTACATGATATTTCTTCAATATATTCCTCCTCTGCCTCACGAAGCATTACAAATTCAAGAAAATCAACAATATCGGGCTGCGCAACTAATTTTGCCATTCGTTGCCCTCCAATCTTATCAGGCATAATTACGTTTGTTGCACCTGCACTGCGCAATTTACGGTCAGAATTAAAATTCGATGCTCTACTAATAATCGTAATATTGGGATTCATTGTTTTTGCAGTTAAAACCACAAATAAATTATCAGCATCATTGGGTAATGCTGTAATTAACGCTCTTGCCTTTTCAATTCTTGCATCCATTAGAGTTTCATCCTGCGTTGCATCACCATGAATGTAAAGCAAATTAGCATCTTCACGAATTTTTTCAATTATTGGTTCAGCGCTATCAATTACAACAACCTGAAACCTATGTCTTCTCAATTCTTCGATTGCCTGCTTACCATTTCGGCCATAACCAACAACAATTACATGGCTACTTAATTTTTCGATTTTAGTTTTCACATTATTATCTTTTATGTAATTTCTTAAAACACCATCAACTATATATCTTGCCAAAGTTGTAACAGCATAAGCAAATATTCCAAAACTAATTACAATTAAAAATGCTGTAAAAAACTGGCCAAGCTCAGAAAGGGGATGCACTTCTCGAAACCCAACTGTTGAGATAGTAATTATGGTCATAAAAAAAGCCTCAGGAAAAGTAAATCCTTCAATCAAGATATAACCTGTTACTCCCGATATCACTATAAGTACTAGTAGTATAAACGATACATATATTGATTTAAAATTCTCTTTACCTAAACCTTTGGTTCTCATTTGCTTTTTCTGATTAGATAATTTCCGATTTGGCAATTTAAGCATTTTTTATGATTACAATATTTATTTTTAAGTTGAATTAAAGCCTGAGAATGAAATGCATTTTCTGATTCTATTCCTAATTCATCCCATTTTCTAATAATTGCATTTTTTTCAGGCTTCATCTTTTCTAAGAATTCAACTGCTCTTGTTTTAAGCACAGGTCGTCCTTTTGAATCTCCATAAATAAACAAAAAAGGAATTATTGTATTAATTAATATTATATCAACAGCCGACTTACCCAATGATTTTCTTTTTTTAACCGAATCTTTATTAAATATGTAATGATTCTCCCAATAGTCAGACGGATTTACAATAAATAAATTATAAAAATCCTTGAGCGTTTTAATTTCTAATATTTTAGAAAACAATGAAGTAGAGCTATAAATTAATTTACTAAACTGTGCAATTCGAATTGTAGGAAAATTTCCAGGTCTCGACCTAAGAAACTTCCACAAATGATTTTCAATGGGTTTTACCTTGAATTTCTTTTGTAAGTATTTGTATTCATTTTTAAGATTATTGAAATATTCATCGCCTGATTTATTTTCGAAAAAACCTGCTTGACCAAACAATAATGATTCTATTTGAAACAAATTGTCCTTATGTTTAGCCAGATAACTTAATGGTAATGATTTTGCTAAAAGCTCGAAAGGCATTGAATTCAACTTAAATCCAAAATTAGATGCTAACTGAATATAAAATGTTTTTTCCCAACTATTGTTGGTTTGTTCTAATAATTTATAAATTCTTTCAGATTTATCTTCTAACCTTTCTATTGCTAATTTCTCTATCCAATTGTGAATATTAAAAGAATCAACTTTCCGTATATTGTTTTGACAAGAAATCCAGGACTCATTTTTAATAAGAGATTCGTAATTTTTTAAAAGTTCTTTATCAAATTCTATTGTTAAAGTTGGTATTGTTTGTCCATTTGTTCTACATACATCCTTATCATTTTTAAGAACTACTTGCAAAATTACATTATCATATGCTTTATCTAAATGATGATTATGTTTATACCAATCGGATGAGTTAATATGGATTTCGACATTCCCTGCCCAAATTGTGTCGTTAATTTTAATTCTGGCATTAAAAAAATCGGGACCTGCATCGAAATTATGGATGCCCAGATTTAATATTTCAAGTTTTTCCTTATTTTGGGTTTTTAGATCTTGATTTTTGAAAAGTTTATACTTCCAGATGTAGTGCAAAAATTCTTCTCTCATTATTAATATATATATATAAATACTCTATGCACTTATAAAATTAACAAATAAGTCTGAATGAAAAAGATTTTTTAAGAATTTTAAACTAAGCCCTTTGCTTTTAGTAGTTCAGCCATTTCCAACTGCATTTCTTGAGCTTTTTTACCTGCAATACGATCAAAATCACCTGAATTATCGGCATAAATAATAGCACGAGCAGAATTTACTAATAAACCACAACTATCATTTAATCCATTTTTAGCAACCTCTTCTAAACTGCCACCTTGAGCACCAACTCCAGGAATTAATAAGAAATTATCAGGAACCTGCTTTCTGATTTCTTTAAGGTGTTCGGCCTGAGTTGCACCAACAACATACATTAAGTTATCCTTATTTCCCCATTCTTTAGATTTCTCAAGAACCGTTTCAAATAAATTACTTTCAGATCCCTTTATATTAAGCAATTGAAAATCTTGGGCAGATTCATTTGAAGTTAAAGCTAATAATATTACCCAATTGTTACTGAATTCCAAAAATGGAGCTACAGAATCTTTGCCCATATATGGAGCCACAGTAATTGCGTCACAACGTAATTCCTCATAAAAAGCTCGTGCATACATCTTAGAAGTGTTTCCTATATCGCCTCGTTTAGCATCAGCAATAATAAAAGCATCTTCGTAAACCAGATTTAAATAATTAAGTGTTCTTTCCAAACTTTTCCATCCGGAAACTCCGTGCGCTTCGTAAAATGCAATATTTGGTTTGTATGCAACTGCATACTGTATTGTAGAATCAATTATTCTTTTATTAAACTCAAAAATAGGATCATCTTCTGTCAATAAGAAACTAGGAATTTTAGTAATATCAGCATCTAATCCAACACAGAGAAAACTTTTCTTTCTCTTAATCTGCTCAAATAATTGATTGT